>Ga0181530_10000108_pt1 | contig 98885 bp, 83 predicted proteins | sample PEATcosm2014_Bin_42_FD_119769 | JGI IMG/M metagenome (GOLD analysis project Ga0181530, IMG submission 119769) | Peatland microbial communities from MTU Mesocosm Facility, Houghton, MI, USA - PEATcosm2014_Bin10_60_metaG | ecosystem: Environmental > Terrestrial > Soil > Wetlands > Peat | place... | reverse complement strand
TGAAGACGCCCGCCGCGCTGCTGATCTCGGTGGAAGACAGCGGTCCCGGCGTGCCGCCCGAGTTGCAAAGCCGGATTTTCGAGCCGTTCTTCACCACCAAACCCGAGGGCGCCGGCACCGGCCTGGGACTTTCCATCGCGCACGGCATCATGGCGGAACACCACGGGCAAATTCGCTGCGACCGCTCCACACTGGGCGGCGCGGCGTTCCATCTCCAATTCCCCGTCGTCGCCGTGGAAGCGCCGGCGCCCGTCCGGGAGACCACCCCGGTGGACGCGCCTCCGGCCGCCCCGGCTTCCGCGCGCGTGCTCGTGCTCGACGATGAACAGTTCATCGCCGAGTTGCTCTCCGAAATGCTCGGCGTGCTGGGGCACCATCCGGCCGTTTGCCTCTCCCCGCTCGCCGCCTTGGAAATGCTCCGAAACCGCCCGTTCGATCTCGTCATCTCCGACTTCCGCATGCCCGCCATGAACGGCGCGGAATTCTACCAAGCCCTGGCCAAGATAAATCCGGACCTGGCCCGGCGCGTGATCTTCCTGACGGGCGATGTCGTGAACGAAGAAACGCAGCAGTTCCTGGCCTCCACCGGCAATCCCCACTTGGACAAGCCCTTCCAACTGACCCGCCTCGAAGCCGTCATCGCCGAAGTCCTCTCCGCCGGCGCGGCGCTCGCAGTCTGAGGGCGATAGGTGAAGGACGGTTCTCTGGAAGCGGTATTACGGGCCTGTTGCGGGGGTGACGATGCGGTAGAAAAGGGCGCTGTTGGTCGGGACGATGGGGAGCCGCGCTTCGTAGGTGAGATTCGAGGACGCGATGTCGCAGAGTTTCGTCCATGAGCCGGAGGAGAGGGATTGCCGGTATTGGACGGAATAGGAATTGCCGGCCATGGCTTCGAAGTTCAGTGTCGGTCCAGCGGGCGGCCCGACGAGATGAACGCTCAGGAAGCTGGTTGGATCCTCCGGGTTCGTGCCGTTGAGCCATTCGACGTAGTTGCAGATCCCGTCCCCGTCGTCATCGGCCCACGGCTGCCCGGCAAAGCCCGGGTCAAGGGGAAAGTCGGCAGAGAGTGCGACCGCATCGGCAATGACATAGCCGGAGGTGCCGGTCGTTCGGATGACCACACTGTCCACGTCGCCCAGATTAAAGGGATACGCGCCGAGCAGAAGCCAGCCGCCCGGATTGACGGTCTGGTCCACGATGACGGTATAGGCGCCGTTGCTGCAATTGATATCCACCGGGACGTTGGTGGCGCGATTGGCGCCGGCGGTCCAGTGGAGATAAACCAGGTAAAGACCGTCGAGGGGCACATTGGGGCGGAAGAGGACGCTCTTTTCGCCCTTGCCGGTGTTGCCGTCGTGGAGATAGTAGCTTCCATAGTAACCGCTGACGGAGGTGCTGCTGGTCCAGGCGCCGGTGATGACGACGTTGTTGGTGTTCGTAACGTCAATAATGGAGACGGCATTGGGCGGGCCGCCTGTGTACGGGGCCAGCAACAAGAGGCCGCGAAGCTCGCCGGCATGTTGCTGGTCCACAACGCGCGGCGTGGTCCAGTAAGCCTTGCAGAGGGCGGCGGCCGTGCCGGCGGCGACGCCCATCTGGCCGCAGGTGTTCATGACGCGCGGGCTGCCCAGGCCCACATGGCTGGCGCTCAGGCACCGGCCCGCCATCATCAGGTTGTCAATGTTGGTCGAGTAGAGACACCGGAAGGGAATCCAGTAGCCGCTGGTCGGGGTGAACGCGGCGTAGCTGAAAAAGTCATAGATGCCCGGTTGCGGGTAATGCAGATCAATCTCCCGGTTCTCTGTCACCACCGCGTCGGCAAATCCCGGCGGATTGAGAACATCATCCTGGGTGAGAATGTAATCGCCGACCAGGCGGCGGGACTCGCGTTTGCCGGCGATATAGGCGACAAAGTAAAGGTCCTGGCCGAGATACATGGACTCTTGTTTGAGGTTGGAAAAGGTGCCGTAGATGGCCTGCAACAGGTGATCGCGAATTTCCTCGGCATCGTAAATGGTGTCCAGGGTCAGCCCGTACTCCCACCACCAGTCTCCCGCCAGCGCGGTGTAGTCGTGGGAGACGTTGGTGGCCCACGGCACGGCGGGAAAGGTGACTGCCTGGCCGGTGTCCACCGAATCCCACCCGAGTGTAGTGCCCAGGGTCATTGCGTCGCCGCTGGTGGGGGCCAGGCTCTCGTTGAACTCCGCCTCCGGCTCGCGGCCCATGGTATAAAGAGCGCCCGCCCAGTAACCGAGCCACCCGTCGCCCGTGCAGTCAATAAAAAGCGGCGCGGTGAAGCGGAGTTCCTGGCCGGTGCGGATGTGCTTGGCGTCCACGCTGGTGATGTGGGGGCCGTTGGTGTTGGCGGCAAACGCGCGCCATTCGGTGAAAAGGTGGATATTGGTTTCCGCCAGCAACACCTGGAGGCGATGCGCGTCGCTCTGGATGAAGTCGTCGGAGCAGAAGCCGAGATTGTCGGTGTTGATTTGACTGACAATGGAGTAGTTGGCAACGCCCAGGCTGGGGACGCGGACGTCCTGGCTCGCATTGCCACCGGGATAAGGCCGGTCATGGATGAGGGCGACCTGAAGCCCCTGCCGGGCGGCGGCGATGGCGGCGGCGCTGCCCGCAAGGCCTCCGCCAACCACAACCAGATCGAAGTTGCCCGCGCTGGGCGGGATGTCCGGCTCGCCAAGCTGCACGCGACGCCAGGGGGCAAGCCCGGCCAGGTCATTGGGCGGCACAAACGCCGGATCGGTGGTGAAGAACAGGGCGTCGCACCGGCCATCAAAGCCGGTCAGGTCATGAAGCGCCACCTGGACATTCGGGTTGTAGATATTGACGCTGCCGCCGTTCTGCCACAGCCAGCCTTGTCCGGTGGTGCCAAACACGGTGGTCAGTGCCACCCCGCCCACACTGACGGTGAAGGAGCCGGGATGGTCCGGCAACGGCGCTGTCCAGTCCTTGGTGCGCACCCAGACGTAATAGACGCCGGGGGCCGGGAATTGGGCGGTGGTGGTGGCATCGGCGACGGGGTGGCCCTTGCCGTGCGCCAGCAAGTAAGGCGACCCCATGAGATCCACGAACTGCTGATCCACAACCCAGCCGCCGGCATTGGTGAAGCTTTCGGCTTCCAGCAGCAGACTTCCGCTGGCAAGGTTGGTGGTGTTCCATACAGTGACGGTGGCGGCGTTGGCGCCGGCGATGAGCCAAGAGGCGTTTGTGTTCAACGTCAGAATCACCGTTTCCGCAATCCCCTGCCCAGGATCCGCGATGGGTACCACCGGGATGAGCAGGTTGGTGACGCCGGGCGGGAAGTTGGTCGCGCCGCAAAGGAACTGATAATCGTCCCCGTTGGTGGCCGTGCCGCTCATCGTGTATGTGAAGGCCAGCGCATTGGTGGGATTGCCGGATCGCTGCACGGTGAAGGCCCCGTTATTACTGCCTGACATTGTGGCCAAAGGGGCGGTGGCGGCCACAGTAAGAAGCGGCAGATTGGACGGCGGGTTGGTAGCGGCGCCGAAGAAGCCGACATCATCGAGGCGAACAAAGTCGGTCGTGATGCTGGTGTCATCGTAGAAGTAGAAACGGAACTCGACCTGTGCGGTGAGATTGCTGAAAGCCGGGCCGAGGGAATTGGTCAGGAGGGTGAAGGCCATCGCGCTGCCGCCCGGCACGGTGAGGCTGGCCAGGTCGCTGGCAAAGCCATCCAGGCTGCTGCGCGCCACCATCGAGCCGGTCAGGGTGTTGACGGCTGTGAGATCGAACCAGACGGAGAGGCCGGTGAAATTCAGCACCGAACCGGGTTGCGGGCCGAGGGTGAAGCTGATGTAATCGTTGGCCGCGACTGCGCCGGATTCAGTGGCGGCGAGGGCGCTGGCGCGCACGTAGAATCCCGACGGGGGCGACACGTACCCGCCCGTGCCGTAGCCGTAGGTGTTGGTGACGTAGCCGCCATAGCCGAACTGGCCCAACCCCGCGCCGGCGCAAACATTGGAAGCCCACACCCGGTTGGTGTCCGCCACCGTCGCCGCTGCCACCGCCGACAGCGACGGGGCGCTATTGTTGTCTTCGTTGAAGTAATACCAGGCCAGCGCGCCGGCGTTGGCGGCGGGGGCGGCCGCGGCTCCGGCCAACAGGACCAGAAGCGCGCCGCACCGGCAGCGCAGCCGGCCGGCAACGGGGCCGAGGACGGATAGCCACGCGCTGCAACGGCGCGGCATTCTGTGTGCGTTTGCCTTCATGGCAGTCATTTGAGCTGGGGCTTGCCTGGATATTATCGCTTTACCCGCTCCATTGCAAGAAATCGCTTGCAAACACCCGGAACTTGCCACTTGACACGCTTCCACCCCGCCTGACAGCATGGGCCGGCATGATTGCGGGCGAAAACCGGGTTTGAGAAGACAGACTGGCCCGCAACAAAAAAAGAAAGAACACGAGCATGAGAACCTTGAGATTGTTCACCCTGTGCGGCCTCGGCGCGCTGGCCTTGACGAGCGCCTCCGCCCAAACCAAGTCCGATCCTTCCATCCCGCACCTCCAGAAGAAAGGCACCGCCACGCAGTTGATCGTGGACGGCAAGCCGTATCTGGCCCTGGCGGGGGAATTGCGCAATTCCACCACCTCCAGCCAGGCTTACATGAAACCGATCTGGCCCCGGCTCACCGCCGCCCATCTGAACACCGTGCTGGCGGCGGTGACTTGGGAATTGATGGAACCGCAGGAAGGCAAGTTCGATTTCACCGTCGTGGATAATATCCTCAAGGACGCGCGCGAGAGCCGCCAGCGCGTGGTCCTCCTCTGGTTCGGCAGTTGGAAGAACGGCAAGTCCACCTACCAGCCGCTCTGGATGAAAACCAATACCGTCCGCTTCCCCCTCATCCAAAATGAGCAGGGCAAGAGCCTCCCGACGCTGACCGCCCTCAGCGAATCCAACCGCGAAGCCGACGCCCGCGCCTACGCCGCGCTGATGCGCCACTTGCGCGAAGCGGACGGCAGCAAGCACACAGTCCTGATGATGCAGGTCGAAAACGAAACCGGCGTTCTCGACACGCCGCGCGATTACAGCCCCGCCGCCAACCGCGCCTTCAACGGGCTGGTGCCGCGGGAGCTGATGGACTATTTGCAGGCGCACAAGGGACAATTGATTCCCCAGCTTCAACAAGCCTGGCAGGCGGCCGGGTTCAAAACTCAGGGCACCTGGGAGGAAGTTTTCGGCAAAAGCATAGTCAACACGAATGACTGGCAGGCTTACTCTTATTTCACCGAGGAAATCTTCATGGCCTGGAATTACGCCCGCTACGTCGGCTCCGTCGCCGCCGCCGGCAAGGCCGAATACAACATCCCCATGTACATGAACACCTGGATCAAGCAGCCAATTTCCGGCGCACCCGGCCAGTACCCCAGCGGCGGTCCGCAGCCGACCGTCATGGACATCTGGCACGCGGGCGCGCCGGCGATTGACATCTATTCCCCGGACTGCCACCTGACCAATTTCACCGACTGGTGCGCCTGGTACACCCAGTCCGGCAATCCGCTCTTTGTTCCCGAATCCGCCGGCGATGCCGTCGGAGCGGCCCATGCCTTGTGGATATTCGGCAGGCACGACGCGATATGCTTCTCCCCCTTCGGGATTGACGGCAATTCGGGAACCAATACCCCGCTCTCGCGCGTCTATGAGTTGGTGTCCTCAATGGCGCCGCTGATCCTCCAGCACCAGGGCGACGGCTCCATGACGGCGATCGTGCTGGACAAGTCCAGCAATTCAGAGACCGTCAAGCTCGGCAACTATGACATCGAGGCGCGCAACATGTCGCGCCTTGCCGGCCCCGCCACCAACCCGCCCGTCGCCCTCTTTATCTGCACCGGGCCGGATGACTACGTAATCGTCGGTCGCGCTCTGAACATCTATTTCACCTCGGCCACCGACCCGTCCGACAACGTCGCTTTGGCCACCGTTGAAGAAGGAGTTTATGCCAACGGCAAATGGATTCCCGGCCGCCGGTTGAACGGCGACGAAACCCCCGAGTGGAAGGCGATGCGCTTTGGCGCGGACACCTACACCATCCAGCACGTCACGCTGTTCCGCTACCGCTAAGGAGGCGGTAGTGACATCAAGCGTCAGTGTCGGCGAAGCGGGGTGCGGAATGGGAAGCTGCGGCACGACCCCTTTGACAAGTGAGGACTGACCCGGCTTTCGTGGTGTGATTGTCAGCGAATCTGCCGAAGAAAATCTTCCTCTTCGACCCCTCCGTCGCGCAAGGCTCCTTTCAAGGTGTAACGATCCACCTCCGGATGGAATGGAAAGACAATACGTCGCCCATCCGGGTGCTCCATCTTGACGTGGCTTCCCTTGCGATGGATTTCCAAGAAACCGAGCCGCTGCAATGCGGTCAACACCTGCCGGCCAGACAGCAACGGCAATTTCATATCGTCAACTCGACAACTTCCCGCTCTTTGTTCGCGGTCAGCTCAGACGGGGATGGCTCCAAATACAAATCAATGGCTTCCCGGACATTCTTCAACGCCTCTTCGCGGGTCTTGCCCTGCGACCAGCAGCTTTTCAGGGACGGGCAATGCGCGACAAAGTAGCCGTCCTCGCCAGGCTCAATGATAATTTTCAGGTTCACCAAACGAATTTCGTCCTTCGGCGCTTGGTTTTCAAGCAGAGATTGGAAAATCTTGCCTCGAAAAACGTCAGGCGCGCCCGTCCAACTCCACCGTCCGGCCTGCGGCGAAGAAATGGAGCCAGCGACGCGTAACCGGCCGGGCGTAAATGCGGGCGATGGCCCGGGCGTACAGGGACAGTTGCGGACGGTACAAGCGGACCTTCGCGTCTAATTCATCCTCCGCAAAATGATCGGTTTTGAAATCCAGCACCCAAATCTCCTCCGGCCTCACCACCGCCAGGTCCATCACGCCCTGCACGATCACGAATTCGTCAGCGGCGGATGACTCGATTGCGGATTGCGGATTGCGGATTGCGGATTGTTGCAGACGGCAGGGAGGAGATGCGCGCCGCAACTCATCCAGTTCCGAGGGGGAAAAACGCGCGGTGAAGGCCACCTCGCGCCGCACATTTTCGCGCTCCGACAGCAATTGGCGTCCCACTTCCGACTGCCAGAAAGCGGCCAGCGCCTTGAAATCCAAACAGGCCGCCTGCGCTTCCGTCAAGCAGCCCTCGCGCCGCAAACGGGCGGCTTCCTCGCGCAAGCGGGCCGCGCTGCCCGTTTCCGCCAGCTCCACGCGCTCCAAAAACGCATGATGCGCGGAACCGATCTCCGCCGCCGGCAACGCCCCGGCGCGCCGTTCCCGAAGAAATTCCGGCGGTGGTGTAAATAATAATTCCGATTCCTCCTCCTCCTCTTCCGACAGGAGACGCCGCAGGGCGGACACGGAAGTCTTGGCGGCGCGGCGGGTCGCTTCCTCGTGGCCATAGCGCCACTCCAGCGACGCCTGGCTCTCGCGCAGAAGGCGTTCCGCCGCGTCCGGCGGCGGCGGGGCGCCTTGTAGTGCCGGGCCTCCGGCCCGATCTTCTTGAGGCTCCTGTTCGTCAATAATATGCCAGGCCAGCAGCGAATTGCCGCCGGATTGCGCCAGCGCGTCCGGGCCAAATTGGAGCGCCAGCCACGCGCCCAGCCAGTCCAGAAAGCTGCGGCCCGCCAGAATTTCCGGCGCGCCCAGCCCGCGTTCCGCCGCCTGCGGCCATTTATCGGAAATCGTTTTGCGCCGGGCCGAGCCGCACAAAATCAGACGGTCCGCCGCGCGCGTCAGGGCCACGTAAAGCAGGCGCAATTCCTCGCCCAATGTTTCCCGTTTCTGGCGTCGCTGCGCCAGCCAATGCGGCAGGCTGGGATAGAACTGCGAGAAGCCCGGCGGTTTGACCTGCGGGCAGAGGCCCAGTTCCTCGTCCAGGATCACCCGCCCGCGCGTGTCGTCCAGATTGAACCGCTTGCCCAAATCGGCCAGCGCGACGATGGAGAATTCCAGCCCCTTGCTCTGGTGAATGCTCATCAGGCGCACGGCGTCCCGCAACGGCTGCCCGGCCGGCTCAACCTCCAGTTCGTTCTCCTGCTGCGCCTGGACAAATTGGAGGAAGCGATAAAGCCCCTCGCCGCGAAATCCGTCAAACTGCCGTGTCAAGTGAATCAGCCGCGACACATTCGCGGCCCGTTGCGCGGCGTCGGGCGCCCCGGCCATCCATTGGTCGAAGCCGGTTTCCTCGACAATCTTTTCCAAAAGCGCCGAGACGCCCGACAGCCGCGACAGCCGACGCCAGGCGCGAAAGCGCTGGAGAAAGCCGTGGACCCGTTCGTCTTCCGGCTGTGCCTCATCCCAGCGAAGCAGGGCGGCCCAGAAATGTCCCGGCCGTTTCGCCAGCCGGATGGCGGCCAGCTCATTGGCCGTCAATCCTGCCAGCGGCGAGCGCAGGACGCCGAGGAGGGGCAAGTCCTGGGATGGGTTGTCGAGCACTTGCAACAGGCTGAGCAAGTCGCGCACTTCCAGGCTCTCGTAAAAGCCGCCGCGCACAGCCGCCAGCGGCACGCCCAGACGCCCGAATTCCTTGACGTAAGCCTCCGCCTTGTTGCGCGGCGAACGCAGCAAGATCACCATGTCGCTCCAGGCCGCGCGCCGGGGCGGCTGGCCGGGAAGGGCGATTTCCTGGTCTTTCAACTCCATGAAGCGCCGGCCAACCAAACGCGCTTCCAGCTCCGTGTCGGAAACGGGTTCCGCGTCGGATGTTTCGGCGGGGCTTTCTTCCTCCGGGTCGCGTCCGAGTCGGCGCAGGAGCAGTTCGACTCGCGGGGCGGAATGCGGCTGCTGCGCTGCCAGGATGTCTGGATGGGAAGTATGGGAAGTATGGGAGGAATGGGAGGAATGCTCACGGTTTCCGAAACGCAGGCGGGCCTGGGCGTCGTATTCGATGCCGCCCAATTCGCGGCGCATCAGGGCGGCGAAAACGCTGTTGACGAATTCGAGGATGCCCGGCCGGCTGCGAAAATTGTCGGAAAGCCAAATAACCCGCGCGCGGGGCTGCTTTTCCCATTCGCGCTGGTAATCGAGAAAAATGCGCGGGTCGGCGAGGCGAAACCGGTAAATGCTCTGCTTGATGTCGCCCACCAGAAAACGGTTGGCTTCCGCGCCTTCGCCGCCCAGGGCGCAAAGGATCGCCTCCTGCGCGCGGTTGATGTCCTGGAATTCGTCCACGAAAATCAGCCGCAGCCTCGCCCGCCAGTGCGCGGCGACGGGGCCGGGCCGGCCGGTTTGCGGGTCGCGCAGCAGTTGCAGCGCGAATTGTTCCAGGTCGTGGAAATCAATGCCGCCCGCGTCGCGTTTGGCGGCGCGGTAAGCCTGGCCGAATTGGCGCGTCAAGTCGAGCAATGCCAGCATCGCCGGCGCGCTCCATTCCCAGTCCTCCGCCAGAGGGTCGCTCTTTTCCACCGCGCAGACCGAACGCAAAAAGCGGGCCTCGGCCAAAATGTTGTCCAGCGGCTTGCGCGATTTCGGTTTGCTGTCCGCCGCCGCCTGGGAAATGGCTTCGAGCGCGGCGGCAAATTCCGCGCGCGACGGATTTTGCGGCAGGCGCTCCACGGCGGCGGCGCATTGGCGCGCACAAGCGTTGTCCGCCGGTTGCGCGCGCAAGACGGGCAGCCATGCGCGGCGGCAATTTTCCAACTCTGCCAGGAGCCAGCCGGGCCAGGGGCCGGGCGGGGCTTGTTGAAACAGGGCGGCCTGGGTTTCAAACCACGCGGCCGGATCGGGCAGCGTCTGGGCGTAATGATGCAGCCGGAGGACCAGCGCGCGCGCGGCCATGTCGGAGTCGCCGCCCAGGGATTGGATGGTATCCTGGATGGCGCGGGCCGGGGCGGTATCGCGGCTGTAGTTCTGTTCCAAGACGGAGTCCAGCGCCTGGCGGGCGAGCAGTTGGGCGCGTTCCTCGGGCAGCACGATCAACTGCGGGTCCAGGCCGAGGGTGTAAAAATGTTCGCGCACCAGCCGGAAACAAAAACTGTGCAGCGTGCAAATCCAGGCCGTTTCCAGCAGCGCCAACTGCTCCGCCACCCGCGCCGTCGGCCGGGCGGCGTGGACGGCCTCCAGCGCCGCGCGCAAACGCTGGCGCATTTCCGCCGCCGCCGCTTCGGTGAACGTGACCATCAAAATCTGGTCAATGGAGCCGGGATTTTCGGCGTCCAGCAACCAAGCCAGGCAGCGGTCCACCAGCGTGCGCGTCTTGCCCGCGCCCGCGCCGGCGACGACGAGCACGTTGCCGCGCGCGGCGATGGCGTCCTGCTGCTGGGGAGTCGGCTGGCTCACGCGCAGGAAACTGCCTCGACCGGAGCCGCTTGTCACGACGAGATAAACTCTTGTTTCTTGCGCCGGCGGTTTCCGTCCATACACTTTGAGCGAAATACATGGCGAACTCGCATCCCATCCGGCTGGTTTTGTTTGATGTTGACGGCACGCTCATTCACACCGGCGGCGCGGGGGTGGCGGCGTTCGCCAAGTCATTGGCCTCCGAATTTGGCGTGCATAACGGGACGGAACTCATCAAGTTCGGCGGCCGGACCGACTATTCGCTGGTGCGCGAGCTTTTTTCGCTCGCGCAAATCGAACCGTCGGCAAAGAATTTCGAGCGTTTCTTCGCGGCGTATCTGGTTTGGCTGGAGAAACTGATTGCGGAATGCCGCGGCGGGGCGTGTCCGGGCGTGCCGGAATTTTGCCGCGCGCTGGCGGCGCGGGCCGAGCCGCCGCTGTTCGGCTTGCTCACCGGCAACATCCGGCGCGGCGCGCAAATCAAGCTGCAACGCTTCCAGATGTGGGAGCAGTTTCCCTTCGGCGCGTTTGCCGACGATCACGAGGATCGCAATCAGATCGCCGCCATCGCGCTCCAGCGCGGCAGCGAACGGCTGGGCCGCCCGTTGCGCGGCGAGGAGGTGCTGGTGATTGGCGACACGCCGCTGGACATTCGTTGCGCGCGGGCCATTGGCGCGAAAATGCTGGCTGTGGCGACAGGACGGTTCACCGTGCCGGAGCTTGCGGAACACAAGCCGGATTGGGCCGTGGAAGATTTGTCGAAAGTTTCGCTGGCCGATCTTTGAACCGCCTCATTTTTCTGACCCTATATTTCTGACTTGCCTCCTTTCCGCCACCACATTTGGTTGGCATGGTTCAAGTCAGAAAGATGGGGTCAGAAAAATCATCTGACCTGTTCATGAAGCGTCTCAACCAGGATGGGTGTCATCCGGTAGAGCTTGCCGTCTATAAAGAAACCCCAGGACTGACCAGGGCGCGAGAAATCCTTGTGCGTAGCGTACGTGTTCCCATTATCCTTGCCGTCTTGGGCTTCCGTCGTCAAATCAATCCGGTACGAACGGATGGTCTCGCCAGGATTATCAAGCTCTTTAGTATGGAGAATGCAAACCGTGCCGCCGCCGAGGTCAACGCGGCTAGGACTGGAGGCTGAAACCATCACCACGCCCAATTCGGTCGCCTTTGGCTCGTGTTCATCCAACCATTTGATGAGGGCGTTGAATTTGGCCTTGTCCCATTCGAGGCGTTTGGAGAAATCGTTGGTGGATTTGAGAGGAATGAACTTGTCGTCAGCGCGCAAGTAAATGACGGCGGCGGCAGTAGCCCCGCCACCGTCTTCGAAAAACTCAATGTATCCACTGTTACCGACCGAATAGAGATCATAGCCGTTAATATTAAAGGCGCCATGGAGAATCATCTTATTCATGTGGCTGATATCCCCGTCAAACATGTTCCCGTGGCCGAAGAGGGGCAGAACCGGGTCAGCGGGGTCCGCCGGCCTCCAGCCCTTTCGGGGTGATGGGAACTTTGGCCCGAAAATCGTCGGAAGCATGTCGCTCGTGAGGGACAGAAGGCGCGTTTCGATTATTTCCGAATACGAGTCCTGAAGGGGCTTTAACTCAGCGCGGCCACAAACGCTCTCCCGCGCTGTGTGGTCGTCCTGGTCGTGATCTGGGGCGCGAATATTAAAGACACAAGTTTGGGCGAAGCTCGCGCGGCACAGGCCGGAGAGAAGAAGGGCAATGGCAATCGTTGGTTTCACATCTTTCATAAGAGTGCGTTGGCGTTCAAGAACAACGCTTTCACTCTATATGACACCTGAGCCGCCATTTTCTTAGAAGAAAAATTGGAGTTCTTTTCCGCGCCTCTCCGGGGTCCCTTATTTGCATCTCAGATCCCGCCGGAGAACCGTCTCAGTGCTTATGGCGTCTGCGGCCGCCGCATGGGCAGCCGCAGGAACTCGATCCACCGCCGCCGCCGCCACAGGAGGCCGGCTCGGAAGATTGGCCGCCGGCGCTGGAGGCGAAGACGGACAGCTTTTTGGACAGTTTTTTGGAACCGCATTTGGGGCAGGGCGTGCCTTCCCAACTGCGGGTGCGAATCAGCAATTCGCTGTCCACCCCGCACTTTTGACAATGAAACTCGTAAATCGGCATGGCGGCAATATAGGGCGGAGGCGGAATTTTAGCAATGGCGCAACTCTATTCATGAAGAAGGGGGAAGCCTCCTCTCCCCGGCCCTCCCCTCCACAAGTGTGTGGAGGGGAGGGAGAAGAAAGCCAGCGTTCGACAGGCGCTGGCGCTTTTGTGAGCAAGATGTCGGAAGATGGCTCCCTCCCCTCCGCGAAGTGGAGGGGAGGGTTGGGGAGAGGAGGAGCCTTTCTCTGGTTGCCAAGCCGGTTCAGTGGGCTGTGTGGGAGCCTCCTCTCCCCGGCCCTCCCCTCCACAAGTGTGTGGAGGGGAGGGAGAGGAAGCGCGTGGCGATTCCGGAGCGCGAGGAGCCTTATCAGTCGGGGGATTCGCTACTAAGACGCGGCGGCGAAGAACAGGCCCATCTCGCGCATGGAAAAATAGCCCTTGCTGTTGGCGGCGGTGCAATGGCCCAGAATAATATGGTCGGCCACTTCGATCTTCAGCAGTTGCCCGGCGCGGATCAGGTCGCGCGTCACGCGGATGTCGGACTCGGAAGGGGTGGGATCGCCGCTGGGATGGTTATGCACCAGGACGAGCGAACTGGCGTTGGCGGCGATGGCGCCCCTGAAAACTTCGCGGGGATGCACCAGAAGGCTGTCCACCAATCCGTCCGAGATTTTCTCGACCTTGATGAGTTTGCGGCGCGAATTCAAGAGGACGGCCTGGAAATGTTCCACGTTGTAGCCGCGGTTCTCATCGCGCAGGTAATCGGCCACCCGTTCCGGGGTGTCGAGCACCGGTTCTTCGCCCTGGAGTTCCCGCGCCATGCGGGCCGCGAGGGTGAAGGCGCTCTTGAGGGCAATCGCCTTGTCCCGTCCGATGCCCTTGGTCTGGCTCAAATCCTCCAGGGAAGCGCGGGCGAGGGCGTTGAGCGTCTGGAATTTTTGCATCAACTCATCGCCGATCTGGACGGCGGACCGGCCTTTGGTGCCGGTGCGCAACAGGATGGCGATCAGCTCGGCGTCCCGCAGCGCCTGCGCGCCCAATTGGACCAGCCGTTCGCGGGGCCGTTCACTTACGGGCAGGTCCTTAATGCGGATGGCGTCGTTCATGATGGGAACTGTTGTAACCGGAAAGGTGGCATGCGGCAATGATAATCGCGGCCCAGACCGAATTTCAGTGGTGAAACCAATTGCAATGTGAGTTGGAAGGAGGCAATATCCGAACGGATGGTTAGTTGAATAATTGTGGAGCATCCCTCCATATTGAACATGAATGATCCATCAACTAGGCGGCAAACCAGGGCAGGCATTATCGGAGTCGCATTGCTGTATTTGCTTTTTCTGACTGTCGCATCCGCCATACCAGTCCTGCACATCCGCCTCGTCAATGCGGCTCTTGAACGCACGCGCGACCCAATGCTGCTCCCTGCGCCTTTCCTGTTTCTCAAGTGGTTGTCGGAAATTGCTGGGATACTTATTTGGGGCGTAGTCGGCTGCGGTCTTTGGATCTGTTTCCGGCCGAAGCATGCTTTTCCACTGACGGTGGCCCTGGGAGTAGTTCTCCTAATTTTCACGACGCTATACGGTTGTTACGCCGCTGTCCTTTTGTCATGCGAATTGACTCATGCCCCCTTCACGGCCCGCCTATTCACACCATAGAAATGACTCCATTTCAAAGGAACTTTATCTGGTGATCGAACAGTTGACAACCGTATGAAAGATGACGCAACCAGCAACGCGGCGGAGCCGAAGGCGGACCCGTGGATTTTGAAATTCCTGCGGTATATGCTCACGGAAAAGGGGGCGTCGGTTTATACGGAAAGGAATTACCGGCAGGCGCTGCTGGAGTTCTCCGGCTGGTTTCTCCGCCAGCGCCAGACGCCGCCGGATTGGAACGCCCTGAGCCGGGATGATTTCCGGGATTTCCTCCGCTTCCTCGGCCGCGGCCCATTGAGCCGCGCCGCCGTGCAGCTCCGCTTCTCCGCCTTGCGCTCGTTTTACAAGTTCCTTATCCGCAACGGCGCCGCCGCCGTTTCGCCCATCCGCAAGCTCTCGCTGCCCGCCAGGGAAAAACGGCTGCCGCGCTTCCTGACTGTCAAGCAACTGGAAGACCTGCTGCGCGCGCCCGGCCGGGAATGGAAGCGCGCCGCGACCGCAAACGGGGAGGCGGAGGCAAGCGCCTATTTTCGCGACGCCGCCATTTTGGAGGTCATTTATTCGTGCGGCCTGCGCGTGAGCGAGTTGTGCCAGCTTCGCGCGGAGGACGTGGATTGGGCCGGCCAGTTGGTGCGCGTGCGCGGCAAGGGAAAAAAAGAGCGGCTCGTGCCCATCGGCGCTCCGGCGCTGGAGTCCATTCGCGCCTATTGGAAACTGCTCCGATACGCGCCCGCCGGAGCCATGCCGGTCTTCCTCGCCCGCCCGCGCAAGGTTTCGCCGCTGACGCCGCGCACGGTGCAGTTGCGCTTGAAGACATATCTGCGCGCCGCCGGGCTGGACCCCAAAATCACGCCGCACAAGCTGCGGCACAGCTTCGCCACGCACCTGCTGGATGCGGGCGCGGATTTGCGCAGCGTGCAGGAGTTGCTCGGCCACGCGCATCTGGTCACGACGCAGGTCTATACGCACCTGACCACCGAACGCCTCAAGCGCGCCTACGACAAGGCGCATCCCCGGGCGTGAAATGGCCGCGTGCCCGTCCTCCGCGGGTAGCACAGGCGACCCGGCTGTGCCGGTCGGCGACTCGCCGACCGGAACCGTGAACGATGGACATCAATTGTGGGCAGCACTCTTGCCTGAAATTGTATAAGGCATTCCGCCGGGCCAGTGGCCCGGCGGGACGGGCGGGTCGCCCGTTCTACCCAGGAAGCAAAATGCGGTTAGTCCTTTGGCAGGAACGCAAATCCGGCGGCGGCGACAACAAGGGCGAAGGCGGCGAGGTGGTTCCAGCGGATGGGGGCCTTGAGATACAAAATGGCGAAGGCGCTGAAGACGGCCAGGGTGATGATTTCCTGGGCGATTTTGAGCTGGACGGGCGACCAGACATTGCTGCCCCAGCGGTTGGCGGGGACTTGCAGCACGTATTCAAAAAACGCGATGCCCCAACTGGCGAAAATCACCAGCCAAAGGGGGCGGTCCTTGAACTTCAAGTGCCCGTACCAGGCGAAGGTCATGAAGATGTTGGAGCATGTCAACAGAACAAACGGCAGCCAGCGGGATTGGGATAAAGATGCCATGATTTTATTCCTCTGCGGATTCGGTTTCGCCCAGGGCCAGCCTCGCTCCGTGGCGAACATGCAGGACGCGAACTTCATCGTCTTTGATGTCGAAGAGAATGCGGTATTTGTGCTGTCGCCGCCCATGCAAAACCTGGCGGACCTCACGCGTAAGACCCTTGCTTTCAGGCGCAAGCGGGCAACGCTCCGGGAAAGTGTCCAGTGAGTAAATTACCTGCAAAAGGCGGTTATACCACCGAATGGCAGCCACCGGATCACGCTCGGCCAACCGGCGGAATGCCGCCTCGATGTCGCGTTCCGCCGGTTCCGAAATAATCACGCGGCAAGTTCTCACCGCGGTGATCTGGGGATTTTGTATTTGGCGCGAATCCTCTCCAGCACCTCGCGCGCCGGCGCGCACCGGCCGGCATCCGCCGCTTCCAAGCCGCGCTCGATGCCGCGAATGGCGTCGAGCGTTTCCTCGTACGCGGCGGCGTTCTGCACAATCAATTCCGCCCTGCCGTTGACGGTAAGGACTTCCGGCCGGCCGCTGCTTTTCAGGCGGCGGAGATGCGCCCTGGTGTTGCGCTGAAAATCCGTCAGCGAGCGGATGTCTTGCAATGCAATCATAACATTGAATTAAATGTCTTAACCATGCTGTGCCTAAACTGCCCCCAATCCCGCGTAAAGCAAGCCTGCAAAATCAAACTGCAAGCTGTATCGCCAGGATGGTTAACTCCCTGACTGCGAGACCACGCTGAAGAATCCGCCCGTCACCGAGCGCGACGGTGGCAGGCGGTTTTTGCAAAACGGCTCAACGCGCCGCCCAATACACGCCCGTGCCGGTCAGAACCAATGCCAGCCCCGCTGGCAATATGAACATCCATCCTGCGCGCATGGCACAGATTAATGCGGCCCCGCCAATTGATTCACCGCCGAAACCAGCGGCAGATAAGCCGCCAGAATCGCGGCGAGCACCACCACCACCAGAAGTCCCGTCGTCGCCGCGAAAAAGCCCATCCAGGACGGGACCCGGTCGGCTTTGCGAAACCAGACCCAGACGCAATAAACCGCCGCCAAAACCGGCAGCGCAACCACCACCGGGCGGAGGCTGATGCAAAGCAGCGTGAAGCCGGGCAGCGACGGGTTTGCCCGCCGGACCGCCGGAGCCAGGTTCAGCATCCCCCAGGCAAACAGGCAACCGTAGCCAAAGACTGCAAGCACGAGCGCATGGATGATTTTCTTCATATTGTTCCTTTCATTTTGCGGGTTTCCAGTTTCATACCTCTCTGTCCTGCAAACTAATACGCAATCCGCCGTTCGTAAAGCAAAGATCACCGCGCAAAAGACGGGTCTGGTTTCCATTTTCCATTTTCCCGCCAATGGGCCTTGACAAAAATTAGGAACTATTGTTAAATTGTCCGTGTGAGGCACGAAGGCACAGGCGGGCATGTGGGTAGGGACGCCTCGCCGAGGCGTCCACTGGCCGGACGGCTCGGCGAACCGTCCCTGCCTGAGAGTTCGTGTTATTTTCTTATGAAACGAAATCTCGGGAAGAACCCAACGGAGTGCTGGAGTATTGGAGTGCTGGACGGCTGGAGTGATGGAGTCATGGAGTCATGGAGTGATACGTGGCTCAGTTTGACCATCCAGCCATTACTCCAGCACTCCAACACTCCGTCCGGGTTTCTTAAAGGCAAGCGGCCAAGATTAAGGTCAATTAAGGTTAATTAAGGTTAATTAAGGGAATTATATACAATCTTACACCGCCGGCGGGCGGCGGCAGTTGCGAAATCTCGAAACTTCTTGAGCGAAAGGACGTTCCATGATATTTAATCGCCGTCCGAAGGGACTCCGTGAAGCCATTGCGGATCGTCTGTTAAGGGAAGAATTCGACAAGGGCACCCTGACTCACCGGCAAGCTCAAGCGCATAACGTAGAAATGATAATCCATTCTCTGCGGGAATGCGCCAGACATTTGGTTGGAAGTGCTCGATGTTTTGGTGACGCTCTTTGGTGGGGCGAAGCTTTTTGCAGAGCATCATCAATTTATTTTCGTCACCTGTGCGGTCGGATTTGGCCGGGTCGCCGGGCAAACCAATTATCAAAAGCAAGGAATTCATGCCCCGAATCAGACGCCCCCAAAGCACGCATGTCAAGTGATGAAACCGGCGCGAGCGGCGGCGGTTGCGAAAACTCGCAACTTCCTGAGCGAAAGGACGTTCCATGAGAGTTAAACGGTGGCCTTCGGCAGTTCGGGCGTTTCTGGAAGAAAGAAAATCCGGTATTGGAATCCATATTCGACGGCTTGACGTATGGCAAGACCGAGGAACGGCAGTCCATCATCTGCGACAATCAGCCAAGTCCCTGCATTCAGTATTTCGACACCTTTACTGGATGATGAGTCATTTTGAACGGCTTCTGCGATCTGCCACCATTTACCTTTTCTCCGGTCATCGGAACCAGACGGGCGTTGCATTACAAAAAGGATTGAGTTCATGCCGGGAATCAGATGCCAAAAGGCCGGGGGATGTCAAGGGATGAAAATGCGGTTGTCAGAGATGGCAGGGCGTGGTACGTTGCGGCATGGCCACGCCAAAGGCTGACAAAGACCAATTAAACGCCAAACAAGAGGCCACCTCACCAATTCCGAAGGGAAGTTCATTGGGACATTCGGAAATGTTGACGCCTTCCGAAATCGAATCGCTGCGGCAGGACTTAAGGGAAGCGGTAGCCTACCTGCGCAACCGTCGGAAACTGCAAACGAAGCCCAAGTCGGTTGCTTAATGGTGCGAATGCCGGCGGACGTCAACTGATGAAAATGGCTGGACAAGTGCCGGTTTTTCAAGTTTGATGCATGGCATGAAAAACAGCATCCCCGCCGCGTCCGAGCTTGGCGACAACGTGGAATTTTACAATGTGAACGATGTCCCGGTGGCGCTGGTGGATTGGGTTGAGCCATTTGCATACGACACAAACCCGCCACGGGTGTTCTCTTACAGCGGCGTTTTTAATGAGGGCATCCAGATCACGCGGGAAGAATTCATGCGGATGGTCAAAAAGTGACGGCTTAACCTGACAATCCTATTTTGGCTTCGTTTGGGACTTCAACCGTTTGCGCATGTGAGCCGAGGCTTCCCTGCCGTCCTGCCTTAGCGATTCGATTTCGGAAGGCGTCAAGAGATCGGAACGTCCCGATGTTTTAGGCTTCGTTTGGGACTTCAACCGTTTGTCCATGTAAGCTGCCGCTTCCTTTAAGTCCTGCCGCAATGATTCGATTTCGGAAGGCGTTAAGAGATCAGAATGTCCCAATCCCTTGGGAGTTCGTGAGGTGGCCTGTTCGCGAACGGAAGAGGTCTTTGGCTTGTCGGGTTTGCTCATGGTGTTTTGGATTCTGCCTCCGCCCGGCTACGGCTTGCGCCGCGCCTCTTTGGCGTCGCGGGCAGCAACGGCGCGGTGAGCTTTTCATAAAGCGCAAAGAGGAACTCCACCCGCTCCCGGTCGGAGCGGAACGGCTCCGGGCGGTAGCACTGCTCCACGGCACGATCCAATTCGGCGTGGGCTTTGGACAAAGCGGGCGGCATGGCGAGCGGGTCGTAGAGATCGGCGAGCGTGGCCGTACCGAGCGGTGGAAAATGCAACTCGCGGGCGGCAACGACCGTCTGCGCCTTTTCATCCACACGCTGGCTCTGGACAGACGTTGGGGTGGGCCACGGGAAATTATTATATACAATAGTATTTGAATAGAGGTATCTGCCTTCTAAACGTCCGCATACTTGGCGCATCCATGCCATGTGGATGGAAGACGTTAAAATCCCAAAATGATACCAATTTGCGGCTGGCACAAATTGAAGCCGATTGCTGCAAATTATCTCCTTAGACACAAATCCCATCGGAATGTAATGACGCTTCTCTGACGAAACCTCCGGCACCGCCAAGTAGTCTGAATCAGGTTGAGCAACCTGTCTAAAAAGTGTAGGAGTCGCTGCGGATGACCTGGTTGAGGCGGCCTTGCTCGCCGCGCGGAAATCGTGGACGCCTTTAACGCGCCGCTTCACCTCTGGCAATGAACTGAGTTCCTCTGGTGGTATATCCAGCAACCACAAGCACCAACGCTCTGTATTATACAGAAATTCATCTGCGCCAATAAACCGACGAATCCACTTTGCGGCTTTTGGCTCCTTTGATAACAAAGATGCCTTCTCATCACTTGACATTAAAAAGTATCCCCCATCTGTTGGCTTATTGCCCCAGAGCATCTTTGGAACATCGCACAATGGACAGGAACGGTTCTTTACGACAAAATCAGAACCCTCGACGAGATAGGGGCTGATGTTCCTTGCGGGCGTAACACTAAGCTCGCCAGATTCATAATCGAAGATGCGTTTGTTTGCTGAATCGGATGCGGCAAAGCCGATTATGACAACATAAACGTGCGCCATTCCGCGCGCTTCACTTTCCCAAGGGAAAGTGCGATGAGCAAAACGTATTTTAATATGATAACGGCCAAACAATTCAGTCCAAAGAATACCGACCTGCTCCCCTTGCGTAATGGACTTCGTGGAGACAAAGCCAACAATAACTGAGGTTCCTTGAATGTATTCCGAGGCTTTGACATACCAATTACAGACATAATCCAAGACTCCGCACGATTGAATGTTGGCGAGGACTAAATGCTGATCTGATTTCTGTTCTACATTCTGCCAAGTCTGACCGACAAACGGTGGATTGCCAAGCACGTAGCTGCACTTGTCTGGCAGCAGAACCGTTTTCCAGTCGAGACGCAGCGCGTTGCCGCAAACGATGGTCGGGGATTTCTTAAGTGGCAGGCGTTGGTAAAACTGCCCAAAGGCGTCTGACACCTTACGGTTCATTTGGTGATCCATCAGCCAGAGGGCAACCTCGGCAATACGCACGGGCCATTCGAGAATCTCGATGCCGTAAAACTGGTCAACGTCCACCTGGGAGAGCTTGTTGATTTGGTCCAGCGTCATTTCTTTCTGTTTGCCGAAAAGCTCTTGCAGGGTTTCGAGTTCAAGCTGGCGCAGTTCGCGGTAGGCGATGACGAGGAAGTTGCCGCAGCCGCAAGCCGGGTCGAGAAAACATAGATTGCACAGTTTCACCTGAAACTCCTGCAACCGAGCCGCTCGCCCGGTCGAACGGTCAGCCTTGCGGTTTTCAAACTCGGCCCGGAGATCGTCGAGAAAAAGGGATCGGATGACTTTCAAGATGTCGCGTTCACTGGTGTAATGCGCGCCGATCTGCCGCCGCTCTTTGGCCTGCATGACGGACTGAAAAAGGGAGCCGAAAATGGCCGGGGAGATGCGCGACCAATCCATGCCCGTGCAGGCGAGAATGGCATTACGCATGTCGCTGTTGAAATCGGCAAATTCAAGGCGCTCTTTGAACAGTTCGCCATTGATGTACTGGAACGCAGCCAGAGTCTCATCAAGATTCTTTTGCCGCTTCTCAGGCGGCGTATCGAGGACTCCAAAGAGACGCCCCAGTTTTTCGCCCAAGTCCGAGCCATCTGGCGCGGTACGGTTCTCGATGAAAAGGCGGAATGATTCACGCTCAAAAATGCCCGTGTCCTCTGCAAAAAGGCAAAAGAGGATGCGGACAAGAAAGCGTTGCAGGTCATGGCCGGTGTAGCCGCCTGATTCAAGGGCATCGTGGAGCCGCCCCATGATCTCGACCGCCTCAATGTTTATGGGGTCTTGCTCGTGAAATTTGTGCTGCTGGTAGCCCGGAATGAACGCGAACAGGTGGATGTAATTGTGAAATTCGGCGAGCGGGAATTCATGGGTGACGCCGCGCTTTTTGTCGAACAGCGGCAAATCACGCTGCTCCTCCGGCTCAAGGTCATGGAGAACGATACGAGCAAAGTCGGAAACGATGATGTAACGGGGAATGGCCTTGGCCTGTTTAGGATCGCGGGCCATGTCCTGAATATAGCGAAAAGCCTGCGATTCTGCCCTGCTGAGGTCTTTCCCAAAACTTTTGTGCTCGACGATTAAAACGCCGCGCCACAAGAGGTCAATATATCCAAAATCGCCAGCAAGACCTTTTACTGGAACCTCGAAGCTGGCGACAGTACGGCGAGCAATTCCGAACACGCAAAAGAACTCATCCCAAAAGGATTTAGCCTCGGCATCCTCGCGGGTTTCACCAGCCCACCTTTTTGAAAAGGCGATGGCGTTGTGACGAATTTCGTTCCAACTGATCGGCATGGCTCAGGATTCTGCCCCGAAGCCGCCGCGCGTCAAGATTCCAGTTGACGCCATGCGCTCGTTTGCTAGAAGCGCGCCTGTTAGTCAATTTGTTCTTTGGATTTTGGGCGAAAGCCCACGGAACTCAAAATCCGTCATAGGCGCACAGAATTTAGAAGCCGCTTTGTATCCAATGCCCACGCCGGGCGTTTTTGAGTTGGACGCAAAGCGGTTTTCTTTTTGAAGATTCCGGCGGATGGATAATCCAAAAAGTGTGGCCCGTAGGTTGTTGGAAGCAACCTGCGGGCCTGAATGAAACGGGCGTGTGGTGGAATGCAGACACAGCGGTCCAGAAAACCGCCGACTTCACGGTCATGTGGGTTCTAATCCCACCACGCCCACCACGTTTCGCAGCCGCCAAGGTAAATCCGAAAAAAAATAAACGCAACCATTTTCAATTTACCACTTGACTACACTAAATTTATGAAGTATATTACAAATGTAATGAAGAACATATTAGATTTCAAAACGCTGATGGAGTTCACGGATTATTTCAAGGATGAGGCAACGTGCGTGGCGCACTTCACGGCCACCCGGTTCCGAAACGGGGAGTATTGCCCGCACTGCCACACCACCAAGATTTACAAGTGCGCTGGCGGCAAGCGGTATCACTGCGCCAGTTGCAAACAGGATTTCACCATCCGCACCAAGACGGTTTTCGGGGAGAGCAAGCTGCCACTCCGCAAGTGGTACATGGCGGTTTATCTCCTGAGCACAACGAGTAAGGGCATATCGAGTTTGCAACTGGCAAAGCACGTTGGGGTCACGCAAAAGACGGCGTGGTTCATGGATCACCGATTGCGCTCGGCGATGAAACAGGACGGCGGACAGATTTTTGGGACGATTGAGGCCGATGAGACTTACGTCGGCGGAGCGGCCCGGAACATGCACGAATGGGCCAAGAAGAAGTCGGGGATCGGGACAGGCGGCAAGGGCAAGGCCATCGTGTTTGGGATGAAGCAACGGGACGGGCAGGTGCGGGCCAGGCTGATAACCAGCAACGGCTCGGAGCAACTTCACCCGGCAATCTCGGCGACGGTGGCCCCCGGTTCGGTACTTTACACGGACGAGCACCGGGGCTACAATGGGTTGGAAGGTTACAGCCGGACGGTGGTGAACCACAGCGTCAAGGAATGGGTCAACGGGATGGCCCACACGAATGGGATCGAGTCATTTTGGGCGCTGTTCAAGAGGGGTTATCACGGCGTTTATCACTGGATGAGCCGGAAGCACCTCCAAAAGTACATTGACGAAGCCGCCTACCGGCTGAACCGCCGGGGACAGGGCATGAACATGGTGTTCGGGGAAGTGGTGGAGCGGACAACGGATGGGCAGAAATTGCCGTATAAGAAACTGATCGAATGAGCCGACCGCAGAAGATAATGCCGCCCCTGAAAGGCACGTTCATGGAGGTGATTACCGCCGTGGCCGACGGCAAGGGCTTCAAAAGGGCGAAACCGAAAGAGATGGCGAACGAGTCAGCCTTGCCGCCGCCGAAACCGCCGACGCCGAAAAAATGAATTTGACTCCACCCCCTCGTTTGATATGCGGGACGCATGACAAAAAAACGAAATCATGGCGTGACCGAGCGGCGACCGTCACAGAAATCCAAAAAACCAAAAACTGATTGGGGCGGCATTCCTCCAATGAGATGGAAGCGAATCGCGCCGGGTGTGAGAAAGGCGATTTTTTAAGGCTCATTCTCCAAGAATTGAGACATTGTGGACTTCGCCCCTCCCGCCAATTCATAAACGCCCGTTGTTATGTCAAACATGACGATTTGGTCCCCAGGTTCAAGGAGTCCTTTAATCACGGGCCAAAGGCTTTCGATAGGCAGGTCATGGGAAAAGAACACGGAAACATCGCGCAAATATCGTATCTGGGAGCACCCTGTTTTCTTGCGCAGAAACTCATATACTTTTGGGAAGTTGGACGGCGTGAAGGGCTTTTTGGCAGAGAGGATGGCGTATTTGTTCATAAATTCATAATTCGTTGCTTCCGACGCCGGGAATCGAAAGTCCGCCCGGCGCATATGTCAAGCGCCGAAACCGCCGCCGCTAAAAAAACAGGCTTGACGCCACCGCCTCATTTGTTCGCATGGGGCTATGAAAAAGTCAGCTTTCCTTCCAAAAACATACGAGCAGCCGATCATTATCAAAGTGCGGCACCGGGTTCATGTGGAGTGTCCCGGTTGCGGCGTCAGCATGATGCTCACAGAAGACGGGCGTTGTTTTTGCAACGGGCACGCGAAATGCAAACTCCGTGGCATAATGTTTAAGGCTCCGACTATTGAAGCAGAGCTTGTTCAAGCCGAGCCTGGTTGGCTGAGTGTTCAGAGTGGAGCACAAAAAACGCCGATGGGAGGTTGACGTATGGTGTTTTTGGCGTGATGATTCCCTGGTGGAACAAGTCCCAAAAGATTTCCTCGCACCACACCGCCCCATCCTCGTGCGTCGTCTTATCCATCAATTCCGCCACAAATGCGTGGCGTTCAAGAACCACAGCATCATCGCGGAGCAGTTTCAGGGCTTCCTTCACCAGTTCTTTACGTGCGGGTTTCATGGCAAAATCAGATGTCCAGCGGCTGCGTATGTCAAGCGTCGAACCGGCCCACGAGCGGCCCCGGCGGCGGTGGCGGCGGTGGCGGTCCAGTGTAACAATGTATATAATTCCCTTAATTAAGGTTAATTAAGCCTAAAAAATCACTTTTTTATGACTCGAACTGGCTTGGCTTGTAACGAAATCCGACATGCGGCGCGTGAAGGTCACGCATTGGAAAGCGTAGCGCCTCTCGGCAGAGCGCCGCACTATTCACCTTCCTCTCTCCCTGCCCGGCAATGCAAGAGCCAATGGCGGCTTTCTGTCCCCGCTACGTGGTTCCTTGGCAGCGTTGCCCTGGCCGGAGTCGCCTGCCCTGAATTTGGCGGCGGCAAGCCGTTTTTTGCGAAAATTGGTTTCCGCGCTATATTAGTACCATGCTTGACCAAGCTCAGAAGAACCGGCCGGTCGCACCGGGCAGCGGGGGCGGCGGCGAGGGACCCAGCGCGCCAAAGATTGAGAAGCCCAATACCGAGGAGCTCCTCAAACGGATGCGCAAGGTGGACCCCGACCAGGCCAAACGTTACCGCCAACGCACCGGGCAATGAGCGATTCCAAAATCGCCGGCGGTTGTTTTCCCGGCACGATCACCGGCGCGCAACGCCGGCGCCATGCTTATCGGCGCGCAGCGCCGACGTTACACAATGAGCGACACTAAAATCGCCGGCGATTTCCTTTCCCTCCTGGCCGAACGGCATCTCTTGCCGTCCGACCCGGCGCAGGCGCGCGGCGCGCCGGTCGAAACCCAGGCCACCACGGTCTTCGCCTTCCATTACGCCGACGGCGTGCTGATGGCCGGCGACCGCCGCGCCACCGCGGGCAATGTGATTGTCACCGACCGTGTGGAGAAGATCATCGAAGTGGATTCGACCTCGCTGCTGGCGGTGGCCGGGGTGCCGGCGACGGCGTTTGAAATGGCGCGAGTGCTGCAAACCTCCTTCGAGTATTACCGGCGCAGCCAATTGCAGCCGCTGAGTTTGCCCGCGCGCGTGCGGGCGCTGGCCCGGCTGTTGCGGGACAATCTGCCCATGACCTTGCAGGGCATCGGCGTGGTCGTGCCCCTTTTTGCCGGCGTGGACCACGGCGTTTCGCCGCCGCAGGCGCGCATTTATTTTTACGATCCGCTCGGCGCGCAGTTCCAGGCCGTCGGTTACGCGGCCTCCGGCTCCGGGGCGGGGACGATCCGCAGCGTGTTGAGCTTTCAGGAACGGCACGCCGCCGCCAAACCTTCGCAAATGAATTTGCGGGAAGCGGTCCGGTTCGCGCTGGCCCTCCTGAACACGGCGTCGGAGTTCGATGCCGCGACCGGCGGGGTCAATCCGGCCGCCGAAACCTACGCCACCATCAAAGTGCTCCAGCCCGCCGGCGTGGAAACCGTCGCCGAACGTCAACAAGAGGAATTTCTGCATGACTGAAGAACCCTACCGCTGGCTGGAGGCGATGGCCAACCGCCGCGAATACGTGCGCGACCAGCTCAAGGGCGGTTCGCCCGTCTTTGCCGCCAGTTTGCCGGACGGCATTCTGTTGCTCGGCGTGGGCGGCGGGCAGTCCAAGGTCTTTGAATTGTTCGACCGCCACGCGCTGGCCGGACTGGGGCATCCGGCGGACATTGAAAAGGTGCGGCAGGCGGCGATTGACGCGGCGCATCTGGAGGCCTTTACCCGCGCGGCGGAAGATGTCAGTTTGCGGCGGCTGATCGGTTTCGGCCTCAGCCCGCAGTTGAAGACGCAATTTGACCAGATTTTCAGCGCGCCCTTTTTGGTGGAGTTGCTCCTGGCCGAATTGGGCGCCGAGCCGGGCCGGGATTTGCTGTTTCGATTGCACTTCGACGGCGCATTTTCTGTCCAGTCCGGCGGCGCTGTCATGGCCGCCAGCCAGCCGGAAGCCGAGTCGGCCGGGCAAAGCTGGTTGAATGAGGCGTTGCGGGACAAAACGAGCCGGGCGGAAGTTGTGGACCTGCTGTTGCAGGCCTGGTGGTGCCAGGTGCAAAACAAATGGCTGGCCGAATCTGTCCCCGGCCCAGCCCAGCGCCAGACCGGCTGGCGCGAGGCGGTCCGGGGCAAGACCGTCGAGATCGGCTGGCTGGCGCGCCACGGCCCGCGCCACGCCCGCTACACGCCGCTGACACTGGCCGAGCTTGGCTTGTGAACATGCTTTCAACCATCAGAGGCCACATGAGAAAAAGACTTCAACAGAAGGAAACGAAGGAAACGAAGGAGGATTTGTTCTTCGTTTCCTTCGTTTCCTTCTGTTCCAAGAAATCCGTGTCATCCATGGAATCCCTGGTTCAGTTCATTTGTTGGCGGCTGGCCGCGCCGCGTTTTTTGCCGAAATCCGCCCTGTCCTCCGTAGCTTCAGCGGAGGAGGAAATCCGCCCTCCTTCGCCAAGGCTACGGAGGGCAGGCAATCCGCAATTGTAACATGAACCGCATCGTTGGCTTGGAAACGGAGTACGGCTGCCTGGCGGCCGACGATCCGGGCATCCCGGCGGCCATCGCCAGGGTGCGCGACTGGATTTTCCACGAGCAACGATTCGGATTGGTTGACGTGCATCAGCGGGATTGGGACGAACCGGCCGGCAACGGCGGTTTTCTTTTTAACGGCGGACGCTGCTACGTGGACATGGGCCACCTGGAGTATTGCACGCCGGAGTGCCTGAGCCTTTTGGACGTTCTGCGCTACGACCAGGCCGGCGACGCCATTCTCCAGCAGGCGCTCCGGGCGCTGGAGCTGGAGGAGAAAGTCAGTTTCATCCGCAACAATGTGGACCACTATTCCGGCGCCACCTTCGGCTGCCATGAGAATTACCTCCTCCGCCGCGCCGCGCCGCTGACCGAGCCGAACCTGCACTCCCTGCTCGCCTTCCTGGCCTTGCGCATGCTCTACACCAGCGCCGGTCGCGTCGGCGCCGCCGCGGCTTCCGAGGCGCGCGGCGAATGGTCCCGGCCCGGCCCCGGCCCCGGCTTCCAAATCAGCCAGCGCGCCGATCACATCCAAAACGACTTGTTCGAATGGGTCCAATTCAACCGCGCCATCATCAACACCCGCGACGAACCGCTGGGCGACGCCCGCAAATACCGCCGCCTCCACCTGCTGCACGGCGACACCAACGTGCAGCCCGGCAGCCTGCTGCTCAAGGTGGGGACGACGGCACTGGCGCTGGATTTGCTGGAGATGAACCGCCTTCCGCAAGTGATACTTGACAACGCCGTCGCCGCCTTCCGCCAGCTCTCCCGCCAGCCCGACGGCCCCTGGCTGGTCCGGCTTGCCGACGGGCGCTGCGTGGAGGCGGTGGCCTTGCTCCGGCAGTTCCAGCGCGCGGCGCACCGGGAACTGGGCGGGCGCGACCCGGAAACCGACCTGCTGCTGGCCGTGTGGGAGGAAACGCTGGACGCGCTGGCCGCCGATCCGGCGGCGCTGGCGGGCCGGGTGGATTGGATTACCAAGCGGTGGCTGCTGCAACAGTTTTGCGACCGCGAAAAGATCTCTTGGAGCCATCCCTGGCTCAAGTCGCAGGACCTGGAATATCACCAGGTTGATCCGGCGCGCAGCCTGGGGCTGGCCACGGCCCGCACGCCGCCGCTGTGGGAAATCCGGTCCGAGGACGCCGCGCGCGCCGCTGTGGAGGCCCCGGCCAACACCCGCGCCCACGCCCGCTCGCGGGTCATGCGCCTGCTCCAGAAGGAACCGTGCGCCTACTACATTGACTGGGAGATCATTGGCATCGAGGGCTGCCAGGCGCTGCTCCTGCCCAACCCCTTCGATCCCAACCCCAAAGAAGCGGAGAAATGGATGCACTTCTTGCTCTAGTTTTTGCTGGTTTCGCCGCCGCGACGGGATAGGATGCCAAAGAGCGATGATTAGAATACGTTTGCAAAACCACCCATTGCCATTATGTCCCTAAGACTGGAAAGGGTCCGTGAACTGCTGAAACGGGAGATCGGCGAGATCATTCGCCGCGAACTGCCCGTCAACGAGGCCGGCTTGATCAGCGTCAACGACGTTGAAGTTGCGGCCAACTTGAAAAACGCGACCGTCTTCATTGGCATCCTGGGCGGCAAGGCGCAAAAGGAGAAAGGGATGGAATTGCTCGAAAAGAAGCGGGTGCGCATCCAGGGCATGATCGCCCGGGGAGTGGTCTTGAAATACACGCCCCGGCTGAGGTTTGTGCTCGATGAGTCGGTCGAACGCGGCAACCGCGTCCTCAAGATCATTGAGGAACTGGAGAAACTGGAGCCGCCCCCCGCCACTTCATGAAACCCCATCCCAAGATCATTGACCGGATTGTGGAAAAAATCCGGGAGAGCCGGACCATCTGTGTCGGAGGCCACATCCGGCCGGACGGGGATTGCATCGGCTCGGAACTGGCGCTGGCCCTGGCTCTGCGCCGGCAAGGCAAGGAGGTGGTTTGCTGGAACGAAGACGCGCTGCCCCAAAAATACGCCTTCCTCGACCCCGGCAGCCTGGTGCAAAAACCAAAAGCCGGCCAGGAATTCGATCTGGTCATCGCCCTGGATTGCGCCAGTTTTGAACGCCTGGGTTCGATTGGCCCCGCTGTGGAACACCGCCGGCTTCTGGTCAATATTGACCATCACCAGAGCAACACCCGCTATGGCGATTTGAACTGGATTTCCGGCCGCGAAGCCTCCACCGGCGAACTGGTCTTCCGCCTCCTTCGCGTGGCCGGCTGGCCCATTACCCCCGCCATGGCCGATTGTCTCTTCACCGCCGTCTCGACCGACACCGGGAGCTTTCAATACCCCACCACCCAGCCGCTCACCTATCACACCGCGGGCGAACTGGTCAAATTGGGCGCGAACCTGGACACCGTCTGCCGTGAAGTCTATCAGTCCTTTTCCCTTTCCCGCGTCCGCCTTCTCAAACACCTTTATAGCCACTTCCATCTCACAAGCCACGACCGCATCGCCTATCTCTGGCTCAAGAACCGCGATTTCGCCCGGACCGGCGCGGACCGCAACGATACCGAGGGGCTTATCGACCATCTGCGCGCCATTGAACCGGTGGTCGTCGCCTGTATTTTTGAAGAGGTGGAACCGGAACTGACCCGCATCAGCCTGCGCTCAAAATCCGGCGCGGTGAACGTCAATGACATCGCCGCCCAATTCGGCGGCGGCGGCCACGCGGCCGCGGCCGGCGCGCGCGTCCCCGGCAGGCCCCTCTCCGTCCAGCGCCGCGTCGTGGCCGCCATTAAAAAAGCCCTTCCCCCATCCCGCTGATTTTTCCATGAAAGAGTTCGACTCATTGGACGGCGCTATTTTGATTGACAAGCCGGCAGGCCCCACCTCGCACGACGTGGTGGACGCCGTCCGCCGCAATTTCCGCCTCAAGAAAGTCGGCCATTGCGGCACGCTGGACCCCGCCGCCACCGGCCTGCTCATCCTGGTTTTGGGCCGCGCCACCAAGCTCTCCGAGAGGTTGATGGGCGACGACAAAGTGTATGAAGGCTGCGCCAAATTCGGCGAAACGACCGACAGTTACGACGCCGACGGCGATCTGGTCGCCTCGCTTCCCGTGCCGCCGATGACGCTGGAGGAAATCAACCAGGCCGCCGCGGCTTTTCAGGGCGACCAGATGCAGATGCCGCCGATGGTATCCGCCGTGAAAATCAAGGGCGTGCCGCTTTACAAAATGGCGCGCAAGGGTGTTGAAGTGGAGCGCAAGCCCCGGCTCATCCACGTCTATAGCTTTCGTTTCTCCCGCTATGAGGAGCCGCTGGGCTGGTTCCGCGTCGCCTGCACCAAGGGAACCTACGTCCGCGCCCTGGTCCATGAGCTGGGCGCAAAAACCGGCCCCGGCGCCCATCTCGCCTCCCTGCGCCGCGTCATTTCCGGCAAGTTCGATGTCAAGGACGCGATTCGGTTTGAAGAGGCGCTCAAGCTCTCGCCGGGCGATTTGGAAAAGCGGGTGCTTCCATTTTTACAATTGACACATGCAACTCCGTAGCCTTGAAGCCATTGTCACGGCCCTGAATGAGGCGCAAGTGAAATACTTGATCGTCGGCGGACTGGCCGTCAACGCGCACGGCTACGAGCGTTTGACCCGGGACGTGGACCTGGTAATCGGCCTGGAACAGGGCAACATTATTCGCGGAGTGCGCGCCTTGCAAAGCATCGGTTACCAGATGGTCATCCCGGTGACCCCGGAACAATTTGCCGACCCCGCCACGCGGGAAATCTGGCGCCGGGACAAGAACATGATTGTCCTCAAGTTCTGGAGTGACTCTCACGGGCGCACACCCGTGGACGTTTTCGTTTATGAACCTTTCGACTTCGCGCTCGAATATGCCCGGGCCAAGCGGGAAACCATCACGGACAAAGCCCAGGCCACAATTGTTGGATATGAAGCCCTTGTCGCCATGAAACTGGCCGCCGGCCGCGAGCGGGATTTGCTGGACATCAAGGAGCTTCGCAAACTGGACCCCCACCGATGACTCAGGAAGAACTTTACGCGCACCCAGGCTGGCGCTGGTGCAGTTCCGAAGGCGCGGAACTCCACACCCTGCTCCTCGGCTTGCAAACCTCCTTTCGGGAAAAGCTCGAATGGCTGGAGGAAGCCGAAACTCTGACGCTTCAGTTGCGCGCCCAGCGCGAGTCCCAACCGGGGGCAAAAGGCATCCAAACGCCGAACTATGAATCTCCTCCACAGCACCGCTGAACTGGCCGCCGGCTCGCGCCCGGTCTGCCTGGCCATCGGGGTTTTCGACGGCGTGCATCTCGGACACCAGCGGGTCATCCGCCAGGCCGTGGGCGACGCGGCCCGGGGCGGCGGCCTTTCGGTGGTGATCACCTTCGACCGCCACCCCGCCGCCGTGCTAGCGCCCGCGCGCGTTCCGCCGCTGATCTACCCGCTGGCCAGGAAGCTGCGCGCCATTGGCGAACTTGGACCGGACACCGTCTGCGTTATTCATTTTGACAAGGCTTTCAGCGAGATTGGCGGGGAGGAGTTTATTCGCGGCCTGGCGCGCGACTGCGGCAGGCTCCGGAGCCTTTCGGTGGGCCGGGCCTTTGCGTTTGGCCGCGGGCGCTCCGGCAATGCCGCCTTGCTCAACGCGCTGGGAAAGGAACTCCACTTTGCCGTGCATGCCCTGGCCGAAGTTTCCCTGGATGGCCGGCCCGTCAGCAGCACGCGGGTGCGCGCGGCGGTGCGGGCGGGGCGATTCGCGCTGGCCGGCCGGATGCTGGGCCGTCCATACTCTCTTTGCGGGCGCGTCATCCAGGGAAGCGGCGTGGGCCGGCAACTGGGCGTCCCGACCGCCAATCTGGATGCGGCCGGGCTGCTGCTGCCGCCCTGCGGGGTTTATGCGGCGCGCGCCTTAGTGCGCGGCCGGAGCCATGCCGCCGCTGTCAACATTGGTTGCCGGCCCACCCTCGCGCCCCATCAGTCCCATTCTTCCCATTCCTCCCATTCTTCGCTCCCGTCCCAAACCCAAGTGGAAGCGCCCCATGGGAATAATGGGAAGGATGGGAAGAATGCTGCCGCCGCGCCCCAAATCCAGGTGGAAGCGCACCTGCTGGATTTTGCCGGGGACATTTACGGGGAGGAAATGGAACTGGCCTTCCTCAAGAAGATGCGGGCGGAACAAAAGTTCGCTTCGCCGGCTGCCTTGCGCGAACAAATCCTCCGCGACATCGCGCGCGCCCGCGAACTGGCCGGCGATTCTTAGCGGCCCCTGCCGGCAGTGTGTCCGGCGCCGCCGCCAACACGCCCGAATCCGCCAACACGCCCCAATCCAACGCCATGCCCAAATCCGCCAAAACGTCCGTATCCGACGCCAATGTTAATCCCCACCGGCGCGAAGAAGGGATCCCAGGCATAATCCCAGGGATAATAAAAAGGTTCGTAAGGTTCGTAATAGACGGGCGGGGTATAAACCCCCACAGGCGGAGCATAAGCAGCGGCGGCTGCCGCCCGGGCTTCCAGCGCGGCATTGAAACTGGCCGCCGCCGCTTGGTCCTGCGAGTAGGAATAATAGGTTGGCGCCGGAGCCTGCGCCGGCACTTGCGCCCGCATGGGCGCGGGCGCGCCGCCCATCATGCCCGGCTGCCGCTGCAATTCGCCATAACGATGGATCATCGCCGTGAGGACCGGCCCCGGAACGCCCTGTTGCTGCAACGATATGATGTTGTCCGCGCTGAGATAAAACGACAGCGGCGAATTGTTGACGTAACTGACAATGATGTCCGCCGAGATGCCGCCCTTGAACAGCTTCACCACTTCGTTCACGCCGGAAGGGTAGCCCGTGGCGGGCGCGGCGCCGCCTCCGCCAGTCTGCGCCGGCGCGGCGGCGTAAGGGCCGGGCATTGCGACGGTCGTGCGGAGCGGAGGGGCAGGGGCCAGCGCCGCAGCCATATTCGTGTCCATGGTGTCAACGCTCCCGGCTGCGCGTCCGGGCGCGGCCAGAAAAAGCGCCGTTCCCAGAACGGCGAGTGCGGCCGTTCCAACAATCATCGGTTGTGTTCTCATAAATTATGTGATAAACCTCAATTACTGGAGATGCAAATTTTAATTTCACTTTGCCGTCAATCTATTTAGACTGCCAACCCATTCAATCCATTCAATGAATTTTAACTCAATCACGCCTGCCCGGCAAGCCTGCCCGCGCCGCCAGTGCGCCGGTTTTGGCTGGCTCCTGCTTCCGCTTCTCCTGCTCCTTCCCTTCGCGTCGGGCGCCGGCGGCGTAACCATCCTCAGTTTCACCAACCCCGCCCCCATCACCATCATTGACGGCTATGTGAACGGTTCCCCGTACCCCTCCACCATTCAGGTCCCCACTCTGCCCGGCGCATTGCAGAGCGTGACTGTCACTCTGTACGGTTTGAGCGACACGAACACCGAGGATATTGATATCCTCCTCTCCGGCCCCGCCGACATCACCGGCCCTCCAAACATCTCCGGCCCCACTGTGGGTTTGATGTGCTCCGCGGGCGACGGATCGGTCACCAACATAACCATCACCCTTGCGGATGACGCCCCTCCTTTTCCCAACACCCCGCTCACCTCCGGCGCCTACCAACCGAGCTGCGATCCCGCCAGCGGCTTTGCTTTCCCGGACGACGGCTTCTGTCCTTTCTTTCAAGAGGGCGCCAACCAACTGTCTGACTTTATTGGAACGACCCTCAATGGAACCTGGAACTTGTACGAGTTTTTCGACTATTTTGTCGGTTCCTCCGGCTCGATCAGCGGCGGCTGGAGCCTGAGTTTTGCATTGCTGCCCATTGCCCCGGCCGTGACCAACCAGTACGCGACGAACGTCACCGTCTCCAATGCCACATTGAATGCCACCGTAACACCGGAACTCAGCGCCACGACTGTCTTTTTCGAATATGGCCTCACCACCAACTATGGAAACTTCAGCCCCACCAACACGCTGGACTCCGACCTGGTGGATGCGACGAATGTGGCGCTGCCCATAACCGGCCTGCCGCCCGGCTCAACCCTTCATTTCCAGGCCGTCGCGCAAAACAGCGTCGGAACAAACTTCGGCGGCGACTCGACTTTCATCACCCCCCCCAACCCAGTCGCCGCGCCGTCATTGCATGCATCCCTCGCCAACACCTCCACTCTGGTCTTGACTCTCAACGGCAGTACCGGCTCCAACTACTGGCTCGTCTCCGCCACCAACCTTTCGCCCCCGATCACCTGGACCCTGTTCACCAATGTCACCCTGACCAACACCAACCAAGTCATCAACATCGGCCCGCTCACCAGCCAGATGCGGTTTTTTGCCGTGGGGACCGCGCCCCCCGCCGCGCCGGTGCTCGCGGCATCCCTCGCCAACGCCAGCCTTGTGCTGACGCTCTACGGCAACCCCGGCACAAGCTACGCCATCCTGTTGGCCACCAACCTCTCGCCCGCGATCACCTGGGCACCCTTCACCAACCTCACCCTGACCAACAGCAGCCAGGTCATCTACACCGGCCCGCTGACCAACCAGATGGAATTCTTCCAAGCCCGGCAGCAATGACCGAAAGGAGAAAGCGGAAATTACTGCAATTCCCGTGCCGAAAATCCCCATGTCGAAAATCGTCATTGACGGATCGGGCCGGAGTCGGTAGATTACCGGCCACATGGGTTCCAGAGTAGCTCAATGGTAGAGCGCGCGGCTGTTAACCGTGATGTTGCAGGTTCGAGCCCTGCCTCTGGAGCCAACTCGATTCGGTTCAATTTTGATTTCATCCAGCAATTGTGCCGCCATCGCCGCTTCGAGCGAATAAATGTGAACTGTTCAGCGGCGCGCGCTTTCTCAAAAGATCAGTCCCGAAATCCCCTGGCTCTATAATTTCAATAACGATTTCCGCTTTAAAGGACCGGCCAGATGGGAACCACCCCCGACTGTCAAATTATCCGCCCCCTAAAAATCTCTGCTACAGAGAAACCGGCTCGCCGAGCCGTCCGGCCCGTGGACGCCTCGGCGAGGCGTCCCTACCCACCTATGCGATTTTGTGAAGAACCTGAAAAATGGGACTGACTTGGCGCGGGGGGCGTGGTACATTGGAGGGCATGAAGATGGCGACAACACGGGCGGAACAGCGGCGCTGGATGCAACAATGGCGCGAGGCGGCCATCATGCTGGATGAGGTTAAGCGGGATGAATTGGCCAACCTGTCGGAGCGGGATGCGTGGCGGCAAATCGAGGCGGTGCTTTCCCTCGCTCCTCACTACCGCCGTCTGTCGCGAACGTCCGGCCTGGTCAAACAGCAGGCTTGGTTTATGAAGTTTATGAAGGAAGGATCCATCCCTTCCCTGCCCCCTCAACAAAAGCCCGCCCGGCACAACCAGCCGTTCACACTCATCCAACCCTCCAAACCGAGGAAGAAACGACGGTGACTAAGTTACCCATTTCGGTCTGCATGATTTCCGGCGCGGAAGAGCGGCGGATCGGCCGGGCCCTGGCGAGCGTCGCGGAGTGGACTTCGGAAAGGATTGTGGTGCTGAATGAGGAGGTGAGCGACGGCACGGAGCGGATCGCGGCCTCCTATGGCGCGAAGGTTTATCGGGAGGCGTGGAAAGGCCACATCGCCCAGAAGAACTCGGCCCTGGAAAAGGCCGCCCAGCCGTGGATTCTGGGATTGGACGCCGACGAGGCGGTATCGAACCCATTGCGCGATGAAATTCTGGCGCTCCCGGATTCGTGGTCCGGCCGCGCCGCCTACAGTTGTCCGCGCCGCACCTTTTTTATGGGCCGGTGGATTGGGCACGGGGACTGGTATCCGGACCGCTGCGCGCGGCTGTGGCAGCGGGGGAAGGCGCGCTGGACCGGGATTGACCCGCATGACTGCCTGCGGGTGGACGGCCCGACCGGAAAGCTGCGGCGCGACCTGCTCCATTATTCCAACGCGGACATTAGCAGTTATGTGCGCAAGATCAATTACTTTGCCGATTTGTATCTGCAACGGCAGTTGGCCGAAAAGGCGCGATGGTCCGCCCCCGCCGCCATTTTCCGCGCCCAGTGGCGCTTTGTCCGCGCTTACTTTCTAAGGCTGGGATTTCTGGATGGGTATCCCGGCTTTTTCATCGCGGCCTCCACCGCCTATTCCACCCTGGTCCGGCACAGCCGGTTGTTCGAGCAATCGCAACCCGGCCCTCCCTCCCAGGTCATTCAAATCCCATCGGCGCACAGCGCCGACGCTGCATTACCGGCGCCGGGCGCCAACGCCGCAACTCCGCCATGCGCGCCGCCCAAATCTCGCTGATCATCTCCACTTACGAGCGGCCCGGCCCGCTGGACCAGGTGTTGCAAGGCGTCCTGCGCCAGTCGGAAATGCCGGCGGAAATCCTCATCGCGGACGACGGCTCCGGCCCCGCGACGCGCGCGTTGATCGGCCAGTGGCAGCAACGCCTGGGCGCCCCTTTGCGCCACCTCTGGCAGCCCGACCTCGGTTTCCGCAAGACTCTCATCCTCAACCAATCCGTCGCGGCGGCCAAAGGCGATTACGTGGCGCTGCTGGACGGGGATTGCGTGCCGCATCGAAGATTCATCGCCGACCATGCCGCCCTGGCGGAAAAAGGGTTTTGGGTGCAGGGACGGCGCTGTTTTGTGAGGGAAGAATTTGCGGCGGCATTTTCCGCCGGCGCGACGCCGGTGTGGAGATGGATTCTCGCCGGGCGAATCACCGGCCTGGCCAAGGCGGTTCGCCTGCCCTTTCCGGTGGTGCGCCGCAACACCGGCCAGCGCGGCATCATCGGCTGCAACATGGGATTCTGGCGCGAGGACTTGCTCGCCATCAACGGCTTTGACGAGGATTACACCGGGTGGGGCATTGGGGAAGACTCCGACTTGGGCACGCGGCTTTATCATTTGGGCCGGCCGCGCAAATTTGTTTATGGCCATGCCATTGTTTATCATCTGAACCACCCCATGCTCGGCCGCGGCCACATTGAAGCCAGCCGGCGGCGGCTGGCCGAAACCATCCGCTCCGGGAAAATCCGATGCGAGCGGGGGATTGAGCAATATCTCCCTGGGAACCGGGTGGAAGACTCTCCTTCACAAGGGGGCGCAGGAGAAGGCGGACGGCTCGGCGAGCCGTCCCTACCTGGACAAGGGCGCGGAGGAGAGGGAGAAGACGCGCGCGGCAGGGCCGGGCCGCTGAAAAGGCCGGCATGAAATCCACCCATCAACCGGAGGGGGCGAAGCCGCGGATTTTGCAGCTCAATTCACTGCTGACCGGCGGCGGGACCGACGACCAATGCGTCCGGCTGGCGGCGGGCCTGCATCGTCTGGGCCTGCGGGTTATCCTGGCCGGACCGGGCGGCGGGGAATTTTCGGCGGCCATCCAGTCGGCCGGAGTGCCGTTCTTTGACACGGGCCGGGGAGCGTCAAAACTAAAATTTATCGCGCGGGCGGCCCGGTTGATTCGCCGGGAAAGAATTCAAGTCGTCCACAGCCACCACGGCCGGGACTATTGGCCGGCGATTTTGGCCGCGAAAATGTCGGGCGCAAAACCCGGGATCGTGCTCACCCGGCATCTGGCCAAAAGCCCCGCTTCGCCGGCGAGCCGGCATTTTTTGCTGGGCCAGTGCGACGCGCTGATCGCCGTTTCGGAATTTGTGGCGCGCGTGCTGCGGGAAGGGGTTTATGAGCCGGATTCGCCGGAGCCGGAACGGCGGCGCCGTCCGCCGCTGCGCGGGGATCATCGGAAGATTCATGTCATTTATGGCGGGATTGACACCGGACGGTTCCGTCCCTTCGACGCGGCGGAGACGCGGAGCGGGCTGGGGTTGGGGCCGGAGGATTACGGTTTTGGGGTGGCGGGGGGCTATGATTGGCCGCGCGGGAAGGGGCAGGGCGAGTTTTTGATGGCGGCGGCGCGGGTGCATGAGAAGATTCCGCGCGCGCGGTTTCTGATAATTGGCCGGGGCAGCCTGGGGGAGAAGTTGCGGGGGGACATCGGGCGGCTGGGCCTGGGCGGCAAGGCGTGGCTGACGCCGTACGCGGGGAACATGCCGGGGGTGATGAACGCCCTGGATTGCCTGGTGCATCCGCAAATCGGCACCGAAGCGATGGGGCTGGTGATCTGCCAGGCGCACGCCTGCGGAAAACCGGTCATCGCCTCCGCGCTGGACGGCATACCGGAGGCCTTTCGGGCGGGCAATTACGGGCGGCTGGTGACGCCGGAAAACATCGGCGAACTGGCCGAAGCGATGGAAGCGCAGGCCGCCCGGCCGGGGCTGGGCGCCGCCCAAGCCGCGGCGTTGCACGACAAAGTGGAGGGAGTCTTTTCCCAGGAGCGTTCGGCGGGGGAGGTTTTGCGGCTCTACGGCGGTTTGTTTCCAGGCGCGCCCGGCTCCAACCCATGATTTGACAGGGATTTGGGGGCAAAAAAAGACGAAAAATAGTTCTCGACAAGATAATTGGTATTGCTAATGTTGACGCGCGGCCCTAAAAAGGGCCGAAACGGGGCCAAAATGCCGGGCTGAAAGCACCGTAAAAAAAGGGAAAAAAGTGCAATAAAATGCTCGACAAGGCTCTTGCGTGTGTTAAATTGACGCATCATTATTGACACATCATTATGTTTCGTAATGACGGAAAACGACAGAAAAAGACAAAAATGCCCAGTACCCAATATGAAGATTAAAACCTTTTTGGTGCGCAGTCTGACTCTGGCCGCGGGCCTCTGTGCAGCCTCGAACATCGTCAACGCTTCCGTAGCGACTTTTTCCGACACTTGGAAAGACGCCGCCGTGCTGAACGCGAACAGCAATTACGCCGCCGTGGACTCAGGCTCGTTCAGCGTCCACATCTCCCTGGGGGGGGTCGTCAGCAGCAATTTTGGCCCGGACACGGTGGTTTGGCTGAAGATAGCCCCGACCAACGGGGCGCCGCCGCTGACCATTGTCACCAACCGCCTGATAGACGACCCCAGCTACACAGCCAAGTCCACGAGCGTCACGTTCCCATTCTTCGCGACGACCAACGGGACTGTGGCGGTGTCCTGGGGCGCCACGAACATCACGATCAGCGGCTCGACCAAGACGGACTTATTGGGTGAAGACAAAGAGTACTCCGCCTCGGTCAGTTCGAACTTCTTCCTGGATCAAATCGTGTTGATAGTATCCAATGTCAGCGCGACCGCCGCGCTTTTCGGTTACACTAACATCGTGGTGCCGGTGGTTGCGAACAACGCCACGACGGAGGCGGCGCATCCCAATTTGAATGGCAGCACCACAAGTCTGCAAGCCGGCTCGCTCTCGGGCGCGGCGGATTTCACTCCCCCGAGCCTCGCCATCACTTCGCCGGCGGCCAACGCCAAGATTCCGTACACCTCCCCGACCTCCTCGACTGTAGCAGTCAGCGGCACGGCCAGCGACAAGTACGGCCTGAGCAACATCACGATCACTGTCAACGGTGTCAACAGCGGCGCGTCGAGCAAGGTTTACCAGGCCCAGGCTGGGTCGGAGGGGAATGCGGCCACCTCGATTGCGTGGACTAACAATGTGACTTTGAGCGTGATTGGCACAAATGTCATCAACGTCACTGCGACCAACTGGTTGGGCAACACCAATTCGGTCTCCCGGATTTTCATCTTGCTCGAAACGAATTCCGCGGTTGTAGTGGTGGTTCCGACCAATTCAGGAACGGTTTCAGGCATCTGGAACAATAAAGTGTTGGACATGGGCATCGGCTATCCCGTGGCTGCCACGCCTGCAAACCCAGCGTGGATTTTCTCGAGGTGGACCAATAGCGCCGGCCTCAATGTGACCAACCCCAGCTTTACCTTCATTGCCACCAACCTCCCGCTGTACGCCTACTTCACGAATAATCCTTTCTACGACACCGGCCTGGCGGGCACTTATGAAGCCTTATTTTATAGCGCGACGAAAGTGGAGCCGACCAACTCCGGTTATATCATCCTGACGGTCACGCCGTCCGGAACCTATTCCGGAAGTCTTTATTTGGCTGACAAGGTTTCGCCGTTCTCCCTTTTCGGCCAACTGGCGGTGGCGGGTGCGAATGCGACGGCCGACTCGATAGTGAATATCAGCGGATCGGAGCAGTTGAATGTCCAGTTGCACGTCGCCACCAACAGTGATCGGCTGACCGCGGGCGCCGGGTTGTTGAGCGGTTGGGTGACCTACACAAATTTCGACACCACCGCGACATGGAACGACAGCATCTGGGGGAAATTGGTTCAGTTTAGTCCCGATATCGTGCCCGGTCTTTACAACTTGGCCTTTTCACCCGCCCTCAACCCGTCCAATGGCCCCGGCGGCTACAGCTTTGCAAGCGCGATGGTCAGCAAGACGGGCAACGTTGGAATGGTCTTGACTCTGGCGGACGGCACATCCCCGGCAACTTCGTTTTCCGCTGACATGACGCTGGACGGCCTCTGCCCGATCTATTCCCCCCTCTATGGCGGCAATGGCGTGATTCTTGGCTGGATGCACTTCGATCTCTCGGGCTTAAGAACCACCACCGGCGCTTTCACTTGGGTAAAAGCGGCGGTGAATGACAAATTCTACACCAATGGTTTCACACTCGCCACGAATGTATCCGGTCAACTCTATGAACCGCTCAATATCTTCAGTTGGACGACGAACGGCATTTTTGCCGTGGACCAGGGTTATACGAGTGTCAATCTGGCTAACGGCACTCATGTGAATGTCACCTTTGATCCCTTCACGGACACCTTGACGGATCCGAACCAAGCAAGGGACTATCTGACCATGAAATTGAATCCGTCCACCGGCGCGTTGAGCGGCTCATTTGGGGCGGCCTTTTTCAATCTGCAGACCAACACGATTGGGCTTCCGTCCTTCAAGGGCGTGGTAACTGGCAACCAAGGCATGGGATTTTATATGGCCACGAACATGGAAACCGGGCCGATCCTGATTCAGCCTTGATCGCGCGGCTTTGGCGCGTTGACGCCGGGGCAGCCACAGCGCCCCGGCACACAAAGGGTGCCTGTCGTTAATGACCGGGGCAAGACACAGATTGTGTTTTGCCCCGGTCGCATTTTATTTCACTCCTTCAAGCGGAACATTTCCCGATGACGCCGGCAATGAGTCCGTCCTTGATCCGGCGGGTGAGACTTTCGGCCCGGTTGCGGCGGGCGCGGGCCTGCCAGGCCCGCGGCTGGAAATACCAGGGAAAGAAACCGCGGCGGCAACGCTCAAGCCGGTCGTGTTCGATGGAGGCGGCTTGCAAAGCCTGCTCCAGTTCGGGCCAGCAAATCTCGCGCAGCAAAGCCGCCACCAGCGGATCGCGGGCCTGCCGTTCCCGCGCGGCTTCCTGCGCCAGGCGAAAGAACCGGAGGGCCAATGATTCCGCGGGATATTCGGACATCGAATAGGATTTTTCGTGAATTCGAAAGGTGGAAAACTGCCCGCGCGCGACCGCAACCCGTATGTCGAAGATATACTTGAAGGACCATCCGCCGTCGCCCGCGGTGCCGAATTCGACCGGAAAGGGACGCGCGCGCAAGCAGGCGGCGCGATAGAGGTTGCTGGCGGAGCTTCCCAGAAGCGCTCCCCCGATGTTGGTCAGGGCAAAAATGAACTGTTGCCCCGTCGAAAGAGCGGCGCTTTGCGCGAACGGCAGGCGTTCCAGAATGTCGTGGATGGGCCAGTGCCCGTCCGGCAGCGGCTGGCCGGATTCCGTGATGACGCCGGGTTTGCTGATGACGACATCGCTCTGGAAACGCTCGGCCGCGTCCAGCAAACACTTCACGCCGGAGCGGGTGATGGAATCGCCGACGGTGGAGATGTACACATATTTGGCGGTGATGTTGCGGATGCCGAAATTCCAGGACTGATAGAGGCCGGGCGGGTGATTGAAAAACCGGGCGTTGGGATGCGCCAGTTTTTCCCTCAAGAGTTCCACCGTGCCATCCGTGGACTCGCTGTCCACAACGACGACTTCGGACGCCAAGTCGAGCCAGGGCCGCATGGATTCCAGGTGCTCGCGCAGAAGCGCGATGGAATTGCGGGTCGGAAGCAAGACTCCGAGCGTCGGGATGGCCGTCCGTCCATCATCACATTCAGATTGATTCGCTTGCGATAGTCTCATAGCTTGGCAGGATTATGAACAGGAGAATGCCGTTTTGTCAGCCCGATTTATCCGCCCGCCAACCGCGGCGCGTTCCGGTGCGCTTGAACTGGACAAGGAACTGATGAAACCCGCCCCCCCCTCCTCCCCGCCCCAACCGGGTGTCAAAAACATGGTCATCTCCGGCGTCCTTCAGACGCTTTGCGAAGGGAAGGTGAAGGAGCGTGTCCTCAGCATCATCGCGCGGTTGGAAATGGATTATTGGCTGGAGCGCAACTTGGCGCGATACTCCGATCAGGCCACGCCGTGGTTCGACGCGGTCGTGTTCCTCAACTGGTACGCGCACACCTTTCAGCCGGCCCATTACCTGGAAATTGGCGTCCGCCGCGGGCGGTCGCTGGCTCAAGTTCTGGCCGAGTCGCCGGCCACCCTGGCTTACGGCTTCGATCTCTGGATCGCCGATTACGGCTCCGTGCCCGGGAAAGGCATCCGCACGGCCAACCCCGGCCCTGATTTTGTGCGGGCCGAATTGGCAAAAGTTGGCGTGACCGCCAAACCCATTCTGATCTCTGGAAACTCGCATGATACATTGCCCGGGTTTTTCCGCGACGCGCGGAATCCCGCGCGGTTTGAATTGATCCTGGTTGACGGCGACCACACCAAGGACGGAGCGCGGCTGGACCTGGACATCGCCTTTGAGCATCTCGCGCCCGGAGGCGCGCTGGTTTTTGACGATATTTGTCATCCGGAATGTGGCGGCTTGGGACCTTTGTGGGAAGAATACAAGAAGAAATTTGTTGACTGTCTGTTCATTGAAGACGGCTCTGGAAATGGCACGGGCGTGGCCTTCCGTCCGCCATTCGACCGCCTGTGGTCGCTGGGGAAGAAAGAACCGCCTGAAGCCGCCCCGGGGGTCAAACCAGCGCCGGCAAGGCCCGCCGAGTCCGCCGCCCCGCCCCAGCCTCCGGACTTCCCCGCTCTGCCCATCCATTTCTTCACCATCGTCATCAACGGGAAGCCGTTCCTGGAGCATCACATCCATGTTTTCAAACAGCTCGCCTGCCAGTGGCACTGGCATGTGATCGAGGGGGTGGCGGAATACAATTACGACACACACTGGAACAAGTTTGGCGGAAAGATCACCCGGAACCTCCATCGCAACGGCCTGAGCACCGATGGCACGACGGAGTATTTGGATGATCTGAGCCGGCAACTTCCGGACCGGATTACAATCTACCGCAAGCAGTCCGGGGCTTTTTGGGATGGGAAGCTGGAGATGGCCAACGCTCCCCTGTCCCAAATTTCCCAGGAATGCCTGCTCTGGCAGGTGGATGCGGATGAGCTGTGGACGGCGGCCCAAATCCACGGCGCGCGAAAGCTGTTTCTGTCGTCGCCGGAAAAGACGGCGGCCTGGTATCTGTGTCACTTTTTTGTTGGCAGGAACCTGGTGATCACCACCCGGAACACTTACGGCAATCACTTGGACTACGAATGGATTCGCACCTGGCGTTTTCGGCCCGGCGACCGCTGGACCTCCCATGCGCCGCCGCGGCTCTGCCGCCCTTCCGGGCAGGGGCAATGGCAGGATGTGGCGGCGCTGAACCCGTTGCGCCAAGCCGAGACAGAGGCGGCGGGTCTGGTTTTCCAGCATTTTGCCTACGCCACCGCCGCTCAACTTGCCTTCAAGGAGACTTACTATGGCTACCTCTGGGCCTTGAGCCAGTGGCGGCGATTGCAGGCTCGGAATCATTTCCCCGCGCGGCTGGCCGATTATTTCGGCTGGGTCGAGGATGAGGCCGAGGTCAACACGATCCAATCGCAGGGAATCGTCTCCCTGGCGCCGGACATTTGGTTCTCCCATGAGCCGTCCATCATCCCGTCCTGTCCCGAACCGAAGAGGATTCTTTTTGTGCGCACCGATTCCATCGGCGACGCTGTGCTCGCGTCGTCCCAGTTGGAACCGCTGCGGCGGCGTTTCCCACAGGCCCAAGTGGCGGTGCTTTGCCAGGAACACGTCGCCGAACTGTTCGCCGCCTGCCCGCACATTGACAAGACGATTAGTTTGGACGCCGCCAAACTCCGGCAGAGCCAGGAATACAAAGCAAGGAAATGGTGGAAACTGCGAAGAAGAAGCTACTACGCAAAGCTGCGGGTGAACCGGGATTACGAAAAGTCCATGCTGGCGGAAGTCAGGGCGTTCGCGCCGGACTTGATCTTGAACTCGATTTACTCCCGCGAAACGGCCGTGGAGGCATTCCTCCTCAAATTGAGGGGCATCCGGGCCATCGGGATGAAAGGCAATTTGTGCAACATAAGCTCCGAGAAGCGGGAGGCGGCGGACGCGCTTTATGAGCGGTTGGTGGAGAGCGAGGAAAAAAACAAGACGGAGTTGGAACATCACCGCGATTTTCTCAGAGTGTTGGGGGTCCATGCGGGAAACCTGCAGCCGGTGGTTTGGACGACGGCCGGGGACGAGTCGGCGGCGGCGGACTTTTTTAAGGAGCGCCGGCTTGACCCGGCTCGCGCCATCGCGCTGTTCCCCTGTTCCCAGTTGGAAATCAAGGTGTATCCCCACTTTGGGAAGGCGTTGCAGGGTTTGGCCGGTTATCACTTCCTCATTTTCGGAGGCGCCGATGTTACGCAATTATGCCGGCAACTCGAACCGGAGCTTCCCGGCCCGTTCGACAACCTGGCCGGGCATACCAGCTTGGGGGGGATGGCCGCGCTCATCCGCCGCTGCCGGTTGTTCGTGGGAACGGATTCCTGCGGGGCGCATATCGCCTGCGCGGTCGGGGTTCGCAACGTGGTGGTGTTGGGCGGCGGTTTTTTCGGGCGGTTCCTGCCCTACTCGCCCTTGACTTCCCTGGCGGCCCTGCCCCTGGAATGTTTTGGCTGCCACTGGCTGTGCCCGTTCCCGCGCAACTATTGCATCAAGGATATTGCGCCGGAAGTGGTTGCCCGGGCCATTGCGGAAACGCTGGCCAAACCCGCCAGCCGTCCCCGGTTGTTCGCGCAACAAGATCAGGCCCCCGCGGGCGCCGTGCCGCCGCTTGGGGCCGATGCCGGGCGCTTCGTGTCCCCGGACCGTCTTGAAATTGAAATCGTTCCTGTGGCCCGCTGAACACGTTTAGTGACCGCGCAAAAACAACTTCCGGACAGGAGGCGTAAGCCCAACATTTTCAAAAAAAATGCGATGTCAGAAAAATGGGGGCAGAAAAATGAGAGTTCCCTGCTTCGCTTCAAACGGGGGGCGGGGTGTATTATATTCCTGGCTCTTAACTGTGTTGCGGCGCAGGAAGCGCCGTAGGCGCGACCTGTTTGTAGAACGAAACCGGAAAAAATCTCAAGGTCCGTCAGGAGCGGCATCTTCTTCGGGCTTGTATGCAGCCGGCGTTCGGTTTAAGTTGATCCCGTCTATGAAAGAATCTCTGGGCGCCAAAACCCTTGTTTACCCGACCCCGGTGTTTGTGGTGGGAACCTACGACACAGAGGGCAAGCCGAATGTGATGACCGCCTCGTGGGGCGGCATCTGCTGCTCCCAACCGCCTTGCCTTGCGGTGTCGCTGCGCAAGGCGACCTGCACCCACGGCAACATCCTGGCGCGCAAGGCCTTCACCATCAGCATCCCGTCAGAGAGCCAGGTCCAACAGGCCGATTATTTCGGGCTGGTTTCCGGCAGGGACGTGGACAAGCTGGCGGCCACCAAGCTGACGCCGGTGCGAAGCGATCTGGTGGACGCCCCCTATGTCAGCGAGTTCCCCCTGGTCCTGGAATGCAAGCTGGCCCTCATCAACGAGCTTGGGCTGCACACCCAATTCGTCGGCCAAATCCTGGACGCCAAAGCCGAACACAGCATGATGGCGGAAGGCGGCTGGGTTGAGATCACCAAGCTCAAACCCCTGGTATTTGCGCCGGACTCGCAGGGCTATTATGGAATCGGCCCTTTCCTGGGCCGGGCGTTCTCGGTCGGGCGGGTGTTTAATTAGAGCTTTAATTCAGCAGCCGATACCAATTGTCCCGCTGATGCGGCTCGTAGCCGGCGTCGCTTATCAGCCGCCGCATGTCCGCCACGGCCATCTGATGGGTTGTGCCCGCCTGCGACACGACATTTTCCTCGATCATGATGCTGCCCAGGTCGTTGGCGCCAAACTTCAGCCCCACCTGCCCGATCTCCGGCCCTTGCGTCACCCAGGAACTTTGGACGTTGGGAATGTTGTCCAGATAAATCCGGTTCACCGCCTGCGTGCGCAAATAATCGTGCCCGCCCGCCGTCGGCGCTTTGAGCCGCGTGTGCTCCGCCTGAAAGGTCCAGGCGATAAACGCCGTGAACCCCTTCGATTTGTCCTGCTGCGCGCGCACCCGTTCCAGATGCTCGATCCGGTCCTCCAAAGTTTCCACATGGCCGAACATCATCGTCGCCGTCGAAGCCAGGCCGAGCCGGTGCGCCACATCCATCACCTCCAACCAATCGTCGCTCATCGCCTTGAGCGGCGAAATCCGCCGGCGCACCCGGTCCGCCAAAATCTCCCCGCCCCCGCCGGGGATCGAGCCAAGCCCCGCCTTGACGAACTGGGAAATAATGTCCTCGAGCGGCAATTGGAAAACTTTGCGGAAATGCACAAACTCGCTCGGGCTGAACCCGTGGATGTTGATCTGCGGGAATTTGGTTTTGATGTGCGACAACAAATCCAGATACCATTGGAGCGAAAGTTTGGGATGATGCCCCCCTTGCAGCAGAAGCTGCGTTCCGCCCAGCGCGAGCGTCTCCTGGATCTTCCGGTCCATTTCCTCCAGCGTGATGATATAGGCGTCGGCGTCCTTTTCCGTGCGATAAAAAGCGCAGAATTTGCAATACACATTGCAGACATTCGTATAATTGACGTTCCGGTCCACGATATACGTCACGATGTCATTGCCCCGGCCCTGGTGGGCATTGGCCTGGGCCAGTTGCCGTCGCCGGTCCGCCAGCGCGCCCAACTCCTCCAGCGGCAGGCCAAAGAGCCGCCGCGCCTCCGCCCGGTCAATCCGTCCCCCCGCCCAGACCTTCTCCAACAAAGATGCGTCATCGCACATGCCCCGCCAATTTAACGCCAAACCCCTGAACTTCAATCCACTATCGCCCCACATCGGGCGCATGAAGAATTCTCTGTGTGTCCGGCAGGGCGGCGCTGCTGCGCCGCCCAAGAATTCAGTCCAGAGCAGCATCTCTGCCCTGCCAAGAAGGCGAAGATTCTTGTCCTGCGCCCCCCATATCATCGCTTGTGCCATTGCCGGCGCGCTGGATGGCTTGCTAATAGATTTGTTGGGCTGCGATCACCCGCCCGACTCCGGTTGGCGGATGCGGGAATGGACGCCATCGGCAATTTCCCTTTTCGCGCGTTCGATTTTTTCTTTGAACTCAGGGGCGATTTCCATTTGATCTTCAATCAGATCGTCCAGAAAATCACAAACCGCCTGCTTTTCTTCCAACGAAAGCGTGGTCAGGGCTGTTTCAATTTGTTTAACGCTAACGACCTCATGTTCGCCGATTTTATGAACTTCTTCAAGCTCCGACTGTCACAGGAGTGTCTTCCGCCACCCAATCGGCAACTGGCTCGCGCACGTCATTTGTGTTCTGCCACAGGCTGAGTTTCACGCCGGTCAACGGCTGGCCGCCGCGACCATCCTCCTGCGAGTGTGCCATGTCCAGTTGGAATCCACAGACTACGGATGTCATGGCGCCGACGGCGGGCTGTTGGTGGAACTTGGGGCGCCAGTGCGCGGGGCTGCTGCGCCGGCGCCGCTCAACGCGGTGAGCCTGACAACGAGGTTGGTTTCGCCCGCCTTGGCTTCTATCGTCCCGGAGTTGAACACGCCGCCCGGGTGGTTGCGCAGGACGCTGGCGGTGACGTGAAGTGTTCCTTCGTTGGCCCTCAAAACAAAATGCCCGCTGTCATCTGTGGTTGCGGAGCCGTTTGGCTGGCCTGTCCCGGCCGCCCGCACAATCGCCCCGGCCACGGGCTTGCCGTCCGGCGCCACCACCATGCCCTCCAGAGGAAAATCCCCGCCCTTGATATGAATCGGCAGCAATTGAAGGCGGGCCGTCTGCGTCTGGTCCGCCTGGACCAGGAAATTGGAGGACGAGAAAAAGCCCGGGCCCGACGCAGTGACGGTATAGTCTTGTCCCTTCAGGAGGGCGCGGAGGGTGAAGTCCCCATGCTCATCCACTTTGACGGACTGGAAGAACGCCCCCAGCCCCGGGCGGACAATGTTAAGCGCCACCGATGCCGTCCCCAGCGCCGCGCCTTTGTCATCCTGCACCGACCCGCAAAGGGTGAACCCTTCTTGCAGGCGGAGGGTGACATTGGTGCTCATTTGGTCCAGGATCAGAAATGCGGCCTGGTTGTGCTCCAAATCACGTCCGATAAGCAATGGCGTCGGGTAAAACTTGGGATGCCATGAGATTGTGGTTTTCCCGATGGCGTCCATATCGGAGATTGTAACGGCGGGGGTGGGCAACAACGACAGGGTGACGCCCGCGGCGGGCGCGCCGGAAGGATCCAAGGTGTTGACCAGTGTCGTTATTGTCGGCCCCTGAGGTGGGGCGGTCGGGGCATTGGTGGCGGGGCGGACTCCGGCATTGGTGAGGCCGCGCCGCGCGAGCGCATCGGCCTCAAGTTGCGGGCCGCCGTCCACTCCAATGCGAATGATCGCATTGGTTTCCCCAACCTCCGCCAGGGCAACGCCGATTCTGTTTATATTGGTGTGCATCGGGCCGCCGCTTGCCTGGAGGCGGACCGATCCTTCCACAAGGGAGTTGAAAACATAATGGCCCTGGGCGTCGGCGGTGGTGCTGGCATTTTTTTGCCCCGCGCCGTTCAGGCTCACAATGGCTTCGGGAAGCGGGTTGCCGTCCTGTCCCAACACCAGTCCGGCCAGTTTGCGGTCGGTCCGATTGAGGACGATGGCCGGGAAATCAAGGCCGTTGGTCTGTGTGTCCCCAAATTGCAACTCGATGTTGGTGAAGCCATAGCCTTTGGCACTGATGCCCAGGGAATAGCGCAGGCCGTGCGGGAGGGTTTTGATCTCAATTAGCCCGTGGTCATCGGCCCTGCCGTTAAATTGGCTGCCAAGATCGAAAGGAAGGAAAGCGGTTCCGGTGAAGATCCTCAAGTTTGCCGTGGCTGTGCGAATTGGATCGCCGTTGGCATCCAGCACTTTGACCGACAGCGGCAAACCCGGTTGCAAGCGCAGTTCCAGGTTGGTGCTGGTTTCATCCACCTCGTGGCTTGCGGACAGATTGTGCTCCAAATCCCGGACACAAATGAAACGCCGGGTCCGCGTCATGGCATAACTCCATTTCGGCCAGACGATAGTAAAATTTCCGTTGGCATCGTTGGTGGCCCTGGGCTGCATGCCATTATACGGCGCGATGGCCAGGACAACGCCGGAAACCGGCGCGCCGGAGGCATCCAAGACCCTGCCGTAATTAGTCACCATCGGCCCGTTGACGACATCTGCGGGCGGGCGGGCTGGATTGTCCCGGTTGGCGACAGGCGCCAGCGGGGTGCGTTGATTGACGCTGACGTCCCCCATCCGGATCACGACATTCGTGTCGCCGGAACGCGCCGCAGCGTGCCCTTCCAACTCGAAGTTGGTGGAACGGCTCTCAACATAGATGCTGGATGTCCCCTTGCAGAGGCCGTAAAACGCGAATCGGCCGTCGGCGTCGGTGTTGTCCGTTTTGTAAGGTGGCCCGCCTGTCAACGTGATCCGCGCATTTGGGGCGGGCTTGCCGGCCGGATCCAACACTTGTCCGGCCACTTCGAGGTCCGCCAGTGGGAGCACCGCGTCGGGGAACGCGAAATGGGTGGTGTGGGTATCCGCGTCCGGCGCCTCCATTTGGACCGACCCAAAGCCTCGGGCTGTGATGCTTGCGGTGTAATACCGTCCTTGCGGCAGCGCCTTGATTCCGATCAGGCCCTGGTCGTCGGCCACGATGCGCATGGGGGCGAAGTTCCAGCCTGCGCCCTCCTCCTCAACTCTCAATGTCGCCGCCGCGCCGGCAATCGGGTTGCCGTTCGTATCCCGCACGTGGACCGAGAGGGTCAAACCGGGTTGCAGGCCCAAGTCCACGTTGGTGTTTCTTTCGTCAATACTATGGCTTGCCAGCAAGTTATGCTCCTCGTCCCGCGCAACAAGTAAACCATGTGGCGCGCCGGCGGAATTTGGCTTCCGCACGGTCAACAAGTAGCGCCCGTCCGAGTCTGTCCGGACCTCGGCCTGCCCGTAATCCCCCGACAGACTGAGCCGCACCCCGGCCGCCGGAGCGCCGGCGGGATTGCGCACCGTCCCGCTGATTTTGACAACCGGAATCGGGGGCGCCGACGGGACTGCGTTGTTGTGGAAATTTTCCAGGCTCAGGACCAGGTTGGTGGTTCCCCCGGTGGTTTGCAGGGTGAGGGCGGGGCCGCGAAAAGAGACGCGGAGCTGAATGGGGCCTTCGCAAATCTCGTCGTAGAAGAAGTTGCCCTCGCTGTCGGTTTGTGCAGCGCCCTGGTAGCGGCCCTGGACTATTTCCATATTCCACGCGTCCGCCTCGCCGGCCACCGGACGGACTTCATAGGAAATCGCCCAGGCTTGCACCTGCACTCCGGCGACCGGTTTGCCGTCGGCGTCCAGAATTTTCCCGCCGAGTTTCTTATCGGCGAGCGGCATCACAATGGTTGGAAATTCGAGGCGGTTGGTACGCGGTGATGGCATTGGGATCTGCTCGCTCATCGCGCCATAGCCTTTGGCAGTTACTTGGAGAAGATAACTCTCCGCCGGCAGCAAGCCGGCAAACTCAAATCGGCCCTGGGAATCGGTTTCGCCACCCTTGCCATAACCGCTGCCAATCATGCTATAAACAATTGCCTCGGCATTTGTAATGGGTTGGCCCCTGGGGTCCTCCACTTTCGCCCAAAGGGTGACACACGGTTGCAAGGTCAAATCCAGGTTGGTGATATGCTCATCAATGATGTGTGTCACCGCCAAGTTGCGCTCCACACTGCGGGCCACCAGCGTTGATACCTCGCCGCCTCCGATGAAGGCATCCATCGCCCTCATGCGCTGCTTCGACCAAGTAACTTCGTACCGTCCGTTTGCGCCCGTCTTGACGTCCTGGCCCGTGGCGGGAAAACCGCGGACGGAGACCACGGCTCCGCCCACCGGCGCGCCGTCTGCATCGCGCAGGGTCCCCGTGATTTTGAAGACCGGCTCTTTGGAGCCAGGCTCCGCCACAACGGGGTCAACAAGAACTTCCACTGCGCCGGTTCGGCCAGTCTCAACCATGAGATTGGTTCGCCACCCGCTCCACCCCTCTGCGTTGGCGGCGATGAGCCATCTGTCCGGCAAAAGGCGCAGAGTGGCCACACCATCCGCCCCGGTCACCGTGAGGGATGGGGAAGGGGATAACTGGCTGGAGGCGGAAACACGCACACCGGACAGTGGTTTGCGGTCGGCGCGCGACAGCACAGTGAAGCTCGCCACACCGCCCTTCAAGGCCAGGATCACCACGTCTTTCTTGATCTCACCTGGCGCCAGCGTCAACGAGAGGTCTTCCGCCACCCAATCCGCCACCGGCTCGCCCGGAAACGCGGCGGTGATGACTCCCTTGCCCGGGGCGATGTTCTCAATCCGAAACGAGCCGTCGGCGCTGCTTGGAACCGGCTCCCGCACGTCGTTTGTGTTCCGCCACCAACGCAGTTTCACGCCAGACAACGGCTGGCCGGTTGCCGCGACAATCACCCTGCCTTCGACAGTTGCCGCCGCGCCGCCGTCCGCCGCGCGCGAATGGCCGGCCAGGGCAAGACCCAGAACCAGAACCAGTTTCTGAAGTCTCTTCATAAGGCATCCCAGCTTGAAAATGGAGTCTATTTGATTGTCATGGGAAACGAATGGGGAAATCCAGGCTTAATTCTCAGTTGTGGCGCGCTGGATGGCTTGCTCAATGGCTTGCATCAATTCAGGGTAGGTCTCGAAGGCCGGAAACTGCGGGAATTGCGCCTGAATGGGGGCGGGGGCGTGGAAGAAGAAACCGGCGTTGGCTTCCAGAAGCATCGCGGTGTCGTTGAAGGAATCCCCGGCGGCAATGACGAAATAGTTCAGGCTCTTCAACGCGGTCACCGAACTGCGCTTCTGGCAGGGCTGGCGCATCTGGTAGCCGGCGATCCGGCCGTCTTCAATGACAAGCCGGTTGCAGAAGAGGGTCGGCCATTCCAACTGGCGCATGAGGGGCTTGGCGAATTGTTCAAAGGTGTCGGAGAGCAGGATGACCTGCGTGAGGGCGCGGAGCCGGTGCAAAAAATCGAGCGCGCCGTCCAGCGGTTTCAAGGCGGCGATGGCGTCCTGGATGTCGGCGAGTTTGAGGCCGTGCTGATCGAGGAGCTTGAGGCGGCCGCGCATCAGTTTGTTGTAGTCCGGCTCGTCGCGGGTGGTGCGGCGCAATTCGGGGATGCGGGTTTTTTCGGCGACGGAAATCCAGATTTCCGGCACGAGAACGCCTTCCAGATCCAGAACCACAATGGATTGTTTCACGAAACGATTGTGGTAGGATCGCAGGCAAAATGCAAAATGCAAAATGCAGAATCGCGCCGCGCCATGAGTAAGCCGGTTGACACAGCCAGCCCGTCGCCGCCGCCGCCCGAGACGCTTCACCCCATTCCTCCCATTCCTCCCATCAGTCCCATCAGCCCCGCGCCATTACGTCCGGGAACGCTTTACCTGGTGGCGACGCCGATTGGGAATTTGGAGGACATTACGCTGCGGGCGCTGCGGGTGCTCCGGGAGTGCGATGTGGTCGCGGCGGAAGATACGCGCTACACGGGACAGCTTCTGAAACATTTTGGAATTTCCAAGCCGATGTTGAGCTATTTCCAATTTAACGAGGCGGCCCGAAGCCGGGCAATCGTGGAGCGGCTCAAGCGCGGGGAAAAAATCGCGCTGGTGACGGACGCCGGCACGCCGGGGATCAGCGATCCCGGCGAGCGGGTGGTGAAATCGGCGCTGGCGGGAGGATGCCGGGTGGAACCGGTGCCGGGGCCTTGCGCGCTGGTGGCGGCGTTGAGCGCGAGCGGTTTGCCGGCGGATGAGTTCCATTTCCTGGGGTTCCTGGCGCATAAATCCGGGCGGCGCCGGCGGCAGCTTGAGGCCGTGAAAGAGGTTCCGGGCACGCTGGTCTTGTACGAATCACCGCATCGGATCATCAAGCTGCTGGCGGAACTGGCGGATTTGTACCCGGACAGGAAGGTGGTGCTGGCGCGGGAGTTGACCAAGAAATTTGAGGATTTCAAGGCCGGCAGCCCGGCGGAATTGCTGGCGGACATGGAAAAACGGCCGGCCCGGGGGGAGTTCGTGGTGCTGGTGTCGCGCCCCTACGAAAAGCCGTGTCCGTGAACGGTGAAATGCAGCCCATCCTTGCAACTGCCGGCTGACCCGCTAACATAGGCTGGAAACTCAGATACCACGCCACCATGACTCGTTTAACGGACAATGAACTTGAGGCGCTGCTCAACGATCTTGAATCTGACCGGGTTGAGCGCAAGGCTTCATGGACGGGAGACGCGCCCGAAAAAGGGTGTCAGGCCATTTGCGCCTTTGCCAATGACCTGCCGAATCACCGGCAGCCGGGCGTGCTTTTTGTTGGCGCGGATGACAATGGAAATCCGACGAACCTGACCATAACCGATGCATTATTGACGGCGCTTGCCGACACCAGGGCAAATGGGAATATTCTGCCGCCGCCCACTATGACCGTTGAAAAGCGCGTCCTGAGAGGTGCTGGAATTGTGGTCGTCTCCGTCTGGCCGGCGGATGCCCCTCCGGTTCGTTACAAAGGCAGAATATGGCTGCGCATCGGTCCCACCCGCCGCATCGCCTCGGCCCAGGATGAGCGCATCCTCAGTGAGAAGCGGCGGCATCAGGATATTCCATTCGACATCTGGCCGCGTCCCTCCGCCAAGCTGGGCGACCTGAGCCGCACTTTTTTTGAGGAGGAGTATCTCCCCGGCGCCTTCGCGCCCGAAATTCTTGCGGCCAACGAGCGCAGCTACGAACAACGTCTCTCGGCCTGCCGCATGGTTGTCGCCGAAGATGAACCCATTCCCACAGTGCTCGGTCTCTTGGCCTTGTCCCGCGCGCCTTCCCGCTGGCTGCCTGGGGCCTACGTTCAGTTTCTGCGGGTGCAGGGCCGGCAATGGAGCGACCCCATTGTTGATGAGGCGGTCTTGGATGGCCATCTTTCCTCCATGATCCGCCGCCTGGACGAGAAAATGGCCGCGCATAACCGCGTGGCCGTGGACATCACTTCGCAAGACAGGGAGGTCCGGCGCTTCCTTTACCCTCCCGTCGCTCTTCAGCAACTGACCCGGAATGCGGTCATGCACCGGGCCTACGAGTCCACCAATGCCCCCGCGCGCGTTTATTGGTTTGACGACCGGATTGAAATCATGAATCCCGGGGGCCCCTTCGGCAATGTCACCGCGGCCAACTTCGGCCAGCCTGGCAACGCCGATTATCGCAACCCGCATCTGGCCGAAGCCATGCGGGTGTTGAATCTGGTCCAGCGTTTTGGCGTCGGCATCGCCCTCTCACAGGCGGCCTTGCGGGAGAATGGCAACCCTCCCGCCTCTTTTCAAGTGGATGAAAGCATGGTTTTCGCCCGCGTCTATCCGGCCCAGCTTTAACCCCGATGGCGCGCCCCAAGATTCCTCCACAATATGATGACGCTCCGCCAACTGGCCGCCGAACCGCTCACCTTGCCCACGCGAACGACTTGGTATCTGACCGATCTCGCCGAGGCGCGCGGCAAGCAGGAACTGTTCACCCGCCAGTCCCCACAGAAGCTCAAAGTGCTCCGGGAACACGCGCTCATTGAGAGCGCCGTCTCCTCCAACCGCATCGAAGGCGTCGAAGTGGAGAAGTCCCGCGTCGGTACGCTCATGTTTGGCAAACCGGCATTGCGCAACCGCGATGAAGAGGAGGTGCGCGGTTATCGCGACGCCCTCAAGCTTATTCACGAAAACGGCCCGGCACTGCCCATATCCGAAGCCACCATCAAGACGCTTCACAAACTTTCGCGCGGCCAAATCTGGGATGCGGGCATTTACAAGGAGAAGAACGTGGACATTATCCAGACCTTCGCCGATGGCCGCAGCCGCGTGCGCTTCAAGACGCTTCCGGCGAAACAAACGCCCAAAGCGATGGCCGGGCTGATGGAACTTTGGCAGCGCGGGATGCGCGAAAAATGGGTTCCGCCGCTGGTGCTTGCCGCCGCGCTGAACCTCGACTTCCTTTGCATCCATCCTTTTCGCGATGGGAATGGGCGCGTCTCCCGTCTGCTGTTCCTGCTCGCCACCTACCATTGCGGCATCGAAGCCGGGCGCTACATCAGCCTCGAACGGATCATCGAGGAAAACAAGGAGCGTTACTACGAAGTCCTCGAGCAAAGTTCGCAACGCTGGCACGAAGGAAAACACGACGCCTGGCCGGCGATCAATTTTATGCTCTACATCCTCACCCAAGCTTGCAGAGAGTTCGAGCGGCGGCTGGGCCAGATCAAGAGCATCCCCGGCGAAAAAACAGGCTTGGTCGTTGCGGCCATTCAAAGCCAGATCGGTTCGTTCGCCGTGGCGGACCTGCAAAACGCATGTCCCGGAGTCAGTGTGGATATGATCCGGCACGTCCTCGGCCAATTGCGGACGGCGAAAAAAGTCCGATGCCTAGGTCGAGGACGAGCCTCCCGCTGGGAAAAAATGGGGAATTAGGTAATCGGAATGCAATTAGGTAATAAATTAGGTAATGTCTTGGCTGGATTATGAAAGATGCGGGCCAGCCCGCTGGGGCTTGCGGCAGAGGGCCTCAATCTTTTCCAGCGCGATGGCGATGCCATGTTGCGTTTGCTGTGAGAAATCGCCGCCGAAATCGAATTTTGCGGCGGGGATGGTCAGGTGCCAGGCTTTGGGCGCGCGACCGAAAACGTCGCGGGCCAGCGCCAGCAGCGCGGCCGGGGCGGCGGCGTGAGCGAGGATTTGCGCGGACCGCGCCGGCTGGAGTTTGCGCAATCGCACTTTGTGCGGCGCATCCACGGCGGCGTCCACGAAGAGGACGGCAGAAGCTCTCGAAATGGGGTCGGCCAGTTCGGGCGTGAGCTGCGGGCAGGCGAGCGCGCGGACGCCGGAAAGATTCATGGCGGCCACTGTCTCGGCGACGCGCGGGCCGGCGCCATCGTCGCTTCGCAGGGTGTTGCCGTAGCCGATGATGAGGAAGGTTTCGCGGAAGGCGGGTGGTGGTTTTTGGCTCATGGTTGGCAAGAGCGTCCGGCGGGACGCCGAACGCGGCGGTCGAGACGACCGCGCTCCCCTAACATCCGCATTTCCGCAGTTCGGCACCATAGGTATAACATGCAAAGACGTGGCCGGCGAGGGCGCCGGCCACTACACGCGAGGGCGCGTGTGCTCCCCATCTCAGCCGCGGGTGGCTTCGTGCAGGATGACGCCGCCGGGGCCGATTAACTGGATGCGCAGCGGGATATGTCCGACGGCATGGGTGGAGCAACTCAGGCACGGATCGTAACAGCGGATGCCGTGTTCGACGCGGTTGAGCAGCGGTTCGGGGATTTCATGCCCGCGCACGTAATGGCGCGCGATTTGGGCCACGGTCTGGTTCATGGCCAGGTTGTTCTGGCCGGTGGCGATGACCAGGTTGATCTTTTCCAGCAGGCCGTTGCGATCCACAGTGTAGTCGTGGAACAGCGTGCCGCGCGGGGCTTCGCTCACGCCCACGCCGCGCAGGCTGTTGATGCCAGCGTCGGCCCGGAGGTCTTCGCTTGACAAATCCGGGTCGTCCATGTAGCGCTCGATGTATTCCAGGGCGGCGAGGATTTCGATCAGGCGCGCGTAGTGGTAGAGGAAAGAGGATGTGACCGCGCCCCGGCCCAGGCTCTTGAAATTTTTCAGCGCGTCGTCCGCGCGGGGAACGCCCATGCGCTCGCAGACGTTGAGCCGCGCCAGCGGGCCGACGCGATACATGCCATCCGGGAAACCGAGCGGGGTATAGTAAGGCGATTTGAGATAGGAGGAGCTTTGCACCGATTCGCCGATGAACTCGTCATACTTGCGCGGCTCCAGTTGGTCGGCGATGATGCTGCCGCTGCTGTCCATGAAGCGCAGGTTGCCGTCGTAGTGCTCCCAAGTGCCGTCCGGCGCGACCAGGCCCATGAAGAGGGATGGGAAATTGCCGAAGATCATGATTTCGCGCTCGTGCGTTTCCATCGTTTTCTCGAACAGGTCGAAGGCGAGTTTGATAGTGGCGAATGATTCCGGCAGCCGGGCGCGAATCCGGGCCTGGCCTTCCGCATCGAGCGGATTGCGCACGCCGCCGGGGACGGCCCATGCGGGGTGAATTTTTTTGCCGCCGAGAACTTCAATGATTTCCTGCCCGAATTGGCGGAGGCGGATGCCGGCGCGGGCCAGGCCGGTGTTGGAAGCGATGAGGCCGAAGACATTCCGTTGCGCGGGCGGGGTCTCCCAGCCGAGGAGGAAATCCGGCGCGCTGAGGAGGAAGAAACTCAGCGCGTGGCTTTGCACGATTTGGCCGAGGTTCATCAGGCGGCGCAATTTGTCGGCGGCGGGAGGGATGTTGACGGCCATGATGGCGTCGCCCGCCTTGGCCGAGGCCAGGGTGTGGCTGACGGGGCAGATGCCGCAGATGCGTTGCGTGATGCCGGGCATCTCGCTGTAAGGTCGGCCTTCGCAGAATTTCTCGAAGCCGCGAAACTCCACGACATGAAACTCGGCGTCCGACACGTTGCCCTCGTCGTCCATGAAGATGCTGATCTTGGCGTGGCCTTCGATGCGGGTCACGGGTTCAATGACAATTCGTTTTGACATGATAAGATCGTAGCGGGGTTCGGAGAGATTAAGATTAAGATTAGGATTAAGATTAAGATCAGCCGAATTTGAGTTGGATTCCTTCCAGCTTCGGCTTGGCGCCGGTCAACATGGGAGCGAGCAGGGCCTTGATGTTTTCCGCCGGCGGCGGGCAGCCGGGCAGAAAGTATTCAACCTTCACCACTTCATGCACCGGCATGACGCGGGGCAGCAGCGCGGGCACGATGCCTTTTTCCTTTGGCAGGCGCGGGTTGTGGCGGGCGTTGTCAATGTAGGCGCGCTGCAAGACGCTTTCGGCGTTGCCGGGGCCGAGTTGATTGCGCATGGCGGGCACGTTGGCGGTAACGGCGCAGTCGCCGAAGGCCACGAGGACTTTGGTGCGGGCGCGGACGATGTGAAGGAGGGCCAGGTTGTCCTCGTTGCAGATGGCGCCTTCGATGAGGCACACGTCCACGTTTTCCGGATATTCCTTGGTGTCCACAACCGGGCTGTAGACCAAGTCGGCCATCGGGGCGAGTTCGATGAGGAACTCGTCGAGGTCGAGAAACGACATGTGGCAGCCGGAACAGCCGCCGAACCAAACTGTGGCTAATCTGAGGCGATCCATTGTTTTTTCTCCCGGGCGGTGACGATGAATTCGAGTTTCGTGCGGTCGCGTTCCATTTCGGCCACCGTCGAGCCTTTGTGGAAGAGCGCGCCGGTCGGGCAGCCCTGGACGCATTTGCCGCAGGAGGTGCAGGAATCCGCCTCGCCCCACGGCTGGTTGAGGTCGGTGATGATGCGCGCGTTGCCGCCGCGGCCGGAGACGTTCTTGGTGCCCGCGCCCTCAATATGCCAGCAGACGCGCACGCAGCGGGTGCAAAGTATGCAACGGTTGTGATCCATTCCAAACAGGCGGTGCGTGTTGTCCACGCTCCATTTTGGAAAACAATAATCGTAGCGCACATGGTCAATACCCTGGCTCCAGGCGAAGGTTTGCAGCTCGCAATGGCCGTTGGCCACACAGACGGCGCAAACATGGTTCCGCTCGGCCAGGAGCAATTCCAACGCCATGCGGCGGTATTTTCGCAACCGCTCGCTGTCGGTGCTGATCTGCATCCCCTCGGCGACCTTGGTGGTGCAAGCCGGAAGGAGCTTCGGCACGCCGGTGACTTCCACCAGGCAAAGACGGCAGGCGCCGACGTCATAGACGCCGTCCAGGTGGCACAACGTCGGGATTTTGACGCCGGCCTCTTCCGCCGCCTGCAAGATGGTCGCGCCTTCCTCGGCGCTGATTTCCTGGCCGTTAATGGTCAATGTTTTGGCAGCCATAAAATAAATCCGTTACGTTGCCGCCGGGGCGGGCTGAGGGTTCAAATCCCCGCCGGCGGGCGGGCCGCCGGGACCGGCCCGGAGCAGCTCCTCGTATTCATTGCGGAAAAAGCGCAGCGTGCTCAGGGTCGGATTGGGCGCCGTCTGGCCCAGGCCGCAAAGGCTGGTGCTTTTCACCATGTCGCAAAGCTCCTCCAGCTTGGCCAGGTCGGAGGCGGTCGCCTGGCGGCGGATAATTTTGTCCAGCAAATGGTGCATCTGCACCGTCCCGGCCCGGCACGGGATGCACTTGCCGCACGATTCATCCATGCAAAACTCCATGAAGAAGCGGGCGATCTCGACCATGTTGGTCTGGTCGTCCATGACAATCATGCCGCCCGATCCCATGATGGAACCGAGCTTGCCCAGGGATTCGTAGTCCACCGGCGTGTCCAAATGCTGCGCCGGGATGCAGCCGCCCGAAGGCCCGCCCGTTTGCACGGCCTTGATGCGGCCGCCGTCGGGAGCGCCGCCGCCCATGTCTTCGACGATGGCGCGCAAGGGCGTGCCCATCGGCACTTCGATGAGGCCGGTGTTTTTGATTTTGCCCGCGAGCGCGAAGACCTTGGTCCCCTTGCTTTTCTCGGTGCCAATGGCGGCGAACCACGGCGCGCCGCGGCGGTAAATCGGCGGCACATTGGCGAAGGTCTCCACGTTGTTGATCAGCGTCGGGAAGCCCCACAACCCGCTTTCCGCCGGGAAGGGCGGCCGGGGGCGGGGCGCGCCGCGCTTGCCTTCGACCGAGGCCATGAGCGCGGTTTCCTCGCCGCAAACAAACGCGCCCGCGCCGATGCGCAGGTCCACGTTGAAGTTGAAGGGGGATTCAAAAACGCCGGCGCCGAGCAGGCCCATTTGCTTGGCCTGCCGGATGGCGACCTGCAACCGGCTGATGGCCAGCGGATATTCCGCCCGCACATAGATGAACCCCTGGTCCGCGCCGACCGCGTACGCCGCAATGGCCATGCCCTCCAGCACGCTGTGCGGGTCGCTCTCCAGCACGCTCCGGTCCATGAACGCGCCGGGGTCGCCCTCGTCGGCGTTGCAGATGACGAACTTCTTCGCGCCCGGTGATTTGGCGACCGTGCCCCACTTGATCCCGGTCGGAAAGCCCGCGCCGCCGCGTCCGCGCAAGCCGCTCTGGACCATGGCGGCGACGACGTCTTTGGGCGCCATTTCGTTGAGGACTTCATGCAGCGCCTGATAGCCGTCCGCGGCGATGTAACATTCGATGCGCTCCGGGTCAATCACGCCGCTGTTGGCCAGGACGATGAACAGTTGCCGCTTGAAAAACGCCGCGTCGGGATCGGTTTGCGCAACGTCGGTATGGCCGCCCTTGAGGACCGCAATGAGGGAGGGCGCGTTTTCCGGCGTGACCTTGATGTAGAGTGAATTCTGCGGGTCGGCCTGGACCAGCGGCCCCTCGCAGCAAAGTTTCATGCAGCCGACGCGGCGCACTTCGACCTGATCCTGCAAGCCCGCCTCCGCCACCGCCTTGTCGAGTTGCTCTTTGACATTTTGCGCGCCGGACGACATGCAGCCGGCGGCCATGCAGCATCGGAGCGTGATTTTTTTCCGCCCGGCCAGCTCCCTGGCTTTGATTTGGAGCAGATCGTTATGAATCATGGCGCCCCCCATTTCTGAATCTGAGTGACGGCCGCCGCGGCGGTCTGGCGCGGCGTGACGGCGCCGTCATAAACGACGGCCGGAGCGATGCCGCAGGCGCCGATGCACCGCGCGGTGAGGAGCGACACCCGGTTGTCCGGCGTGGTCTCGCCGGGCTTGATGTTGGTCTCCTCCTCGATGGCGGCGAGAATCTTGTCCGCCCCTTTGACGTAACAGGCCGTGCCCATGCAGACGACGCAGGTGTGCAAGCCCTGGGGTTTGAGGGTGAAGAAATGATAGAAAGTGGCCACCCCATAGACGCGGCTGGGCGGCAATTTGAGCTTGGAGGCGACGAAGAGCAGCAAATCGTCGTCCAGACAGCCGAACAGTTCCTGCGCCTTGTGCAGGACCTCGATCAAGGCGTCCTGCCGGAACTGGAACTTCTTCATGTGGACTTCCAGGATCTTGAACCGCTTGTCCCCCGAGGCGTGCTCGAGAGCGGTTCTCAACCGGCCCTGTTTCTTTTGTGCCATAGTGGCGACCATGTTTGATTTTTCGCTTTCTTTGGTTCCGGCCGGCGAACAACGACACCGGCCTCTGGAGAACAATCTGCCTCTACTCACGCGAAACGAACCACACGGAATTTGGTATTTGCTTTCCCATTTTTGCGCCGCCTGACTCCGCACGTTGTTCTTCGCCTGCGACCCTGGCTCAGATGGCATTCCGCGCCGGCGAGCCTGTCAAAGCGCCCCGCGCTCCGCTCTCCATCACTTGTGCCAATGTGCCCCGGATGCCGGATGCTCTTCTGTCCGGTTGACCCGGATATTTCATACGTCGCACGAAACGCCAACAATCCGGAGCGCCGGCTTGCAGCCGGCTTTGCGGTCGCGATGACGCTGAAAGCCGATTGAAAATCAGCGCTCCGAACCCGAAAGTGTGAAATATCCGGGTTAAGGGAAACTCTCGAAAAATCCAGCCTGACGCAGTGCCAATTCGGCGAAGCCGCCGGGAGCAGCCATGAGGAACTCTCGCGCAATTCTTTGGCGCAACGAGGACTCAAGCCTGGTTCCGCAGTTTGGTTCAGTATCTTTGGTTGCAGTTTCTCCGCGCTGCGCCTATTTCGGCGAGGCTCCCGCCACGCCCAAGGTCAGACTGATGGTGTCCGCCACCTTGTCCAGATTCTGGCCGGGCATAATTTTGAAATCGGCGCGATGGATGCTGAAGTTGGTCGAGGTGATGACCAAAATGTCACCCTTCTGGTTCCCGCCCAGGCGCTCTCCCAGCTTGTCTTTCAGATACTTCATCTCCACCGGGATGGTCACTTGCTTGGAAACCCCGTGCAAAGTGAACGTTCCCACCACGTCTGCCGTCGTTTTGTCTCCGTTGGTCTTGACGTTCTTGAGGTCCGTGGCCTGGAACGTGATTTGCGGATATTGGGCCGCATCCAGCCATTGGCTGCCGCGCATGGTGGTGGTTTGCAGAGCGTTGGGCACCGTCAGCGAGGCGGTGGCGACGGCGATCTTTCCCCGGGTCGCGCCCGGATTTTGCGGATCGAATGTCACCGTGCCGGAGATGTCGTTGGCCGCGCCGGCGATCTTTTCCGCCGGGGCGTCCAGTTTGAATTCGATTTTGTTGCCGTTCTTGGGGTCTTTAAAGTCAAAGGTCTCCGGACCGGCCAGCGCCGGCAGCGCCAGGGCAGAGCCCACAAGCAGGGCGGTCCATCGGGTTCTCAACATCTTGCGGGGCATAGTTTTCATATTCCAACGGAGGTTCAATTTTGTGCTTTCTTGCTTCGGAACAGGAACGAGGCGGCGGCCATGACACCCGCCACCAGCGCCGCGGCGGCCAGAAAATCGCATCCAGGAATAAATACCCTTTCCCAGGTCACGCCGGAAAGACCAGTAACCGGGTCCGGCGTTTCGAGCGCAATATTGTTGACGGTCCAGCCGCGATGGCCGCCTTTGGCAGCCCAGAAAACAACGGCGGCCAGCAGGATAATCACGGCCAGGATGCGCAACGCTTTCTTCATCAATCAGGGGTAAGATAGCCCAATGGGAAACAAATCTCAAACGGCTGTTCCCGCCGAGATTTGCTCTGGAAGTGAAAGCGCCGCGGGAAAATGATATTGCGGTTCAGCGACTCAAACACGCGCCCAGCGCGGCGTACAGCGCCTCCCGGTCCGGCAACCGCAGCAGCGTCATGTCTTTTCGCAGCAGGCCGAATCCCTCGTTGAAGAAACCCCGCCCGTTGAGGACGCAGGCGTCCGTCCGGCTTTCCTTCATCTGCTCCGCCCCGCGAGCCAACCCCGCGCCCGCGCCCTGCGGTTCCAACTCATATTTCCAACCCGCCAGGAACGCCGTGGGGAACCAATCGCGCAATTCGCGGATGATTTTCGGGGTCGGTTTCAATTCCGCCAGCAACCCTTCCGCGCGCGTCGAAATTTTCGCCGATTTGATCTCGCGCAATTCGCCCGCCGCCGCGCGCTCCCATATCTTGCCAAACGTGAAATCGCTCACCGCCGCCGCGTGAAAGACCGCTCCGACCTCCGGCGAGGCCAGCGCCGCCAGGCGCCGGCGCAAATCCGCCGTGGTGGTGAAGGTTTGCAGCCGTTGCGCCCGCGCGGCCGGGGGACAGGTGGAATAATAGCCGGCCAGCAACTCCACCTCGTGTCCGAGGCCGGCCAGATAATCGGCCAGGCCCGTGCCGAGGGTTCCGGTGGAGAAATTGGTCAGCCGCCGGACCTCGTCCAGTTCCTCATAAGTCGGCCCGGCAGTCACGACGCATTTCATAATGAATTCCTTGGCAGGGTGTCACCGGCTCCCGCGCCGCTTTGGCGTGGCGGGCAGGAGCGGGGAGGTGAGTTTTTCGTAAAGCGAAAAAAGGAACTCAACGCGCTGGCGATCGGTGGCGAAGGGTCCCGGGCGGTAGCAGCGTTCCACCGCGCGGTCCAGTTTGCCGTGGGCCTTGACAAGCGCGGGCGGCATAGCCAACGGGTCGTAAAGATCTGCCAGTTTAGCGTCGGAAAACTGTTTGCGCACATCGAGCACAGACTTGGCTGCCTTCTCGACGTCGTCCTGTCGCTTGGTGGCTGGCTCGTCAGGCCACGGGAAGCTGTTATAGACGAGTTTGCTGGAGTAGCGATAATCGGACTTCAGCCGCCCACAGACTTGATGAACCCAAGCCATGTGCATGGCGGATGACAAGACGCCGAAATGGTATAGCGTGGCGTTTGGAATGGCGGAACAACTGTCGTGGATAATGTGGCTCGGTTGAAAATAACCGAACGGCATGTACTTCCGAGTTTCCGAAGTGTGCCGTGGGATCACCATGAACCGCGTCAGCGGCTGACGAATTTCGGCAAACACCGCAGGCATCTCCGCCATCCTCCTCGTCGGCTCTTTCTTGCTCGCCAGCCGGAATTGACGCACGGCCTCCACCCGCTGCTGGATGCCGGGAATGTTGCGAATGTCAGCGGGAGCCGCATCCACCAGCCAAAGACACCAGCGCGGAATGGAGTACAGGTATTCCTCCGCGCACAGGAGCGGGCGAAGATATTTCCGGGCGGCTGGATTCATCGCCAGAAATTGTTTGCGATCTTGCTCCTCAAGGATCAGATGCCCCCCGTCGGCCGGCTTGTTTCCGTATTCGCACTCCGGCACCGGGCAAAGCGGTTTGCTGCGGGAGAGGACCACCATATCCGAGCCTTCGACCAGGTATGGGCTTATGTTTCGCGCACTCACGGCGGTGACTTTCTCCGCGTCGTATTCATAAATGCGCTTGTTCGCGGCATCGAAGGCAGCGAAACCGATAATGACCACATGCACATGCGCTTTGCCGCGCGCTTCGCTCATCCAGGCAAAAGTGCGATGGGCGAAATGAATCTTGAGGCCAAACCGTTGAAAGAGCGGATTCCAGAGCGCGCCGACTTGTTCCCCCTGGCTGATCGAATTGGTGGAAACGAACCCGACGACAACCCTCGTCCCCTGGATGTATTCCGCAGCTCTGTGGTACCAAGCGGTGACATAGTCCAGCACTCCGGTCCCGTTGTTTTCGCCCCAGACAATCTCCATGTCCTGGCGTTGCCCGGTGGTCAACAAATGTTTGCCCACAAATGGCGGATTGCCGAGGACGTAACTGCATTTTTCGGGCGGCAGTATTGTTTTCCAATCCAGCCGAAGCGCGTTGCCGCAATGAATATGCGGCGATTTAATAAGCGGCAGGCGCTGGTAAAGCTGGCCGAAGGCTTCCGACACTTTCAGGTTCATCTGGTGATCCATCAGCCAGAGGGCGACTTCCGCAATGCGCGCCGGCCATTCCAGAATCTCGATGCCATAGAACTGATCCACGTCCACTTGCGAGAGTTTGGTGATTTCGTCCAGCGTCATTTCGGTCTGTTTGCCGAAAAGTTCCTGGAGCGTTTCCAGTTCAAGCTGGCGCAATTCACGATAAGCGATGACGAGGAAATTTCCACACCCACAAGCAGGATCCAGGAAACGCAGTTTGCAAAGTTTGTCATGGAATTCCTCCAACCGCGCGCGGCGGCCGGTGGAACGGTCGGCCTTGCGACCCGCAAATTCCGCGCGAAGCTCATCCAGGAACAATGATCGGATAACCTTGAGGATGTCGCGCTCGCTGGTGTAGTGCGCGCCAATCTGCCGCCGCGCCGCAGGCTCCATGACGGATTGAAAAAGCGAGCCGAAAATGGCGGGCGAGATGCGCGACCAATCCTTGCGCGTGCAGCCAAGCAGGGCGTTGCGCATGTCGCTGTTGAAATCCGCAAAGCCGAGATGTTCCCTGAAAAGCTCGCCGTTGACGAAAGGAAAAGCGGCGAGCGATTCATCGAGATTTGCCTGGCGTTTCTCCGCTGGCGTGTTCAGGACTTCAAACAGCCGCGCGAGTTTCTCGCCCAAGTCGGAGCCGTCCGGCGCGGTGCGATTTTCGATAAAAAGTCGAAATGACTCAGGCTCGAAAAGCCGGGTGCATTGGGCGAACAGGCAAAAGAGGACCCGGACAAGAAATCGTTCCAATTCGTGGCCGCTGTAGCCGCCGGCTTTGAGGGCGTCGTGAAGATCGCCCATGATTTCAACCGCCTCAATGTTGATGGGGTCCTGCTCCTTAAACGTGTGCTGCTGATAACCCGCAATGAAGGCGAATTCGTGAACGTGGAGGTAGAATTCGGAGAGAGGAAATTCATGGGTGACGCCGCGCTTGTGGTCAAACAGCGGCAAATCGCCCGGCTCATCCGGCTCCAGATCGTGCAGGGCGATTCGCGCGAAATCGGAGACCACCAGATAGCGCGGGATTTCGGCGCGCCGATTTTGATTCGCAAGCTCGCGGATGTACCGGAACGCCTGCCATTGGGCCTTGTTGAGGTCCTGGCCGCGCGACTTGTGTTCCACCAGCAGCTTGCCCGGCCACAACAGGTCAATATATCCGTAATCGCCCCCCAGTTTCCTGACCGGGGCCTCGTACGCGGCAACTTCGCGGCGCTGAATGCCGAACACGTCGAAAAACTCATTCCAAAAGGTCTGCTTTTCGGCGCTCTCGCTCCTGGCTCCGGCCCACTTCCTGGAAAACTGCAGGGCGCGGTCGCGGATTTCATTCCAACTGATCGGCATGGCTCAGGAGTTTGCATCCAAGCATCGCCCCGTCAAGGGCAATGCGTTGGTTTGCGATTTTTTTGAATTTGGGTGTTGACATTACCTCTAACCATGAGGTATCATGCCCGCCGACATGCAAAAAACGAATCCGAGTTTTCTGAACGGCGTCCCGGAATTGCTGGTGCTCCGGCTTCTTTCCCGGCGCGAAATGTACGGCTACGAAATCGTCAAGGCCATCCAAACCGAGACCCGGCAGACCCTCGCTTTCGGCGAAGGGTGCATTTATCCCTATCTCCATTATCTGGAGAAGGAATCGCTGGTCAAGAGCCATCGCAAAGAGGTCGGCGGCCGCAGCCGGAATTATTACCAGATCACCCGGCGCGGCAAAAAGCGGCTGGGGGATTTGTCCACGGAATGGAGCCGGGTCACGGAAGGCATCAGCCTGTTGATGGGAGGGCAACATGCTTGACACTGTGATCATCGGGCAATTCGAGCGGCGCCTGTTGGAGTTGGGCTGCCCGGCAACCCAGGCGCGGCACAAAGCCAGGGAACTGGCCGATCACCACGCCGACTTGAAACAAGCCGCGCTGGAGGAAGGATTCTCCGAAACGGAAGCCGAAGCCTGCGCGGCGGCGCAACTGGGCGAGCCGGCCGGCCTGGCGGAAAAGCTCGCCTGCGCCATGCGGCAATCCTCCTGGTGGGGACGCCATCCCGTCATCGGCTTTTGTCTGCTGCCCTTGTTTGGGCTTGTCCCGTTCTGGGTGCTATGCGGTTCGATCTTGGCGGGAGTCGCTTGGTTGATCGGCCACATTCTTGGACCGGCGTACCTGGTGAATCTGGATACGGCCGACGCCTTATCCCTGGACCCGAAGGAACTCGCAAATTACTCGCAGCTTGTGAACGCCCTGCTCAACAGCGCCGCTGTCGCTGTGATGTCCATTCAGTTTTGCCAACTCGCCCGCCGATCCGCGTCGGGCCTGAAATGGACCCTTGCCGCGTGCGCGGTTTGCTCGCTCAGCGGGGCGTTCACCGGGGTGTATGTCGAGCCGCACAGTATCAGCGCCGGAATCTGCCCCCCGGATCGGATTTGCGCCGCCATCCCCTGGATCGTCGCGGCGGCGGCGTTCTTGCGGCAACACCTGATTGTGCGGCGGCTCCCGGCTCCGGCCATGCCGTCCGGTTCCAGCGGCGGGCGGGAAGGCAACCTCCTTGAAGGGCTTCAGCCGTTCGACGGGGGAAGGCCGTGGGTTCACAACTTTTTGAAAACGCCCACTTACTGGATTGCCGCCCCCGCGCTGGCGGGAATTCTCGCGATGGGAGGATTCGCATGCCATGAAATAATGCGGCAACGGACCGAACGTCAGGAAGGGCCGGCGCGAACGGCGGCTCTGCGCGCCCGCACCTGGCCGGCGGAAAGCGCCGCCGTCATGGCGCGGGTCAAGTCGCGTCAAATGGCCGCCGACACAGGCAACGTGACGCTGATTGATCTGCGGCGTTACGTGAATGTCCGGCTCACGCCCGACACGTCCGTTCCCCATGAACCCGGCGAAAATGCCTTGGCGGAACTGCCCCAGGGAGTCCACACCTTTGGCGGAGCGCCCTTCGAGGTGAGCGGGAAAATACAACTGATGGGGCGCGCCCTGCTCAAGGCCAACCGCATTTATCCGGTGACTCGCAAAAACATCCCGATAGCCCAAAAATGCAGCCGGATTCTTATGCTGCACGGGGCCAGCCACGCCTCCAATCCCGGCGAGACGATTGCCAAACTCGTCCTGCATTACTCGGACGGCTCGACCGGGGAGATTCCCATCGTTTCGGGGGAACACCTGCTGGACTGCTGGGGTCCCATTTACACGACGCCGGCGATGGGAGAGCGGCTCGTCCCCTGTTCGCCGGACACGGAACTGGCGTGGGTGGGAAATAGCGCCGGCGATCCGCGGAAGGCGCCCCTGGTTGCGGCGCGAATTTACAAGAGCGTCTTCGCCAATCCTAAACCCGATTTGGAGATTTCCAGTATTGACTACATATCAACCTTGACCGGCGCGGCCCCTTTTATGATTGGGCTGACGCTGGAGAAAGCAACAGAACAAACGCAAAAATTGGAGAATAACACATTATGAAAGACTCAATTCCTATTGGTTCCGCGACAATCACCCGATCCCTGGCCGCGGCGGTCCTGGCCCTTTTCCTGGCAGGCTGCGCTTCGACTCCCGAAAAGCCGGCCCTCGAACGCGGCTGGGTCGGCGGGGAATATCGGCCGGCAAAAACACCGAGTGGCCCCAGGCTCGCCGGAATCAGGGTGGACCGCCTGAGTTCCAACACACCGGCGGCCCTGGCCGGATTGCAATCCGGCGACCTGATTTTGGAACTCGACCGGCAGCCCGTCACCAAGTTGAATGATTTTTGGCAACGAATTGATTCCAGCAAGCCGGGAACATCATTGCCCGTCAAAGTCTATCGCGACGGCGGGACTTTCGATTACAACTTGACGGTGGGCCGTGAGAAATTCAGGAACTGCGGCTATTTCCTCATCACCATGCCGAGCTACGTGCATCAATGGAACCTCTGGGCGCCCGCTCGTGGCGTCTCGTTTGTGTTTGCCGGCTTCGAACTGAATTCCAACTACCGGCAGGAAGTTACGGGGCACACCGTTCATGACACCGTTTATGACAATGGATGGGACGTTTGGCTGGCCTTCATGCAAATCTCCAAGGGAAAGACCGTGCTGTCGCAGGAATGCGCCGGGCCCGAGATCGCAGCGGGGCGGAACCGCAACCGAAGCAATTGAACCACGGATTTCCCAGAGCGGCAAAGCCGCAACCGAAGGAATTGACCACGGAATACAGGATTACACGGATAAAGAAGTCGCAGGCAGGGATCCCGATTCCGAATCGGGAAGCCGTCCGGTCTTTGGACGGCTCGGCGAGCCGTCCCTGCCTGGCCGGATAAATTACAAAACTGTCATGTTTCGGGGATTGTTTCTTCCGCGCCGCCGGGCAGGATGGCTGCCTATGAATTACCAAAATTATCTCCCGCTCGCACTGGCCGCCGCCGGAATCGGATTGTTGACTCCCGGCGCCCCCGCCCAAACCGCCCCGGCCACGGGGCCTTACAAAATCCTCCACATCACCCAGACCAACGGCACTGGCGGCATTGATTATGTCATCGCCGACAGCGAAGGCCGCCGCGCTTATGTTCCGCGCGGCAACCAGATCATGGTTTTTGACCTCGACACTTACGCCTGCGTCGGCGCCATCCCAGGCACCGGCGGCCACGGCGCGGTGGTGGACCCCAAAACGCATCATGGATTCAGCAGCAGCAGTCCCGTCTCCATGTTTGACGCGGTGACCATGACGGCCACCAAGAAAATCACCACGCAAAGCAGCCCCGACGGCATCTTCTTTGATCCGTCAACCGAACGAGTGTATATTCTCAGCCACGGCGTCCCACAAGTCACCGCGATTGACGCCAAGGACGGCAGCATCGCCGGCACGGTGGATATTGGCGGCGCGGCGGAGCAGGCCGTCAGCGATTTGAACGGCCATATTTATATTTGCCTTGAAGACAAGGCCGCCATTGCCGTTGTGGACGACAAGACCTTCAAGTTGACGGGGACATACTCGCTTCAAGGCAAAGCCAGCGGCCCGGCGGGCCTGGGCATTGATACGAAAAATCACATCCTCTTCGCCATGTGCCGCCCGTCAACATGTGTTGTTCTCAGCGCCGACGACGGGAAAATCCTGACCACGCTGCCCCTTGCCGGCAGCAGCGACAGCGGCGGCTTCAATCCCGCCACCATGGAAGCCTTCAGTTCCCACGGCAACGGCACCTTGACCATCATCAAGGAAAACAGCCCGACCAGCTTCGAAGTCGAGCAGAACGTGACCACCAAATCGGGCGGAAAATGCTCCACACTGGACACCAAGACAGGTCACATCCTCGTTACCGCCATTGAGGCGGTGCCCGCGGATGCGGCGGCTCCCGGCAATCCTCCGGCGGATGCCGGCGGTCGCGGCGGTCGCGGCGGACGCGGTGGCGGCGGAGGCGGCGGTGGACGCGGCGGCGGCGGCGGTCGCGGCGGTCCGGGCTATTTGGATCTCATTTTCATTGGCCGATAAGCGGGCGATGTGGATCCCGGGAGCCTGCATGGCTCCCGCCGTTCCAAAGCGGGGCCGGTTTTGCCTCGGTGGACGAGATAAAACCGGGGCCCGGCGCAATGAATGTGCTTGGATTGGGGAAGCATAACCGTCCGCAGGGGATGGATCATTTTGTGCCCCGGAGTGGCCATAGCGCCGTAGGCGCGGCCTATCTGTAGTCCGCCTGCGCCACACCAATTCAAGCTCCGTCAGGAGCGAAATATCTCGTTTTCCCCCCGATCATGCCGCTCCTGACGGAGCGGTATCGGTTTTGACACCGGCATGCTACAAATATGCCAGCCCTGACGGGCTTCAAGATCTGTAGCGGCGGTCGATGACTGTCGCTAATAAAGAACGCTGCTGCACCAAGTCACGGGAATTCCGAGGCAAACAGTCAAGACTCATTTTTATCTCGTCCACCCGGTTTCCATTGCTGATTCTCCATATTATGGGAGGGACATTTTGCATCTGTCTGCTACACTTGCCTTCGCATGGCAACTCTGGCGCTGACAAAACGCAAGGCTTACGGCGGCACTGTGGCTTTCATCGGCTACATGCTCTCGCCGCTTTCCTGGTGGAACGACCTCTTCGTTAATTGGCCCATCGCCCTCGTATTCGCCTGGGTTGTCGCTTGGTTCTGCAAACCGGCCTTCACGGCCAGCCTGATCCTCGGTTATTGGCTCACCAACATCCTCGGCTTTGTCCTCATGCAGAAAGGCGGCGCGAAAATCCTCAGCGAAAAGGACGCGCCCTATTCCCGCAAACTCCTCTATCGCGACCTTGCCATCTCTGTTCTTTACACCCTCCTGATCCTCGCGCTCGCCAAAGCCGGCGTCATCGGGCCGATCCAGGATACCGTTCACAAAATCCAGAATTTCGTTCACAGATCGTGATTCCTCCCCCGCCAGCGCCGGCGCCGCCGTCCCGCCATCAGACCCTCTGGGTTTGCCTGGTTTTGGCCGCCGTCACCCTCGCCGTCTATTGGCCCGTGACCGGCTACGAATTCGTCAATTACGACGACACCGACTTCATTGCTTTCAATCCCATCGTGCAAGCCGGTGTCACCGCGGGCGGCCTTCGTTACGCCCTTTCCGCCGAGATCGCCCGCAACTGGCATCCTCTCACCGTCCTGAGCCACATGCTCGATTGCCAGCTCTTCGGGACTCACGCCGGCTGGCATCATTTGACCAGCCTCCTGTTGCACATTGCCAACAGCCTCCTGCTTTTCCTGCTGCTCAAGCGCATGACCGCCGCGTTTTGGCGCAGCGCCCTCGTCGCCGCTCTCTTCGCCTGGCATCCGCTCCATGTCGAATCCGTCGCCTGGGTCGCGGAACGCAAGGACGTTCTCAGCGCGCTCTTTTGGTGGCTGACAATCTGGGCCTACAGCCGCTACGCCGAAGAATTCAAAATTCAAAGTTCAAAATTCAAAGTTTCTTACGCCCTGGCCATTCTCTTCTTCTGTTGCGCCGGAATGTCCAAGCCCATGGTGGTGACGCTCCCCTTCGTCCTCCTGCTCTTGGATTATTGGCCGTTGGGCCGGTTCCAATTCCGCCTCCCGCAGCCGCCGCCCGCGGCTGGCCGGGCCAAGTCCCGGCCCGGTGCGCCCTCCTTCAAACCCGCCGCCAGCCGCCTCGGACCCTGGCGTCTGCTGCTCGAAAAAATCCCCTTCTTCGCCATCAGCGCCGCGTTATGCTGGAAGACATTCCTGGTGCAAAAAAACGGCGGCGCGATGATGGACACGGCCAATCTTCCCTTCGGCGCCCGCGTCGCCAACGTATTTGTTTCCTACGTCCGTTATCCCGCCAAAATGTTTTGGCCCGCAAACCTCTCCGCCCTCTATGTTCGAACCGGCGACTGGCGGCCCTGGCAGGTGGCCGGGGCGGTGATTGTGCTGGCGGGCCTGACCGCCTGGATTGTGGCGCAGGCCCGAAGGCGGCCCTGGCTGGCGATGGGATGGTTTTGGTACTTGGGCATGCTGGTGCCCGTCATCGGCCTGGTGCAAGTCGGAATGCAAACCCTGGCGGATCGCTACACTTACCTTCCCATGGTCGGCCTGTTCCTCATACTGGCCTGGGGCGGCGCCGAGTTGGCCGCCAGATTCCGGCCGCCCAAATATGTCCCCGCCCTGGCCGCCGCCCTCGCCCTGGCCGCCTGCCTTCTGGTCACCGCCCGCCAGATTCCCTGCTGGAAGAACAGCGTGACCCTCTTCAACAAGATGATTGACGTCAGCGACAAGAATTTCATGGCCCATTACAACTTGGCCAACCTCTACAACCGCCGGGGAGAATCCGATCTCGCCGCCACCCATTACCTCAAGGCCCTGGCCGCCGAACCCAATTATGCCGATGCCCACAACAACTTCGCCGGCCTGCTCATGGACCAACACAAGTACGACGAGGCCATCCATCACTACCAGGACGCCGCCCGCCTCAATCCCAGCGCCACCTACTGGTTTAACCTCGCCAACGCCCTCGGCGACGCCGCCCGCGCGCGCCACGACACCAATCTCTTCGCCCAATCCGTCCAGGCCTACCGGCAATCCCTGCAACTGGACCCCAACTCCGTTGCGGCCCACAACAACTTCGGCTCGCTCTGGCAGGACCAGCAGCAGGACAACCTGGCCATAGACGAATTCCAAGCCGCCGTGAACGTCAACACCAATTTCGAAATCGGCCATTTCAACCTGGCCACTGTCCAGGCCCGGATGGGCCGGTTGGATGACGCCATTGCCCATTTCCAGGCCGCCGAACGCCTCAACCCCAACCGCGCCGAATCCTACAACAGCCTGGGCCTCTGCTACGTCAGACAGGGCAATATGGAAGCGGCCGCCGAGCAATACCGGCGCCTGAAAATGGAAGCGGCCGCCGGCCAATTCCGGCGCCTGATCCAGTTGGCCCCCCGCGATGCCGCCGCCTACGACTACCTGGGCAACACCCTGGGGTCCCTGGGCAAGTACGAGGACGCCATCACCAACTTTCTCAAGGCGCTGCAACTCAATCCCGGCGATTACCAGGCCGAATTCAACATTGGCCTTTCCGACCTCAACCTCAACCGCCGCGACGAGGCGAGAACCCATTTCCAAGCCGCACTGCGCATCCTGCCGGACTACCCGCCCGCCCGCCAAGCCCTCTCCGAACTCGACCACCCGCCCCAAAGGTAGGAATGGAGAATGAGCAATGAGGAATGGCGCCACATTCTCGGAACTGGCTCCTGCATGCACCCGTAGCGCCGTAGGCGCGTCATATTTGTAGTCCACCAGCGCAAGGAACTTCAAGCTCCGTCAGGAGCGAAATATGTCCTTCTTCCCACCGATGATGGCGCTCCTGACGGAGCTGTATCGGGGACAAAACCGGCAAGCTACAAAGATACCAGCCCTGACGGGCTTTGAACCCTGCAGCGGCGGTCTGCGACCGCCGCCATTCACAAGCAGCCCAAACCCACTTTTATCCCCCCCCGTTGGCAACCAGGGCTTGACAAAAATTAGAGCCTATGCTTAAATAGTCCGCGTGAGGCACAAAGGCAAAATAGCCGTAGCGGCGGATGGCAATCCGCCGCCGGTTATTCGCTGTTTTCAGTGCAATGCCAGAAGCAGCTCGGGTCGGTGTGGTCTGGGTCAGCCAATCCCAAAGGGATTGAATCTATCAGCCCAGGGTTGCGAGGAACGAGCTACCCTGGGGGGCAAGACAGCGAAATCGCAAACCCTGAAAGGGTTGAATCTCCTCCATAAGTCGTTGCTATGCAACCCTTTCAGGGTTGTAATGCTCCTCCTGGCAACCCAGCGTAGGCCCTCTCTGAATCGGGCCAACGCTGGGCTGAATGATACAATCCCTTTGGGATTGAACAACTGGCGTTTGCGCCAAGTTGGAAGCGCAAATTCAGTATTCCACCGAAAACAGCGAAAAACCCCGCTGGCGGATGGCCCCATTGATTGCCGTCTGGATTCAGTATTCCACCGAAAACAGCGAAAAACCCCGCCCGCCATTCTTAAGTCATTAACCATGAACAACTTACAACAAAAATCGAGTATTCCCAATAAAGCTTAATTAAGCCTAATTAAGGTTAATTAAGGTTAATTGAGGTTAATTAAGGTTAATTAAGGTTACCAAGGAACATATTTGGTTGCGCTCTTTCGCCCTCTTTCTTTACAATTCACATGTTCCCAAACGAGTCCAGTTTTCGGATTGATGAAACTATAAACAGAAAGTGACTTTATGCCTCTCGAACTTATCGAGCACCGTGATGGAAGCCGGCCCAACAACATGCTCCGGCATCTACTGCTCCCCATCTCCTGCCTCTGCCTCGCCGCCGCCGCCTTCGCCGCCCCGGTCCCCGTCCCCGGCGAGGCGCCCGTCCCTGTGGAGCGCCTGCGTCCGGGCAACACCAACGTCCTCCCCATGACCGGCACTTGGCGCTTCCGGCTCGAACACGGCGTCAGCCCCGCCGTCAAGGGCGAACTCCCCGCCGACGCGCCCCTGCCCGACTTCGCTTCGCCGGCTGCCTCCGATGCCAACTGGACGAACATCCCCGTGCCCGCCAATTGGGAAATCGAAGGCTTCTCCATCCTCACTTACCAGTTGCGCTCCGGCAACCTCTCCGATGACATCGGCCTCTACCGCCGCTGGCTGGATGTCCCGGCCTCCTTTGCCGGCCAGACCGTTCTCTGGCATTTCGACGGCGTTTATGACGGCGCGGAAGTCTTCGTCAACGGCCAGCGTTGCGGCTACCACGAAAGCGGTTTCACGGCTTTTGATATTGATGTCACCAAAGCCCTCAAGCCCGGCCAGCGCAATCTCTTCGCCGTGCGCGTCTATAAGACAACTTCCACCAGCAACTTGGAAAGGGGCAGCTTCTGGTGTCTCGGCGGCATCTACCGCGAGAACTACCTCGTCGCCCTCCCGCCCCTGCATGTCGAGGATGTCACTGTCGTGACCGACCTTGATCCCGAGTACAAGAATGCCACGCTCAAGTCCACCGTTCGCGTATCCGGCCCGGCCGGGGCGCAGTTCGTTCTGACCGGCGAATTGTATTCCCTGGACGGCGTCAAGGTTGCCCTTCTCGACGAGAGCCAGTTGTACAAAATAGGGGAATTGTTGTCAGGGGAATGGGTAGAGTGGGCCGTTCCCTCCACGAGCCAGGGGGGCAACATCGGTGCCGACGGCTCCGCCACAGTTACCATCTCGGCGCCCGTGACCGCCCCCAAGCTATGGTCGGCCGAGAAGCCCAATCTCTATTATGTGTTCTATCGCCTGTCGGACGGCAACCAGACCGTCGAACGCGTCCAAGACCGCATCGGCTTTCGCAAAATCGAGATCAAGAACGGCGTGTTCACGGTCAATGGCGTCCCCGTCAAAATGACCGGCGTCTGCCGCCATGAGGAATTTTCACCCTACGGCCACGCGCTGAACGAGGAATGCTGGAAAACCGACATCGCGCTCATGAAAGCCGCCAACATCAACTCCATTCGCACCGCCCATTATGACCACGCGGAGCGGTTCATGGAACTGTGCGACGAGGCCGGTTTCTATGTGCTGGACGAAGTGCCCTTCTGCTGGGTCAACACCGAGTTGAACAACACCAACCGCCAATGGGCCTACATCTCCCGCTCCAAGGAAACCCTCGACCGCGACAAGAACCGCCCGTGCGTCGCCATCTGGTGTTGCGGCAACGAAAACGGCTACGGCGCAAATGCCCAGGCTTCGTTCGACTACATGAAAACCAACGACCCCACCCGCCCCGCCTTGATCTCCCAGCAGGGCACGCGCCCCAACCCCAAGAGCGACTTTGACGACTACCATTATCCCCTTATCCCGGAAATGAAGACGATGCTCACCAGCCCCGACCGCGCCAAAGTCCCTGTCATCGTTACCGAATATAGCGGCGCTCAGGATTCCTGGGGCCATACCCTGGGCGATTACTGGGATGTCATCTGGCCCGCCGACGGGATTACAGGCGCTTTCATCTGGGAATGGCAGGACCAGGGCCAACTGGACAAATTCCCCGACCGCTGGTCCGTCCACAGCCCCAACGCTCCGCCCGCCGACGCCACGCCCGGCGCCGCGCCGCCGATCTCCGGCATTCCGACCGCCAACATGACAACCGGCATGCGCCCCTCGGGCGGTGGCGGAGCCGTCACCGCCGATCGCCAGGTCAAAATCATGCCGTACTGGAATCTCAAGATGACTTACAGCCCCGTCAACATCACGGCCCGCGAGGTGAACCCGGCCTCCGGCCAGTGCGTTGTCCCAATCCAGAATCGCTATTCCTTTACCGATCTTGGCGAACTCACCTGCCGCTGGCAGGCGCTGGCCGGCGAGAAGACGCTCGCCGGCGGTGAAAGCCACATTGCCGCCAAACCCCGCTCCACAGTGGACGCCTCCTTCCCCGCCACGCCAGACATGGACACACTTCGCCTGGAATTTTTCCACCCCGACGGCCGCAGCGTTTACTCAGCCCGCTTGAAGACCACCGCCTATCCCGGCCCCGCCGCTCCATCCCCGCTGGTTGCCGCCGGGCCTGTCCGCCTCTCTGAGGCTGGCGAAAACTTCGCCGTCCAGACCGCTGGAACCCAATTGCTCTTCTCCAAAAGCACCGGACAGATCACCTCCTGGCGCGCCGGCGGCCAGGACCTCCTCCTCGCCGGGCCTATGCTCAACCTCGGCGACACTCCCCCGGTTGCCCCCGGCCGCCGGGGCGGGCCTGGCGGCGGCGGAGGCCGCGGCCGCGGCGCGGCTGCGGCCGGCAGCGCCCAACCCCAGTACCGCAATGTGGTTGTCACGGCCAGGATGGACGGAGACAACGCGAGGATTGATATGACGACAGACGTTTTCATTTCCGGCTCCGACGAACTCAAGGCCCAACTCGCCTGCGCCCTGGAAATCACCCCTGAAGCCCAGGCCGATGTGACTTGGAATCTCGCCTGGAAGGCCGCCGACGCCACCGTCCATGAAGCCGGCCTCAAGTTCCTGCTCCCGGCCGCCGCGGATCGCATGTCCTGGTCTGCCGACAGCCGTTGGACTGAATATCCGGCCGGCCACGTCGCAGGCCCCCTCGGCTCCGCCAGCGTCCAGGATGCCGCCTTCGTCGCCCAACGGCGCGATGTCCACTGGATGTCCTTCTCCGGCGCCGGCAACTGCGGCGTCGTGGCGCTGGCCGCCGGCAAACCCCTGCACACGCGCGAGCGCGTTGAGAACAACGGCGTCCTGCTGTTCCTCAACTGCGCCACCGGCGCGGCTGCCCGGGACTCCGCCGGTGAAGACGTCCGCCTGACCCAGTCGGCCCCGCTGACCGGCGCCTTTCGCCTGCGTGTGTCGTCCAATACAAAGTAAGGAGAATTGAGCATTGTAGTAGAATTGATAATTTGCGCCATTCATCCCATGCGTCTCATTCGTCCCATCCAAGTTCTTTGGAAGCAACAAGGTTGCAGTTATGGAGTCTGGCTCCTGATTTGCAAGAGGTTCCCGCTCAATCTCGCATAAAGCGCATGCAACTCATCCAGCATGGTTTCGACGGAGAAGCGCGGGAGGACGAACTCGCGCCCGCGGGTTCCCAGACGCCGCCGCAAATCCGGGTCGCCCGCCAGTTGGAGCAAGCGCCGGGCGAGGGTTTCGCGGTCGCCGGGAGGGACGAGAAAGCCGGTTTCATTGTCAATACAAACTTCTCCCGCCCCGTCGCAATCGCAAGCCGCCACCGGGCGCGCCGCCGCCATCGCCTGCGGCAGGGCGCGGGGCAGTCCCTCCCGCCGCGACCAGTGCGCCAGGGCATCCATCACGCCCACATAGCGCGGCACTTGGTCCGGGGGAACCAGGCCGGCGAAAATGAACTGTTTCTCCAGGCCGAGCGCGCGGGCGCGCCCTTCCAGGCGTCCGCGCCAGGCGCCGCCGCCGACGAAAAGGAACTTGGCGCGTGGACATTGGCGGAGCAGGTTTGGAGCGATGTCAAGCAAATCGTCATGTCCCTTCAGCTTGAAAAGGCGGGAGATGACGCCAATGACAAAATCGTCCGGCGCGAGGCCGAGGCGCGCGCGCCATGCCGGGTCGTTTTGCGCAGTCAGAAAGGGCTGGAGGGGGAATCCGCTGAAGATGCGCGTATATTGGCCGGGCCGGCCAATGCCCGCCGCCAGGTATTGGCGGGTCATGGCCTCCGCCACGCTCACGTAATGAGTGGTGAATGGGGCGGCGAACCGCTCCGCGCCGCGAAAGAGTCCGTTGGCCAGGGGGCCTTGAAACGGCCCGAAAGAGGGGCCGTGTATGGTGTGGACAATAATGGGAACGCCCGCGCGACGGGCGGCGTAACGCCCCAGAATGCCTGCCTTGCCGCTGTGCGTGTGGACGATGTCCGGCCGGGTCGAGCGGAAAATCCAGGTCAGCCGATGCAGCGCCAGGAGATCGTTCAGCGGATGGACGGGGCGCACCAGCGAAGGGACGATGGTGAGAAATTGCGGGAATGGCTGGAAGGCGGATTCCAGGGAGCCTTCCGGCCCGGTCGTGGGGCCGGCCAGGAGGCGCATCTCCATGCCGGGGCGCTGCCGGAGGCCCAGAACGGTCGCGACGGTGTTCTCCTGAGCGCCGCCAACGATCAACCGGGTAATGACATGGGTGACCCGCATCCGGGCGCCTTTCCTTTCTTTGGCCATCCTTTGCTAATCTTAATTCAGGTTAAGAACCGGTCCGCGCCGGCTTCAGCGGCCCTCCAATTTGCGGAGTTGCTGGTTAATGTTGGTATATTCGGCCGTGTTATGAGGGGCGTATTTGAGGTAAAGTTGGTCGTAGTGAATCTCCGCCTTTTTGTCGTTCTGCTTTTGGGCGACTTGGGCCAAGCCGAAATAGACCTTGTAGGACGGCCCGGGGGTTTTCTCCAAGGCTTGATAATCAGTCTTGGCGGCGTCAAGCCGGCCGAGGTCCAGTTCGGAAATGGCGCGGTCGAGGAGCGGCTCCAGATATTCCGGGTTCTGGCGCAGCATCGTGCTCGAGGTGACGATGGCGTTGGAGTAATCCTTGAGCATCATTTGCATTTCAATCCTCTGGAGGTTGATGAGGGGAATCTCCGCCGCATGAGCCGTGACTTTGATGGGGTCGTTGAGCAATCTCAATTCGTCATCCCGCGCCGCCAACGATTTCTGGAACCACTGGACCGAGCCTTTCTCCTTGTTGGTGTCCCCGTTGCTTTCTTTCAGCACGCTGTAGCCCATGAGCTTGTAAAACTCGGCCGTCACACCGGCAAATTCCGCCTCCTTGGGATTCTTGCCGCGCGCTTCTGTCAACAATCTATCAACCGTCGCGAATTCGTTCTTCTTTCCGTAGGCCATGGCTTCCACGCGCACCCGCTCCAATGGATTGATGCCGGCAGTTTCGGGGATGCCATGGAGGATGCCGAGGGCGGAGTCCGGCAACCCCATGTCAATATAGGTCTTGGCCATGCCCAGTTCGGCCGGCCCCAGGTCCGGTTTGGCCGACGGATCGTTGGTCGCCAATTCCAGGCAGCGTTGGAACAAATGAGCGGCTTGCCGGTAATCGCCGCCGTGAGCGAAGTACCCGCCGATGCTGAGGTCCAGGGCGGGCACATCCGCCGGGCCGTAGACATCTATGGCGATGTCCCAGGCGTCAATTTCCGCGGCCAACTGGTCGGTATTGATGAGCAGGCCGGCGGGCTCTCCGCGCAAACGCGGGTTATATTGCAGATTGGCCCGGGCGATGACATTATTTGGATTGAGCAGGATCGCTTCCTGGAACTGATTGCTCGCGTCGTTGAGCATGCCGCTTTTGACCTGGGGAGTGAGATGGAGTTCTGTGGCCGCCTTTTGCAGGTCGGTGCCCCAGCAATTCAGCATTTGCGAATAATAGTTGGCGACCCGCACCGCGTCGGCGCTCCTCTCCGGCAGCCCGTCGGGGCCTGTCTTCGCAAAATTCGTCAGCGTAGCCAGCGCTCCCTTTTGCAGCGCGTGCCAATAGGCCTGATTGGTGACGATTGCCTCCTGTGTCAGCACCAGCGTCGTCATCACGTTGCTCGGGTACGGGTGCAAAAACCCGCCCAGGCGGTACGGCGTCATGCACACTTCCTCAAAGTAACTGCCACAACTGGGATGCAAATAATAGACCGTCCCCCGCTGGGCCAGATGCGCCAAAAGATCGCCGACCGAGCGGCTGCTGATCTCATCGGGAAGGCGGTCCGGACTCTTGATATCCCCGCGAAAGGACGGGTAGCGATCCGCCAAATAGCGAAGATACTCACGATGGATCAGTTCCCGGCTTTCAATAAAAGTGTATTGGTTGGTCAGACCCAGGCGCCGGGCGGCGCCCATGGCCAGATACAAGCGGTAGGGATCGTCGGCCAGCACGATGGCGGGGCGGGCGGGCAGCGATTTGGCCATCTCGATTCCAAATTGCGCGACCACCGGGTTGTTGTAATCCCGGATGTGCGGATAGTCCCACCAGAACAATAACACGGGCAATCCAATCACCGCCGACCAAAGCAATCCCGTCAGCGTCAGATTGATGGAGCGCACAAGCCCCGCGGCCTGGCCCCAGCGATACTCCACCTCCTTCCCAAACACCAGCAGAACATACCCGCTGAAATACCCCACGCTCAACGCCGCCAAATAGTAGAAACTCAGGAAGGTCGGCACTCCCTCTACGACGCCAAAGCCCATCCGCCGCGGGCTGGCGCTTATTTTGACATCAAAGAACATCAGAACTCCGATGGCCAAAAACCCGACGTGCAGCAGCCGAAACAGCAAACGCGTCAGGTCGTGCGCGCCGGCGCTTAAATCCCCCTCCGTCGAAGGCCAGTAAATGGCCGCGAAGAACAGCGGCAACAAGGTCGGCATCGCGGCGATGGCCACAAAATACCGCGGCAGACGCAACAAGTAAAAATGTTGCTCGGCCATTTTATCGTGCAGCAACCCCCAAAATGCGCCGTCATGATGCAGCGCGCCCAGAAGCGGCGTCAGCCCGTAGAGCAGCAGCCCCAGAAAGCCCCAACCCATCATCCGCAACACGAATCGCCACTCGAAAAAGCGGGCGCGTTGGATCCAGATCAGCGCCAGCAAAAAACACGGGAAAAAACCAATCAGCCCCCAATTGTTCGCCACTCCCGCCCCATAAACAAAAGCCAACAGGCTCAACCGCCAAGCGCGCTGCGATATTCGATACTCCAGCAGACAGAGAATCAGGAACGCGAAGACCATCAGATCCACCATCTCCCCGGTTCCCACAATGGCGTTCTCCCAAAAGGTCAATTGCCCCGCCAGCAGCAGCACGGCGAACGCCGCCGGCAGAAACGCCGCCCGCACGGACAGCCGCGCGTCCTGCCCCGCCATCCGCACCCGCTGCTCCTTGGTGCGGTCATGCGCGAGCAGCGCCACCGATCGGGCCAGGATGGCCAGCGTCAAGGCCGCGCACAACGCGGTGAACACATTCAAGCCCAGGACCCGCCAGTCCGCCGGCAGCCATCGCAGCGGAAGAGTCAATATGAGAAACAGCGGCTGATAGTGGACATCGGGCCGCCACGGCAACGGACCCGGATGCCAGTCCCAGCCCGTGAACTGCGAGGCGAAAGGAAGACTGCCGAAGGTCACCCAGTGGTTCAACGTCACCCCGTACAGCCCCAGCGCCGCCAGGGCGACCAGCCACGAACTCAAATAGATGGGGCGTTTGGGCCGCGGACTGATTGTATTCTCGTTTGCTTCCGTCATGAATGGCTCAAGTTTGGGACGGCTGACCGCCTCTTGGCAAGGAAACTCTATGGTTTAAAGGCGGCGGAGCGGAACGGCCTTTCTTCGCACGTCCGCCACGCATTCCACATGCTGTGTCTGCGGAAACATATCCAACGGAATGATTCTCGATAATTCAAAGACACCTTGCGAGCACAAAACGTTCAAGTCCCGCGCCAGAGTGGCCGGATGGCAGGATACATACAATATCTGCGCCGGCGGCGACTCTCCCAGCACTTGCAGCATCCCCGGCGGACAGCCCGTGCGCGGCGGATCCAGCAGCAGCGTGGCCGCCCCGGCCTCAAAGCGCGCCAGCAGCCGCGGCAATAGCTCCTCCACCCGGCCGGCCACGAACTCGCCGTTGGATATGCCGCGCGCCAGCGCGTTTTGCCGGGCCGCCTTGACCGCCGCCGCGTCCACCTCTACCCCGGCGAACCGCTCCACGCTGCCGGCCAGCTCCACGCTGAAAAAGCCGACGCCGCAATAGGCGTCCATCAAAAACCGCGTCCCGCCCTCCCGCAACCGCTCCCGCACGGTTTCCACCAGCCTGGGCAGAAGATAGAAATTGGTTTGGAAAAACGAATCGCGCGGCACTTCCCAGCCTTCCGCCGCGACGCGCAGCACCACCTTCAGGCCGCCTTTGGGCGGAGGATGGAGGCGGACCTGCTGGATTTGCGCGTTGAGCGCCGGCTCGGCGATCTTGCATTCCTGGATGTCCACCACAAGCCGGTTGTCCGCGCGGATAAAACCGATGTTCAGCCCCTGCTTGAATTTGTCCCACTGGCTGCGGATCATGATCCGGTTCCGGTAGCCGTAAGGTTGCGGGCACGGCGTCACCGGATCAATCAGGGCGCCGTCAAAACCGCCGATGCGCTGGAACAGATCGGAAATCTGCTTGTGTTTAATGCGAAGTTGCGCCGCGTAAGCCAAATGTTGGTACTGGCAGCCGCCGCAATCGCCGAAGTAGGGGCAGGCCGGCGCGACCCGCTCCGGGGAAGCCTCAAGCACCCTCGCCAATCGGGCGCGGGCAAACCGCTTCTTGACCTCCGTGCATTCCGCCTCCACCACTTCCCCCGGGGCGACAAACGGCACGAACACCACAAAATCATCCACCCGTCCCACCCCATCGCCGCCGAAGGCGATGTCGTCAATGGTCAATTTCAGTGTCGCGCCGGGCGACAAGTTCACTTGGGTAACTTCCATAATCTCTGCCATTTCAGTATGGATTGGTCCATTCTCTGCCAATTTCGGCTCATCGAGCATGGCATTTTTTTTGACCTTAATTAGCCTTAATTAACCTTAATTAAGCTTTATTAGGCTTAATTGACCTTAATTGGAAATACTCGAATTTTCTTGTAAGTTGTTCATGGATAATGACTTAAGCTGATTTGCCGCGAAAAGGCTCAAAAGGCTCAAAAGGCTCAAAAAAACAGCCTTGCGGGGGCATCCGCCTTCCCAATGCCCAGGCGCGACAAGCCGGAAAGCACACTGATTGGGCAGAGATTTGACGGGAGCAAACAGAGGAAACAGACCAAACGCCACGCCGCTACCGCCGTTATCACATGTAAAGAAATCCGACGTCCGCCGGCGCATGAAATGTTCTTTAACCACAAAGAGCACAAAGAGCACAAAGAAAAATTCCCTCTTTGCGTTCTTTGTGTTCTTTGCGGTTAAATCCGCAAGCCGCCCTGTCCTCCGTAGCTTCAGCGGAGGAGGAAATCCGCCCCCCTTCGCCAAGGCTACGGAGGGCAGGCAATCCGCAATATCGCCCGCCTCCTGTCGGATGCGCCCCTTGACTTTGACTGTGCCTTCGTGCCTCACGCGGACTATTTAATCATAGGCTCTAATTTTTGTCAAGCCCGGCCGGGCAGAATAGTGAGTTTGGAATTGGGAATTGAGAATTGGGAATGAGGAAAGGTGAATTCAACCCTCTTGCTTTCTTGTGCTGCCGCGCTCCAATCGGGCCGGAAGGCCTTGTCGGCACCTAACGCGGATATTTCTTAGCTTGGCAGGGCGAAGCTGCTGCTTCGCCCCAATTCAGGGCGGCGCGGCAGCGCCGCCCGGCCATTCACGAGTTTCTTTGTGTAATGCTTCAGTCAAGGAGGGTGGGGCGACGCTCCCGCGGAGCCTCCCCAGCCCAGGACGGCTCGGCTGGAGCCTCGCCCTACCATCCCCAGCAGTCAATGACGCAGTACTTTTTTGTGCGGTTTTGGGGAGCGGCGGGTGCTATGAATTGTCACGATGATCGGGGATGCACAATTGATCCGCCAATACGCCGCCGAACGGTCGGAAGCGGCGTTTGCGGAATTGGTGCGCCGCCACCTGAAAATGGTCTATGCGGCGGCGCTGCGGCAAGTCAACGGCGATACTCACTTGGCGGAGGATGTCGCCCAATCCGTCTTCGCCGATCTCGCCCGCAAGGCGGGAAAACTTCAACACGACGGCTCCCTCGCCGGCTGGCTGTATGCCGGCACGCGCTTTGCCGCCGCCAACGCCGTCCGCGCGGAAGCGCGGCGGCGGGCGCGCGAGCAGGCGGCCTTTTCCATGAAGGAGACGAACGAGATGAACTCCGATGCCAACACGGGCTGGGATGAGTTGCGACCCATGATTGATGAGGCGCTGAACGAGTTGGGGGAGGCCGACCGCGAGGCCATCGTGCTCCGCTATTTTGAGGCTTATGATTTTTCACTGGTGGGCGCGGCGCTGGGGGTGAGCGAAAACGCCGCGCGCATGAGAGTGGAAAGGGCGCTGGAAAAACTCCGGGCTGTCCTCCAGAAACGGGGAGTGGCCGCCACCGGCGCGGCCCTGGCCGGGGCGCTGGCCGGCTCCACGGCGACCACTGTGCCGGCGCAACTGGCCGCCGGAATCACCGGCGCGGCCCTGGCGCATGCGGCCGCAACATCCGCCGGTTCCGCTCCGTCCACCTTATCATTAATTGCCATGAACAAACTTTCCCTGGCCGCCGCCGGCGCTGTCGCCCTTTCCGTGGCCGCCTTGTTGGTGGTTCGGATTCTGCCCAACTCCACTCCGCAGACGGGAGCGGCAGCCCCGCCAACGGCGGCGTCGCAAGCCGCGCCGGTTCATCTGGGCGAGGCTGCGGCGCCCGCCGCCGCCACCGGCGATCCCAACATCCTCAACAAGATCGTGCAGCGTCATGATGAGCAGGTGCGGGCGCGGGGGGGGCAAGACGCCGACGAAGCCCGCGCGGCCTGGGACAAAATGCAGGCGGATTTCGAGGACTCGATGAAGGCGGAGCCTGGTGTCAACAAGTTTGGCGCGAAGATCATGGCGACATTTTCCCCAGGCCAAACCTTGGTGATGACCGGATGGCGCGACACCGGCGGGGAAAACGGCATGGTTTTTGTGAAGCCGCAGTTTGTGACGCCGCAGGGAACACCGGCAGTGGAGGAGGCGGGCACGATCCCGGACGAGGTCTTAATCAGCTCCCGGTTCATCCAAGTGCCGGACGACGTTCTGGATGGTCTTGGAATGGCAGCCTTAAAAGCGCCGCCAAATGGCGCGAACCCGCCGTCAGAATATCTTCCCGGCGAACAAGCCGATGCCATTTTCCGCAGCATAACAAACACGACAGGCGGCGATTACTTAATGCGTCCCCAGGTATCCACCCGGGTCGGCGAGCAAGCCAGCATCACGATTGGGAACGAGGCAGTCATCGCCGGCAATCCGCAGCACTTGGCATTGAGGATGGGCTTTCTCACCAGCAGACCGGCGGATGGAACTTCCATCGAAGTTGGCATTGTGGTTCGATACACAGTCGCCACAGGCCCTGAGGACGCGCCGACGGAAGATCCATGAGAATTCAGCCCCCTCGCTCCTGCTTTGCAATTCAGACTTTGGCCGTTACACTCCGCCCCATGAAATCATCTGGCGCGCTCGCTCTTATGAGCATCCTGTCGCTCTGCGTATCCGGCTCCGCATTTGCCGGATCCATGGCCTCATGGTCGCCGGACCTGGGCGACGGCAATTACAGGAACCCGGTCATCTTCGCCGACTACTCGGACCCCGATGTCATCCGCGCCGGCGACGATTTCTATTTGACGGCGTCGAGTTTCAATTGTGTTCCGGGGCTGCCCATCCTCCACTCCAAAGACCTGGTCAATTGGACCCTCATCGGCCATGCCCTCCAGAAATTTAATTACGGCAATTTCGATGTTCCCCAGCATGGCAACGGCGTCTGGGCGCCCAGCATCCGGTTCCACGACGGCCAGTTTTATATTTACTACGGCGACCCTGATTTCGGCATCTTCATGGCCCAAGCCGCCAATCCCGCCGGGCCGTGGCAGCCGCTGGTTTGCGTCCGCCAGGCGCGGGGCTGGATAGATTGCTGCCCGTTCTGGGATGACGATGGGAGCGCCTGGCTGGTTCATGCCTTCGCAGCCAGCCGCGCCGGTTTCGCCAATGTGCTGCATCTCAACCGCATGAGTCCCGACGGCACGCGCCTGCTGGACGACGGAAAACTTATTATTGACGGCAACGCCGCCGGGCTGACCACGCTGGAAGGCGCAAAGTTCTACAAGCGCGCGGGCTGGTACTACATCCTCGCTCCGGCGGGCGGTGTGACCGGCGGCTATCAAATGGCCTTTCGCTCCACAAACATCTACGGCTCTTATGAGCGGAAGAAAGTCCTCGCCCAGGGCGCCACGCCGATAAATGGACCGCACCAGGGCGGCTTGATCGAATTGAAATCCGGCGAGTCCTGGTTCGTTCACTTTCAAGATCGCGGCGCGTACGGCCGCGTCACCCTTATGGAACCGGTTCATTGGGTCCAAGACTGGCCCCTCATTGGAACCCACCAGGACGCCCAGGACCTGGGCGAGCCGGTCCTGACCTTCAAGAAACCGGATGTCGGCGGCGCATTTCCAATCGCAGTTCCCCAGACCAGCGATGAGTTCGATTCGACCAACCTCGGCCTGCAATGGCAATGGCAGGCCAATCCAAAAGAGCAATGGCTCTCCCTGACCGCGCGCCCCGGCTGGCTGCGGCTCAACGCCGTTCCCCCGCCCTCCGATGCCACCAACCTTTGGTTTGCCCCCAACCTTCTCCTCCAAAAATTCCCCGCCGAACAATTCACCGTCACCGCCAGGCTCGACACTTCCCATCTTTCCATTGGCGATCAAACCGGCCTCCTCATCATGGGCATGGATTACACGTATCTTGCCGTCGAAAAAACAGCCGCCGGCAGCCGCCTTGCCAAAGTCGTCTGCCACAACGCCAACACCGGCGGCAGAGATATTGAAGAATCTGCCGCCAACAGTCCTGGCGACATCCTCTTCCTCCGCGCGAGAATAAATCCCGGCGCCGCCTGTGATTTTGCCTACCGCTTCGACGGCGGTGAATTCACCTCCATTGGCCGGACATTCCGGGCGCGCGCCGGCCGCTGGATAGGAGCCAAAATCGGCCTCTTCTGTCTCTCCAAACCCGCCGCCGCCCCTTCCGGCAGCGCCGATTTTGACTGGTTCCGAATTCAAATCCCATGAGGCGGCTTCGGATTCAAATCAGCGCGCAGCCAGGGTCTCCCTCTTCCCTGTCTGCCTTTTTTCCGGCGTCCCTTGACTTGGAGGAAATATGGCGTTTAGTAGAGGTGGCAACTCGCTGGCCATTCAGCGAGGGCCGGACAAACCTCCGGCAGCAGTAGTGCGGAAAGAAGTCTGCTTGCGGGATAACCGGGGGGCGGCCATTGGCGCCTCCCATTGAATAAATAAGCACTAAGAATGAAAAACTACAAAACCGCGGCAAAGGCCGCCCTGAAACCAACCGTAACTTCACCCTCCTCAACCCCGGCATGGACAAGCCCGGCGCCGGCGACACCTGTGGCAAAGGCCCCGGCGGCGGCGATCCCGGCAGCCCCGATCCACACAACGCCGGTTCACGCGGCGCCTCTCCCGCCGGCGCCGGTCCCGGCCGCGAGCGCGGCATTGACCACTATTGATGTCAAATTGGATGTCGGTTTTGGCAATGCCCTTTTCCTGAGGGGCCAGGGAGCCGCCGGCTTGACCTGGGAACGCGGACTGCCCCTGGTCTGCGTGGACGCCCACACCTGGCGCTGGTCGGGGATGGTCAAAGCCCCCATCAAGTTCAAGGTGCTCATTAACGACAAAATCTGGTCCGCGGGCAACGACTTGACAATCGCGCCCGGACAAAAACTGGAATTGGCGCCGGCTTTCGCTTAAGCAAATTCCTGGCACAACCCGGCCGGCCGCAACGATTTAAGCCCCTGGCGCTCTCGCGAGGGGAGGAGGTGTGGTGTTGCCGGAATTTGCCAATCCATAAGAGGCTTTGCTGTTTTCGCGATCTGAGCCATACTGCCATTATGAATGTGTCGCTCACCAAAGAACTGGAGAAAGTGGTCGAAGAAAAAGTCAAAGGCGGCTTCTACAGCAACGCGAGCGAAGTGGTCCGCGACGCGTTGCGGCGCGCCTTCATGGAAATTCCCGCGCTTGACTTGGAAGAGGACACGCCGGAATTGGCCGCGCTCATACGACAGGGCATGCGCGGCCGCTGCGTCTTGCACAAGAAGGGCGACATTCGGAAAATGCTGGGGAAAGTCCATTCCCGGCTTGGACAATGATTATCCGGCGCTCCGAGTTGTTCGATACTGATGTGGAACGGCAATTTCGTTGGTATTTGCTGCAAACGGGCCTTGATCCCGGACCCGCCCTCGAACTGGCGGAACACTTTGCCGCGGTAGTAGATGAGACATTGGATTTTCTCGGCAAGAACCCGCAGGCGGGCAGGCTGCGTTTCGTCGCCTTCGTTGATTTTGCCCGGCATCCGGTCATGGCGCTTGGATAAGCCTTTCCATCGCTTCCTGATCTTCTACCGTTGCGAAGGCCGCTGGCTTTTCGCCCAGTGCCTTCTTGAAGGACACCAAAGTCTCGCTGGCTGGTCTTGATTCCTCCATTGTGTGGGGTTTCCTCATTTTGCGTCTTGCCATTCAACCAATTTCATGGAACTGCGGATGCTGGACTAAATCCTCCCAAGTCCCCGGCGTAAGCGGGGCCTGGCGGTAGACCGGCTCCCGCATCGGCTCGGCGCTCCGGGACCGGCGCGCCCGTTGCAGCCAGGCGCGCGGCAGCGGCTGATCGAGCAACTCCAGCGCGTTGGCCGCCAGCGTCGTTTCCTCTTTTTCCCCGGTCGCGTGGCCGATGCCGACGAAAAAACCGGCCAGCAGCAGCGTCACCCTCAACATCGTGCTGCGCGAATAGGTCGGCATGGCGCACGGACGCCGCGGATCGAGCCGGCGATATAAATCCGCAAAAAACGGCGCGCTCCACATCGCCGGATTCTTCGCCGGCGAGAACGCGTCAAACAGGATGGCGTGCGGCGCCGGCACGGACGGGGCGCCGCGCAGGAAAGCGGGGAAATCGCCGAGTTGCAATTCCCAGCGCACGGGTTGCGCGCCGTTGCGGAAGGCGGCGCGGCCGTTCTTCAAGAAATCCCGCGCCGGCCCGCGATAAGGCTCCACGTAACCCAGTTCGGCGGCGTGTTCCAGCGCAAATTCCAGCGGCTCCGTCGTCCGGTCAAAGCTCACCACGCGCAGCGGGCAGGCCAGGTCGGCCGTCGCGCCGAAGACCGCCAGCACATTGCCGCCCGCTCCCAAACCGACATCCCAGATGACGAACTCGCCCGCGTGAGAGCGGAGGCGTTGCCGCAGCTTGAGCTGATGGATGTAGAGCGCCTGCGCCTCCGCCACCGGGCCGACGACGGGATGAAACGTCTCCTTTTCCGCCAGGGAATGAATGCTGAAAGTTCCGTTGGCGAGCCGGACGAGTTTGTAATTGGAGTTCCGCATGACGCTGCCGCCCATTGTGAATCCAACATCGCAAATCCGAAACGCAAAACATTTATTCTTTCCACCAGGGCGGGATGGTGGCAATATGCGGACATGGATCCGTTGCTCAAACTTTTGCACGAAAATGCCTCCATCAAACCGGCGATGCTGGCCCAAATGCTCAATCAGCCCGAAGCCGATGTGAACGCCAAAATCAAGGACTACGAAAGCAGCCAGGTTATCCTCGGCTATCGCGCCATCCTGAACGATGAAAAAATCGGCGGCGACATCGTGCGCGCCGTCATTGAGGTGAAGATCACCCCGGAACGCGGCGGCGGCTTCGACCGCCTGGCCGAGCGGATCGCCAAGTACAGCGAGGTGCGCTCGTGTTATTTGATGTCCGGCGGCTACGATTTGATGGTGGTGGTGGAAGGGGCCAACCTGCGGGAAGTGGCCTCGTTTGTCTCGCAGAAACTATCCACCATCCACGGAGTCATTTCCACCGCGACCCATTTCATGCTCCGTATTTACAAGGAGCAGGGGATGCTCTCCAGCGGCCCGGAGCACGAGGAGCGCCTGCCCGTCACACCGTGACGGAGCCGGGGAGGTCTTGAACAGAACCTCTCCTCAGTTCTTCCCGGCTCTTGACTTTTGAAAAGTGATAAACGCATCGGGCAATGCGCAGGTCTGCCCTTTGCGGAGGGAACGCACAAAGGCACTCATGTTCGTGGAAGCGTTTGGCCCGCCGATGGTCATCCGCTTTCCATCCGCCGTGGTGAAATAGGCGGCGAACCAGTTGCCATCCACCAGATTGCCGCCGCCTGCAATGTTGCCATTCTCGATGCGGTGAACAGTCGCCTGAAAGGACGGCATCCGCAGCAGGTCCGCCTCTGATACCGCGGTGTAGGGCGGGTCCACCTTGACCTTGCATGAGGCGGCCAGCAAAAGGAGGAGTGCAACCCAAGAAAGCAGGCAAAGTCGTGTGCGGTTCATATTTGACACCGAGGATGCGGCGGACGGCGCGCGGAGTCAAGTTCCGGCGGTGTGTTCCGGCGGTGTGTTGGAGAAAGGGGCGGTTCTTAATCTTAATCTTAATCTTAATCTTAATCTTACTCTTGATCTCACTCGTCATGAGAAGAAGGAGTGGAGATTAAGATTAGGATTAAGATTGAGATTAGGAAAGGGCACCAAGAACTGCACTGCGCCCGGACGGGGGCGGCTCCGCGGGAAGCGTCGCCCTGCCGCTTTGACATCTGCCGAGCCGCGCTGCTCCCTTTCGTGCTCGCGGATGGGGGCGGGCTTTGGTACAACGCCCGTCTTGGTTGGGCCAGAGGCCCGACGCTATACATGACATTTTTGCCCATCGTCGAGCGGGAGTTGCGCGTGACGGCGCGGCGCAAGAGCACGTATTACCTCCGCTTTGCCGCCGGGCTGGCCGCGGCGATCATCGGCGGGATGGCGTTTTTGTTCACGATGCTGGCCGCACAGGTGGGAGCCGGCATGTTTGCGGGGCTGTCCGGCGGCTTTGTGTTTTCGGCGTTGTCTTACTACCTGTTCGGAATCTGTTTGCTCGCGGGCGTTTTCCTGGCGGGCGATTCGTTGAGCGAGGAACGGCGCGAAGGAACGCTGGGGCTTTTGTTTCTCACGGACTTGAAGGGGTACGACGTGGTTCTGGGGAAGTTGCTGGCGGTGTCGTTGAACGCGTTTTACGGATTGCTGGCGGTGTTTCCGGTGCTCGGCCTGAGCCTGGTGGTTGGCGGGGTGGAAGGCGCGGAGTTTTGGCGGATGTGCCTGGCGCTCCTCAACGCCCTCTGGGTTTCCACCGCTATTGCGCTCTGGGCGTCGTCCCGTTGCGAATCCGGTTACCGCTCGATGCTCCTGGCCGGCTTGTTGTTGATCCTGCTGGCGGGACTGTTGCCGGCATTGCCGCCGATTTGGACGGGGTCGGCATTGGCGTATTGGGCCGCCTCCATCAGCCCCACGGAGCCGTTCCATTATGCGCAGGCGGCGAATTTCTGGCATCATAATGGTGAATTCTGGAATTCGCTGGTGGTCTCCCATTTGGCTGGCTGGGTGTTTGTGGCTCTGGCAAGCTGGCGGCTGGCCCGGTTTGTCGAGGCCAACCCGGCATTGAGTCAAGCGAACGCCTGGCAACGGTTCCTCGCGGGCGGCGCCGGGTTCGGGAAAAAGCGGCGCCGGGCGCCTCTGCTGGAAATCAATCCGGTCTTGTGGCTTATGGAGGATTCGCCGCGCCTGCGGTGGATCCTCTGGAGTTTGTGCGGCGTGGGAAGCATCTTGATGATCTCCTGCATCGCCATGTCCGGCGGGGCGGGCGTCATGTTCCTGTCAAATTGCGCGACGCCGGTCTTTTTTCTGCTGAAAGTGCTGTTTGCGATCCAGGCATGCCGTTTTTTCAGCGAGACGCGGCGGAACGGTACGCTGGACTTGCTGCGCATCACGCCGCTGCCCAGTCCAATTATTATTGACGGCTTGTGGCTGTCGTTGCGGCGGATGTTCCTGTGGCCGGTGGTGGTCCTGGCGTCGGTGGAGCTTGTCTGCATGTCGTTCTTCTGGGTCCGGCCTCCTCAGGCGTCGCTAACCGCTGGGTTCGTGTTAGTCTTCACCTTGCTCTTTGGCGTGCCGTTGCAATTGCTCAAGGCGGCGGGCGATTTTCTTGCCATCGGCTGGTTCGGGATGTGGCTGGCGCTCACCGCCAAAAAGCCCCAGGCGGCCACCGGGCTGACGATTCTGTTTGTCATCGTGCTGCCGGCGGTCGCCATCTGTGTGCCGACCATCGTGATTGATCTTGTGCTCATCCTGGTTTTCCGGGGAAAACTGCGCCGGGAATTTGAACTGATACGGCGTTGGAATTACGAATTTTGAATGATGAATTCTGAATTGAGAAACAATGGAGCAGATTCTTGAGGGTTGGGCATCTTCTCCCTCTCCTCCACAGACTTGTGGAGGAGAGGGCCGGGGAGAGGAGGGGTGACACACCCGTGATGGAGCGAACGAACCCCTCTCCCTGACCCTCTCCCCGCTGCGCGGGGCGAGGGAACTGCCAAATCGCATGGTGATATTGTCGAGACGCGCCGCAAGGCCCAAATCCTCGCCTAAAGAAGGTGAACGTCAACAGAAACCGCGAAAATGAGGAGACTCAAAAACCATGCCAATATAGAAAAGAGAGGGAACCGCGAAATACGCGAAATACGCGAACCCCCTCTTCTTCGGCGGAAAGGGTCTGGATTTTTCGCGTATTTCGCGTATTTCGCGGTTCAAAAAATTCCTTAGGCGAGGATTTGGGGCAAGGGCGTATCCCTTGCACTATTCCCCATTCTCAATTCATCATTCACATTTTGGCTCACGCTCCCAATTCGGTCTGGAGCAATTTTGAAATCTTCCCGTTCCAGCGTTGGAGCAAGGGGGCTTGCGGGCCTTCCAGAAGCAGGCGCACTTTTGGCTCGGTGCCGGAGTAGCGCAGCAAAATGCGGCCGCCCCGGGATTGCAATTCAGTTTCGGCCTTGCGCAGGAGCGCGGGCAGGCCGTCCACCTGGTCGAAGGGCGTCTTTTCGCGCACGATGATATTGGTCAACAATTGCGGGAAACGGGTCCAGCACGCCGCCAATTGCGAGAGCGGTTTGCCGCTGGCTTTCATGGCGCGCAAAATTTGCAGCGCGGCCAGCAAGCCGTCGCCCGTGGTGCTGTAATCCCTCAATATGATGTGGCCGCTCTGCTCTCCGCCCAGGTTGTGATCGTGCTTGAGCATCGCGGCGAGGACGTTTTGATCGCCGACGGCGGTGCGAAGGAGCTGGCCGCCGGCGTGCTGGATAACGGCCTCCAGCCCGGCGTTGCTCATGACGGTTGCGACGACGGTTTTGCCGCGCAAATTTCCTTCGGCCAGGAGTTCCAGGCCGAGGATGGCCAGCACGTCATCGCCGTCAATCAACCGGCCCCGCTCGTCGCAAAGGATGACGCGGTCGGCGTCGCCGTCGTGGGCCAGGCCGAGGTGGGCCTTGTGTTGGCGGACGAGGCGGCAAAGGACTTCCGGGTGCATGGAGCCGCAATCGCGGTTGATGTTGGTGCCGTCGGGTTTGTCGCCGAACACAATGACCTCGGCGCCCAGTTCGCGCAGGACGCATGGGGTGGATTTGTAGGCGGCGCCGTGGGCGCAATCCACCACCACGCGCAGGCCCTCGAGGGTCATGGCGCGCGGGAATGAACTTTTGGCGTATTCGATGTAACGGCCCAGGGCGTCGTCAATGCGCACAGCCTTGCCGATGGCATCGGCGGTGGGGCCGATGGTGTTGATCTCGCCGCTGAAGACCAGTTTTTCGATGCGCTGCTCAATTACATCATCCAGCTTGTAACCGTCGGCGCGGAAGAACTTGATGCCGTTGTCGGCGTAGGGATTGTGCGAAGCGGTGATGACGATGCCGGCGTCGGCCCGCAAACTGCGGGTGACGTAAGCCACGCCCGGCGTGGGCAGCGGGCCGATGAGCAGGACATCCACGCCCATGGAAAGGACGCCGGACGAAATGGCGTTTTCCAGCATGTAGCCGGAGAGGCGGGTGTCCTTGCCGATGAGGATTTTATGCCGGCCGCGGCCGCGGGGCTGCATTTCCAGGTTCTTGAAAACGTGGGCGGCGGCCCGGCCCAGCTTGAGCGCGGTTTCGGCGGTGACGGGTTCAATGTTGGCGGTGCCTCGGACACCGTCGGTTCCAAAAATTTTGCGGGGATGGCTCATGCGGTAGGCGGTTCAAGGATTGGAGGTTCAAGGGTTGGCAGGCACGACGGTGACGGTGTGGGGTTTGAATTCAAGGACATAGATATTGGTGGGAACGCCCGGATGCAAGTCCTCCTGGGTGGCGGCGCGGGAATCATGATCCGTCAAGTCCACATACATCTTGATTTCCTTCCCTTCCGGGCCGCGAAGTGTTTTCGCCTCGCCCATGACGGTTAGGACTACGTTTGTAGGAATCAGGTTGAAAACGCGCGCATCCCCCTCGTCCTGCAGGACCGAGATGGGAACCGTCATGATCTTCTTGACGAACCGCTGGCCGGCGGCCGGCTCGCTCAGGGTCAGATCGTGGTCAATGCTGAAATGGATCGCCATCCATATAATCGTGCCCGAGGCGATGGAAAACATCTTGAGCCAGAAATTGTGGAATATGAGGTGGCGCAGGGACATGGCTATTTGTTCTCCAATTTGAGGGCCGCCGCGCCGGCACTGGCCGGAACGGACGCGCGGGGTTGCAGCCACTTCAACCACTTGTGCGGCTTGCCGGGTTTGAGCAGCAACGAGGAGAGGAAGGCGCGCAACTGCTCCCCGGTCACCCCGCGCACCAACTGCCCCTTGTAGGCGTGCGAAATCGAGCCGGTTTCCTCCGACACCACCACCACCACCGCGTCGGTTTGCTCCGACAGGCCGATGGCGGCACGGTGCCGCGTGCCCAGCGAGGCGGCCAGGTCCTGCCTCTGGCTCAACGGGAAAATGCAGGCCGCGTAAGCAATGCGGTCCCCCTTGATGATCACGCCGCCGTCGTGAATCGCGTTGTTGGGGAAAAAAATCGTTTCCAGCATCTCCGGCGTGGCTTCGCAATCCACCAGCACGCCGGACTCGGTGGCCTCCTGCAACTGAATGGATTGCTCGATGGCGATGAGCGCGCCGATGCGCACGTCGGCCAGGCGCTCGACGGTCTGGATGATGACTTCGATGTTCTCGCGCTGGTCGCGGTTGGCGTTCAAGAGCGGATGGGTGCCCAGTTCCGCCAGGATGCGGCGCAGTTCCGGCTGGAAAATAATCAGGACGGCAACCGCCGCAAAGGCGACGAAGGAGCGCAGGAGCCAGTTCAACACCTCCAGTTGCAACACCTCCGCCAGCACCGTCAAACTCAGCAGCACCAGGACAAAGCCGTACACGACCGGCGCGCCGCGCGTGCCGCGCACGAAGTTGAGGCTGAAATAAATGCCGACCGAAAGGATGGCAATTTCCAGCACCGGCCGCCAGCCGTCATTTATATAATGTAAAAAGTTATGCATCAATTTCCCGCTCCGCCAGGGCGCGCGTCAATCCCGCCGCCTGCCGCGTTGCCGCGACATCATGGGTGCGGAGGATCCCCGCGCCGTGCTGCGCGGCCCAGCAGGCGCACGCCAGCGAGGCCGGCAGCCGCTCTTGCGGGGGCGCCCCGGACATTGCCCCCATGAAAGATTTGCGGGAAGCGCCCAGCAGGAGCGGACGGTTCCATTTTGTAAAGGCGTCCAGCCGGGCAATCAACTGCAAATTATCCTCCAACCGCTTGCCAAAACCAATCCCCACGTCCAGCACGACCTGCTCGGCTTTCACGCCGCACGCCGCCAAACGGGCCAGACGCCCGCCAAAGAACTCATTCACCTCCGCCACCACATTTTCGTAAAAAGGATTCTTCTGCATGGTTTCCGGCGTGCCTTGAATATGCGTCAACACATAGCCCGCCCCGCTTTCCGCCGCCACCCGCCACATCGCCTCGTCCTCGCGGTTGCCCGCGATGTCATTGATCAGGCTCGCCCCCGCCTCCACCGCCGCCCGCGCCACCGCCGGCTTGATCGTATCAATCGAAATGGCGATGGCAAGCTTGCCCGCCAATTCTTCAATGACCGGCATGACGCGCCGCAATTCCTCCGCTTCCGGGACGGGCCGGGCCCCGGGCCGGGTGGATTCCCCGCCCACATCAATGATGTCGGCCCCTTCGCCGGCCAGTTGCAGCGCGCGGGCAACGGCGCGCTCCGTGGAGAAGAACTGGCCGCCGTCGGAAAACGAATCCGGCGTCACATTCACCACGCCCATGAGCAGGGCGCGGCTTGGAAAAACATATTCAAACTGTCGCGCGCGCAAAAGCATGATAGCGGCCCTGCCGCCAGCGGCAGGCCGCCACAAACTATGGGCGCTTCCAACCGCTGCTGTCAACGGGCGCATTTCTGTTTTTTAAGTGGCGGTTTCCGGTTCTTAATCCTAATCTTAATCCTGATCTTAATCTCCATCCTGAAGTGAAGGAGAGATTAAGATGAAGATTAGGATTAAGTTTAAGATTAAGATCACTCGCATCAGGTTCCATGAGCAACCTCGCCTTCCAATCCAAATTGAAGCGGCTCCAGCGGGAGCACGACCAATTGATCCGGCGTCCCAACCGCCCGCAAAAAGGCGGCAATGGCATCTTTGACCGCTACGAGCATCCGGTGCTGACCGCCGAACACACCCCGCTGTTCTGGCGCTACGATCTCAACCCCGCCAGCAATCCGCGCTTGATGACCCGGCTGGGCATCAACTGCGTTTTCAACGTCGGCGCGATGGACTGGAACGGCCATGTCGTCTTGATGGCGCGCGTGGAAGGCTGGGACCGCAAGTCGTTTTTCGCCGTGGCGGAAAGCAAAAACGGCGTGGATGGCTTCCGCTTCTGGGATTATCCGGTCCGCATGCCGGAACTGGAAGCGCAGGAAACGAACCTTTACGACATGCGGCTTGTGCGCCACCAGGACGGCTGGATTTACGGGCTGTTCTGCGCCGAGCGGCACGATGATTCCAAGCCGGGCGATCTCTCCGCCGCCATCGCCCGTTGCGGCATCGCCCGCACCCGCGACCTCCTCCAATGGGAACGGCTGCCCGATCTCCAGACCGGCGGCTCGCTGCACCAGCGCAATTGCGTGCTGCACCCGGAATTCGCCGGCGGCAAGTATGCCTTTTATACGCGGCCCATGACCGATTTCGCCGCGCCCGGTTCGGGCGACGGCATCGGCTGGGGATTGTGCGACGACATCACGCGCCCCGTGATAAGCCGCGAACAGATCATTGACCCGCGCTTTTACCACAGCATTAAGGAAGGCAAGAACGGCCTCGGCCCCGCGCCGCTGAAGACGGGGAAGGGCTGGCTGCATCTGGCTCACGGAGTGCGCAACACGGCCGCCGGATTGCGTTATGTGCTTTACATGTTCCTGTGCGATTTGAACGATCCCACCCGCGTCCTCAAGGCGCCGGGCGGATACTTCATGGCGCCGGAAGGCGCGGAACGGGTCGGGGATGTCTCCAACGTGGTGTTTTCCAACGGCTGGGTCGCCCGGCCCAACGGCGAAGTGTTCATCTACTACGGCTCGTCCGACACCCGCACCCATGTCGCCGCCAGCACGCTGGACAAACTGCTGGACTACGTTCTGAACACGCCCGAAGACGGCATGCGGTCAAGAATTTGCGTGGACCAGCGATGCCAACTGATTGAGAAAAATTTGGCTCGCGCGCCCGGCAAGCCAAAATGAACACGGTCGGCGTTCTGCCGGAGTCCGCTGCCCTGCGAACCCCGATTTACACCTCCAACCTGGCCCAAAAGAACGCCTTGGCAAACCCAAAAACACGCACAGACACGGTGACCCCTTCGCCCTTCGCACACGTCACCACCGACGAGCCGTCCGCCGCCGTCGCGGTGACAGTGCGGTTGCGGCCGCTGTTGGCCGTCGTGTTCTGGCTGGTCCGGGGAGTTGGCCGCATAATAGCGCGTTACCCAGCTTGTGAGTCCGTCGGCGGAAGTCTCCTCAACCGAAACCAGATTCGACGAAGCGGAAACTTGAGGAGTTGAAGCGTAAGTCTGGCTCCGGTGGATGCCGACGTGAGTCGTCACAGACGTCCGTTAATAGTATTGTAATATGACAATACCGATTCTGCTGAAAAACCTCGGGCTACTTTTTTAAGCGTTTTTTGGTTGGGGGCGGCTCCAGACGGATCAGCCGCAGTTCGGA
>Ga0181530_10000107_pt1 | contig 99315 bp, 65 predicted proteins | sample PEATcosm2014_Bin_42_FD_119769 | JGI IMG/M metagenome (GOLD analysis project Ga0181530, IMG submission 119769) | Peatland microbial communities from MTU Mesocosm Facility, Houghton, MI, USA - PEATcosm2014_Bin10_60_metaG | ecosystem: Environmental > Terrestrial > Soil > Wetlands > Peat | place... | reverse complement strand
GATTCTGACCGCCGCGTTGGTCGGCTCAACGCCGTCCTCGACCGCATCCACGACAAGTTCGGCTCGGCTGCGGTGACCACGGCAGACTTGCACGAGACACCAGGCAAGAAACGGGAGTAGCGGGACGATCTGCTTCCGAATGCTGTGTTGAGTTAGCTATATCCATTTGAATTGATGGTGGCTCCATGAACCTGGGTCACGCGTACCAGGGGGTAGGGTGGGGTGGGGCAGGCCGTCCTCGCTCAGACAGTGGTCATCTTTGGATCGATTCCCCCGCTGACCGACAGCACGCGGGGCTGTGACCACAGCGTGACCAAAGACCTCGAAACGGTACTCGGTCAAAGCAATCACGGGTGTCCGGTCGGTGAACGGTTCGCTCGGTTTGTCGACGGAGAACCGCGAAAATGAGCACCAAGCCGGAACACCCGTGATCACGCCCCGGGCGATTAGGAAACCGCCGCTCTATCCACCTGAGCTACGGGGCCGTGGGAGTGATTCTAACCTGTATGGGCGACGGGCCAAGTCCCGATCTTCCGAAGATCTGAACTCTTGCAAGGCTGTCCAGTCTTCTACCGCTTCGACCAGTACCGTTGCTGTCGCTTCAAGTGCGCCACCGCCACGACCTCGACTTCTTCTTCCGAGGTCTCGCGGTAGACGACAGCAAAGGGGAATCTCCCCATCAGGTATCTGCGCGTCCCGCGGACCAGGCGCCACCGCTTTGGTGCCTCCAGCACCGTCGTGGTCGCATCACGGACGGTATCGACGAAAGCCGCGCCCAATCCGGGTGAGCGATCCTCGTACCAGCGTGCCGCCTCCAAGATCTCCGCCTCGGCCAGCGGATTGAAACGTAGCCGCCTACCGGACACGGAAGCGATGCTCGAGCCGCGAGAAAACTTCCTCGGCGGGGATGGTTTTCACGTGCCCGGCGTCTACGTCCTGGACCCGTCGCTGGATCTCCTCTTCCCACTCGTTCCCAAGACTCCCATCGAGGCTGGCCCATAGATCGTTGATGATCTCCTCGCGCTGCTCGGGCGAAAGCTTCATGGCGGCTTCCACTATCTCTTTGGGCTGCTGCATTGGCCTAAATTGCAATCGTACCACGCTCTCACAGGTGGCGCCGTTGGAATGGCTTTTCAGGAAGATTCCGCTCCGCCGCGCCGGACGCGGCCCATCTCTTCACGAAGGCATCAACAGCCGGCGACATCTCGTGAAGCATCGTACCCGACCTGACAGCGGGGCGGAAGCGGAAGAGCGGCGGAGTCCAATGGTTAGCGCAGTCGCTTCCTGAGTTCGTAGGTTCGTCCCCTCACTTGACCTCGAAGGTCGCATCGGACAACCTCGTCCTCAGATCGAGGAAGAGATTGCACCATGGAAAACTTCATCTATCGCAACCCGACGGAGATCCTGTTCGGCAAGGGCATGATTGCCGAAATCGCCTCGCGCGTGCCGGCGGATCGGCCGGTGCTGATGGTGTGGGGCGGCGGGTCCATCAAGAAGAACGGCGTGTACGAGCAAGTGAAGGCCCCGCTGGCCAGGCACAAACTGGTCGAGTTCGGCGGCATCGAGCCCAATCCTTTGCACGAGACGTGCATGAAGGCGCTGGCCGTGGTGAAGGACAAGGGCATCAAGTTCTTGCTCGCGGTGGGCGGCGGCTCCGTGCTGGACGCCGCCAAGTACGTCGCGGCCGCGGCCGTGTTCCCCGGCGTCGACCCATGGGACATCCTGCGCACGAATGGCAGCACCGTGACCGGCGCCTTGCCTGTGGGTGCGGTGCTGACCCTGCCCGCCACCGGATCCGAGTCCAATGGCAACGCGGTCATCTCGCGCAAGAGCAGCAGCGAGAAGCTGCACTTTGCCTCGGACCACGTCTATCCGGTGTTCTCGGTGCTGGATCCCGAGACCACGTTCTCGTTGCCGGCCAAACAGGTGCGCAACGGCATCGTGGACGCCTTTGTCCACGTGTGCGAGCAGTACATGACTTTGCCCGCGCAATCGCTTTTGCAAGACCGCCTGGCGGAAAGCGTGCTGCAAACCCTGGTTGATGTCGGGCCACGCACGTTGGAGAGCCCGCGCGACTACGCCAGCCGCGCGGACTTCATGTGGTCGGCCACCATCGCGCTCAACAACTTGCTTTCCTGCGGCGTGCCCGGCGACTGGGCGACCCACATGATTGGCCATGAACTAACTGCGTTTTACGGCATCGATCACGCCGAATCGCTGGCCGTGGTCATGCCTGGCGTGTGGACCTACAAGCTGGCCGCCAAGTCGGCCAAGCTCGCTCAGTACGGCCGTCGCATTTGGAATGTTGGCGATGCAAAGGCCGCCGTTGACAAGACCGAGGCATTCTTCCATTCGCTCAACATGCCCACGCGCCTGAAGGACTTCGGCATCGATGCCGAGGATGCGGCCCGCAAGGTGGGCGAGCGCTTTGCCAGTCGCAAGTCGGCCTTCGGCGAGCAGGGCGACATCACCGCGGACGCCGCCGCCAAGATCCTGCGCGCAAGAGCGTGAAGGTCACGGCGATTCGGTGATCGGGACGCCGTTCTGGTCGCAGGAGTAGAACGAGTTGTAGTCGCCGACCGCCGTCAGTCCACCGCTGCTCCCCGTGACCCAGTCTTGCCACGCGCACGAAGGCTTGCAGCAGTCCTGCATGGTCGTGGTTGAGAAGTGATTTCCATTGGCGGCAGTTGCCTTGAAAGCGGGATTGTTGGCGGCTTGAGCCGCGGTCGTGACCGTGGGGTCGACCTGGGGAAGTCCCTGCGGGGCCAGTTTGCACCCAGTGACCTGGGTGAGGTGGGTGGGGCATTCGACCTTCATGACATGAACAAACCAGTTGAGATGGTAGTAGGTGTTGGGGTCATTCGATTTGATGCAGGAGTTGATGGTTTCGTTGGTCATCAGCGTCGAGTTCGAACTGGTCTGGTTGCACGCAGCCGCGATGTCGTTCTGGCAAGCTGCCGACGAGAGCGAGGCCGTGGTCACCCACTGTATGGTCGTTTTGCAATCAGTGTAGGTTCCGGCGCCCTTGATGCCACCCGATTGGCCGTTGTCTGGAAATGTCGTATACATGTACAGGCCGGCGGCATCTGTCATTGAGTAGTTGGGCCGACAGGCGTTGTTTCCGCCATAACCACCGGCACCCATGAATACGTCAAAATCATCGGGTCCATTGGTTGCCGTGTTGAAACTTTGTACGATAAGCGGCGGCGGAATGGGGATGGCCGAGGGACCGGTATTGCTCGCATTCACGTTGCACTGATTCTCCGCAGGGTAGTCGTAGACCAGTTGGTAACATTGGCAGCAGCTCGTCTTGTCGGAGCCATCAATACCACCCGTGTCCCGGTCGTGGCCGACCACTGCGTAGTTGAAGGCCGTGTTGCCATCGTCGATGGCGGCCTGGAGCATCTCGTCGCTGAACAACATCCAGCGCGGGCAGGCGAAGGTGATGTCGGCGCCTGGCTTGGACGAGGGGGTGTCCTGACAGGCGTTGACCGACGAGCACTTTCCACCACAGGCGGAACTGGCATCGTTCCAGGTGCAGTTCTGGACGAAAAATTGATTGTCGCACTGCTTGGGGGCCGGCAGTGCGTAGCTGAGCGGGGCTGGTCCTGCGTCGGCGGGAGTGCTGGAACTGCTGGCGCCCCCGGTTCTGCCGGAGCTTCCTGGGGCCGACGACCCACCGGCAACGGTCGTTCCACCAGCGAGCGAGGAACCGCCTTTGCTCGACGAGGTGGCAGTGCTGGTGGAGCCGCCGGTATTGGTGGAGCCGCCGGTATTGGTGGAGCCGCCGGTATTGGTGGAGCCACCCATAGAGGTGGTCCCTGAACCGCCGTTTCCTCCGGCGGCGGACGATACGCTTGCAGAGCCAGTGGAGCCGCCGTTTCCCGAAGAACCTTCGCTGCTGGTGTTTCCCCCCGCCGGTTTGGTTGTCGTCGATCCGCCATTGCCAGACCCAACGGCTGTCGTCTTGGCGCACGCCCCGGCGGCTAGCATCAACCCGCACAGACCCGTCGCCACTGTGAGCCGACAACGAATCGAAGACTCAGACTTGGGAGAGGAACGTGGCGGTCGTGTAGCCGGGGTCAAAGCCATGCGACCAGACTAGCGATCTCCAACGTATTTGGGAAGACACCACTCTGCTTGCCATGGATTTGCGCAAGGCAGACCTACGCGGATTTCTTGCCCGTGGCTGTCGCTGTCAACGCCTGGGCGTTGAAACTGCGCAACTCAAGACCGACGCGTCGAACCGGGGGGACGCGATCGATGCCGACGGTGTCGCGGCTTGTTCATGGCAGGACGGGCTGTGCGGGCCTGATTGTGGTCAGGTGGAACCAGACAATTCCGTCCGTGGCCGATGAGGTCTGGCCGGCCCAGATGAAGAAGCGCAGCGCGAATCTGCGGCCAGTTCTCGGAATCGTGGTAGCGCAGAAAGGCCTTGTGCAACCGGCGTTGCTTCTCGCCGCGGGCCACGCAGACTTCCTCGCCGCCGCGTCGGCGCAGGGGACGCAAGGGGTTCTTGCCCGAATGGTACATGGCCGTGGCCATGGCCATGGGCGAGGGCAGAAAGGCCTGCACCTGGTCGGGCCGGAAGTTGTTGCGCTTGCACCAGAGCGCGAGCGCCACCATGTCCCGCAACGAGGTGCCCGGGTGCGCGGCGATGAAATAGGGGATGAGGTACTGCTCCTTGCCGGCCTGGCGCGAGAAGCGCTCGAAGAGCACGCGAAACTCGTCGAACGCAGTGATGCCCGGCTTGCACATCTTGGCCAGCGGCCCGGGCTCGCTGTGCTCGGGGGCGATTTTGAGATAACCGCCGACATGGTGCCTGACCAACTCCTCGACGTAGGCGGGCGAGACCAGGGCCAGGTCGTAGCGCACGCCTGATCCGATGGTGATTTTCTTCACCCCCGCGGCCTGGCGCGCCCGCTGGTAGAGATCAATGAGCGGGCCGTGATTGGTGTCGAGATTGGGGCAGATGCCCGGGAAAAGACACGAGAGCCGGCGGCACGCGGCCTCGATCGCGGGGTCCTTGCACGTGAGCCGATACATATTGGCGGTCGGCCCGCCCAGATCGGAGATCACGCCCGTGAACCCCGGCGTCTTGTCGCGCACCGACGCTATTTCGCGCAAGATCGACGCAGGCGAGCGGCTCTGGATGATGCGGCCTTCGTGCTCGGTGAGCGAGCAGAAGGTGCAGCCGCCGAAGCATCCGCGCATGATGGCGATCGAGCACTTGATCATCTCGTAGGCCGGGATGCGCGAGTCGCCATAGCTCGGGTGGGGCCGGCGCGAAAACGGCAGATCGTAGACTGCGTCCAGTTCGGTCGTGGTCAGCGGTAGGGCCGGCGGGTTCACCCACAGGTCGCGGCTGCCGTGGCGTTGCACCAAGGCGCGCGCGTTGCCCGGGTTGGATTCGAGATGCACGATGCGCGAGGCGTGGGCGTAGAGGACCGGATCCTCGGCCACCGCCTCGAAGCTGGGCAGGCGGACGACCTGGCCCTTGGACGCCCTGGCGCGACCGACGGTGGTAGCGTCGATCTCAGAATCCCGATCGGGTCGCGTGGCCTTGGCCGACAACGCGATCGCAGTGCCGCGCACGTCGGCGATCGCGGCGACCGGCTCGCCTGCGGCGAGGCGATGAGCGATCTCGACCACCTGGCGCTCGCCGTTGCCGTAGACCAGCAGGTCAGCCTTGCAATCGAGGAGCACTGAGCGCCGCACCTTGTCCGACCAGTAGTCATAGTGGGCGACCCGGCGCAGGCTGGCCTCGATGCCGCCGATGACGATGGGCACGTCGGGAAAGGCTTCGCGGCAGCGCTGGGAGTAGACCGTGACCGCGCGTTCCGGTCGCAGGCCGGGCTTGGCGTCCGGCGCATACGCGTCGTCGCTGCGCGAACGTTTCTCCGCGGTGTACAGGTTCACCATCGAGTCCATGTTCCCGCCGGTCACGCCGAACATGAGGGCCGGGCGGCCGAGCGAGGCGAACGCGGTGGCCGAGCGCCACTCGGGCTGGGCGATGATGCCGACGCGAAAGCCCTGTTCCTCCAGCACGCGGCCGATCAGCGCCGCCCCGAAGCTCGGGTGATCGACGTAGGCGTCGCCGGTCACCAGGATGACGTCGCAGCATTCCCAGCCGAGCCGGTCCAGCTCGGCGCGCGACACGGGCAGGACCGGCGCCACGCCGAAGCGATGCGCCCAGTACTTGCGCCGCGCGAACAGGGTGGAGGGCAGTCGGCTGGGCGAGACAATCTGCCAGCGGGCAGAAGCAGGCGACACAGGGTTTTTGCCAGTGGGCGTCGGCATGGGATGGCTACGCTGCCGATGAATCTGTCAGATTCGCGGGCCAAGTGCGAAGGGTCGCAGTTGCAGGGCTGCGGTATGATGGCCCCATGGCCTCCACCACGGTCGGCGTGATTTCCGATACCCACGGCTTGCTTCGGCCCGAGGAACTGATCGCGTTGGGGGAATAGGGGCTTTCGCTCGGCCAGGCTATGGGGAAACGCAGGTCCGCACCGAGAAAAGGCACGCACGCCGCTGCTGACGGGGCGAAGGGCGTGGATGTGGCCGCCGCTAGCCAGTCGGCTACGCGGCTCCGGCTCGCTCCTTTTCTGGTGTTTCTCGCCCTGGCAGCGCTCTACATCGCGACCTTGAATCCATCGGTGGCGGGCGGCGATAGCGGTGAGATCACGGCCGCGGCGCTCACCGGCGGGGTTCCCCATCCCTCGGGCTATCCGCTGTTCGCGATGCTGGCGCGCTTCTTCGCCGCGCTACCGCTCGGGCACTCGCCTGCCTGGCGCGTGAACTTGCTTTCCGCTTTGTCGACCGCAGCGGCAGGCGGGTTGGTGTGCGCCGTGGTCCAGTCGTGGATCCGCAATACCTGGGCGGGGATTCTGGCAGCCGCGCTGTTTGGCGCGAATTCACTGGTCTGGTCGCATGCGACCAGCGCAGAGGTGTTCGGGCTCAATGCCATGTTCGTAGCCCTGGTTTTCACGCTGTGGTTGTGGGTCGAGCGCACGCTTTCTCGCCGCGCAGTATTTGCGCTGGTCTTTGCCAGCGGGCTTGGCATGTGCAACCACCACAGCCTTGTGTTCGTCGCGGCACCCTTGGTCATCCGGTCGCTTTGGGTGGCACGGCGCAATCTTGGCGCGACGGGTGTGGCCATGGCTTGCGCACTTGGGCTGCTCGGATTGGCCCCGTACCTCTATTTGATGTCGGCCTCTGCTTCAGCAGCGGCCGTTTCGTGGGGAGATGAAAGCAGCATCGCCGGCCTGGTCGCCCATATCCTGCGCCGTGATTATGGAACTTTCGGCATGGGCCGGGCCGGTGCGCAAACCGTCTTCGTCGCGCACGGCACGTTCTTCCCGACCCTCTGGCGCATGTGGGGATACGCGTTTCCTCGTCTTCTTTGGTTTGGTCCTGTCCTGGCTGTAACGGGTTTCTATCTCGGCGTGAAGAATCGCCCAACCCGCACCACGACCGTCATGCTTCTTCTCGTCCTCTGCTTCTACAGCCTGACCTTTTCTGCTCTGTCCAACCTGTCGACGCCAAGACCGCACTTGCTGGCTGTGCTCGGCCGGTTCTGCATCGAATCCGATCTGCTGTTGGCGATTGCCGCCGGGGTTGGGTTTGCTGGTCTTTTGCAAAGACTGGGCGCGCGCGTTTCCTGGCCACGCCTGGCTCCTGTCGCGGTTGTGGCGGCGTTCGCGCTCGGCGTCGCTCTTCATGCGGGGCAAGCCAGCGGGCGCCACAACACCGTGTATCGCGATTTCGTGACGACTGCGTTCGCGTCGCTTCCAGCCAATGCCCTCGTGATCACGGCGATGGGGGACGATGTCACGGGCGCTGTCTTCTATTTTCAAGAGGTGGAGCAACTCCGCACCGACGTTGTTCACCTGGATAGCGACTACCTGGCCATGTCCTGGTACATGGCACGGAGGCGGCGTCTTCATCCTGATGTGTACCTGCCGCAAGGTGCTCATGGCTCAGGTGGCTGGACCCTCAAGCAACTGCTCGACGGTAATCCCCACCGGCCGGTCGTCGTCATCGGTCATGTGGACGATTGGGACACAAGCTGGCAAGACGGATACAAGCTGGTCACCTACGGCTTGCTTCGCTGGCTGGTTCGGCCGGCCGAGTTTCCAACCTACGAGGAATGGGTCGAACGAGATCGTCAGGCCATCGGCACATACGACATTGCGCCGGCCCTGCGCGCGCCAGACGAGTCCTGGGAAAATGGTCTCGGTCGGCGGGTCATTGATTCGCAAGTCGGGCGCGCGCACCTCGCGCTTGTTTACAGCGACGAGCGCGGAGGTGCCTTGGAGCCCGCGCGTTATGCACTTCGCATTCTCGAGGAAGTCGTGGCCCAGTCTGGCGGCGACGGCGAGCTTGGCATCGCCGCGGCACCGGAAATGCGCAAGATCGAACCGGGTGCAGCCCTCTGGAAGAATCTTGGTCTGGCCTACCAAGTCCTGGCTCGCAGCGACGGCAGGTATGCTGCCCGCCTGGCCATTGCCTGCGCGAGGTTCGTCCAGCGAGCAAGAGCCGACGATCCCGATCTACCGGCGGCGCGCAAGTACCTTGATGAGATGCGCGCGCCCCAGCGGGACGCCGTTCTCAATACTCAGCGAATCTCGCCGTAGACCCCACGGTAGATCGCCTCGGCGGCTTCCAGCATGGCGGGGCCGGGCTCGTCTAGCAGCTCGGCGGGAAGCTCGACGATCCGGTCGGGCTCGTGGCAAGCGGGCAAGTGGTCGGCGCCAGGAAAGGCACAGACTGCGGTGGACATTCCCTGCTTGGTCACGATCAGGTCAGGCGCCAGGTCCAGCAACTGCTCAGCCGAGAACGCCGGCCAGTCGCGATAGCGGACCGCCGCGACATCGATCAAACCGCCTGCGGTCAGAACGTCGTGCAACGCAGTTCCGGTCGTGCCGCCCTGAACCTGATTGCCGATTATCGACAGAAATAGAGCAGTCTTGCGCGGACGCCCTGCCAGGCCAGCGGCCACGCTGTTCATCCGCTGCACAAAGGTGCGCGTGAAGTTCCGGCCTCGCTCGGGCTGGCCCAGCAGTTCAGCCAAGGTCTTGGCCGTGCTGACCAGACTGCCGACTCCGCGAAGTTCGCCCAGGTCGAAGACCTCGATGCCAGCCGAACGCAGCTTGGCCGACCGCCCGGGCGTGCCGAAGCTGTTGGTCAGCACCAGATCCGGCCCCAGCGCAATCAGCGCCTCGACCGGTCCGAAGCCGTCGACGATCGGCTTGCCTGCATAGCGATATCCGTCCTGTGGCCGCTCGGCGGCGGCGCGACTGAACGCGAGGATGCGGTCGGGCTCGGCGAGTTCTAGCAGCAGGCGATCGGTGACCAGATTGGTCGATACGATGCGCGTGTAGCGCCGCAACGGCACCGAGTGGAAAGCGGCATCGACGATACTTGCGCTGCCAGCCGCGCGACCTGCCCGGCCGTGGCCACTGCCAAGGTGAATGGTCAGTGCGATTGCCGCGGCCAGGGCGGAGGCATTGGCCATGGTCACGCGCTTCATGACGCTGTGTCCTTCGGGGCCGGCATGCGATAGCCGAACTGGGCCGCGGGCACCATCTCGACGCCGTAGACCCGACGCACGGGCTCGGCCGAAATGACTTCTGCCGCTGGGCCCGCGGCGACCAGACGGCCGCCCGCGAGCAACAACGCCCGATCGCTCGTCTGAGCGGCTTCGTTGAGTTGATGGAGCGCGACCATGACCAGCGATCCGCGGCTCGCCAGGCCGCGCAGCAAGTGAAGCAGACCAAGCGCATGGGTAACGTCCAGCGCCGCCGTGGGCTCGTCGAGTAACAGCACGCGCGCCTGCGTAGCCAGGGCGCGCGCCAGCAGCACCAGTCGTCGCTCGCCATAGGACAGGCGACAGAACGCGCGGCCAGCCAGACGGCGCGTGTCGGTCAGTTCCATGGCGCGATCGATGGCCGCATCGTCGCCGCGACCTGGCCGGCCCCAGACATCTCGATGGGCGAAGCGGCCGTGCGCCACCACGTCGCGCGCCGGCAGCGCCACATCCAGCGCCGAATGCTGGGGAACATAGGCCACAAGGCGCGCGCGTTCTGCTCGGCCAAGCCGGACCGCCTCGTGCCCGTCGAGCCGCAGCCCGCCCGAAAACGGAAGCAGGCCCGCCAGTGTCTTGAGCAGCGTGCTCTTGCCTGCGCCGTTGGGCCCCAGCAACGCCACAACCTGTCCTGCACCCAACGAAAAAGAAATCTCGTCGAGCAGCAAGTGATCTCCCCGTCGCACAGTGAGCCCCTGCGCCTCGACAGATGTCGCGTCAGCCATGGCTGACCTCGCGCTGCGAACGCGCCAGCAAGAACAGGAACACGGGCGCCCCAATGATGCCGGTGATCACGCCCAGGGGCAGCTCGGACCGGCTGGGGAAGACGCGCGCGATGACGTCACAGGCGACGAGAAACGCGCCACCCAGCAGGGCACAGGCCGGAATCAGGCGTCGATGGCGCACGCCCACCAGGGGCCGCAGGGTGTGCGGAACGATGAGACCCACGAATCCCACGTTGCCGCCCACGGCGATAGCGGCAGCGGCCAGCACCGCCACCCAGGTCACGGCCCAGCGTCGGGCGCGGCCCACCTCGACGCCCAATGTGGCGGCCTCGTCCTCGCCAGAAAGCAGCAGGTCGAGGTTGTCGCTCCACAGCCAGCAGGCAACCATGCCGATGCCGACCAGGGGCAGGGCCGCGAAAAGCTGGCGCGAGCTGACGCCGCCCACGCCGCCCAAGGTGAAGGACACCACGGCCCGGCTCATGTCCCAGGAATCCTGCGCCAGGCTGGTGATGAAGCTCGACAGCGCGAGGAACAGCGACGACAGGATGAAGCCGGTGAGAATGAGAGTCAGCGTGCCGGTACGCTCGCGACAGAAGCTGAGCACGATGGCCAGCGACAGGCCCGCGCCCAAAAGACAGCCTAGAGGCAACACCATCTCGGCGCTGACCGCCAAGCTAGCCAGGGGCGAGCCGGAAACGAGTGCCAACATGGCCAACTGTCCGCCCAGGCTGGCGCCCGCGGTCGTGCCGAGGATAGAAGGGCTGACCAGTGGGTCGCGAAACACGCCCTGGACCACGGCGCCGCCGGTGGCCAGGGCCGCGCCTGCCAGCAAGGCGGCCCCCACGCGCGTGGCGCGCAGGCCGAGCAGCGTCGAGCGCAGCGCGGGATCGGCGAGGCTGCCGTGCCCGACCACCAAGGCCAGCGCCACCGCGCCGATCAGCAGCGCGAGCAGGACCAGGTACGTGAGCGCGGTCTTCATGGATCAATACAATGCGAGAGTCCGCGGCAGCAGGCCCCTGGCGGGATCGCTGACCAGAGAAGGCATCTCGGCGGGTGGCCAGACACTCACGTCAAACACGTGCAACTTGGGCGATTGGGCATCGGCATCGCCCAGGAACACGCGCTGGGAATCCGGGTCAAAGGCCAGACCTCCCAGCACCCAGGCGCCGCTGGCGTCGAGCAGCTTTTGCGGCACGCCGCGGGTGAAATCGAACTGCCAGAATTGATCAGGTGGCGAACCCGTGACATCGCCGGGCACGATGGCAAAGGCGAGGGTGGAGCTTACAACGGCCAGATCGGTTCCTGAAAGCGGCCGGCCAAATGCAGCGGCCATCAGAGGCTGCACCGAAACGGGCGACACCGATGTATCGATGAGCGCCACGCCTGAGCCATTGATCTGATTGGCACCGTCGGAGAAGAACCCGGAGCAAACCACAGCCAATGCTCCATCCTGTCCGGGCACCGGCACGATGGCGCTGCAGTCTTTGAAGCCGGGCAGATCGATGACCGAGCTGACCGTGTCGGTCGCGGGATCCACGACGACCACGCGGCCTGGCCCGGCCTGGCTGACCAGGTCGGCGCTGAGGCTGTTGAGCGTGACGTAGATCTTGCCGCCTAGAGACTGGGCGCGGTCGGGGTTGGGATTGATGCCGGTGCCGCCCGTGGCGTAGGGGGAAAGGTCAATGCGGGACACAGCCTTGCCGAGGTCGAGATCCAGGATCAAGAGATCACCGCCTGCGTCGAGGCTAGACGGGTCCGCGCTCGGTTGGGGGTTGGTCGCATAGCGAGTCACGTAGAGCCTGTTGGGCGCGATTGCCACCACGTCGTGTGGGTTGGCCGCGAATCCAGTGCTGACGCTCACTTGCCGGGTTACCGTGCAGCTCGCGGGATCCACCCACACCAGGGCGTTGTTCCCTCGATCGATGAGGATCAGGGGATGGCCGGGCAGAGGCGCGCTGGGCAGCACCACGTCGCCGGACAGTGCCTCCGAAAGTTGCGGCGCGACGCTGCCAGAATTGAGGCAGTTGTCGTGCACCAGCGTGGCGGTTGCAGGATCTACCAGCGACAGTAGCGACGAAGTGTAGTCGATGCTGCCGTGAATGACGGCCAGTCCATTGGGGGCAGAATCAGTCGCAACCTCGGGTGCCGTGCCGCTGTCGGCCGCGCTGGCAGAATCGGTCGCGACGTCGGGTGTTGCGGTGACGTCAGCCGCGCTGGCCGCGTCCTGGGCGGGGCTGACGTTGCCGCTGCCGCAGGCGAGGCCGAATAGCGTGGGTAGCGAAAAGATCGAAGAGAGAGCGATGTGGCGAGATGTTTTGTTCATTCCGGGGTCTCCTTGTTTGCGTCGGGCGTGGACCATTGCAGGGTGAAGAACACAGAGCGGCCGGGCAGGGGATACCCGGTGAAATCGACGACCGGCGTGTTGGCCAGATTGTGTGCGCTGGCCACCAGGCGCAGCCCCCACTGGGGCGCTTCGATCTGGCCGCCCACGCCGAAGAGCACGCGCGGGTTGACTTCGACCAGATTGGCCGAGTCGAGGTAGTTGCCGCTGGTTGCGTCCAGATCGGCGTAGAGACCCCAGCGCCAGCGACCCGCGAGACGAAGATTGCTCAGTTCAGGGCGCGCGTAGGCGCGCAAACGCGGCCGGTTGGGGAGCTGTTTGCCGTAGCTTCCACTCGCGTCTTCCGTGTCGCGGGCATCGGTGAAAGTGGTTTGCCCGAAGAAGCGAAAACGGTTTCGCCAGTCGAGCGTGGCCGAGGTCTCCGCGCCCAGGATGCGCGCGCTGCCCAGATTGCCCGGCCGCATGTAGGTCCCGACCTGGCGGAAATAGATGAGGTTGCGCGCCCAGTCGGCAAACAGGGCACCGTCAAGAGAAAGTCGCAGGCGCGCGCCCGTGCAGGTCCAGTTCGCGCCCGCGTCCGCGTTGGTGCCGGTCTCGGGCACCAGATCGGGATTGCCCAGCAACTGGCCGGTGTTGCCGTAGCGTTCGACCATCGAGGGCAGACGGCCGTAGCGTCCCAGATTTGCGCGCAGGGTGAGCTGTTCACTCGCCCATTGCACAAGGGCCAAGCGCGCGTTGGGTAGAAGGTAGTTGGCGGAACTGGTATCGGCGCCCATCAGGCGATAGCGTTCTGGGCGCGTGATCTCGTCCTTGGCGGCCTCCAGGCGCAGCGATGGGATCACAGCCAGACGCAGGGGTTGCGCCACGAAGCGCGCCTCCACGCCTCCAGCTCCAAAAACGCGCGAGCCAGGCGGAATGGAAGCGGCGCCAGGCAGAGTGCTGGAAGGATCGAACTGTTCATAGCGGCCATCGCCGACGGCTGAGAGGGTCAGCCACCCGCTTACTGGCTTCGAGCCGGCGAGCGTGAGGCCGGAGCTGGCCGAGAGATCCCGCGTCTGCGTGGGCACGCCGCTCGACAGATCGCCGTACGGATCGTCGAAGCGCTGCCAGGTGGCGACGGTGTAGAGCTGGGCGCGCAGGCGGCTGCCTGGGCCGAGGTTGTCACGCGCCTGGTAGGCAGCCGTGGCGAGCAGCCGGTCGGTGCCGAGCGATGCTCCGTGCGCTTGCACCGAGCCCGCGGGTGGCACGCCCTGATTTCGGAAAAGGAAGCTGGCTGTGGCCCAGATCTGTCGACGCTCAGGCAGCAGGCCGACCACGTGCACCAGGCCATCCATCTGTTGGAGGGCATTGTTCTCGCGGCGACTGATGGAATCGTCGCCGGGGGTGAAACTGGTTGCGTTGTCGTTGTGATAGGTGAAGTCGCCGGCTGAGCCAAACTCGTTCACGCTGGCAAGCGCGCGCAGTTTGTTGCCAGCCCAGCGTGCCTGCACCCCGCCGAACTCGGTGCCGAACGAGCCTCCGCCCACATAGGCGCGTGTACCCGAGTCGGTTGCGCTGGCGCTCGACAACGACACGATGCCGCCCATGGCCGAGGTGCCGAACCCGATGGGGCTCATGCCCCGGTAGACCTCGACGGACTCCAGATCCACGACGGGGATGAGCCCGATGTCCACACCGCCGCCCGAGGCCGCCGAGAGCGGCACGCCATCGAAGTAGACCTCTACCTGGTTGGCCGACGATCCGCGCAGCGACAGCGTGGCAAAGGAGCCAAGCCCGCCCAGGCGCGTGACCGAGACGCCCGGCAACTCCGAGAGGAGTTGGGGCAGATCCTCGGCACTGCGCGGGGTGCGCGTGGCCGTGACGACGGAGGACGAGGCCGCATCATCTTGGCGCGCGCGGTTGTCGACCGCTGGCTCGGCCACCACCACGGTGTCGTAGAGCGGTTCGGCCTGGGCGGCGCCCGCCGCCGTGCACAGGGCCGCCGCCGCGAACGCGGCGCCGATGTGGAAAGGAATGTGTGTGTGGGCCGTCCCGGCGATCTCCGCGCCGGCCGTCACCCGTTTCGACCACATGAAAAACCCCCGTTCCGTCGGCGGAAGCGGGGGCCATGGCTGCAAGCTCGGCGCCCGTTCCTCCTCGGGAAGGCATCGTGGTTGACACGGGCAGGTCTCCTGGCTCGTGGGTCTTGCGGCAATGCCGCATCGCCTTTTCCAGCCTTCCCAGAGGTTGTCCTCCAGTGGCCCAATCGGAAAAGACTTCCCACTCACAGTGGCGGGACCGCGCCGGGATGACACCCTGGGGTGCGCACCGGCTTCCCTTTTTCAGCGGGGCCGTCGAGGCCCCGCGCCCGTGTCGCTATTCAGTTGTCAGTGCGGCGTCAAGCTAGTCTTCGCCTTTGGGACTGTCAAGCGTGTCACGGCGAGCGATTTTTGTTACGCCTGGATCGTTTCTGCTAGTGTGCCAGGCATGAGCGCCGAGGGCGAAGGCAAGGGGCCCAGCCTGGGTCACGAGATACCCGATGTCCTGCCACTGCTGCCGGTCAGGGATTTGGTGGTTTTTCCCTACATGATTGCTCCGCTGCGCGTGTCGCGGCCGATTTCGCTGGATGCCGTGCAGGCGGCGCTGCAGAACGACCAGCGTCTGTGTTTCATCGTCGCCCAGCGCGAATCGGCCGAAGAGGATCCCAAGCCCAGCTCGCTGTACCGCACGGGCACGGTCGGGATCATCATGCGCATGCGCAAGCTGTCCGACGGCGGGCTGAAGATTCTCATCCAGGGTCTGTGCCGCGCGCGCATCCAGCGCTTCATCGCGGAGCAACCCAGCTACCGGGTCCGCCTGGACATCATGGAGGAAGCGACGCCGGCGTCCACGGTGGAACTGGAAGCGCTGGCGCGTACGGTGAAGCAGAACGTGGAGCGGGTCGCCGAGTTGGGCCGCACCGTGCAGCCCGAACTGGCGCTGGTGTTGCAAAACGTGGACGAGCCGGGCCGCATGGCGGATCTGGTGGCGTCTAATCTGACGCTCAAGCTGGCCGACGCGCAGGCCATCCTGGAGATGGACGATCCGGTGCAGCGCCTGGCCAGGGTGAATCAGGCCCTGGAAAATGAGGTCGGAATCCTGGAGGTGCAGAACCGCATCCAGAGCCGCGCCAAGGAGGAGATGTCCAAGACCCAGCGCGACTACTACCTGCGCGAGCAGTTGCGCCAGATCCGGCACGAGCTGGGTGACGCGGATTCCTTCCGCGACGAGATCGAGGATCTGCGCCAGAGAATCGAGGCCGGGGGACTGCCGGCCGAGGCCCGCGCCGAGGCGGACAAGCAGTTGCGTCGCCTGGAACAGATGAGCCCCGAGAGTGCCGAGGCGGCGGTGGTGCGCAGCTACATCGACGTCATGGTCGAGCTGCCGTGGAAAGAACCGGGCGAGGATCCGGTGGATCTGCGCGCCGCGCGCGCCGTGCTCGACGAGGATCACTACAACCTGGAGCACGTCAAGGAACGCATCCTCGACTACCTGGCGGTGCACAAGCTGCGCCGCGGGGCCCACGGACCGCTGCTCTGCTTTCTCGGCCCGCCCGGCGTGGGAAAGACCTCGCTCGGTCGCTCCATCGCGCGGGCGCTGGGCCGCAAGTTCGTGCGCATCTCCCTGGGCGGCGTGCGCGACGAGGCCGAGATCCGCGGCCACCGTCGCACCTACGTGGGCGCGCTGCCGGGGCGCATCCTGCAGGGGATGAAACAGGCGGGCAGCAAGAATCCGGTGTTCATGCTCGACGAGGTCGACAAGCTGGGTTCCGACTACCGGGGCGATCCCTCAGCGGCCCTGCTCGAGGTGCTCGACCCCGAACAGAACCACGCCTTCCGCGATCACTATCTGGGCGTGCCCTATGACCTGTCCAAGGTCATGTTCATCGCCACCGCCAATCTGGCGGACACCATCCCGGCGCCGTTGCGCGATCGCATGGAAACCTTGCGCCTGTCCGGCTACAGCGAGGAAGAGAAGCTGGCCATCGCCGAGAAATTCCTGGTGCCCAAGCAGATCGCCGAGGCCGGGCTGAGCGAGCGCGATCTTTCGCTGGGGCGGCCGGCGCTGCGCAGAATCATATCCGAATACACGCGCGAGGCCGGCCTGCGCGAGCTGGAACGGCAGATCGCGCAGCTGGCGCGCAAGATGGCGCGGCGTCTGGTCGAGAGTGGCCAGACGCCTGCGCGCGGGCGCAAGGTCAGCAACAGTCGCGCGGGGGTGGCTGCGGAAGATCTGGCCAAGCTGCTGGGACCGCCCAAGTTCATTCCCGACGAGCGCCAGCGCGCTGACGAGGTCGGCATCGCGAACGGTCTGGCCTGGACCCAGGCGGGCGGCGAAGTGCTGCACGTCGAGGCGCAGATGATGCCGGGCAAGGGCAACCTGATCCTGACCGGGCAGCTGGGCGAGGTGATGAAGGAATCGGCGCAGGCAGCCCTGTCGTTCGCGCGGGTGCAGGCTACGCGGCTGGGCCTGCGCAGCGACTTCCTTTCCGACCGCGAGATCCACATTCACGTGCCCGCGGGTGGCGTGCCCAAGGATGGCCCGTCGGCCGGTGTCACCATGGCCTGTGTGCTGGTGTCACTGGTGGCCGGGATTCCCGTGCGGCGGGACGTGGCCATGACCGGCGAGATCACCCTGCGCGGCCGGGTATTGCCGGTCGGGGGCCTGAAAGAAAAGTTGCTGGCGGCGGTGCGCGCCGGTATGCGTATGGCCATCGTGCCTGCCACCAACATGGCGGAGCTGAGCGAGATTCCCAGTCACCTGCGCCAGCGAATCAAGATTCATCTGGTGCACAACGTGGATGAAGCCCTGGTCGTCGCGTTGACCCGACCGTTGGCCCATGCCAAGCCCGCTGGCCACGGTGTCGCGCCTGCCGCCAGAGTCGTGACGCCGCCCCGGCGCGGTGGCGCGGCGTAGGCTGCGAGCCCACTATCGAGCGCGGAGGTCGGGAGAGAGAGGCGGCTGTCAGGCAGCCGCGGTCAATAGAGGACAGGGCCGAAATAGCCCGTGAATGCGACGTCGTCGATCCAGACTCCGAACCTGGCGTCGACCGGAATCTGAAACAGTACTTCGTAGAGGGTCGACGGGTCGAAAGCCAGCCCTGGGCGGCCCCACCCATCCTGGCTGAGAGAACTGAAAGGCACGGTGTACTTGGTCCACGTGGTGGTAAGGGTTATGCGTGCGCCGTAGTGGTCGTAGCATTGTGTCGGGCCGGTGACGTTGGTCTGGCAAAGTCCACCGTCAGGGTCTGTGTCCTTGTCGGGAAACGCGACCCGCAGGACCGAAGTAGTACCAGCATCGATCTTGGCCCAGAAATCGATCCCAGTGTACGCGGACGCGTTGTAGGGGCTGCCGAGCCCGAACCAGAAATCCGCGCCCCAGTCCACGAAGGGCCCACCGTACACGTAGGCCGCGTACTGGCGACATGGATCGCCGGTCCAAGTCATGGTGAACGGTCCCGCTGGATCGGGAAACATGCTCGATCCCGGGGTGCTGTCGTCGCTGTCGCTCCAGGCCCCGGCACGGCCGTTGATCTGCGGGATGTAGCGACTGCCGTCATTCATGTTGTCGATTAGCTCTTCATGGATGGGGTCCAACCCTTGACACGTGGTTCCGGCTGTCCCGCCCGAGCTGCCGATAATCGTGCTGCCGCCGAACGGGACGGTGCCACCCGAACCACCGGATGGGGCGGTCCCGGTTCCGATGCAGACTGGGACAAGCACGCCTGGCGTGCAGTATGGGATGGTCCCGCCCGTGCCGCCAAAAGAAACGCCGTTGCCACCGCTGCTGCCGAGGATTGAGCTGCCGCCGTATGGGACGGTCCCGCCCGAGCCCGAGCTGCCACCGATGACGATGCTGCCGCCGTGCGGGACGGTGCCCCCGGTCGGTTCGCCACCCCCGCCGTCTGTGGTGCCGCCGAACGGCACGGTGCCGCCCGACCCGCCTCGACCGCTGCGGGCGCCGGCGATGGTGCTACTACCCAAAGGGATGGTGCCGCCCGACCCGCCGGATGGGGCGGTCCCGGTTCCGATGCAGACTGGGACAATCACGCCTGGGGTGCAGTACGGGATGGTCCCGCCCGTGCCGCCGAACGAAACGCCGTTGCCCCCGCTGCTGCCGAGGAACGAGCTGCCGCCGTACGGGACGGTCCCACGTGAGCCACCAATTGAAACAGTACCGCCTAGTGGGCCAGAACTGCCGCCGTCTGTGGTGCCGCCGAACGGCACGGTGCCCCCCCCGCCGACCGTTTCACCGGACCCGCCTGCCGGAACGTAACCCGCACTGCTACCGCCTGCTCCGCCACCCTGAGAAGTGGCGCCCCCGGTTGGATTGGCCGGCTGGAAATCGTCAAGCGGCGTTCGTGCCGCGCATCCCGTCGTCACGACCAGGAGTGAAAGAGTCAGCCATAGAGTTGAACGCTTTGCTTTCATGATCTCACCCCTGCATTTGCGCGTGTGTCGCGGCCACCTGGATCATAACGGATTTCGAGGCTGGAGCGGGAAAGACTCGCGACAAAGCCCCGGTTCCTTCAGAGTGAACTAGCCATCGGCAGTTGACTTAAAATATCTTATAACTACATGCAGATAGACGACATATCAAATGTATCGCTTGAATTCCGTCGGTCGCCCCGACCAGTTCCGGCTCCGCGTTCTCCCCCTCTCACCTCTGCGTTTTCGGCGCCGGGTGGCTGTCGATCTGAACGAACGCTTTCGCTTGGCGATCCAACAGATGGGACAAATTCACGTTGCCCAGCGCCGCCAGCATGTTCTGGCGCAGGTTGGGATGCTCGCACTCCAGACGGGAGAGCAGCGCCTTCATCTGCTTGCGCTGGGCATCGGGCTGTGAGCCGCACAGGTTACACGGCAGGATGGGAAAGCGCCTGCTCTCGGCGAAGCTGGCCAATGTCTCTTCTGCGCAGTAAATGAGCGGCCGGATCACCACGGACGCGCCATCATCGCTGACCAGGCGCGCGGGGATGGCTGCCAGCTTGCCTGCGAAGAAGACGTTGAGCAGCAGTGTCTCCACCGCGTCGTCCCGGTGGTGCCCGAGCGCGATCTTTGTGCACTGGAGCTGGCTGGCCAGACGGTAGAGGATCCCGCGGCGCAGGCGCGCGCACATTGAGCAGTAGGTTCGGCCTTCGGGGATCTTGTCGACCACGATCGAGTAGGTGTCTTCGCGCACGATGCGGTGGTCGAAGCCATTGCTACGCAGCCAGTCGGCAAGCGGCGCGGGGTCGTGCCCCGGCTGGCCCTGGTCGAGGTGCAGGGCCAGCAGATCGAAGTGCACCGGTGCACGCCTGCGCAGGGCTTCCAGCAGAACCAGCAGGGAATAGCTGTCTTTTCCGCCAGAAACCGCCACCAGGATCCGGTCTCCCTCTGAGATGAGGTCGAAGTCAGCCACGGCGCGTCCCACATCACGAATGAGGTCGCGCTCGATAACCTGCGCGGAGCGGCCCCCAGGCTGCGTGGGGCTTCCAGGTTGCGCGGGGCGGCTCATCATGTGGACGTGCTACTGTAGAGAATAGAGCGCCGCGGATCCAGGCGCGTGGTGAAGCCCGGGGCCAGGGCAGGTGCTTGCCCGCAAGTGCTGCTCCGCGAACGAGGCAAGTGTGCGTTCGCGGGCGGACCAACCGGCAAGGCCCCCCCGTGCGCATTCCTTGCGGGAATCCCGTGGCGCGCGCACGAGCCTCGATGGTTGGACCATGAGAAAAAGTGGCTACACTAAAGGTGTAGGCGGGTTTCGCGCCATGGCCATCTTCGATTCATCCCAGCGACGGAAGGGCTCCTCGCTCGGCCGATGGGCCGCGCTGGCCGTGCTCATCCACCTGCAGCTCCTGCTGGTCGCCGGGGTGGTGCTCCGCATCTGGGCCCCGCGAGATGCCGACATCTTGGCGGCGCGCCAACGTGCCGCAGCCGCCGGCTCGGCCGAACCCATCTCGGTGAGCACGGTCGACGATGATACGGCGAGGAGGCTCATCGCGGACATGGAGCGGCTGGAGGAAAAGGCGAAACAGGAGCAGTTGAAGAAGGAGGAAGAGTCGCCCAAGGCGCCCGGGCAGGTGGTGGACCTGGCCCGGCCGCGCGAAGAAAAGCGGCCCGACAACGCACGCTTCGCCGCGGAGTACGACTCCTCGGTCGAGCACGAAACGCGCAAGTACGGGAAGTTCGATCCCAACGAGTTGCAGAGGTCACGCGGCGACAGCGATCGCAACCGCGCGGCGGTGCCTGAGCAGGCGAGCGCGCCGGGATCGGCGGGGGCTTTGGCCATGCGCATGCCTGTGCACAGGAGGGCACTGTCCACACTGGGCGATCCCGACAAGGATCCTGGCGAGTCGGGTGAACGGTACCCGGGGCCGTCGGATCCCGAGGGACTGTTTGCCCCGCCCGGCGGTGGTGGGCCGCGCCGACTCCAGCCGCTGGCGAGCGAGGGTGGGCCTCTGCTGGAGCCTGGCCAGGGCGCGGCTTCGCTCATTCCCTCGGAACAAGAGGTCGCGCGCGCCGTGGGCAGCGGGACCCAGGATTACCTGCGCGACGTGGACGAGGGCGAGGAAACTGCGCTCAATGCCAAGCGTTGGAAGTTCGCCACCTTCTTCAACCGGGTCAAGGAACAGGTGCAGAACCACTGGAAGGCGGGCCAGGAGTACCAGCGCCGCGATCCCACCGGCGCCATCTACGGGGCGCAGGATCGTTTCACCCTGGTCCACATCCAGCTTCATCCCGATGGCTCGCTGGCCAAGGCATCGGTTCGCCAGACCTCCGGGGTGGACTTCCTCGACGACACGGCCATCGAGGCGTTCAAGCAGGCTCAGCCGTTTCCCAATCCGCCACACCAGTTGGTGCGGGGAGGTCTCATCGACTTCGATTTCGGCTTCTATGTCGAGGTCTCCGGGGCGCCGCGCGTAAGATTCCTGCGCTACAACATGTAGCCGGCAGCGCACTGCCGGCCCGCGGTCGGCGCGAAATCAGCGAGGCTTCAGCGTGAGCCCGATGCAGAGGTTGATGGTGACTACCGGCACGACCAGCGGGAAAAAGGACCGATGCTCGACGGTGAAGTGCGGGGCAAGAACCTCCAGAATTTCTCCTGGTCGGTTCATGTGTTCGCGTTCGATGAACCACTGGTAGGGCTGGCGGTATCGCCGCTCGAAAATACGCTGCGCCGAGATGCGCCGGGAGAATCCGTAGGCCAGACCGCCCTCGCAGGGGATCACGATATGGAAGCGTCCGCGCGCCTTGTGGCAGAGCCGGTGCATCTCGCTGACCGCCGCCGGTAGATTCGGCAGGTGCTCCAGCACGTGGACCGCGATGATCCGGTCGAAGGCATCGTCGTCGAATTCGAGCCGCTGCTGGCAGTCGCCCACCCGGGCCTCGACGCCGGGGAAGCGCCGCACGATCTCAGCCGCCATATTGGGCCGGAGTTCCAGCGCGACATAACCCTCGCGCTGCGCCGGCGTCAGCCGTTCGTACTCCAGGTGCTCGCCCAGCCCCGCGCCGATTTCCAGCGTCCGCCGGAAGTCGGCCAGCGCGTGGTCCACCGGGTAGCGATGACTGAAGCGATCGATCACCGCGTACTTCTTGGGTAGGACCTCGTGCCAGTAGTGCATGAAGTCGTCGCGGATCTGCTCTTGCTCAGGCGTAAGCGGCGGGAAGGTCTTGGGCCACTTTTCCGTCGCGGAGTCGCTTGCGGGCATCAAGGCTCGACTCTCGGTCGGTCGGGACGGCTGTGACCGTCCAGGTTGCGGGTTCGCTGTTGCATGCCACGGCAGTCTACCCCATCACGCCATGGTTGACGTCCTATCAGTTCTTCTGAGGACCGGAAGCGGAGGAGCAACGCAGCCAGCGGCCCGGATCGTCGGCCGTCGTCATCTCGGTGGGCCGAGGCATCGCTTTGCTAGCTTCGATAATCCGCGTTCTCGCTGACGTACTCGTGGCTGAGATCGGCGCCGAGCACGGTTGCGGCTGCAGTGCCCGCGCCTAGATCGATCTCCACCTCTACGCAGCGCTCGTGCGGGGGGTAGTCGATGGGCGGGCGGAAAACGCCGTCGACAGGCGCGACGCTGGCGTAGAGTTCGGCCTGCTTGAGGTGCGCGACCAAAGCCGCTTCGAGTTTGGCGTCCAGATGGAAGCTGCCGGCTTCGAAGATCGGGATTCCGCCCATGCGGATGCGCAGGTTGCACAGATCCAGGTCAGGCGCGGCCGGGCCGACGTACTTGCCGATGGCGCATGCTAGGCGGCCCACGTTGGCGTCGTTGCCGCACACCGCGCACTTGAAGAGAGGCGAGTTGACCACTGACTTGCCCACACCTCGGGCCAGGGTCTCGCTGGGCGCGCCAACAACCCGCACGCGCAGCACGTGGTGCACGCCTTCGCCATTGCGGGGCATGTCTTCCGCCAGATCCTGGCACATTTGCGCCAGCGCGTGCTCGAACGCAGCCGGGTCAGGGCAGGGCACGACGCCCGACGAGAGCAGCAGCACGGTGTCCGATGTGCTGGTGTCCGAGTCGATGCTCATGCAGTTGAAGCTGTTGTCCACGGCCGGAACCAGCATGCGGCGCAGTTCGGCCCGCGGGACCGCGACATCGGTGAGCAGAAAGACCAGCATGGTGGCCATGTTGGGTTCGATCATGCCGGCGCCTTTGCCAAAGCCCACGAGGCTGCCCCCGCCGACCGACGCGCGGCGAACCTTGGGATACAGATCCGTGGTCATGATGGCGGTCGCGGCGTCGAGCACGGATCGCTGTCCCAGTGATGCCGCCGCATCGGGAAGCGCAGCCAGCATGGCATCGATCGGCATGCGCCAGCCGATGACACCGGTCGAGTTGGGCAGCACCTGGCGGCCCTGCAAGCCGAGCGCGCTGGCCACGGCCTCGCACCACCGCTCGGCAACGGCAACACCGTTGGGTGCGCACGCGAGCGAAACCTTGTTGTTTACCACCAGCGCCCCGACCGTCGCCTCGTCGAGCCGCCGCCGTCCGATGATCACCGGCGCACCGGGAAACGCATTGCGGGTGAAAAGCGCAGCGAAATCGGGCGTGGGCCGATCCAGCGCGATCAGGGTCACGTCCATCTTGGCCGGCTTCGGCGTCTCGGCGGGAATGAACGACAACGACGTGGTGCCTACACGGAAACCCGCCGGCAAAATGGCCTGGGTGGCCAGCCAGGCCCGGTGGGCATCGCGCGACGAGAAGGTCAGGTTGGTACTGGACATGGCTATTTCAGATGGGAACCCTCAAAGGGTTCGCTCCGCCCTTCGGCCCCCACCCGCCACCACCTCCCCGCTCGCTTCGCTCGGCCTCGCCAAACCCTCCCGCGATGGTGCGCGGCCGGCAAAGCCGGCCGGCTCCCCACGCGAGTCGTAGGTTTCCACTGGTGGGCAGGAGCAGACGAATTGTCGGTCGCCCAGCACGTTGTTCAGTCGTCCCACCGACGGCCAGAACTTGCGGCCGCGCAGCCAGGGCAAGGGATAGGCGGCACGCTCGCGCGCGTAGGGATGGGTCCACTCACCGGCCAGCAGCGACTCGGCCGTGTGGGGCGAGTTCTTGAGCAGGTTGTCCTCGCGCGACTGCGCGCCTGACTCGATCTCGCGGATCTCCTGCCGGATGGCGATCATGGCCTCGCAGAAGCGGTCCAATTCCGTGCGCGACTCGCTCTCGGTGGGCTCGATCATCAGGGTTCCCGCGATGGGGAAAGACATGGTCGGGGCATGAAAGCCGTAGTCCATCAGGCGCTTGGCCACGTCCTCGGCCTCGATGCCGGCACTCTTCTTCAGCGGCCGCAGATCCACGATGCACTCGTGCGCCACGCGGCCGTTCTCTCCGCGGAACACCACGGGGTAGTGCGGCTGCAGGCGCTCGGCCACGTAGTTGGCGTTCAGGATGGCGAACTCGGTGGCGCGCTTGAGCCCGGCTGCGCCCATCAGGCGCGCGTAGGCCCACGCGATGAGCAGAATGTTGGCGCTGCCCCAGGGCGCGGCAGCCACGGCGCCGATGGCGTCGCGCCCACCCACCGGCACCACGGGATGGCCGGGCAGGAACTCGACCAGATGGCTGGCCACCGCGATGGGCCCCATACCCGGTCCGCCGCCGCCGTGAGGGCTGGCAAAGGTTTTGTGCAGATTGATGTGGCAGACATCGGCGCCAATCTCGGCCGGCCGACACAGCCCGACCTGGCCGTTCATGTTGGCGCCGTCCATGTACACTTGGCCGCCGTGCTCGTGGACGATCGCGCACAGGCGCTGGACGTTCTTCTCGAACACGCCATGGGTCGAGGGATAGGTGAGCATGAGCGCGGCGAGACGGTCGCTGTGCTCGGCAGCCTTGGCCGCGAGGTCCGCTTCGTCGACGTTGCCGCCGGCGTCGCAGGCGATCCCCACCACCTTGAACCCGGCCATGACTGCGGAGGCCGGGTTGGTGCCATGAGCGGACGCGGGAATCAAGCACACGTCGCGATGGCCCTGGCCGCGGCGGGTGTGATAGCGGCGAATGACCAGCAGGCCCGCGTACTCGCCCTGCGAGCCAGCATTGGGCTGCAGCGACACACCCCGAAAACCGGTGACCGCCGCCAGAACATGCTCCAGCTCGCGGAACACGGTGTGATAGCCCTCGGCCTGGTGGGCCGGCGCAAAGGGGTGCAGCCGGCCCCACTTGGGCCAGCTTATCGGCACCATCTCGGCCGTGCCGTTCAACTTCATGGTGCACGAGCCGAGCGGGATCATGGAGTGAGTCAGTGACAGGTCGCGCGCCTCCAGTCGCCGGATGTAGCGCAACATCTCGGTCTCGGAGTGGTACTGCGCAAAGACCGGGTGCTGCAGGTACGCGCTCTTGCGCAGGAGCGCGTCGGGAATGGGCGGCTCGACCTCCTTGGCCAGCGCCACGACGTCGGGAAGCCTGTGACCCGAGGGCGCCAGCACCGCCAGGATGTCGGCCACGTCGCTCTCGCTGGTGGTCTCGTCGAGCGAAATCGTGATGGCCGCTGGCCCCAGCGGCCGGAAGTTCATCCCCGCAGCCTCGGCGTGATCGTGCCAGGTCTTCACGTCAGCGGCCAGACCCTCCACCCGAACCGTGTCGAAGAACGGTCCCCGCCACACACGCAGACCGAGGCGCGCCAGACCCTCGGCCAGCACCGCGGTCAGGCACGCGACCCGCTCGGCGATGGCGCGAATTCCGGCCGGCCCGTGGTACACAGCGTACATGCTGGCCATCACGGCGAGCAGGACCTGCGACGTGCAGATGTTGCTGGTGGCCTTCTCGCGCCGGATGTGTTGCTCGCGGGTCTGTAGGGCCATGCGCAGGGCGGTGCGGCCGTGAGTGTCGACCGACACGCCGATGAGCCGTCCGGGCATCCGGCGCACCAGTTCCTTGCGGGTCGCGAAGAACGCGGCGTGCGGGCCACCGTAGCCCAGCGGCGTGCCGAAGCGCTGCGTGCTTCCCAGGGCCACGTCCGCGCCGAATTCTCCCGGCGGCAGTAGCAGTGCCAGGCTGAGCAGGTCCGCGGCCACCGCCACGCGCGCACCGGCCGCGTGCGCGCGCTCGCAGAAGGCGCGGTAGTCGACCACGCTGCCGTCGGTGGTGGGGTATTGCACCAGGGCCCCGAACACGCGGTTGTCGAAGGCGAAGCGCTCGTGGTTGCCCACCACCACCTCGATGCCGCGCGCCTCGGCGCGGGTCGCGACAACCGCCAGGGTCTGCGGGTGGCACAGCTCCGAGACGAAAAAAACATTGGCGTCGTCGCGCTCGGCCAGACCGGCAAACATGTGCATGGCCTCGGCCGCGGCTGTGCCTTCGTCCAGCAGGGACGCGCCCGCGACCTCCATGCCGGTCAGGTCCATTATCATGGTCTGGAAATTGAGCAGCGCCTCCAGCCGGCCCTGCGAGATCTCCGCCTGGTAAGGGGTGTACGCCGTGTACCAGCCGGGGTTTTCCAGGATGTTGCGCTTGATGACCGGCGGGACGATGCAGTCGTGGTAGCCCACGCCGATGAACGAACGAAACACTCGGTTGCGACTGGCCAGCCGGCGGGCCTCGGTCAGAAGCTGGTTCTCGGAAAGCGGAGGCGGCAGGTCGAGCGGCGTGGACGAACGGATGGCGGCCGGGATGGTCTGGCTGACCAGCTCGTCGAGCGAGCGGGCGCCCACCACCTTGAGCATGGCGTGAAGGTCGGCGTCGTCGGGGCCGATGTGCCGTCGGGAGAAGGAATCCGTCCGATCGATCGAGGAGGTCATTGGACGGGGCTAGCCTTCGTGTTCCTTGAGGAACTCCTCGTAGGCTGCGCTGTTCATCAGTCCCTTCAACTCGTCGGGGTTGGACATCTCGATCTGGGCCATCCAGCCGCCGTCGTAGGGTTCTTCGTTGACGTATTCGGGGGAATCCTGCAGCGGGGAGTTGACCTTCACCACCTTGCCGGATATCGGGGCGTAGACGTCGGAAACTGCCTTGACCGATTCCACGGACCCGCACACCTCGTGCGCCTTCAGCACTTCCCCCTCGCGCGGCAGATCCACCTGTGTCACATCGCCGAGTTGATCCACGGCGAACTGGGTGATGCCCACGGTGACCAGATTGCCTTCCTGGCGCGCCCACTCGTGGTCCTCGGTGTAGAGCAGGTCGTTGGGAACGTTTTCGCTCATGTCGGTCGGTCTCCTTGGCTGGCGGGATTGTACTTCAGGCTAGCGGCGATAAAAGGGGCCTTCTACCACCTCGGCCTCGGTCGGTTTGCCGCGACAATCGATGAGCAGGCGCGCCCCGGCCCGGGCCAGTCCGGCCGGCACGTAGCCGAGTCCGATGTTCTTGCCCACCGTCGGCCCGACCGTGCCGGAGGTCACGTCGCCCACCTTGGCGCCGGTGGAGCGATCGAGGATGGGATAGCCGTGGCGGGCGATCCCGCGGCCGAGCATGACGAAGCCAGCCAGCTTGCGCGCCAGCCCCGCGTCCCGTTGCCGAAGCAGAGCGTCGCGGCCGATGAAATCACCCGCGTCGAACTTCACCACCCAGCCCAGGCCTGCTTCCAGCGGCGTCGTCTCGTCGTTGAGATCGTTGCCGTAGAGAGATAGACGGGCCTCCAGCCGGAGTGTGTCGCGCGCGCCCAGCCCGACCGGCTTGCCACCCACGCCGGCGCACGCGTCGAGCATGGCCTGCCAGAGCGGCTCGGCGTCGGGCACCGCGCAGAAGATCTCGAAACCGTCCTCGCCGGTGTAGCCGGTGCGCGCGATCCACACCGGCCGGCCCGCGACCTCGACGTCGGGCAAGAAGTGAAACGGCTTGAGCGTTGCCAGCGGCGCGCGCGTGAGAGGCTGAAGACAAGCCTCGGCCTTGGGGCCCTGGAACGAGATGAGCCCGGTCTCGTCCGAGGCGTTGCGGATCTCGCACCAGGATCCGACCTGCTGGACGAAATGCTGATAGTCCTTGGCGATGTTGGCGCCGTTGACCACGATGAGGAAGTGGTCGGGCTTGACCCGGTAGACGATCAGGTCGTCCACGATGCCGCCCCTCGGGTTGCACGCCACCGTGTACATGGCGCGGCCGTCGTGGAGCTTCGCGACGTGGTTGGTGACCAATCGCTGCACAGCCTCGGCCGCGCGAGCGCCGCGGAAGTGCACCTCGCCCATGTGGCACACGTCGAACATGCCGACTGCGGTGCGCGTGGCCTTGTGCTCGTCGAGAATGCCCGAGGGGTAGTTGACCGGCATGAGCCAGCCGCCGAAGTCGATCATCTTGGCACCCAGCCTGCGGTGCGCGTTGCAAAGTGGCGTAGTGCGGGGCTCGGTTGCGGCGTTCATCGCGGCGGGATCTTGGCGGAAAGCCTTCGCGGGGACAAGAGGATCCTGGGATTCGGAGTAGGGGGCAGGCGCGGGTGCGCCCGCCCGTGGGGCGACCTGCGGTCGCCCCGCACAAGCGGTGATACTACGTGACGCCGGCCAAAGATTGCACTTCCGGCCCCGTGCTCCGAATCCCAGACCTACCGTTGTTCAAGCAACGTCGGATCTAGAAATCCCACCAGCAGCTCGATGGCCTGGTCTTGCAGGGCGCGTGCTTCCATCGGCGAGCGCACGTCGTTCATCAGAAAGGAAAAGACGAGGGGTTTCTGCCCGGGCGCGCCGGCCACGCCTGACAGGCAGCTCACCTTGGCCAAGGTGCCGGTCTTGGCGCGCACGTAACGCTCGGCCGCGCTGCCGGCCATGCGGTTGGCCAGCGTGCCCTCGGCGCCGCTCACCGCGAGCGAGGCCAGGAATTCGCCGGAGATGCGGAAGTCGCGCATGGCCGAGCGGACGACCGTGGCGAGCTGTTCGGCGGAAAAACGATTGGAGTCGTACAGCCCGGAGCCATTGTGCATGGTGTACGTGGCTCTTGAAATGCCGATGCCTTCAAGGTAGCGCGCCACCGCATCCAGTCCCTTTTGCCAGGTGCCGGGCCGGCCCATGACTTCGCCGCCCAGGGTGCGCAGGATCTGCTCGGCAACGAAGTTGTTCGAGCGCTTGCCCAGTTCGTGCGCGACCACCGCCAAGGTGGGCGAGTCGTGGGTGGCCATGGTGCGCAGCCCGTCCTTGGGCGCGGCCGCCACGCGCACGGGCTTGTCGACGGTGATGCCGCGTTTCTGCAAGATCTGCTTGAAGGTCTGGCCGAGGAAGAGATCCGGCTGGACGATCCGGCGCAGCACGATGCGCGGCTCGCTGCCCAGGCGGATGCGGCCCGACACGGTCACGCGGGTTTGACCGTTGCCCGCGTCGCTGGTTTGCACGACGGGCGCAGCCGGCCCCTTGGCTGCGGTCGTCACCCGGCCGGTCAACACCAGATTGGACGACGGCGGGTCCAGGACCACGCGGGCTGCTGCACCGGCGCTGGGTCCGGGCGTGATGATCACCGAAACGGTGTTCCCGTTCAGCGACGCAGCCGACGAAGGCGCGCGAAACGCGGCCGAGTCGTCCTTCTCATCATAGGACGGCCCGACCGTGGCGCTGTCAAAGGCCGTGGCGTCGATCACCAGGGCACCGCGAACATTGCGCAGGCCGATGGCATTGAGCCCGCTGGCCAGCTCGGCCAGATCTTGCGTGGTGAGGGTCGGATCGCCGGAGGCGCGCAGATACAGATCCCCTTGCAACTCGCCGGCGGGGTTGACCGCGCGGCCACCCTCGGCCGGTGCCAGGCCGAGTACGGCCGTCTTCCAGCGAAACTCGGGACCCAGCAGAGCGAGCGCTGCCGCACTGGTCACCAGTTTCACATTGGAAGCGGCGTTCAGCCCGGTCCTTTCGTTGCGGGCGTAGATGGGTTTGCCGCTCTCTGCATCGACGACCATCACCGAGACCTTGGCCCCGGCCAGGGCAGGGGAGGCGAAGACCGCATCCAGCCGCGCTTTGAGCCACGCCGGTCGTTCCGACGGGTTGGCCGGCGGTGGCACCGAAGACAGTGGCACCGGCGCTGCGGGTGGCGTCGCAGCGCCGCTGTCGTTGGTCGGCTGCGCCGGCTGTGCGGCGACAGTTTGGGGGCCGAGGCAGAGAACCCAGATCAGCGAGAGGGCATGGCGCAACATTGGATCTTGCTCGCCGGTCTACCGTGAAGGGGACGGGGTCTGCAACCCAAGGAACGACGGTTGAGGAGATACAACGCCGAGCGCGACGAAGCCGTTACCTGGCTGCACAGCACATTGTCACGCCTTGCGCGGCAAAAGCATACGGTGGCGTTCGACGGCCACCCCAACTTGAGATCACAGATTGTGATTTCAAGTTGGCGGCCTCGACAGACGACCGACAGAATCAGTCTGTCGCGCCGGCGGCCGCCCCGTCGTCAGTCGCGCCGGCGTCCACTCCCCCGTCGGTCGCTGCACTGCCGGCGCAGGGCGCGAGGGTCCAGGTGCCGTAGTCGCCGTTGCCCTGGCTGTCGACGCCCGTGCCCCAATTGTTGCCACCGTCGGCATTCACGTTTCCGCTGAACAGCCCGCCGCCGCTCTGACACACGAGCGTTTCGTTGGCATCCATGCTTCCGAACCAGGAGAAGCCGGGAGTGACACAAATCGCGGCGCCCGAGTGTGTGACGGTGACGCCGAACGGGAACGGGGTGGAGGGAACGGTCGCGGTGCTGGATGTGTCGACGAAGCTGCCGCAGAAAAGGCTGATCGGGTCACTGCTGGCGGAGTCCAGAAACAGGGCAAAGCTGCCCGAGTCCTGGGCACTGTGGGCGTAGCTGCCGAAGACGTACGCGGGGCGGGACACGCCGGCTAGCTGGTAGCCATCGGTCGACGAAAGCGAGAGGCTGGCACTGGACCGGTCCAGCGTGCCGGACAGGGACACCTCCGTGCTGCCAAGCGCGATGGTTCCGCTTGCGGGCAGCGGGCCGCTGGACGCCTCCGCCACCGCAACCTCCAAGATTCCAATCTGGGAAATGCCGACGATGATGCCGCGGTAGGTTCCAGCCCCGCCTGAAGGCGGCTTGCTGGCACAGGACAGCGACGCGAGTGCGACGGTGGCGCACGCGAAGCTGCGGAGGGCGGGAGCGAGGTGGACCAACATGAAAGAGACTCCTTGCACGAGGTTGTCTCAGGCTAGCAGGCGCTGGCCGAAATGCCTCATCAAGCAGGACCATCTGCCCGGGCCGCAACTTCCCGCACCCGCTGGAGCACGGCGTGGGCGTTCATCACACGGGCATAGACGTAAAGCGCGGCCGGCAATTCCTCGTCGAGCGCCGCCTCGCTGACGCGCAGGTGCTTGCTCGCGGCAAACACCACAGCCTCGGCCAGCCCCTTGCGCGCGAGTTCGATGCGTTTCCAGACCGCGTCGCGGCTCCAGAAACCAAGCACCTCCAAATATACAGTCTGCCCAGTCTGCTGGTGCACGAACTCCAGATCGGGCACACACTGGCCGACGCCGGGGAGATCGAGAATCGCGTGGCTGGGGGCCGGCCGCCAGGGGCCGGGCAGGGCAGCCAGCTCCTGGAGGAGCGCGGCCACCTCGTCGGGAAGCTGCTCGACCGTGTCTTTGCGATCGGGCGCGGCATTCTCGTCGGGAAATTGCCCTGGCGCGGGACCGCGCAGGGCATAGCGCAGCGGCCGCCGCTCCCGGCCCCAGCGCAAGTCAGCCTCGATGGCCCAGCGGTCGCAGGCCATCAGCGCCGGCAAGGCCAGCGCGAGGTGAAGCCCGTACTTGGTCACCGACTCGAACAGGCTGTAGGGGCCGTCGATGTGCAGGCAATAGCCCGCGTTCTTGGGTAGCCGTTCGATGCGATAGAGCAGACGGAGAAACTTGAGCTTGTGGAAGAGGTGGCGATAGCCGATCGGCGCCGCGCTCCACACCGTGGCGCGCACGCTCAGAGCGCGCAGCAGGACCGCCTGGAGTTGCGCAAGTTGGTGCTCGGCCAGCAGGGCCTCGGGCGAAAGCAGGCGCGCCTCGCGGAGGATATGGGCGTCGGCCAGGTCGGCAAACAAAGCGCGCTCGATGGCGTCGCTGGACACGCGGCGTTCGGCCGCCGTTCCAGCCAGAATGGCCGCGCGATCGAAGACCGCGTGCTCGGCCTGGCGGCGCGCGCTGGCCGCGCTGGTGAACAGGGCGCGCCGCAACTCCACGGGCTCCAGAGTCGCGTCCTCCTCGAATTCGCAGCGGTCGAGTGCCAGTTTCAGCAGGCCGCGAGCCAGTCGCTGCTCGCGCGGCTCCACGTCGACGGCGCGGCAGGCGTCCAGCAGGGCTCCACGAGTTTGCCCGACGTGACCGCGCGCCAGGTCGAGATAGGCGGTGGCCAGTTCCAGCGCGCGCGGACGTTCCTCATCGGAAACCGGCACCACGACCAGCCGGTCGCCGCGCCGGCGCACGTGTACCATGTCAGCGGTAAGCAATGTGTTCGCGCCTCCGCTGGCTGGTGAAGGTTTCGCTGGTGCCGCCCGCGACGAGTTCGTACAGAATCGCCTGCTTGCCGTCGCGTTTGCGCAGTATGCGGCCCAGACGCTGCACGTGCTCGCGCACCGAGCCGCTGCCCGACATGACGATGGCCACGTTGGCCTCGGGCACGTCCACGCCTTCGTTGAGGACCTTGGAGGTGGCGATGGCGGTGTAGCGACCTTTGGCCAATCCGTCGAGAATCTCGCTGCGCTCGCTCACCCGGGTCTGGTGCGTGATGGCCGGCAGAAGAAAACGCCGGGCCACCAGGTGTACGGTGGCGTTGTCCTGGGTGAAGATGATGGCGCGGTCGCGGCGGTGCTGGTGCAGCAGCCGCTCCACGTAGTCCAGCTTGGCCGGGGCGGTGAAGGCAATCGCGCGTTGACGCCGGTAGGCCTCGAAGGCGCGCCGGCCTTCGGCGTTGCGCGAGGACCGGATGATGAACTCGGTCCACCCGTGCGGGCTGGCCATGGAGATTCCGTTCGCGTCGAGAAATTGCCGATACAGGGCGCGCTCGGCCGCGTATTCCGCGCGCTCGGCGGGCGAAAGATCCACCACGACCCGCACAGTCTCGTAACTCGACAGATAGTCGCCCGACAGGGCCACGATGTCCTTGCGGTAGACGATGGGACCGATAAGTTCATCAAGCGCGTCGGGGCCGCCCGCGCCATCGGGTGCAAAGCCGCGCGTGGTCCAGGCGTCGCGCTCGGGCGTGGCGGTCAGCCCTAGACGGAAGGGCGCCAGGGCCAGGCGCGCGGAGAGCGAGTAGCTGGCGCTGGGCAGGTGGTGGCATTCGTCGAACACCAGCAGGCCGAAACGCGCGCCCAGGTTCTCCATGTGCAGGTAGGCCGAGTCGTAGGTGGTGACGGTCAGCGGCCGCAGATCGTATTCGCCGCCGCCGACGATGCCGATCGGCACGTCGAAGCTGGCCAGCAGGCCGTCGTGCCACTGGCGCACCAGATCGAGAGTGGGCGTGACCACCAGGGTGCTCCGGCGGCGCAGGTCGATGGCCATGTGGGCCACCAAGGTCTTGCCCGCACCCGTGGGCAGAACCACAACGCCGCGGCCGCCGGCTGCGTCCCAGGCGCCGAGTGCCTCGCTCTGGTAGGGGCGCGGCTCGCGCCGGACCAGGGCACCCGCAGTCAGGGTTTCGTACTGTCGGGCCTGGTCGACATACGCGATCTTCAGACGGCGCAGGGTCTGGACCAGGTCCGCGTACGCCGAGGCCGGCGCACGAAAACAGGCGGTGCGCTCATCCCACACGCAGGCAGATGGCAGACCGACGAAGGCGGCGGAGATTCCCGCGATTTCCAGTGTGCCCGAGTGAAAACGAATCTCGACTTTGGCAAGTGCGGGCGGCGGCGTTTCGGTCGCGGTCACGGCTGGCCGTCACAGCAACTCGTCGATCTTCTCGCACACATATTCTACATAGCCCCGGCATTGCGCGTGCACCCGCTGGCGATAAATTCCGTAGGCGGTCGGTTCAGTGAAATCCAGGCCGGTGAGGGCAAAGCAGTTGTCGCTGCCGAAGCGGGCGCGAAAGCCGTCGACCAGCGCCTGCACCTTGCTGACCAGGACTTCGCGATCATCGCCAAGCTTGTCGCGGCCAAAGGCCGCGCTGAGCATCAGCACACCGCCGGTCAGCGCCCCGCACACGGACTTGGTGCGGCTGAGCCCGCCGCCAAACCCGGTGGCGATGCGCGGAATCAGGTCACTCTGCCGGCCGAGACGCTTCATTCCGGCGATGGCCACGGCCTCGGCGCAACTCAGGCCCGAGTCGAAGACTTCAAGTGCCAGTTTCGTGGTCGACATACGCCGATGCTAGCACTGCCATGCGAGCGGGCGGGCAATTCTGCTGGGCGCAGCGTGCGGTCTGTGATGACATGGCTTTTCGTATGCGCGCAAAGGTCATCGTCGCCGCAACGCTGCTCCTGGGCCTGGTGGCCTGGGACTTTGCTGCCGCCACCACCTTCGTGGGCGATGATTACCTGTTCCTCGCGTTCGCACGGCTGGAAGCCAATCCGCTCCTGGCCTTCGTACGCGACATGCACGGCGGCGAATACTACCGGCCCGCGCCCATGCTGCTGTGGTGGCTGCTCGATCGAGCGGGGCAGGGGGCGACATGGCCATTTGCCATGGCGGCGTTTCTTTTGCACGCGGGCAGTGCGGCCCTAGTCGTGGCGCTCGGCCGCGGGGTCGGGTTCACGCTCCGGGTTGCGCTGGCCGCGGGCGCGCTGTTCTTGGTGGCGCCGGCCCAACGCGAGGCCGCGCTGTGGTTTGCGGCCAGCACCGATCTGCTCGCCACGCTGGCAACCCTGGCCGCGCTGGTCTGCCTTCTGCGCCAGAGGCGAGGCTGGCAAGCGGCGTCGGTGGCCATGGCTGCACTGGCGTACTTCTCGAAGGAGACGGCGCTGGTGCTGCCGTTGCTCGCGGTGGCGGCAAAGTGGACGGCTGCATCTCGGCAGCCGCCCGTCGCTGAGAACACATGGAGGAGAAGGGAGGGCACAGAGTTTCTTCGGACATGCGTCGTGCCCGTGCTTCCTCATGTGGGTGTCGCGGGTGGGTACCTGATCATTCGCTTCTCGGTGCTGCAGGGGCTGGGTGGCACCAATAATCCGGTCGCGCCGTGGTGGGGACGAGGCCTGCAGATCGTTGGGGGCTTGGTTCATGCGGTGGCGGGCTACGCGCCATTGCCCGAGGCCGTGGCATGGCTGCTGGGCGGCGGGCTGCTGCTGGTCGCCGGAGTGTTCGCGGTGCGCGCCCGCGCATGGTTTTCCGTGCTTTGGACGCTGCTGGCGCTGCTGCCGCTGCCAGCCGCCGGTTGGGTGGTGGGCGCGCGCTACTTCTACCTGCCTGCGGTCGGGCTCATGTTCATGCTGGCATTGGCCGCCGACGCGTGCGGGGCGGTGGTCATTGTTGTCATCAGCCTGCTGGCGGCGGTCGGTCTAGGCTCGACAGCCACCCGCATGGGTGAAGTCTGTCACTACCGTGCGGTTCTGGCTGCAGCCCGCGACGCCGTCGAAAGGGGCGCGCACGAGGGGCACACCATCTTCCTGGTGCGAAACGCGGTGAAGGATCTGGACCTTGCGATCAAGCTCACCACGCCAGCGGAACTCTTGCCTCGGCCGCTGCTGGTGATTCCCGACATGCCCGCCTCGTTCGTCTGGATGCCGGAGGCGCTTGCCGACCGCGCGCGCTTTCTGCTCGCCAGGCCGCCCTTGCCGCCTGCCGGTGAGTACTGCTTCGGTGGCCAGCACATCGTCGGCCTGGCCCGCCGCGAGGAGGCCCCGGACCTCGACGAGGTGCTCGCCCGGCTGCCCGAACTTCGTTTCATCGAACTGGTCACGGACGGCCGCGGCCAGGTAACCGGACAAGACCGAACCGATTTGCGCCGGTGAGTGTGCGCGCACGCCAGATTTCGAGATCTGGCCGCGCGCGACGGGCTGGCGTAGCATCAGGATCCGGGAGAGAAGAGCAACGTCATGGCAAAGACAAGTCAGAATCATTTGGAGCTGATCAAGGTCGCGGTTTCATTGGCCCAGAAGCGAACCTTCGATCACCTGCTGTATGTGGGCGACATCCCGCTGCCCGAGGAAGTTTTTCGCGGCAAGCCGCGGGCGCGCAAGAAACTGGTGCAGGCGGTGGTCAGCGAGGCCCAGCGCGCGGTGGTCGAGGCCACGGGCGTTCCCGTAATCCCGCTGCCGCAGTACGATTTGGGGCGGCCCGAGAAGCTGAAGCTGGCCCTGGTCAGCGGTATCGCGCGCGGGATTTATGCCGAGGGTGACGTGGTGGTGGCGCTGCTGTCGGCGCGTCCAGTGGGCAAGCCCGACTCCATCCTGGTGGTCAACGTGGGCCCGGACGAGGAAGACGTGGGCTTCGGCTTCTTGCGCACCGAAGGCGTGCAGCCCGAGATCCTGGAGGCGCTTATCGACCTGGCGGTCACCATCGGTGTGGAGGGCTGGGAGGGCCGGCCAGTGGGGGCGCTGTTCGTGATCGGCGACTCCAACAAAGTCATGGAGCAATCGCGGGTGCTCAGCCTCAACCCATTCCAGGGCTATTCTGAAGACGAGCGCAACATGCTGAGCCCGGAAGTGCGCCGTGCCCTGCGCGCCTTTGCCGTGCTCGACGGCGGCTTCGTCCTGCGCGAGGACGGCGTGGTGCTGGCCGCAGGCCGCTACCTCAATTTTGACGAGAAAGATGTGCGCGTGCCGCTGGGCCTGGGCTCGCGCCATATGGCCGCCGCCGGCATCACGCACGAGACCGAGGCCATCGCGGTGGTGGTGTCACAGACTTCGGGCGCCGTGCGCGTCTTCCGTCACGGCCGCGCCGTGCTCGAGCTGTCGTCGAGAATCCGGCGATCGTAGATCCGCCGGCCAACAATGCCCGTCAGCGAGCCACCTGAAGTGGGCGAACGGAGCTTGCAGCCGTCAGTCGCACGCCGAGCGTGCCGAAGTAAGCTGAGTGTTGCCCCGCGATTTGAGCCTCCCTATATTGCCGGGGCAGTGTCGTGAAATCGCTCTTGCATCCCGTCCTCGGTATCGTGGCAATCGCGGTAGCCCTCGGGCTTGCGCTTCGTACGCTATTCTTCCGCCTCGCCCCGTGGCTGTGGTCCAAGGAATCGCCACTTGATGTGCGTGCCATTACGCCCTGGACTCGCTGGGCCGTCGCCGAACGAGACGGCATCGAACCGTATGCGCTGCTGCTCCTCGTGCTGGGTGCCTGCGCGGCAACCGTTGTTCTCTCCCGGCTGAGCGAACGATTGCCTGAGAGACTTCGCGCCGCCGTCGCGGCGTCGGCGCTGCCGGCCGTGATTGTGCTCGCGTTCTCGGTCCCCTTGCGCCCACCACTCTCCGTCGTCGCGAACACGCCCGGGCTCGCACTCCTAGTCGTCAGTGTTAGCCTGCTGGTAACCGTGTTCGTCGGCTGGGCTGCTGCGGCGAGAAGATATTGTGTGTCGGCGTTGCTGGTGCTCGGTCTGGCGGCCGTCTGTTTCCTGCCAACGACACTTCTCTCCCGGTTCGACGGGCAGACTGTCTTTGCGCCTGCTCTTCGTCTCGTGCACGGCGCATCTCTTCGGAATATTTACTTCCAATACGATCTTCTCCTTTCACTGCTGGCGGTTGCTTGGTTCAAGGTTGGTGCTGACCCTATGGCCTTTTCCTTTGTAACAGGTCTGGGCTATTTCCTGTTGTTCATCGGTCTTTGGCTGACCATGCGCCGTTGGTTCTCGTGCGCCCGACTCCTGGCGCCTCTGCTGGTCTGTCTCGTGCTTGTGCGCTTCTATGGCAACATGCACGACGCGAGTGCGCTTCCGCAGCTAACTCCCTGGCGACTAGATTTGTGGATCGTCCCGCTGGCGCTGACGCTCGTGTTTGGTCTTGATCATTGGCTGGTTGGCCTCGCACTGGCCCTGCTGTGCTTCTTCTGTCGCAGTTTTGGCATCCTCTATCTTGCAGCTTACGTGCTGGCGTGGGGAACTGACTTTCTCGCTGCTCGCTCGATCGAGTCGGAGAGAGCGGAACCGTTCTTCAAGGCATTGTGGACGGGTCTGCGTCGGGCACTGCCTATTGTGGGGCTGGTTGGTTGCTCCTTCGTGGTGGGGCGCTTGATGTTTGGCAGCCTGACCACCGAGGCCGTCAGCCTGTATCGCAGCTTGGGCATCGGCATGACGAAGATCGCCAGCGGATCATTCTACTGGTGGATCGTTCCCCTTTCCGCCGTGGTGGCAGGATTGGTCTTCTATCGGCGAGCCTCGTTCTCGCTCAAGCAACGACAGGGAGCCATTTCCCTTTCTGCTCTGGCCATCGCCAACTCGCTCTACTTTTTCGGTCGCAGCCACGAGAGCAATCTGGTTCTACTCAGCGCCATCTTTCTTGTGCTCTTCTTCCTGGCCATCGATCTAGCCTGGGGATTGCCGGAAACACGCGATGCGCTGGCCATGCGCTGGTTCTTGAGAATCCTTCCGTGGTGCACGGTCGCGTTCTGTGCGTATTTCTACGCGGGCCAGGTTGTGGCGCGAGTGGAGAGCCAAGCCGCATTGGTCGGAAGACACCAAGCGCTTGCGCCGGCGCACCAATATGACTTCGTTCCGGTCATCGATTGCAGGGAGATATCCGGCGCCATCGGCGATGCCAAGGTCGTGTACTTTTCCTTCAATGACTTCTGGTTCTACTGGCAATGCTCGAACGAGCCCGCGGGAGGCTATCAGCCGTTGACGTTGTCCCCTCTCATGGAACCGCTGATTCGACAGTTGAATCGCGACGTGACGGCGGGACACATGATCGTTGTGCCCAAGCAGGCAAGGGACTGGGCCTCAGTTTTCAAGCAGGAATTCTTGCCAAAGCTGGGCAGCCTTTCGCTTACCGAGACCGAAAAGTATCTGGTCTACCATCGCCCGTGATCGAGCCATGCTGACGGTGGAGGGACGCCTCAAGTGCCCCGACCGTTGACCTCCCACCTGCGAGCACTGCTCCAGTGTGACCAGATGCCTAAATTGGCGGACGCCGCCAATTGGGGACACGCGCTAGAAATCCACGAGCTGGCGAATTTTGGCTTCCAATTCGGCCTCGGTCACTTCGTGCTGTTGCCGGCTGGCGAGATCGCGCAGGACCAACTTGCCGGTCTGCAGTTCGTTGTCACCGACGATGAGCGCCAGCCGTGCCTTGAGAACGTCGGCGCGCTTGAGTTGCGACTTCAAGCTCGCCTCCCGATGCTCCAGTTCGGTGCGCACGCCTTGCAGGCGCAGTCGATGCGCCACGGGCAAGGCCCAGGCCTGCGCTTTCTCTCCCAAAACCGCGATGAAGAGAGCCAGCACGGGCTCAAATTCCTCGGCCGGCTCGGCCAGCGCCAAAAGGACACGTTCGACGCCCAGAGCGAAACCGATGGCTGGTACCTCGGGGCCACCCAACGACGACACCAGACGATCATAGCGCCCGCCGCCGCCCAGCGTGTTCTGCGCGCCCAGATCGCCGATCTTGGCCTTCACCTCGAAGATGGTGCCGGTGTAGTAGTCCAGCCCGCGCACCAGCTTGGTGTCCACCACGCTCGGGACACCAAGCGCCGAAAGGTGGCTGCGCACAGTTTCGAAGTGCCGCTTGGATGAGTCGCCCAGCACGTCCAGCAAGACGGGGGCACCAGCGGCCAGCCTCTGGATATCAGGATCCTTGGAATCCAGGATGCGTAGCGGATTGGTTTGCAGCCGCTGCCGCGAGCCCTCATCCAGCTTGTCGAGGTGGTTCGTGAAGTACCCGCGCAGGGCCTCGCGATAGCTCGCGCGCTCCTCAGGCTCGCCCAGGGTGTTGACCGCGACCTCGAGGTCGGAGGGCTTGATGCCCATCTCGACGAGCAACGCCACCAGCATGGCGATCATCTCCGCGTCGACGCTGGGCGCGGCCAGACCGAACGCCTCGGCCCCCACTTGGTGGAACTGGCGCAGGCGGCCGCGCTGGGCGCGCTCGTGGCGAAACATCGGACCCAGGTAGTACCAGCGGGTCACCGGCTCGCGGGTCCATTGCGAGCGGGCGATGTACGCGCGCACCGCGCTGGCCGTGCCCTCGGGCCGCATGGACACCGACTGCCCGTCGCGGTCGGGGAAGGTGTACATCTGTTTCTCGACCACCTCGGTGTCCTCGCCCACCGAACGCACGAAGAGCGGCGTGTATTCGAGAATCGGCGTGCGCAACTCGCGATAGGCGAACGACTCCAACACCGTGCGCGCCTTCTCCTCGACGAATTGCCATTTCGACACCTCGGGCGGCAGGATGTCGTTCATTCCCTTGACGGTGGGTGGTAGGTCAGACACGGCCGGATTTATAGCAGATGCCGGCTATTCGGTGCGAACCACAGCCAGGCCCAGTCCCTCCACGATGCGTGCGGTGGCGCGTTCCACCAGGGCCGCGTCGCGGCCGTCGACGGTGATCTTGACCTTGTATTCGGCGACATCGAGGCGAGGGTAGGAGCCCACGGCCACGCCGGGAAACTCGGCCACCACGGCGTCGAGCGTCCCGGCGATGATGGCCTCCCCCTCGCGGGAGTACACCGCGCGACTGAGGATGGGGCCGGCGCGGAACATTTCTCGCACCATCTGGAACTTGCGGCGGAATATCTCGGGCACCCCGGGCAAGAGGTAGACGTTCTTTACCGTCACCACGGGCCAGCGGGAACGGTCCCCATCCGGGCCGTAGAGCAGTTGTGCGCCGTCGGGGATGTCCGCCATGCACAGGTCGCGCTCGTGCAGATTGGACCCCATGGCCGAACGAATCTTGGCTTCCAGTTCGAGATTGCGCCGCAGCAGCAGGCCAAACGCCTTGGCCATCGCTGCCATGGTCACATCGTCGTGGGTGGGGCCTACGCCGCCCGAGGTGAAGACATGATCGTAGCGACCGGACATGCCGCGCGCGGCTTCCGCGATCTCGTCGATCTCGTCGGGGATGACGTCGATGCGGCGGACCGCCACGCCTAGCCCGCGCAGCTCGCGCGCCAGATAGCGGGCATTCTCTTCTTCGACCTTGGCAGAAAGGATCTCCTCGCCGATGACCAGGATTCCCGCGGTTGGACCGTGAAACGGCAGTTTCATGTCGGCGACACCCAGGATACATCGATGGTTGGCATGTCCACCACAGGAGGAGCTAGCGAAGCGGATTGACCCAGCGAAGCTGGGGGAAGCGCGCGAAGTCGGCGTCGTTCGAGTGGAGTTCGGCCTGGTGCTCGATCGCCAACGCAGCCAGTTGCGCATCGGTCGTCAGGTTGCCTGCCGCGCCCAGCCCGCGCAGAAGGCGGAAGGCAATCTCCAGGTGGCGTGGGCCGGGAACCAAGAAGCTGACCTGGCTGCGTGACAGCCATCTCTCCACATGGGCCACGGCGTTCTCGACGGTCATGGGACGATCGAAGATGCGCGGATTGGTCACCACCCGGATGAAACCGTAGAGAGCGGGCGCTGCAAGGCCCACGGGCTTGGGGTCGTTCATCAAGTGCTCCCACCAGCGGCGCGCCTTCGCGTGCTCGGCGAAACCGTTGATGTGCGCGTAGACCAGCAGGTTGACGTCAGGAACAATCACGATCGCCTTCGGCGCGTCGGAACCAGGAGGGCTTCGTCTTCTAGCTCGTCGGCGTACTTGTTGAGCGCGGTCCGGTCCAGCCCCGGCAACAAGGCCGCGTGATGCGCTGTGATCCGGTAGACGGCTTGCGCTTCGCCCGCGCCACGTGGAGAAAGACCGCGGCGAATGGCCTCGTTCACGACTTGCTTGAAAGGCTTGCGCGCCCGATGCACTTCCCCTTCCACCAGGTGGAAGACATCGGCGTCAAGCGTGAGGGTTGTGCGCATGAAGGCATCATGATGCCAAATAATAGAGTCGTCAAGATGCTATCCGAGGCCGGCTTGGCTATCCGATACCGCGGGCCAGGCCGGTCTTCCAGGAAGAGCGTTTGCACGCGACCAACTTGCCCTGGGGAAGGTTGAAATGAAGTCACCTTGCCTCCATGTGTCACCGAGCATCACCCAAAAAATTGCGCCTCCGGGTAGCCTCCCCATACTGATGGGACGGAGCCGTCATGCGTCGCGATACCCGGCCAAGAAGAACCTGGATTCTGCGTGGGCTGGCGGCTGTCCTGCTGGCCGTCACCTTCGGGTACGTGCCCTATCATCTGTATGCACGTTCCGGCTACGCCCGCTATCTGGAATTGCGGCGCGATCTGGTGGCGGCCAAGAGCCGCAACACACGCCTGCGCGCCGAGAACGAGCGGCTGGCCCGTGAGGTGGAGGCCCTGCGCACGGATTCTCGCGCGCTGGAACAGGTGGCCCGCGCCGACATGGGGTGGGTGCGGCCGGGCGAGATCCTCTTCGATTTTGCCGAGGGGCGATGAGACTGTCCAAGCTGCGCGCTCGTCTGGCTTTCGAGACCCGGCGTGCTTGGCAGACGGTATGGGGCTTCGCCTTGGTGGCGACCATGGGTGCCCTGCTGTGGCTGGGCTGGTTTCCCGACCTGCGCCGGCCCGGCGCTGACTGGACGCGCGGGTTGGCCGCGGCCGCGCTGGCGGCGGCCTTGCTGGTCAAGCTGGCCGGTCGCATCGGCACCAGCAAGCGCCGGCGCACCCGCGCGCGCGAGTTGATTTCCGATCTCGAGATGGGACTGCTCTTGCTCTCGGCAACTTACGTCTTTCTGTCCATGGCGGGCGGGGTCACCGCGCCTTTGTATCCGCTGGTCTACGCGCTGGTCAGTTTCCTGGTGACCTTCCATCCCCTGTCGGTCGGCTGCCCGCTGGCCGCGGCTGCGCTCGGTTTCGAGGCCATCATGGCCTATGGCCTGGGCGCCACGCCGGATGCGGCGGCCGCCTTTCCCGGACACGCGGGCTTCATCGCCGTGTTCGCCGTGCTGAACGTGGCCTTCCTGCACGCCGAGGTGGCGCGCCAGCGACGCGAGCGCCGGCGCTGTCTGGAGGCGGAGGTGGCTTCCATGAAAGAGGAGGCGCGCGATTTCCGCCTGATCTCGTCGGCGCTGAGCTGCGAGCACCATGTGCGCACGCGCGCCGAGGAAGAGGAGAAGCTGTCGCAGGGATCGATCGAGACCATTCACGATCAGTTGCTGCACACGGTGGATCTGCTCCGTCGATCGATGGCGCTGCAGACCTGCGCCCTGCTCTGGCTGGACAGCACGGGCGACAAATTGAAGTTCAAGGAACTGTCGAGCGATTCCCCGCACATGGCGGAAGGGCCGCTGTCGGCGCACACCGGTGTGCTGGCCGCCATCATCAAAGATCGGCGGCCCTGTGTTCTGGAATCGCCGCGGCTGTCGCTTTTGCCCTATTACCAGGGGCCGGCCGATGTGTCGGCCTTCCTGGGCGTGCCGGTTTCGGAGGGATTGTCCCTGCGCGGGGTGCTGGTCGGCGATCGCGAGGCGGGCGCTGTCTTCTCGGCGAGCGAGGTGGAGTTGTTCACCGCCGCTGCGGATCAGGTGATGCGCATCGTGCAGTCCGAGCGTGTGTTCCAGGCGGTCGAGCGCTCCAAACACGAGCACGAGCGCTTCTACCGGGCCTCGGCTGCGCTCAATCGAGCGTTGACCCTGGCCGAGGTCTACGACGCTGCCATCGAAGGCGCGCGCGGTGCGTGCGAGTTCGACTTTGCCGCCATCGCGACTTACGAGAACGCCGACGGGAACCACGTTCTCAGTCGGGTGGTGGGCGAGGGGGCCGACGATCTGGCGGGCCGGACCTTCTGCGACCCGGGCTCCATCGCGTCCATGGTGGTCAAGAACAAGCTGGCCTTGCCGGCTGCCGGCGACTGGCGCGATCGCGGCGGCTCCTACGTGTTCGAGCCGCGCGAGCGTTTCAAGGGTTTCGAGTCGCTCTACGTGTTGCCCCTGCTGGTCAAGGACGAGGTCATGGGAACTTTCACCGTGGCGGCCCAGCGAGCCGGCGCCTTCCCGGCTGACCGGCGCGAGATGCTGGGCGTGATCGCGAACCAGGTGGCCATCTCGATGCAAAACGGCCGCATGGTTCAGGCGCTGGAGGAGCAGGCCACCACCGACGGGCTGACCGGCCTGGTCAACCACCGCACCTTCCAGGAGCGCTTCTCCGCCATGCTGGGCCGGGCCGAGCGCCACTCGATGCGCGTGTCGTTCATCCTGACCGACATCGACCATTTCAAGAAGATCAACGACACCCACGGCCACCCGACCGGCGATCAGGTGTTGAAGCGGGTGGCGCGTATTTTGAAGGCCAGCGCGCGCAAGATCGACATCGTGGCCCGCTACGGAGGCGAGGAGTTCGCGTTGGTGCTGGAGGGCACGGATCGCACCGGCGCGCGCCAGTTGGCCGAGCGCATCCGGCAGGAGGTGGGCGCGCAGACACACGACTCGGCCAAGGGCGCGTTCAGGGCGACGCTGTCGCTGGGCGTGGCGGTATATCCCGAGGACGGCAAGAGCAAGCAGGAACTGATTGCCAACGCCGACCAGGCCCTGTACGCAGCCAAGCACGGCGGCCGCAACCGCACCGTGTGCCACGGCGAGTTCGCGCGCGCGAAAGACGCTGCGCCGCGGGCGCGCGCAGCGGGGTAGGGGAGGCCCTGCCCGGGTCGCTGAACGTGCCGAAGCAACGACCGGCCCTCGCGTGCCGACAACCCTCCACGCAATCTCGCGCGGCGAAGTCGTACCTGCTCCCGCCACGCCTCCAGCGGCCCGTAGCGAGCAAGACAAGCCCAAGCGGCGATCATGATATACCCGGTCTTGCTGCCATCCCACGAGCCTAGTCTCTTCTCTCGGGTTGTTTCCAGGTACACTACCCCGGGTGGTCGGCAGAGCATCCATAGCTCCTGCACTATGTGCAACCGGAGGCACCATGTTGAATCGCGTGTGTTCTGTTCTCGTGACGCTGACCGTACTGTCTATGCTGGTCATCACCGTGGGTGCAGTCGGGTGCGGCAGTGGTGGCGGAGGCACGACCAGAACCACGGGAGGAGCAACCGCCTTCGCGGGCACCACCGGCACCGCGGGTGGCGCGATCAACTCCGCCGGAGGTGTGGCCAGCCCCACCGGAGGCACCACGGACGCCGTCGGCGATGCGGGTGGAGGAGGCATGGCCAGCACCACCACAAGCATCCCCAACTATGCGGGCACAGTCGGCACCACTGGAGAAACCACAGGCGGAGGAAGCACCAGCACAATGGGAGCCTCCGGTGGAGGAGCCACCATGGTCACCAGCGGAGGAACCACCAGCGATGCGGGTGTGACCGGCACGACTGGAGGAAGCACCATCACCATCGAGGGCACAGGTGGACGAGGCAGCGCTAGCGTTGTCGGAGGCACCACCAGCGATGCGGGTGTAACCAGCATCACCGGCGGCGCACAGGCGAGTCAGGACGGTGGTGCCCCCGCCCCTTGTGGCTGCAACGGCAAGAGCGACTGCGCAGTGTGGAAGAGCGTGTTCATCACCTGGTACGGATTCAACGACAACTCGTGCACTGTCGAGACCGAGCACGACTGCAACACCATCGCGTTCCCTGGGCTCGGACCCCAGAAGCACCAGGTAGCCACCGAAGGCAAGGGGACGTACGACGACCCCATCACCTGCGCCGCCTCGGCGACCGACAGCGGTGGCGACAGTGAATCGTCCGGGGGCGTGACGCTTTCGCCTGGCACACTCGTCTACAACCCCGAGGTAAAGAAGTACTTCATCATGGAGGACCAGTGCGCCGAGTGTACGGCAGACTACCTCTGCGAGCCCGACGACGACACGACCCCGGATACCGATGCCCCCACGGGGTGCAAGCAGAACGGGTACCCGCACATCGATTTCTGGATGGGGCCATCCTTCATGCAGAACGCCACCACCCTGAACAACTGTGAGGACAACTCCACGATCGGCAACCCGTACGCGGGCACGGGCACCGTCGTCGTCAACCCCCCGGACAATCTGGAGGTCGTCACGACTCCCCTCTACACGGGCACAGGCGCGGGGGGTGGATGTTGGACGAGCGTTCAGGTCAATTCCGACTCATGCCCTTGACGCTCCCTGGACGGGGAGCACTCTTCCCTCCGTCTGAGTTAGCTTTGGAAACTGGGGTGCCTTTGCCCGCACGTACCCACGATTGTCCGTACACCAGGGGCGGAAATGTCGGCGGGCGAAAAATTCCGGGGCAAAATTTCAAGCCGGCTGCCCAGCTTGAACCCGGAGACGTGAACTCAGGAAATACGCGGGAGCCGCAACCGGCCCACAACGCTCTCGTGTCTGCGTCCAAGATCGACGATATTCCTTGGGCATGTGGGGACCAATAGCACTCTTGCTGTGGGCTGGGTCGGTCACGGTGTTGCCGATGGGCACGTCCTGCCCAAGCGGAGAGGCCATCGCCGCTGAGTTGGACCGGTTGGGTGCCGGTGCTGCGCTTGCTGCCTTGGGTTCGTCACAGGTCACAATCAAAGACACGAAGATGCACGTGGTCCTGCGGGGTCGGGACGGTTCCCTACTGGGTGATCGAGAAGTCGCGGCGCCCGAGGATTGCATGCGGTACAGACTATGGTCAACGGAGAGGCGCTACCCGCAAGCCCCCACTTCACGAATACGGCCGCAAACCCGAGCAAGCCTGCCCCGAAGATGACTGTGAAGACACCCCGGGAGGATGGAGAGGACGCCGTTGATTCGATCACGGTGCGCCGAGGGTTAGATCGGAAGGCGACCAGAAGCCAGGAAATGAAAGTTGGAAGCGAAGACCTCGTTCACCTGCTCCTGACCCAGAGGTACAAATCGCCCCAGCGAGGTGCCGGAACGAATCCCGTGAGCGAAGCGCCCAATGGGCAACGTAGGTCCGCCACAACGACGTCGGCCTCGGAGACCAGCTTGTCCGCGTCTGAGGCGGACATCTCGCCGGAACGTCGGCCTTCCGAGTCCGCGGCAACCGAGGCGTTCACCTCGTTGAGGGGGAGCAGGCGCTGCGCGCGACATCCGAGGTGGGCCACCATGAGCGCGGGGCGGTCAGGCGGGCGGCGCTCGGGCATCTCGGCGACCGAGATGTCACCGAAATTCTTGCGATTTCGGCTGTAGCGCAGGGTGAAGTCGAAGAACACCAGTTCACCCGCGACCGTGATTTCTCGGTAGAGGCTCCCGCTCTGTCTCCACAGCAGGTGGGTGACGCCGAAGCTCGCGAGTTGGTCGAACACCGCACCCGGGCTGCCAAGGTAGGCGTAGTCGATTGCCCCCTGATAGAACTGGCTGTCACCCACAACCTTCCTGCGAATCCCGAGCCGCAGGTATTCCTCGTGCACGAGCACGACGGCGTTGGCGGGCAGATAGGCAGCGATGGCCTCGTAGCCCGTGTGTGTCGTCAGCGCATTGGTGTCCTTGCGGAACGACGCCGACAGCAGCTCAATGGTCGGCCTGAAGACCACGTCTCTGATCATCGCGTGGGTTGGCAGAAACGGTACGTCCCCGCCCCAGACCAGTTGCAGGCCGACTAGGGCCGCGACACCGATGCGGGCCACCAGGTTACTGGACCACGCGAGCGCGAGGGTGGCGCTGGTGGACGCGACCATCCACGGCAGCAACGCCTGCAGGTAGCGGTCTTGGTGGTAGGTCCAGTACCATACGAAGACGCCGATCATCGCACCGGTGGCAAGCAACCAAGTCCGTCCGCTGCGCCGAACGAACAGCAGCAGGGGCAGGCTCAGCGTGAACAGGAACCCGAACACCGGCACGTCGTGGTGGAAGGGGTACCAGTCGTGAGGAACGAAAGAGAACTTGAACGCGGCGATTGAAGTTTCGCGAAGACGCTCGATCAGTGTCCCGGTCGGCCGCCAGTCCGCGACCGGGATCAGGCCTTGCCAGCCGGGAACCCAGGGCCGGGAGGGGAAGAGTTTGCCCAGCAACGGGTACACCGGGTTGCCGTGCCAGATCAGATTCGCGAGCCAGTGCGATGCCGTGGCCAGCAGGGCAACCACGGCCACCAACCCTGGGCCGCTCGCCAGGAACTTCAGGATCCGACCTCGGTGTTGCGGGATGGCACGAACTGTCCCGACGAGCAGGAACAAAGCCACCGGGATCAAGAGGCTGAGGGCCTGGTACTTGGTGAGAGCGCCACCCGCGATCATCAGGCCGAGCAGCACACACCTGCCCGCAGACCAACCGCGCAGCACGCGAGCGGCGGCGAGAGCCAGCGGAACCGCCCAGAAAGCGAGCACATGGTCGGCCGCCCCTCCCAGGCTCGAGTCGTAGAGGAACAGCCCGGGAAACAGGAAGAACACAACCCAGGACATGCCCGCACGCTTGCCGGGCACCAGCACCTCCACCAGCAACGGCAGCGAGGCGAGGGTCGCCAGAAACAGGAGAAACTCCAGGTGCGCCACCAGTTCCAGACGGAAGAACTCGTCGCTTGGGGTGATGGTGAACGCCCAGGTGTAGAGCCAGGACGCCAGGTGAGGCAGCGCACCCGAAAACGATCCCTCGGGGAAGGCTCGGATGCAGTGGGCGACGCCGTAGTGCTCCGCGATGGGGATGTGGTACGTCTGGGCGTCAAAGGCGAGGTTGTCCGGGGTCATCACGCAGAGGTAGACGAGCGTGATCCCAAGCGTGCCCACGACGGCGGCGCCGACGCGCAAGACGGAGAAGGAAGCCGTGGGCCTCGGAAATCCACGCACATGCCGGAATGCGCGCATTAGGTAGGGCACCAGCGACGGAGCCCCCGCGGCCGTCAGGACGGCCGGGAACAGGTAGTAGAACGGACCGCGCAGGAGGCAAAAGATGCCAGCGAGGAAGATCCCGGTGCCGAACGCGAGGACCCCGACGGCGAAGTCGAACAGGAGCCGTTCGCGTACGCGCAGCCTGAGTCCGGGGAGGACGCCAAGCAACGCATGACCTGCTGACAGGCAGGAAATGCCGAACACCAGCGTCCAGAGCCAGATCCCTGCGTACTTCCAAAAGATCCAGTTGGCGACGGGCTCGTGCCCGTTGGTAGCGACCAACAGGATGTAGATGTCCGCAATCAAGGTCGCGACAAGCAGGTAGGGACGCGCACGATCGAAAATGCGTCGCAAGACGAGAAGGGCGTGTGGCATGGCGGCGTTCGATCCGGTCGAGTGCTTTCCGGCCCCCGCAAGGGTTCGCTGGCAGTCGCAATGTATCAAGTGGCCCTGCCGATCTCCAATCCCCCTGGTTTGTCCGGAGCAGCGCGCGGACGGGACGGAGACGCGGTACACAGACAGCGCATGGCCGGCCCTGGCCCACGGTCTTTACGGCCCAATACCTACTCCTGCGACCAGACACGTCTGCTGTGCGCCGAACCGTAGCCCACTGGAACCTTGTTTGGCGCTAGCGTGTCCGTCGCGGCTGCGGCGGGGGTACGAGGTCCACCGGCTCGTCAGGGCCAGGCGGCCCAATCAGATCGACCGGTGCGCCCAGGTCCACCGGTGCCGCGAGATTGGGCTCCAGATCGACCGGCACGTTGAGATCCACGGGCGGCTCGCTCGCGTCGCTGGGTGCAGCCAGCTGCTGGGTGAGTGGCCGAAGAGACGTTCGGCCCGCTGTTGTCGCTGTCTGCACCCGCGAAGACGACGGTCGCGGCGCGGGCTGCGCCCGACCGGTCGCCGAGACGGCTGGACTGGCTACCGGCGTCGGTCGCCGGGTCGGCTGCGCGGCCCGCGCCGCGGCTGAAGCCCTCGATGCCTGCGACGGACGGACGAGCGGTCCTTGAATGCTTCCGGCTGGGGGGCTGGCCGAAGCGCCGCCTGCCACGGGGATCTCGATCGAGTCATCTGCTGCGGCAGAGGTGGTCGCACGGGGCACGGCACCCATATTGGCGGATGGTCGCTCGCCGGTGGCCGCGCCTGGAGGCACATTCGCGGTCTGTGACTTGCGTGCCACGGTCATATAGGGAAGGGCGTCGTCTACCTGGCGTTCGAGCGCGCGCGACGCGTGTTCCTGCCGTCGCTCCCACACCAGATTGATGGTCATTTCGTGGACCTTGGCCTTGATCACGTGATACGGCCGCTCCACGCTGATACCCTTCGCAGTCACGTGGATGATGTGATAGCCCTTGGGCACCTTCAGGGTGACAGTGCCCTCCTTGGGTGTCCCCACCGCTTTGCTGCGCCCCTGGTCGAGCCACACGCGCGCCCCTTCGACCGGGCCGCTGTCGTCGACGACAGTGATCTTGAACTCCGCCTCGGACGCCTCCAGGTTGAAGACCACAAAGGCGGTCTTGCGGGGAAGTACTTCGGCCATTTCAAAGGGTTCGTTCAAGACCAGAACCTGGCGTCCTCGCGTGTAGACGCCGTACAGGTGAACGAAGTACTTGCCCTTGGGAATGCCCCGAAACGTCGTGCTGCGCTCGACCTGCCAGGCCTCGAAGCGCCGCTTGCGCTGGCCCAGCCATTCCAGTTTCTTCACGTATGCTGTGGGGTTTTCGATCACCGGCGTCTTGTTGCTGTGCGAGATGAGGATAGAGAACATCTCTTCCTTGGAGTCGGGATCCCACTGCACTCGCACCACGATCGCGCCGCGGAACGAGATGACGGTCGCCCAGGTCACGGCCCCAGCCAGCGCCAGCACGCACAGGACTGCGAGCAAGGGATTGATCATCACCAGGCCCGTGGATCGTCCTATGAGAGAGCTGCTGGCCTTGTGAACCTTCTGTTTGGCAACGTCAAACAGGATCAGCTCGACGGTCACCCAGGGCGCCAGCCCGGCCGGCTGGATGCGGTACATGAGCACGGCCTCGCCGCCCATGTCGTGCGCCAGAACCGCCAGCGCGTCCTCCGTGGTTCTGTTGGCAGGAAGCTCCTCGGTGCGGACCTTCGACCGCGAGGCGTTGAGTTCCCAGGGCGGGCGCATGAGCGCCTCAAGCAGGCCACTGGAAAGCCTCTCTGGCCGGACCAAGAAGGGCCAGTAGAAAGGCTGGCCGCTTCCGGGCAGAGGCGCGATGGTCACCGCGGTCAGTGTCGGTTCGTAGAGCAGGTCGAATTGCTGCAGGAGCGTGTACAGGTTACGCGCCAAGGTCGAGGGCGGCCCCATCGGCTTCTCCGGCCCCTGGCCAGCGGCGTGAGCCTGTGTCGATTCGTCCTGGCGCGACCTGATTTCCTGGCTCAGCGCTGTCGCAGCCGGGTCGCTCCCTCCTACCTTGTCCAGACGAGCGCCGACCGCCTTGACTTGCGCCGTGCTCAAGTCCTGGACCTTGATGAGTGGAGCCGCCTGGCTGACCGGCGCGCCGCCGGTCAAAGCGCGCGCAGCCACGGTGGAGGCAAGGCCCGGCTCCTGCGGAGCGAGTTTCTGCGCGGCGGTCAGGGTAGCCGACTCCACCTGCGGGCCAAAAGTTCCGGGCGCCGATGCTGCCACAACCGGCAGGGCCGTGCGCCACTCGGAGGCAGGCCGGCCCAGCAAGGGCGATAGCGCCTCGTCGCGTTTCTCCACCGGATCGCCGCGTTCGATGGCCAGCGCAGCTCTGGCCACCGCCACGGCCGGAACGTTGCGCGCACCCTTGAGAGTGTCAAGTTCGCGTTCAGCGGCGTCGAAATCCCGCAAGGCGATCTTGGCCCGCGCCTTGGCGGCGCGCAGGGCGATGTTCTTGGGGTCAGCCGCCAGACCCTCGTCGGCCAGTTCAACCGCGGTGGTCCAGTCGCCCATGAGCAGGCGGGCCTGCACGCGCGTCTGCTTGGGCAAGCCGGGCTCCTCGGCCAGGGAGCGGAGAACGTCGAGCACTGCGGACAAATGGGCGGCCGTGTTGGGCAGAGCGACCTCAATGGCCCTTGCTGCTGCGGCGGCGTCGCCAACCAGCAACGCCGCCTGGGCCGCCACAAAGGGACGCAGGTCAGCCAGACCCACGGCCGGGGCGTCGATGACGGTGGCACCGATGGCAGGGGCCAGGCGTTCGGCGATCTGACGAGCCAGTTCGCCGAATTCGCCCATGGCGACGCTCACCGAAATGCGGCCGACTCGCTTGCCCGCGGGGCCATAGACCAAACCGGTTGCCATCAGGCGCTTGGACGACTGCTGCAACTGCGCAATGAGGATGCGGTCGGCGCCGAGTTGCTCGGCAAGCCGGGGCGCCAGGTCTTGGGTCGCGGTCAAACTGTCGCGCGGGGGACGGCCAGTGAGCGCTTCGATGGCAAGGGCCAGTTCGTGTCTCGGCACCATCTGGCGCTCTCCGGGCTTCAGATACGAGCGAAGGAGCATCGAGACCGCAGCGGCCTGTTCGCTGAGTTCCGGCGGCGCGCTGAGGTCCGGTAACGCGGTGGCGCCCTGGGCTGTCGCGGGCCGCGCCGGCGCCAAGACCGCGAGCAAGAGCACGGTCAGGAGAGTCGGACAAAGGCGAGCGCGGGCGCGGGGTGCGGACATCGTGAGAATCTTCAATTGATCTTCGGCGGGTTTGCTCGACAAATCAATGCCACCTCGAACCTCTTCAAGCGACGCAGCGCGATCGCGTCAGGGGGTGATAGAGTCGAGTCGATGTTGAGGGGACTTCTTCCACTCGCCGCCGGCCTCGTCATGGTGGCCACGGTCGGCTGTCGTTCCAATCCCGACAAACCGATCGGGCCCGCCGACTCATACATCTTGTTTGCGCCGGTCGCGGGAAAGCTGGACGGCGCGCTTCCTGTCGTACGTCGTCTGGATATCAAGGACGAGACCGTGCAACCGCTGCCCCGGCTGCTCGAGTCGAGCTTCGCTTTCGAGATGTTGCGCACAACCTACTTGGCCAAGCAGTTCGTTCGCGAGGCCAGCGTGGATGGCCAACGGTTTTCGACAGCCGCACGACACGACGCTGCGGAGCCGACCTGTCTGGTCCTGGGGATCGAGCGACAGCCCTACGGACTCGGGTTGGCCTTGTCCCAGACCTTCGGCGGTCCCCAACCGCGTCCACGCCTGCCGTGGATTGGCCTTGCTGCCGATCCCTCTGCCGACAAGGCCCTGGTGCAGACCGTGGCCGGCCGCCTGGCCACCTATATCGCTCATTTCGTCGCCACGGGTGGGGCGCTCTCTGATGGGACCGCGCCCCCGCCGGTTTTGGTTGAAGGCTACCGCATTGCCATGGAAGTCATTGCGCGCGAGTGGCGGGTAGGGTCGGGCCCGGCAGGCGTGATCCAGGTCGAAGAGGGGTCAAGTGCACAGCGTGAGATCTTCTCCAACGTGCGCGAGAATCGATATGTCATGCGCCAGGATGCAGCGACCCTGCGCGACGCACGCGAGTTGATCGATGATCCGGGCGTGGCGGCCACGGTCATCCATCGCATGGCCCAGTCGCGTGCGCTGGCCGGGCGGGTGGCGCCCGAAGCCTTCTACGCGCCATTTGCCGCAGGCCGCTTTCCCCCGGGCGTGAGCCCGGCGGCCGTGCTGGGGACTTTCAGGAATTTCCAGGCCAAGTTTCTCGGCGCTTGGGCCGCGGCCGTGCTGCGCGGGCATGCTCCTCGGGACATGATCGACCTTGTCGATGTCTACGGGGCGACCTTTCCGGCCGAGCGCGCGGAAGCTGTCCGCATCTTCGTGGTGACAACATTCGGGGCGACTGCCAAGACAGGTGGCGTGTCGACCAAACCCCAGGACGCCACCCGGGCCCTTGCGGAGTTGACCGCCCTGACGGCCGAGGTTGTGGCAGCAAGACGCTCGTTGCGCGAGGCGCTGGTTGTCGGCTCTGCCGACGCAGGAACAGGGCAGGGCAGGGCGTCCGGCCCCGGACACTGAGACAGCGGGATAACTGGCGTCGTTTCGCGATGTTGCGGTATGAAAGCTCAATGACTTCTTTTGAAGAAAAGGGGGCGCTATGAAGCGCGCACTTGTCACTGGAATCACCGGTCAGGACGGCTCGTATCTGGCCGAGTTCCTCCTGGCCAAAGGCTACGAGGTCTTTGGCGTGATCCGACGCTCCAGCTCTTTCAACACCGAGCGCATCGACCGCATCTATCAGGATCCGCACAGCACCGACTACCGACTGCGCCTGGTGTTCGGGGATCTCGACGATGCGAGCTCGATCAACCGCATCATTCAATCCACCCAGCCGACTGAGATCTACAACCTGGGCGCGCAGAGCCACGTGCGGGTCAGCTTCGACGTGCCCGACTACACGGCCAACACGGTGGCGATGGGGACCTTGCGGCTGCTCGAAGCCGTGCGCGAGAGCGGGGCGCGCTGCCGCATGTATCAGGCTTCTTCCAGCGAGATGTTCGGCGCGTCGCCGCCGCCACAGAACGAAGACACCGCGTTCCGTCCGCGCAGCCCCTACGCCTGCGCCAAGGTATTTGCGCACCAGCTCTGCCAGAACTACCGTGACGCCTACGGCCTATTCGTCTGTTGCGGGATTCTGTTCAACCACGAATCTCCCAGGCGCGGCATACCGTTCGTCACGCGCAAGATTACGCGTTCGGCAGCTCGCGTCCTGCATGGGCTCGACAAGAAACTATTTCTGGGCAATCTGGACGCGCAACGCGACTGGGGATTTGCCGGCGACTACGTCGAAGCCATGTGGCTGATGCTGCAACAGGATCGGCCCGATGACTACGTCATTGCGACGGGTGAATCGCACGCCGTGCGAGAGGTTCTCGACGTCGCGTTCGGCACGCTGGGCCTGGATTGGAAGAAGTACGTCGAGACCGACTCGCGTTACCTGCGTCCGACCGAGGTGGACCACCTGCGCGGTGACGCCAGCAAAGCCGCCGCCGAACTGGGCTGGAAGCCGCGTGTGCGATTCCGAGAACTGATTGAAATGATGGTACGCTCGGATGAGGCCGACGTGCGAGCCACGCTCGCGGGGCGCGCGCCCAGCACCTAGGCCCGAAAGACCTTCTCACCGTCGAGAGCCAGCCTTGCCACGAACACTCATCCTCATCCCGACCTACAACGAGCGAGAATGCGTCGAGCCCATCGTGGCCGCCGTGCGGGCCGCCGTGCCCGAGGCGACCATTCGGATAGTCGACGACAACTCACCTGACGGTACCGGCGCTGTGGCCGACCAGATCGCGGCGCGCGACCCGCAGGTGCGCGTGATGCACAGGGCACAGAAGGCAGGGCTGGGAGCCGCGTACCTCGATGCCTTTACAGCGGCGCTGGCGGAGGGCTGGGAACGCATCGTGCAGATGGACGCGGATTTTTCGCACAATCCCACGGATGTGCCGCGGCTCCTACAAGCCCTGGAAGATGGCGCCGACATGGCCGTGGGGTCGCGCTACGTAGCCGGTGGCGGCACCGCGAACTGGGGACTGGGCCGCCGGATCATCAGCCGTGGGGGGGGGGTGTACGCCCGGATGGCTCTCGGGGTCGGGGTTCACGATCTGACCGCCGGGTTCAAGGCATGGAAGGCCGCGACTCTGCACGGAATCGACCTCGGGGCGGTAAACGCCCGCGGCTACGGTTTCCAGATCGAGATGACCTACCGGACCTTGCGCGCCGGCTTTCGAGTACGCGAGGTGCCGATTCTCTTCGTCGACCGGCGCGTGGGCCTTTCCAAGATGTCGGGCTCGATCTTTTTCGAGGCGTTGACCCTGGTCTGGCGGCTTCGCCTTCGGGTCGCGAGAGAGAAATCCCACTAGAGGAGCGGACATTTACACATGGGCGCTACAATCCGAATGTCCGATAACAGATATTATGTCAACTAGACAAACCGGCCGATTCCATTGCGTCTCGGACGCGGCGACGCCTCCGCATCAGGCCAGCACGCCTGTGACCTCGCCTCCTCCCCTCCGTGTTCTCAGCGGTTGGCCGCCGTGCAGTTGAAGCGGCTCATCCAGGCGGTGGATCGAGGCTTCGCTGTTTCCGGGTGCGCTGCTCGCGCAACTCGGCCAGCGCGAGGTCGAGTTCGGGTGAACGTGTGGACTGAGATTCGATGGCGGCGATGGCCCTGTCAAGGGTTGCAACGTCGGCAACCGTACGCGTGCGCAAGGCCGCGTACATCTCGGCGAATTGGGCGAAGAAATCCTGCAACTCGTCCCCGCGGCGCAGTTGGCGCAGTGTGGGCGACAATTGATCGTCGCGAATGCGCCCGCAGGTAGAGGCGATGTTGTGAAGCGGTCCCGCCACCTTGTGGGTCAGCCAGATGCCGGCGGCCGCTATAGAGAGCACCAGAACCACGGCGAATCCCGCCATGCCATAGAGAACGATGCGGTCACTGGCCTGGAATTGGGCCCGCAGCTCCGCCCCGGCAACCGGATCGGCCTGGACGGTCATCATGACGATGCGGGATGATACCTGCGTGGCCTGATAGACCTTGTAGCCAAGCACCCCGGTGAGGAGCACGGCCACCGCGATGATGAATGCCGTGTAGCGGAGCTGCAGCCCCACGTCGAGCAGATAGTTGCGCAGCTTGCGCTGGCGCGCGAACGCCGCCCTGTCAGGTTTTTCGATTTGATTGGTCATGCTTGTGTCTCCTCCCCGGCTAACCCCCTTGAGAACGGAAGAATTCAAGTAGGCTGTCGCCCAGTTGGCCTGCCGTCGCCTCGATGCAGTCGCGTCGCGCGTTCAGCTTGTCGGCGTCGCGCCTGCCCCCCTGCACGGCAGCGCCGGCGCTAGTCCACAGGATCACGGTCCTCGACGGCCAGCGGGCGACCATGATCTTGATCTCGCAACTGGTCTCAGCGCTGCCTCCCGACCCCGAGGAACTCTCTTCCAGACGAGCCACGTTGCCATCGATGAGGAAGCCGACGCGGCCGGCGCGGGCACGTCCCTTGGGCATTGGCGCGTCCGGAGCAAAGGTCAATTTTGGCAGTTTGGCGAGGGATTGCTGAAGCGAGCTATGCAACAAGGCGAGCAAAGTGGAATCCGCAGCCTTCGCGCCGCCGGTGAACGGGCCAAAGGTTACGAAGATCTTTCGGTCCTTGACCTCCTGGTCTTCGAGGGCGGAAAGCGCGACCTTGATCTGAGTGGCGACGAAGGGATCGGGCTCTCGCTCAAGAAGTGACTTGAGCGCCGCGGCGGCTGGTGCGCCGCCCAGCTTGCCCAGCGACTGCGCCGCCATGGCTCGCACCGACTTGTTCTCGTCGTCAAGTGCCTTGATGAGCGCCTCGGTCCCGGCCTTCTCACCCAGCTTGCCCAAGAGCAGCGCCGCCTGCACGCGGACTTTGAAGCTGGGATCAGTCAAGAGTGCCTTGGATAGATCCTCGCCCTTGCCGCCCCAGCCTGGCTGCGCCGCAGTCAGGACAGTGAACGCCGTGGCGATCGCAGCCATCAGGAGTCGCGACCGAGAGCGCCGAACCGGTTGCCGAAACGAGTGGAATTGCGCAGGTGCGAGCGGCCCGAGGCGCAAGGAGGGAGAATGCTCGACGTATTTGACCGACGAGCAACGAAGGGACGCGAGGCAAATGGGCGACTTCACGACGGGAGGCAAACCGCTCGGCGCTCTGAAAGCCGCGGCGTTCATTCCGGCGTGCGCAGCCTCGGAGGTGGCCCGCTCGAAGGAAGCTCGATGACGAAGGCCGATCCCCCTCGGGGGATGTCCTCTACCCAGATAGTCCCGCCGTGCACCTCGATGATCACCTTTGCCAGAGCGAGCCCCAGACCGTGACCGATTGGCACGTGCTTGCCCACCTGGGAATAGGGCTCGAAGATCCGTGTGCGCTGGTCCACCGGAACGCGGTCACGATCGCCACCCACACTCGCACGGGTCAGCCCACCCGCGCAGGAAATCTGGACCCGGCACTGGCGGTTGACCGGCTGGCGCAGAACATGGGCAATCAGGTTGGCCAGTGCGTCCTGCAGGTAGGCAGGGTCGCCCTGCACCGGCTGGGCGTTGCTCGCGGCCTCGATGGCGATGGTCTTGTTGCGACTGCCGGTCGACGCCTCGATAGCAGACTTGGCTTTCTCAGCGATATCCGCCAGGGAGACCTGCTCTTCGCGCAGGGCGACCCGGTCCGACTCGAATCGTTCATAGTCGAGAACCGTGTGCAGGCCGTGCGTCATATCACGAAACAGGGCGCGGCAGTCATCAACGCACTCCTCGACCTCACCTTTGGGCGAAACCCGGCCGAGCGACGCGAGTTCCTGGGCCAGAAATTCAAAGTTCGCCTGCACGGCACCAACGGAGTTCTGCAGATCATGGATCAGCCCGCCCACCCAGCGGCGTCGCTCCCGTATGGCGGTGCCCTGAACCATGCGCTTTTTCTCCTCCCGCCGGTAGAGGGCGTGCGTTCGCAAGAGAGCCCAGAGGCGGGCGCGCCGTTCGTCGCCGCTGGTGGCGGGGGAGAACATCGCGTCTGCGCCTGCGGTCACGGCGCGTAGCTGCAAAGCCTCACTGCGTTTGTCGTCCGTCCACAAGACAATCGGCACAAAGTGCGTGCGAGCATTTGCCTTGAGGCGGGCACAGAGATCGACGCCCCCGGCCGCGGTCACGCGCGTCTCGATCATCACCAAATTCGGGCGATGCAGCAGCACCTCTTCGAAAGCAGCGTCAGCGTCGCCAGCCACCTGAACGTTGATGCCCTCGGATTTGAGGAACTCAACCAGGGGCCGAGCGGTAGGTCGGCCCGACGCAACCACCAGGCCTTCGACCTGACCCGGGGCTGGTACGACATCGTTGCGTGTCGTCCGTTCAGTGGAGAGCATTCGACGGCGAATCCCACGCCGGGAATCAAGGTATCAAAAACCGAGCAGAGTTTCAACGCTTAGCACAACGTATTGTCATGGCGCATCTACGAAAGATGCCCGTAAGCATACATGTAGGTTTTTTGACTTCATTGTGGGCTCTGGCAGTGTGTCAGCATGAGAAACCGTGATTCTGCCGCCCGAGCGTCCTTCCCTCCTCTCGAAGAAAAGCGCCAGCACCTGCGCTTCGACAAGGTCTTTCCCGTGCGAGTCGAGTCGATCCTGTTCGGCGAGCTGGACTGTGTGGCCCGCAACGTGTCGGCTGGCGGGATCTTCGTCGAGATGACCGAGCCACTCCCTCTGGGAGCGCACGTGCGGGTTTCGTTTCTCAGCTCTGACACCTCGGCCGAAATCGTCGCTCTCGGCGAGGTCAAGAATCACTACTTCATGAACTTCGCCAAGGAAGGCCTGACTCGCTCGGTGTCCGGCATGGCCGTTCGCTTCTACGCGTTCGAGAACGAAAGCCAGCAGATCCTGGCTGACTGTCTGGATCGGTTTCGAGTGCTGAACTAGCGCCCTACTCTGCGAGCTGCGCTCGCACCACGACCGGTTCTTTCAGCGCGACCGTTGTATCGGGGTCGATGGGAACCTCCACGTCTCGGGGACCTTGCGCGATGGTCAGCGTCCGCGTCCCCTCCCGGACGCTGAGTTCGTAGCGCCCCGGCAATACGCCAGCAACCAGAAAGTGCCCGTCCTGATCCAGTGCGCCCACCGCCGGTCTTGGGAAGGCCAGAGAGGGTGCCCTACCCAGCAGGACGGCGCGGGTATCGGATGACAGATGGTAGCCTGGCCTGGAAACAACCTGGCCGGTGACGCGCGCCCCTTTGTGATCAAGACGAAGCTCGACGGTGACATCGCCCTTCTCGGCCAGTTCGATCCTTTCAGGTGGGTAAGCCAGCATGTCGCCCCGCCGGGCCCACAGGTAGTAGGTGCCGGGGGCGAAATGGTCTTGGGCAAAGCTCCCTTCCGAATCCGTGGTCCAGAAAATGGGCAGGGTCGGCGCGCCGGGCACATCGGAGAGCACCGTTGCGACCGTGGCATTGGGCTCAGGCGAGCCGTCGGCGCTGTGTACGACGCCGCGGATCACAGTGCCGTGCGCCAGCTTCACGGTGAGCCGCGCCGCCGGGGCAGTGAGCGCGTTCTTCGTGGTGATTGACTTCCAGCCAAACTTGGAGACGCGCAGGGAATATCGGCGGGCTTCCAAGCCGCCCAGTACGAAGGTTCCGTCTGCGCCAGAGCGAGTCTCACTGACCGCGATGGCGTCTTCCGAAGTGCGCACGGCCTGCACGAACGCATCCGCCACCGGGACGCCGGTTTCGGCGTCAACCACGCGGCCGCGCGCGGCCGACTCCGGGCCCATGCGAAAAGTCCGCGTGGGAGCGGTGCCGGTAGCGCCGAGCTTGTCAGGCGCCACACGGTCGACAATCTCGCTGGCCAGGCCGAGGCGACGCAGGCGCAGGGCATATGTCCAGGGACCGTTGCGCAGGTGAAGCCTGAACGTACCGTCCTTGGCCGAAACCTCGTCTCCCAGTGGGGTGAATTGCGTGCCCCGCGCTACCCAGATGTCGACATGCACGCCCTCGAGTCGGTGGCCCGCCTCATCCGTCACTCGTCCAGACAGAATCACTTCCGGTCGATCGGCCGTGTCCCGGTTGAACACGGCCCGATGGAAGGCCAGTTCAGAATCGAGCACGCAGTGCGGTTCGGGTGTCCATGGCAGGGCACAGGGTGGCGCCAGCGTCGAGCAGAACTCTACGCATTCCTCAGCATCCTTGGGATCGCACACGTGTGGCCGCGACTGAAATACCTCTAGTGAGGAACCCTCTCCCTCTCGGCCGACGCAGTACAAACAAGCATCAGGCTGCTCCACACACAGGACGCCGCGGGGCGATGCGCTGGCGACATCGGCCGGCCGCGCTTTCGACGCCTGAACCGAACGCTTGCAGGCCGGCAGCGCAAACACGAGCGCGGCGCACAGGCCGAGCTTCAAAAATGCGCGTGCCACAGGTTGTTTCGCATCAAGGCTGGACACAGGGGAAGACTATAGGATCGCGGGCACTCGGCAAGCGCGCGGTTTGGTTGTAGAAGACCGCCAAGGATCGTGAAGCCTTGATCCGCGGCAAACTGATAGTCTTGGAAGGCATCGACGGCTCGGGCACCACAACGCAAACCGAGCGGCTGGTCGAATCCCTGCGCCAGCAGGGTCGTATGGCTGCTTCCACGCGTGAGCCCAGTGCCGGGCCCATCGGTCGACTCCTGCGCGAGGTGCTTCTTGGCCAGCATCGCATGCCGTACGATGATGCCTCGGTGGACGGTCGGACCATGGCCCTGCTCTTTGCCGCTGATCGCCTCGACCACCTGCAACGCGAGGTGGAACCCTTGCTAGCCGCAGGAACCGACGTGGTTTCTGACCGCTATCTGATGTCGTCACTCGCCTATCAAGCAGAGGAGGCCGATCGTGAGTGGGTGGGCGTGCTAGCGCGAGGGGTGCGACCGCCAGATCTGACCATCCTGCTCGACATCCCGGTGGAGGTGGCGGCGCAACGCAGGCTGCTGGCCGGGCGTCCCCAAGAACGCTACGACGCGGATGCCTACCTTGGCCTCGTGGCAAACAACTACCGTCGGCTGGCGCACGCTGACCCGTCGGCCGCGATCGTCGACGGTTCCGCATCGCGAGACGAAGTCACGGCCGCCATCGTCGCGGCAGTGCAAGGACGGTTCGCATCCTTGGCAACGCCATGAGAGTATGGTGGGGCATGCATCGACGTCTTTGTTCTCTTGGCGCTCTCCTGAACGGTGTTCTTCCCATGGGGCTGCTGGTTGCCTCCTGCGCGACAAGCAGGCCCGACTTGGCCAGCCCGGCTCCCGTGGGCGAGCAGCCCACTCCCTTGGAGACCGTGGCTCCCGCACCCTCCCCTGCCCCCGAGCCAGAAAAGCCTCCCACGCCGGCACCAGCCGTGTGTACCGCATTTGTGAAACCGGGGGTGCTGAAACGTTCGGCGGTGGTTCGTGTCGTGGATATAGGCATCGGACGCTGGCTGGCGGGTGGTGCGGAAGTGGAACGAAAGATCGCCAAGAGTCATTTCCAAGGTTGGGAGATCCAGCGCCTGTATCCCGGCGATCCTTGCTACGCGACCGTCGACCTTCGGCCACACGATGTGGTCATCCAGGTGAATGGCAAGCCGATCGAGAAGCCCGAGCAGGCATTCGACGTGCTGACCAGCCTGCGTACGGCTTCCGAGTTGGTGGTGGACTTTCTGCGCGACGGCCAGCCGCAAAAGCTGACCCTGCAGATCGCGGACGAATAGCTAGTGCTTTCGCTTGCTGCCCCTTGCCCGATGAAACGCCCTGGGCTTCACCGGCTTCTTGCTTGATTTCTCCTCTTGCTCGGCGCCACTGACCGCGTCGCCAGCACTTGGCTTGGCGGCGTCGTCAGCGGCGCCGAGCCCAGCCGCTGCCTTCTCCGGGGCGGCGGGCGTGGGCACGGCGGCTGGAACGGGCGGCGCAGCCGCAGTCGGCGTCGGAACCGCCGGTGCGGGCGTGGGAGGAGCGGCTGTCGGCGGCGGAATGCTGACGGCAGCCGCCGCCGGCGCGACGGCGTGGGCCTTGTTGCTTGCCTTGCCCTTCATCATCATGGCGACCACGACAATCAGAGCCACGATCACCACGGCGGCGATGAGCAAGATCGCGGTTCGTCGGCCACGGCCAATTTCTTCCACCAGTTCCCGCTCGTTCATCTTCTCGCCGGGTATCGCGACAGCCGCCGCAGGCATGGCCGTGGATGTTCCCCCGGTCCGCAGGGAAAACTTCTTCCGATCTTCGGTGGTCACGGAACCGTCATCGACGTAGCGATCTTCCAGCGGTCTTACGTCGTCGGTGGGCAACTCGGCCTCAGCGGCAGGTTTCCCGGCGGCCGCCTGCTTGGCCTTGGCGTCGGCCACCATCTGATCCACGTCCCCCTTCTTGAACCAAAGCGTTTCGCGAAAGGCAGCGCCCGGCTTGGGAGGTGCAGCCTTGCCAGCCTCCGCAGGCTTGACGCCCAAAACCGGCGTGCCTGACCGTTGCGCAACAGCCGCCTGCTGCGCCGGCGGAACGGACTTTGGCGCTGGGGTTGCCGGACGCGGCGCGGCCGGGGGCGAGTCGATTACCATGGGCCTCGACGGAGCGGCCGGCGCAGGTCGAACAGGCGCCGCGGGCTCGGCTGCGATGGTGTCCATGACCGATATGGTGGGCTCGACGACGGCCGCCGGCACCTTCGTCGCGGGTTTGACCGCCACCGGCTCGACGACGGGTGCTGGGGCCGCAGGCTCTCGGCTGGCCAAGGCGGCCGAGGCAGCCGCCTTGGCCGCCTTGGCCTCGGCGACCATACGCGCAACATCGGCCTGATTCCCAGCGAACAGCATGGTCTTGGCCGTCCCCACATCCGCGCCGGCAGGTTTGGCAGCTCCGCTGGCCGAAGCGCCTGGGGCGGCTGCCTTCACGGCTTCGAGTTCAGTCAGGAAAAGCCGCAGGGTCAGATGCCGGCGGCTTGAACTCTTGTCCATCGCCTTGACGATGAGGCGGTCAGCGTCGGCCGAAATTCCGGCGTCAGGCCGTCGCTGGCTGGGCGCCAAGACCGGGCTTGAGACATGCATTTCAAGCATGGCCGCCGGTGCGGTTGCCTGGAATGGGGCCTCGCCAGTCAGCATGTGGTAGAGCATGGCCGCCAGGCTGTAGATATTTGAACGCTGGTCAGCTGGCTTGCCCTGAGCCTGCTCGGGCGAAACGTAGGCCGGGTCGCCCGCCACCCTGTCGGTGACCGGCGGGGCCAGCGGAAAGTTGATGACCTTCACGTCACCGGTCGGACCAACCAAGATGTTTCCCGGCGACACATCCCGATGGACCAACCCGGCCTTCTGTGCCTCGAGAAGCGCTTGGCCCACCTGCGCGATCATGGCCTTGGCCGTGTCCAGGTCGACCGGACCAGCCTGCAACACGCTGGCCAGCGATTCTCCCGGGAACAGCTCCATGGCGACGAATAGACGTTCGTCAGGCAGCCTGCCACAATCGATAATGGTGGCGACCCGTGGGCTGGAAACCCTCATGAGTTGCTTGAACTCTCGCTCCGCGCGGGACTGGGTGGCCGACGACCCCAGCACAGCCGGGTTGACCAGCTTGAGGGCGACCTCGGCACCTGTCTGACCATCGCGCGCTCGCCACACCTCGCCGGTGCTGCCGCCCCCGATGCGCTCGATTGGCTTGAAGCGCATCTCTGGTGCGTCCGGCACGGCCTCCAAGCGCTGCGGGCCGTCCGCCGTGGCACAAGTTTCCAGCGGACAGAAATTGGCGTCCTCGGGGTACTTCGACTTGCAGATTGGACAGGTTTTCATCCGGTACCTGAGGTGAAGTCGCTCCGCCTGCCAGGACAATTCCTCAACAGAAACGAAGCGAGTAAATCCTAAGCCGAAGGCACCGGCGAAAGCAACAAAGGGTTCCTCTACCCATCCGGGATGCGCGGGCTGGGTGCTGCCCCGCGTTGGAAGCTACTCAGCGGCTGTCTTGGGCGCGGGCTGGCCCGGAGCGCCCATGCCGGCGAACAGGTCGGCCTCGGACTTCGTCGAGCGAACACTTTCTTTGGCCTTGCGCTTGTGTCCGGCGTTCGAGTGGTGCCGTTGCCGGCGCTTCCAAGTCTGACGACTGTTCGATGCCATGGGACACTTCACTTAGCAGGGGCGAAGCGTGAGGTCAACTGCGGATGCCTCCCGTGCTGATGACTATACACGCGTTTACTGTCGCTCCGCTGAGATCACCCCGTCGATTCCCTGCAAGGCCCGCACGACTTTCTTCAGTTGGTCCAGGTGACTGACCGTAACCTGGAAGGTGTTGATGCCGCGACGGTCCTCGGTGGTCTTGCACCTGGCCTGGGCGATGTTGACCCCGAACTCGGTGAAGCACTTGGAAATGGCGGCCAGAATACCAGGGCGGTCGGTCGAAATGACCTCGACCGCCACGGGGCGCAGCATGCGGGTGTCCTCATCCCAGGACACCTCCACCCGCCGCGCGGGATCCAGATTCAGTGCCTTGGGGCAACTCAGGGTGTGCACGATGACCCCGCGCCCGCGGCTGATGAATGCCACGATGGGATCGCCGGGCACTGGGCTGCAGCACTTGGCAAAGCGGACCACGATGTCGGCCTCGCCCTGTACGCGCACTCCGCCCACCGAGCGCTTGGTCAAGCGCCTGGCCTGCGCGCTCGCGTCGGCAATCACGTCCGCCAGGTTTTCGGAAGTCGCGTCCACGGGCTGGGCCTCGGGGTAGATGGCGGCATAGGCGTGTTCGGGCGTGACTTTGCCGTAGCCCACGTGAACGATGAGATCGTCAGCACTGCTCAGCCGCAGTGCCGCCGCCGCCTTGTCAACCAGGTGCTCCTTTTCGGCTGTCGCCAGTGAGCGATGGTGATTGCGCAACTCGCGCGCGAGGATGTCGCGTCCCAGCCGACGGCTGCGTTCGCGCTGTTCGTTGCGCAGGTGGTGGCGGATCTTGGTCTGCGCGCTGCTGGTCACCACGAACTTCAGCCAGTCCTTGGACGGCTTCTGCGAGGTCGAGGTGATGATGTCGACCGTGTCGCCGTTGCGCAGAGGGTAGCGCAGGGGAACCATGACGCCGTTGACTCGGGCCCCTGAGCAGTGGTCACCGATCTTGGAGTGGACTGCGTAGGCGAAGTCAATGGGCGTCGCCCCCTTGGGCAAGGCCTTGACGTCACCCTTGGGTGTGAAGACGAAGACTTCCTCTTGAAACAGGTCGATCTTCACCGTCTGGATGAACTCGGTCGGATCCTTCAGATCGCGCTGCCACTCCATCAACTGGTGCAGCCAGGCGAAGGCCTGGCGATCGCCGGTACCCAGCACCGAGGGTTCCTTGTACTGCCAGTGGGCCGCGATTCCCTGTTCGGCGGTCCGGTGCATCTCGGGCGTGCGGATCTGCACCTCCATGCGGTCAGCCCCCGGCCCGATCACGGTGGTGTGCAGCGACTGATACAGGTTGGGCTTGGGCAGTGCGATGTAGTCCTTGAAACGTCCGGGCACCGGCATCCAGTTGGAGTGCACGATGCCGAGTGCCGCGTAGCAATTCTGGACGGTATCCGTGATGATGCGAAACGCGACGATGTCGTAGACCTGTTCCAGCTCGCGGCCGGTCCGCTTCATCTTCTGGTTGATCGACCAGAACGACTTGGCCCGCCCACTCACCTGCGCGGGGATCGAGGCGCCGGCCAGCACGCGCTGCAACTCCTGGCAAACCTCGGTGATATAGGCATCGCGACTGGCCTGGGTTCCCGCCATCTTGGCCGAGAGATCCTGGTGGTCGTCGGGCTCGAGGTAGCGAAAAGCGAGATCTTCCAGCTCGACCTTCATCCACTGGATACCCAGCCGGTTGGCGATGGGCGCGTAGATCTCGCGCGTCTCGCGGGCGATGCGCTCCTGCTTCTCGCGCGACACGTACTGCAGGGTGCGCATGTTGTCCACGCGGTCAGCCAGCTTGACCAGGATGACCCGGATGTCACGCGCCATGGCCAGCAGCATCTTGCGGAAGTTCTCTGCCTGGCGCTCCTCACGTGTGTTCCAGGGGATCTGACCCAGCTTGGTGACGCCGTCGACCAGTCGCTGGATCTCGGCGCCGAAGAGGCGTCCGATGTCCTCGGATGTGGCGCTGGTGTCCTCCACGCAGTCGTGTAAGAGCCCCGCGCAAATAGACGCCACGTCCAGGTTCAACTCGGCGATGGTCTTGGCCACCCCCAACGGGTGCACGAAGTACGGCTCACCCGAACGCCGCATCTGCCCCGCGTGCCGTTGCTTGGCGAAGTCATAAGCGCGACGGATGAGCCCGATGTCGGCGTTGGGGGCGCTCTTCTGCGCGGCTTCGCAGATGACGTCGATGATCTCCATCACGGCTTGCCGACAGCGGCACGAGAGGCCGCCTCGCGCAACAAGGCCTGCGCCAGTTCGTCGTTGCGGACGCGCGTGCAGCCGGCTGCCACGTAGATGGCGCGCAGCTTGGCGTAGGCCTGGTCCAGGTTGTCGTTGACGACCAGATAGTCGTACTCACCGTAGTGGGTGAGCTCCTCGTGGGCCATGGCCAGCCGGCGCTCGATCACGTCGCTGGCATCGGTGGCGCGCTGGCGCAGGCGGCGCTCCAGCTCCTTCATCGACGGGGGTAAGATGAAGCACAGCACGCTCTCCGCGGGCCACAGGCGGCGAATCTGGCGGCCTCCCTGGTAGTCGACGTCGAACAGGCAATCCACGCCCTCAGCCAGTGAGTCAGTTACCGTCGCGACGCTGGTCCCGTACTGGTTGCCGTGGACGACCGCCCACTCGGCGAATTCGCGGCCCTCGACCATCTGGGCAAAGCGTTCGCGGCTCACGAAGTGGTAGTCTTTCCCCTGCACTTCATCCTTGCGGGGCTGGCGCGTGGTGTACGAGACGGAGAAGCGAAGGTCGAACTCCCCGGCCAGCCGTCGTGCCAGCGTGGTCTTGCCGGCGCCCGAGGGTGAGGAGATGACCAGCAAGAGGCCGGGGTTTCTATCGGGTGACGTCATGTCTCGGCATTTCTCGTCGGGTGGCTCACTCGATATTCTGGGCTTGCTCGCGCAGTTTCTCCAGTTCCGCCTTGCTCTCGACCACCAGGGCGGCGATGGGGGCGTCCTGGACCTTGGAGCCGATGGTGTTGATCTCGCGGCCAACCTCTTGCACGAGGAAATCGATCTTGCGCCCGGCGGCCTCGGGGGCTGCGCCAGAAAGCAGTTCTCCCAAATGGTCGAGATGCGTGCGCAAACGAACCAGTTCCTCCGAAACGTCGAGTTTCTCTGCCAGCACGGCCACCTCCTGCGCCAGCCGCCCGGGATCGGGTCCGGCGCTGCTGGTCGCGAGGGCGGCCAAGCGTTCTTCCAGCTTGCGGGCCGCGCGGGTCGGCAAACTGGCGGCGGCCTGGGCGACGTGGGCCGCCAGCTCGCGCAGGCGATCGAGCCGCTGGCGCAGATCGGAGCAGAGAGCAGCTCCTTCGCGGGCCCGCGTGGCTTGTACTTGCTGCAGAGCTTGCTCCACGGCGGGGCGTACGCACTGCCAGGTCATCTCGTCGCGCCGGACCTGGCGGGCTGCGGGGCCAGCCAGGAACGCAGCCACGGTGGACAGATCGACCGGCTGGGCCAGGCCCAGTTCGCGGCGCAGGGTCTCGATCGCATCGTGGGCCTGGCGCACAACCGCGAGATCGATGAGAGCGTCCGGCGCGTCGATGCCTTCCTCGCGTATGGAGACGCTGACCGAGCCGCGCACGATCTGCGCACGAACCGCGCGCACGATCTCGCTCTCTACGGCCGCCGGGATGTCTCCCTCGCGACCCCGCACTTTCACGTCGCTGACTCGGCCGTTGAGCGAACGGATCTCGACGGTAACCCGTCGCGCACCGGTCTCGGCCGTCCCACGCCCGAACCCGGTCATACTCAGCAGACAGGTGCTCATGGCATCGACCTCTGCTGGCGGAACCAAGCCAGGGTCCGCTGCAGCCCGGTGGGGAAATCCACCGCCGCGGTGTAACCGAGCATGGCCTTGGCCTGCGCGATGTCAGCCAGCGAATGGCGAACGTCGCCAGCTCGCGCCGGCTCGTGGCGAGCAGCGATCGGCCGAGCCAACGACTCGCCGAGCAAGGCCAGAACCCGATTCAGGCTGGTGCCGGTTCCGCACGCGATGTTGAAGATCTTTCCCAAAACACCGTCGGCGTCTGCGGCCCGCAGATTGGCCTCGACCACGTTGTCGATGAAACAGAAGTCGCGCGATTGTTCGCCGTCGCCGAAGACGGTGGCGGGCTGGCCCTGCAGCGCAGCCGTAATGAAGCGCGGGATCACCGCTGCATACTGCGAGTTCGGATCCTGACGCGGACCGAACACATTGAAGTAGCGCAGGATAACCGTCTGCACGCCGAATACCCGCGCGTACACTCGACAATAGTGCTCGCCCGCCAGCTTGGACGCAGCGTAGGGAGAGAGCGGCGCGGGCGCCATGCTCTCGACCACAGGCAGGCTCGGCGGCTCGCCATAGGCCGAGGACGAGCCGGCATAAACCACGCGCCGAACCTGGCAGCGACGCGCAGCCTCGAGCACGTTGAGCGTGCCCGTCGCGTTGGCGTTGTGGCTGGCCAGCGGCGCAGCCAACGAACGCGGCACCGAGGGAATCGCGGCTTCGTGAAACACGACGTCCGCCCCGGCGAAAGCCCGGTCCAGCACGCTCGCGTCGAGAATGTCCCCTTCCACGACCGCAAGGCCAGTGGACACATCTTTAAGATTCTCGCGCTTGCCGGAGGAGAAGTTGTCCAGCACCAAGACGTCATCGCCTCGTGCGACCAAGGCGCGCGCGAGCGCGGATCCAATAAATCCGGCTCCTCCGGTGATGACAATCCTTTTCGACATGCGGTTCAGGCAGGCTGGAGAAAGGAGTCCTTTAGCGCGTTTCCCCCGCCGGGGACAGGGTTTTGCTCGCAGCGGAACGGGGCGCTGGGAAGGGCAGCCCAGCAAGGCCGGAGCCGTAGCGGGCATCAAGGAAGAAACCCTTGCTTTTCCCCGCCGAGATGCGAATGCGGGGCAGGCCCTGCGCATCGCGTTCATCCTGTACGGCGAAGCCGCAGGCTGCGTCCGTCACCACGCGGCTGGTTGGCCCCACGCCCGCGGCAGTCAACACCACCCGGTGCGTTTCGGCTGAAAAGCGCCCACGAAATGCGCCGGCCGGCTCAAGTGCCTGGCCGTTAAAGTGGAACTTGTCCATCTCCCCGTCCGGCCTGGCCACTTCCAGTCCTGCGGCACCATTTTCCGAGAACCACAGGGCCAGCTGCCGAACATCGCCGGGCAACTCGACGCCCGGTCCCAGGGTCATGCTGGGAACATCGAGTTGCCGCACGCCAAGACCGCGCAAGAGGTCCGGCTGACCTTGCGCCCGCACCAGCCGGCCCGCGCGTACGAACACGATCCGGTGGCCGTCCGGTGACTGTACGAAGGCAAGCACGCGCCCGTCCTCGGCGGTGACGGGAAGATACCGTCCCGAACGCGGCAGCCAAGCGTAGATTTCCTGGTTCATCCCCAGCACCAGGACACCCCGCCCTTCCAGCTTGACCGGGGGCTGCGTGCGCGCCACGAAGAACAGGCCCCCTTGCGCAGCCTTGCCCCACTCCGTCGACGCCTCGGCCAAGGCGGCCTTCAGTCTGGCCAGCCACTCGGGTCGAATCTGCAGCGCCCCGAGATCAGCCGCTTCCATCACCTCGCGCGCCCCGGGAACGTAGGCATGGCGGATCAGCGCCACCGCCTGCTCGGTCGCCTCGGCGAAGCGATCTTCGCGTGCGTGGGCACAAGCCAGGTTGAGCCAAGGAGCGACGAAGTCAGGGTCCACTCTCCTGGCCAACTCGTACTTGGCACGGGCCTCGGCGAAACGTCCCTCGCGGTAGAGGACCTTGCCCTCGCGGTTGAGATCCATGGCCTGCTGGGGCGGCAGATGCACGACCTGGGCCTTCCCGGGGCCGTTCGCGTCCGGCGCGGACGCTGGACAGGCCGCTAGCAGCAAACTGGTAACGGCCAGCCCGATCACGGATCGACCCACGCCGACCGCAGATCCAAGCGATCGCCCACGCCTGCCAATCCATGCACTCGTTTGGCGACCAGCGCAGGGACGTCGTGGCGGTAGAGAAAGATGACGGGCCGGTCACTGGCCAGCCACTCGCCGACTTGCTGCAGGACCGGCACGCGCGCCGCAGGCCCTGGCGCCAGGCGCACCTGCTCGATCAAGGACTGCAGGTGCTCTGAGCGATATCCGCTGAAGGCGAGCTGGCCCTGGCTGCCGCAGAGTAGGCGAGGATCCTCGTCGCGCCAGCCTTCCCAGGTCAGGGTCACCAGATCGAAATCGCCACGGTCAAGTCGCGACTGCAAGGTGCTGGCGTCGACCGTGATGGTGTCGAGCAGGAGGCCCGCCCGACGAAGGTCGAGAGCAAACGCGCGAACCTCGGCTGCCAGGCTGCGCGCTCCGGCGGGAAGCAGAAAGGTCAGGCGGATGGGCACACCGCCCACGTCGCGTACGCCATCTCCATCGGAGTCGCGGAACCCGGCGTCTTCCAGCAAAGCGCTGGCCTGCTTGCGATCCATAGGGTCCGGCGGAACCTCGGCAAACGTGGGTGCACCGATGGGACGTGCCAGGCCGTGGTGGATCTCCTCGGCGAAACGCGTCCGATCCCACAGCAAGCTGAGCGCCTGGCGGAAACGGGCGTCACCGAGCGGCCCCCGCCGATGGTTGGGCACGACGAACGACGTGCGATCCGGCGTCAGCCACCACAACTCGAAGGCGTCCCGCAGGGTGGCCGGTGCCACCTGCTCAGGGTAAAGCACGTCGAGCACGCGGGGCAGAATGTCGATCTCGCCGCGCCGGGTGCGGACCAGCGCCCGCGAGCCATCACCGTCGATTTCGAACACGATCTCGTCGAGGAAGGGCGGTTGCGGTCGCTCCGCGGGCCGGCTGCGCACCAGGCGAATGCGCTTGCCGTGCTCCCAGGACGAAAAACGGAATGGGCCCGTGCCCACGGGCTGGCGCCCGAGCTGGCTGGCCGCCGAACCCACCTTGCGCAGGGATTCGGCCGGCAGGATGGGGATTTCGCACAGGGCACGCAGAACCAGATCAGACGGCCGGCGCAGGCGGAAACGCGCCCCTCGCTCGGGCAGCACGTCGACGCCCTCGACGTCTTCCAGCATGGCGTGCCACATCGCCTGGTGACTGCTCGCGCGCAAGAGCGGCTCGAAGGTGGCTTGCACGTCGAGGCCCGAAACCACGCGGTCGTCGTGCCAGCGCGCGCCGCTGCGCAACTTGACGGTGATGCGCTCGCCGTCGGGCGAGACCTCCCAGCTCTCGGCCAGCGCTGGCCGATATTGGTTCTCCCGGCACTCGATCAGCGTCTCGTATACCAGATTGGCCACCACCCTCTGAATGACCTGAATCTGGTCCTGCAGCGGATTGAGGTGCGGCGGCTCGGCCTCCAAGTGGACATGGAGCGTTCCGCCATACGGATCTGGGCGCGAGGGTCTGGGGGCGATCGCTGGCAGCGTGATCCCGTTTGGCGGGCGAATGGGCCGATGCGAACCCGGGACACCCCCGTCACTAGGCTGCGGTTGCGCGGCTGTTGGCCGGTGCGGATTGCCGTGGTGCCGGGTGCAGGCGACGCAAGCCAGCGCCGCCAGCAACGTCACCAGGACGGCTTTGGGGTCTTGTGGCCCGCAAATGACCATGTTATGCAGGAACCTCACGTACCGGCCGCGTAGTCGGCGGCTATTGGCCTTCGAAGAGGGGAAACTCATGCTCCGAATCTTCATGGTATCGGTTTTCACGATGGCTTCCCTGGCGTCAGTCGCGGCCCTGGCTCAGGGCCAGGCTCTCCCACCGGAGAAGGTCAACCTGCCGCCCTCGCCCAATTTCAACGTGTCGAGCGCGCCTGTCCAGTATCCGACTGGCGAGTTGTCAGTGTTTGGTCTGCGCAAGCAAAAAGACAAGTACATGGACAAGGATGTGCGGGTCAAAGCTTATCTGACCGAGATCTACGAATGCCCGGCCGAGTTGCGCAAGTGCAACGATGCGCTCTTCGAGAAACAGAAGGCGGAGAAGAAGAAGGCCATGAAGAAGGGCGGCGACGCCCTGACCGCGCCGATCGCGGTCGATCGGTCGGGTTGCCGGCCCTGCGACCAGCCGCACTTCTTCGTCGCGGATAGCCCGGGCACCAAGCGGGAGCGCGCGCTGCTGGTGGCCGACTATCCCATCAAGGACTGGGAAACCGGCGACCTCAAGCCGCTCACCGTCAAGCCGGGCGAGCAGGTCATCGTGACCGGCACTTTCGCCATCAACTCGATTACCGGATTTGCCGCCTCCAACGGGCTCATCATCCACAAGAAGCTGGAGGATCTGAAGGGCAACATGCTGGCCGAGGGCAACGCCGTCCTGCCCCCCGAGGCGCAGACCATCCAGCTCGAAGGCCAGGCACCGCAGGTGGTGGGCTGGGCCGCGCACCAGAAGGGCGACAAGCCCAAGGGCGACAAGTCGGTTCCCGGCGGAAAGAGCAAGTAGAACCTGTCAGTGTGTTGCTCCCCAGTTCGCGCCAGCGTGAACGTCGACCACCAGGGGGACGCGCAGGGCGTAGGCTGACTCCATCACGTCCTTGACCCAGGCAGAGAAGGCCGCCACTTCGTCGGTCTTGACCTCGAAGACCAGTTCATCGTGGACGGTGAGTAGAAGGCGTGCGTCGGGAAAGCGCAGCATCTCGCGATCGACGCGAATCATGGCCAGCTTGAGCAGATCGGCGGCCGAGCCCTGGATGGGCGTATTGCGGGCCATGCGCTCGGCGTAGTTGCGTTCCTGGGGTCGGCTGGACTTGATCTGTGGCAGCGAGCGCGTGCGGCCGAGCAGCGTGGATACCGCGCCCGTTCGGCGTGCCTCGACGATGACCTCGTCCATGTACTGGCGCACGCGCGCATAGCGCTGGAAGTAGCGCTCGATGTAGGAGTGGGCGTCGGCGCGCGCAATGTGCAGCGCCTGGGCCAGCCCGAAATCGGTCTGCCCGAAAACCAGACCAAAGTTGATGGCCTTGGCGATGCGGCGTTGCTCGCTGGTCACCGCATCCAGCGCCACATTGAAAACCTCGGCGGCGGTTCGGCGGTGGATGTCCTGGCCGGCGGCAAAGGCGTCGAGAAAAGCTGGATCCTGGGAGAAGTGCGCCAGCACGCGCAGCTCGATCTGTGAATAATCGGCCGATACGATCTGAAAGCCGGGATCAGCCACGAAGGCGTTCCGGATGCGGTGGCCCAGTTCGCTGCGAATGGGAATGTTCTGCAGATTGGGATCGCTGGAAGATAGGCGGCCAGTGGCTGCTACCGCCTGGTTGAAGGTGGTGTACAGCCGACCGGTGCGCGGGTCGACCAGGGCCGGCAGGGCATCGATGTACGTGCCCTTGAGCTTGGTGAGGCCGCGGTACTCGACCACCTTGGCCGGTATCGGGTGCAGTGTGGCCAGTTCTTCCAGCACGTCGGCGTCGGTTGACGGGCCGGTCTTGGTCTTGCGAATCACGGGCAGCCCTAGCTTGCCAAACAGGATCTCGGCCAGCTGTTTGGGCGAGCTGATGTTGAAGGGCGTGCCCACGGCTTGGTGGATCTCGTGTTCAAGGGCCTCGATAGCCTGACCAACCTCGTTGCCCAGTTGGCGGAGAAAGTCGCAGTCGACTCGGATGCCCCAGCACTCGATGCGCGCCAGCACTGGAACCAGCGGAAGTTCGACCTCACGGTATATCTTGGTCAGGCCCAGCGGTTCCATGGACTGCTCCTGCCGATGGGCCAGGACCAGCGCAGCCCAGGCTTCACTGCACAGGGGTGAGCTGGCCTCCTCGACAGAAATCTCGCCGGCTGGCCGTGCATTGCGACCGCTGCCCAGCCAGGCCGGCCGCGGGGGCACCTCCCCTGCCTCGTCCGCGGCGGCGAGATCAGCCAAGTCATAGGGCGCGCGCCCAGCGTCCAGCAGATACGCAGCAAGCATGGCGTCTCCGGCGAGACCGCCCATGGTGACGCCGCGCACTCGCAGGAGGATGTCGAGAACCTTGGCGTCGTGCACGTATTTGCGAATCTCCGGCGACGCCAGGAGCGGGCCGAGCGTCGCGAGAACCTGTGCGGCGGGCAGCATGGCCGGAGCGCCGAGCACGCGATGGCCAACCGGCAGATAGAAGCGCTCACCGCTTGGCAAAGCAAATGCCAGTCCCACCAAAGCTGCGCGCGGGCAGGGCGTCCCCTCGGCAAGCACGGCCACGCCACAGGCTTGCGCGGCACGAAGAGCCATGGAAAGTCGATCGAGGCCGACGCGATCGACGACGATCTCCGGGGGCAGCGGGAGCGCGGTGATCTCGGGCGCAGCGGCGAAGCCGGTAGCTGGCGAGGGCGCGCGCGAAGCGCGCGGGGTGGGCAGGGTGGCGGGCTGTCCCGAAGTCCCCGCAGGGGGCGAGGGTGCGCGCGGGGTGGGCAGGGCGGCGGGCTGTCCCGAAGTCCCCACAGGGGAAACCGGCGTCCGGCGGCCGGCTCCGGTTTCAGCCCCGGATCCGGCAGCCAGCTTTGGTGCGTGCGCTGCCGCCCGTGCGCCGTCCATCTGGGCGAGCAGTTTGGTGAACTCCAAATCCGCGAATAGTTCGGCTAGACGGGCACGGTCGGGCTCGGCGCGCTGAAGATCCTGCACATCCCGTCCCAGCGTCACGTCCTCGCGCAGGCGGACCAGCCTGCGCGAAATCTCGATGGCGTCGCGGCTCGATGCGATGGCCTGACCCTTCTTACCCTTGATCTCAGTCCCATGTTTGAGCACGCCGTCGAGCGAGCCGTACTGACTGATGAGGTCAGCGGCAGTCTTGGGTCCGATGCCGACGACGCCAGGCACGTTGTCGACGCTGTCGCCCATCAGGGCGAGCAGGTCACCGAGCCGATCGGGCGGGACACCGAACTTCTCCTGCACCTCGGCCGGTCCCAGAAGCTTGTTTTTCATCGTGTCGAGCAGTTGGATCCGGTCGGAACAGAGCTGCATGAGATCCTTGTCCGACGAGCAGATCACGACCCGCAATCCCACCCCCACCGCCTGTCGCGCCAGGCTGGCGATTGTGTCGTCGGCTTCGACTCCTGGCTGCGACAGCACCGGCAGCCCGAATGCCTCCACGACCTGGTGGGAAAGGTCGATCTGTGCAACCAGGTCCGGCGGCATGGGCGGACGGTTGGCCTTGTAGGCAGCGAAGATCTTGTCACGGAAGGTTGGCCCTGGCGCATCGTAGATCACGCACAGGTGGGTAGGCCGCCACTCGCGCTCGATACGCAGCAGCATCTGGCACAGACCGTACACCGCGCCGGTGGGAACGCCCCGGCTGTTGGAGAGTGGCGGCAAGGCGTGAAAGGCGCGAAACAGGTAGTTGAGCGCATCTACGATGTAGAGCGTGCCATCCATGGTGTGCAGGAAACTACCACTCGCCCGGCTGCAATTCCGCTTCACGGTTGGTTTTTCGGGTTAGTCTGAGGGGGCACGTGGCGTCCCCCGTCCGACGACGAATTCTCAAGTGGAGCGGCATCGTGCTGGCCAGCCTGCTGGGCCTGGTCAGCCTGGCCGTGGCCGGTGCGGTGTTCTTTCTGCAGGGCGAGCGCATGGGCTCCTTCGTTGCCATGGTCTTGCCCGAGATGCGCGGCAAGCTGGAGTTCCGATCCATTCGCTGGCCCGCGCGCCTGCTGGTCGATGTCCTGGCCAAACGCCCTACCCCTTTTTCTGTCGATGGCGTGAAGTTCTTCGACCCCGAGGGCACGGTGGTGGTGGACGTGCCCCACCTGGACGTCAAGATCGATCTCCACCAACTCATCAACGGCGCCGGTCTCTTCATGCACGACCTGGAGGTGGGACCGAATTCGTACTGGCGCTTCGGTCGCATGAAGAAGACCAAGAAGGGCATCGGCTTTCTGGCCACTTTCGATCCCAAGCATCCCTCGCCGCCTGCACCGCCTCCGCCGCCGGGCACCAAGCCGGAAAAGGGCTTCGCAGTTCGCATCTTCAACGCCCAGCTCAACGGATTGCGGGTGGTGTTCGATTTCCCGCATGTCTGGGGTTTCGACCTGCGCGACCTGCACGCGCCCGCGTGGCTGCAGGTCGAGGACGGTTTCTGTGGCTGGGAAGCCGTGGGACTGGAGGCGCGCGGGGGCGGATACCTGACCGTGCTCGACCAAGTGCTGCCATTTGACAGCGTGAAGGTGAAGCAGGTCGCCACCTTGCGCGAGTACTCCGACGACATCTTCCTCGACCTGACCGCGGGCAAAACCGGGCGTTCGACTCTGGTCGGCAAGGGCTTCTTCAACGGCATCTATGGCGAAAACTCCGTGTCCGCGATCCACATGCACACCGAGTTCCACGACGCCGCCGATGCTTTGAACGCCGTGCTGAAGCCGATGAACATTCCCGCACTCCATGTCGGCGGCGCCGACGCACGCGTGACGGCCGACCTGATGGGGCCCTATGTGAGCATCGCCATCAACACCGACATCTCCGGCCTGGATGCCGCCTACGAGCAGTACGCCGTGCAAAACCTCGTGCTCCGCGCGGGCATGCAGTTCGATCCCAACTCCAAAGCATCGGCGCCCAACACCAGGTTGGAAGAGCTGTCGTTCTCGTCGCCGGGCGGGGGACGGTTCTTGACCAAGGCGGAACTGATGGTCCCAAAGTTGAAGACACAGCTTCGCTTCGACCATTTCACGGTGGACAGCTATCTGCCGGCAGGGCTGCGCAAGCTAGCAGGAGGCAAACTGCACGGCCGGCTGTCAGCGACGGCGGAATTCGACGAGACCATGTCTGCGGTCAAGCGAGGAACGTTGACAAGCCTGGATCTTTCCTTCCAGCGGACGGGCGAGAAGATGTCCCTGCCTCGCTCGTTGCGCTTGAGCGGCCAGGCCACCGCTTCGCCCGCAGAGGTCAGCACATCGGGCCTTCACATCGAGGTGCCCGGCGCCGGCATCGAGGTGAAGGGCAAGGCCGAGTTGGTCAAGCGCCTGCTGGCCCTGGGGTTGCGCGTGGGCAGCACGAACCTGCCACGCCTGCTCGCCTCGCTGGGCGTGCAGCCCTTGGCGCAGCAGGTGTCGATGGCGGTGGACCTGACCGGTACCATGGAGCAGCCGCGCGCCAGCGGCCAGATCGAGGTCAAGGGTATTGGCGGCATGGATGGCATTCCCTCGGTGCCGTCGTTCGAAACCAAATTCCATCTGCAGGACGGTGCGCTGCACGTTGATTCTCTGGCCGCCGAGGTTGCCGGCGGCACGCTGGCCGGCAACGGAACTCTCAAGCTGTTCGAGCGGACCGTACACCACATGCTGCGGTCGCCGAGCCTGGAATTCCGCCTGGAAGGCAAACAGATTGCTCTCGAGTCGCTTATCACGGGCGGTCTGGTGACCGGCAAGATGGCCTTCGAGGTCACGGCCAACGGCCCGCTCCGCCGGCCGAAGATTCGTTTCAAGATGCCGGCCGGGGTGACCGCGCATGTGCTGGGACAGAGCTGGCAGATTGGTGGCATCGATCTCGAGGTTGACCAGGAGGGCATGGCGCTGCGTCTGCTGCAGGCGAGCAACAAGACGGGCGGCGAGATCCAGATCGAGGGCCACATGCGCTTCGTCCCCAAGGCCATGCCCATCGAGTGGCACCTCAAGATCGCGGACCTGCCGGTCGCCGCGGTGCTGGCGGCGGCACAGGTTGACGTGCCGGCAGCCGGACGCCTGTCCGTCGATCTGCGTTTGTCAGGCAGCACCAAGATCCCGCTTGTCGAGGGCACCATCGCGCTAGACGGAGTGACGGTCATGGGTGTGGCATTGGGCGATGCGACCCTGACCCTGAGTGCGGTGGACTCCGGCGTTGCGGTCAACGGCACGCTCTTCAATCGTTTCACCGTCGACGCCACCGCCCAGCTTGGTCCCGCCGGCCTGCGCGCCAAGGGAAGCCTGGCCTTCACCCATCTGGTTCTGGAGGATTTAGCCCGGCAGCTCAGGGGCAACCGAGAAATCGAGGAACTGGTCGAGCAACTGAAGGCTCTCGATGCCCGCGCTGTCCTATCGGGACATGTCGGGGTCGAGCTGGATCCGGGAAAACCATTGGCCGTCGAGGCCGTGCTGACCGAACTGGCGGCATCCATCAGACAGGAAATCAGCGAGGCCGGCGGTCAGGTCTCGACCCATCGGATGGGTTTTCACAACGACGGCGATCTGCGGGTGCTGCTGGCGGGCGACCACATCGTCCTTCGCCAGGCGCGCTTCCTGACTGACGCCGGGCGCTTCAACGTAGAGGGCGAGATGGACGGCGACTCTCTGCGCGCGGCGTTCCTGGGCCGGCTAGAATTGGAATTTCTGCAGCCGCTCTTGCGCAAGAGAATCGAGAAGCTTGCAGGCGCTGTCAGTCTGGAGGTGAAGGTGTCCGGGACCATGAAGGAGCCCCTCCTGGACGGCACCCTCGCCATCGCTCGCCCGGTCAAGCTGGTGCCTGCCGGCTTCGGTCCTGCCATCGCTGTGCCGTCGGGCGCGGTCCACCTGCAATCGGACGTGGTGGAACTCAAGGATCTGGCGGTATCAGTTGCCGGGGCGACGTTACGTTTGAGCGGCCGCGCCAGCCTGGGCGCCAACTTCGTGCCCAGAAGTTTGGCCTTGCAAGCCAACGGAAAGGTGAGCGCCTCGTTGCTGGAGTCGCTGGTGCCCGACGCCGTATCGGACGTCTCCGGCAGCGCGCGCATCGACGCCAAGGTTTCGGGGACGCTGGACCAGCCCAATGTTTCGGCGCGCATCGATCTGGGTGAGATCCAGATGCGCTTACGCGGCATCAGCGGCAAGGTGGCCGTCGAGAGCGGCACCATCGAGCTGTCGAGCCACGAACTGCTCCTGCGCGAGGTCAAAATACGCGTTAACGACGACGGGCGCTTGCTGATCGGCGCCGCCGGGGCACGCCCCGGCCGCATGCACATCGTGAGCCTGCGCCCCAAGTTGGTGCTTGGCAAAGTAGACCTGCCACTAGAGGGCGAACGCCTGGTCTACCGGTCGCCGAGCCTCGAGATTGACGATCTTTCCTTCACGCTGGAGCTGCTCGGCGACTTGCACAACTCGCTCAGCCTGGGCGGCGACGTGCGTCTGGTCTCTGGGAGATACATCCAAGATTTCAATGTGCGCAACTTGATGCTCACCCCGCGTATCAACGAGTCCGAATCGCGTCCTTTCTGGGAGGGTGTGCCTCTGCTCGAAAACCTGGGTCTCAATTTGCGCGTGCGCACTCTGGGCGACGGTTTCATGGTGCAGAACAACCTGGCGACGGAAATCTACCTGCAAGTCGATTTGCTCGTGGGCGGAACCCTCTCGTCACCCACCCTGGCCGGGGACGTGCGGCCCACCGATGGGCGGTTTCACATTCTGGGGCTACGCGGCGATTTTGACATCACGCCCAACGTAAACCACATCACCTTCGTTCCAACCAAATCGCTGGCCGCGGGCGATACCCCCGAGCTCAACATCGACGCCACAAATCTCTATCCCGACGCTTCTGAGAACGAGCACACGGTTCAGATACGCATCACCGGCCCCATCAACCAGGCAGCCATCGACCTGTCGACTACCGACGGACTCGACCGCAACCAGACCCTGATGCTGCTGCTCTCTGGACGAACCACCGAGGACATTGGCACGGGAGCACGCACCATCGGCATCAACGCCCAGAGCGGAATCGACATGATGGGCCAGGCTTCGCGCGATGCCGTGTCGAACCTGGTCGAGCCCTACATCGACGATACCCTGCAATCTCTCACCGGCCACAAGTTGAATCTGCGTCCTACCGTGGGAGCGGACGGCTTCGAAGTGAAGGTGTTGGCGCGTGCGAGTCGCGAATTCACCCTGGAGCTGTCCTATCTGCGTGGTTTTCAGACCCAGGTGCGCTACCGGGCCCAAGCCAACGCTTGGTTGCGGGACTACCTCACGGCCCGCCTGATTGGCGAGCAGCTCAACTACTCGCCCCAGCAGGGCATTAACGATTCAGTGGGAAGTCTGAAGTTGGAGATGACCATCGACTACCCAATCCGGTTCATGGGTCTGCCATGACCGGAATCCACCGAACCACTCTCTGACATCCGTGCTGAAACCATTGTTGCGACAGACTACTCACGCCGCGCTCTTCGCGGTGCTGCTGGCCACCAGCCTTGCGACCGTGGCGCGTGCGCAGAACGCACCCTCTCCGCCGCCGGATGTCCGCGCCACGACCTCGGCGCCACCCATCGTGTCGGTCTCGATAGAGGGCTCGACCGACCCCGCCGGACGCATCGAAAGCCTGGTGGCCACCATCGCCCCTTTGGGTGCGCCCTTGGTCGAGTCCGGCGACGCTGATCGAGTTGGGACGCCCATCGGGACGGTTCCCCGTCTCAAGAATCTGCTCAAAGCTATGGGCTATCAGGCTGAGATTGCCGTCCAGACGGATGCCGGCGGAGTGCGCCTGCAGATTCGTCTACGAGCCTTCGATCGCGTGCGTCAGATCTTCGTTTCGGGCAACCAGCCCATCGTCCGTCCGGGCGTGCGCCAGGAAGAGATCCTCCGGCAGCTCAGCCTTCGCAACGGGCAAGCCCTGCCCCCGGCGGGGGAGCGGCGGGACACCTTTCTCGACGCGGAGGCTGTACGTGTGCGCGACTACCTGCACGCGCAGGGTTTTCAGGACGCAGAAGTACACATCGTTGAACACAGCACCAACAAGGTTCCGGCCCGGGTCAACTTGGACGTACGCGTGAAGCTAGGGCCGGGCTATCCCTTGGGTAAGATAAGCGTGACCGGCAGCCGCGCCATTTCCGTCGGCGATATCGCGGACAGCTTTCGCCACGTGGATTTGCACTTTTGGCGCTGGCCGTGGCTGCGCCACGAACTATTTCGCCGCAACGTCTTGCGCATCGACGAGACGGCTCTCGCCCGGCGCTACTCCAAGCTCGGCTATCCCGGGGCACGTATCACCGATGACTTTGACCCCAATTCCAGCGTGGATCACAGCGCGAAGGAGGTGCACCTGGGCATCCAGGTCAAAGAACGCCGACGCATAGAGCTGGCCTTCGAGGGCAATCACTCACGGTCCGCGGGCGCGCTGACGGGCGACGTCGCCGCCCTGTCGCACGGTGTGTACGATGACGTCGACGCGGCCGAGGCCGCAGAATCGCTTGAAAAAGCCTATCGCGAGCGTGGCCACATGCTGGTCAAGGTCACCTGGCGGCGCGAGCGCATCGACGAGGAGGCTGACCGTATCGTCTTCACCATCGATGAAGGGCCGGTTCTCAAAGTGCGCGGGGTGGAGTTCGCGGGCAACCACCAGGTGTCGTCTTCCACCCTGGTGGAAGAGATTCGAACCAAGGAGTTCCCATTCCTGGGTGCGATCGGCCTGGGCGAAGGCGGCTTTGCGACGCCGCGCCAGATCGAACTCGACGTGCAGAGTCTGGTTGACTACTACGAGAGCATCGGTCGCCCGGGAAGCAAGGTGCGCGCCGAGATTGCGCCAGCACCCGACCAGTGGCGGCCGGCGCCGACCGGCCCCAAGGCCGTCATTCCGCGGGACGAGGAGCCGCTGTGGCGACAGGCCAACGCGCTCTTCGTGCGTTTCCTCATTGAAGAAGCGCCCCTGGTGTGGGTAGCGGACATGCGTTTCGTATCCACCGACCCTGCCACGCCCCTGCCCCGCGACGACATCTTCCTGCGCAAGTCGCTGCGCACGGTGGCGGGAGCGCCCTACCAGCAGAAGGTCGTGCGTCGCGATGAAGAACGACTCAAACGCCTGATGGGTGACGAAGGCTATCGCAACGCCAGCGTAGAAGCCCACATCGAGCGAGAAGGCGATCACGTCACAATCGTCTGGACCATCAAGCTGGGCTCGCAGGTGCATGTGGGCCCCGTGTTCCTGCGGGGCAATTTCCTGACCACGGAAGACACCATCATGACCTGGGCCGAGATTCGTCCGGGATCGTTGCTGACCACGCGTGCCGTAGAACGGGCCCAGCGCAACCTGGCCATGATCCAGCTTTTCAACAATCCGAACCCAGTCAGCTTCCCCAGCGAAAGCCCAGAGCAGCCGGTGGTTCCCATGGTGATCGAAGTCGAGGAACGACACGATCATTTCGGCATCGTGACCGTCGGTGGGGGCATCTCCACCGACCAAAAATCACCCACCTCCAGCTTCCCCGTAGGCGGATACGCGGCGCTCGGCTACGAGCACCGCAACCTCTTCGGGCACGGCTGGACCTTCACTTCCCAGGGAGCCTATGGCCTCTCGCTGACCCGGGTCAGCGCAAGTTTCGTGGACCCGCGCTTCTTCGGTTCGCTCTTTCGCCTGGAGATCGGCGCCAACTACTTGCGCCAGGCCACGGTGCGGCTGGGCGATCTGCGTTCGGGTGCGACCTTCATAGGATTTGCCCGCGAGATGTTCCCCGGCGTGGATGCCAACGTCCGCTACAATTTTCGCGACACCTTCCACACAGAATTTCTCGCGCGGGGCGCGGGTGCCGACGAGGATGAAAGCACGGTCAGCATTGGCACCATCGTGGGCAGCTTCAGCACGGGCATCGAGTGGCAGCGCCTCGACAATACCCTCGTGCCGACCCGTGGCTTCAAGGTCGGCGTGGGGGCAGAGCTGGCCCTGCCTCGCTTCTCGTTCGACCTGGGGTCCGACTCGTTCGTCAAGCTGAGCGGTCATTCGTTCGCGGTGGTGCCGCTGCTACCGTGGCTCAGCCTGCGCCACAGCCTGCGCTACGATCAAGGGTTTCCGCTTGCGGGCGCATCGCTTCTGCCTAGGGTGGAACGCTTCTTCGCCGGCGGCGACACTACCGTGCGCGGATACGATCTGGACCGCCTGCTGACCGAAACCGTGTACATACCGATTGCGCCAGGGGTATTCGCCGTCCAGTACCAGCCGGTGGGCGGCAATCTGCGGATCGTGCAGAACATCGACCTGCAGTTTCCCATCTTGCGTCCCTGGTACGGGTCGGTGTTCCTTGACAGCGGTGTGGTGGCGTTCTCGTTCGATGGGCTGTCAGCCTCGGACTTTCGCCATGGCCTCGGGTTCGCGCCCTTTGTCTTCAAGTTGCCCATCGGCGATCTGAGCCTGGCCTTTGCCATCCCGCTCAACCCGAAGCCCGGCGACAGCTCATGGCGATTCCACCTGAACGTGGGATTGATGTTCTGAGCGAGGTGCTCGCGTGATGGGAGCACAAGACCGGACGGGAACGTCGGCTATACTGACCGCGATGTGCCTGGACCCCCTGTCTTGCCTGCTGAAGCCGATGTGCGGGAGTCGCTCGTAGTGTCCCGCGCGATTGCGCCCACGCGCGTGGGACTGCTGTTGTTCGCGTCGGGGCTTTCCGCCCTGGTGTATCAGGTGGCATGGCTACGAGAGTTCCGTCTGGTGTTCGGCGCCAGCACTGCGGCGACCGCGGCGGTGCTGGCCGTGTTCATCGGGGGACTTGGGGCAGGAGGGTTGCTGCTCGGTCCCCGCGCCGATCGCTCGTCCCGACCACTCGCCCTCTACGGTGCGCTGGAACTGGGCGCCGCTCTGCTTGCGGCTCTGTCTCCCGTGTTGCTGTGGCTGGTGCGCACGGTGTACGTGGAGATCGGCGGCAGCGCCCGCTTGGGACTCCTGGCTGGCACCGCGCTTCGCATCGTGCTGGGTGCTTTCGTTCTCGGTGGCCCCACCTTGCTCATGGGCGGCGCCATGCCGGCCGCCGTCGCCGCCGTGGAGGTGGACGAGGACGTGGGACGCCGACGGCTGGCCGTGCTCTATGGGCTGAACACGCTCGGCGCGGTCGTCGGCTGCTTGCTCGCGAATTTCATTCTGCTCGAGGCCTTCGGCACACGGAGGACGTTGTGGAGCGCAACCGTGCTCGGAGCCTGCGTGGCGCTTGCCGCCCTGGCCTGGTCGCGCAGACTCCCGGCCGTCCGCAGCGAGCGCCCGGCTGAGGCAAGCACGAACGCGCCCACCGGTGCAGCGCCGGGATTCGTACTGCTCGCTGCTGGCGTAGTGGGTTTCGCATTCTTCCTCATGGAGTTGGTGTGGTACCGCATGCTGGGGCCACTCCTCGGGGGAACCGTGTTCGGTTTTGGAATCATCCTGGCGTTGGCTTTGCTTGGCATTGGCCTCGGCAGTTCCTTCCACGGGTTGCTTGCGTCCCGCCGCCGTTCGCCGGCGACCTTGCTGGATTTCGCCGGCATTTGCCTGGCCGAGGCTGCTGCCATCGCGCTTCCCTTCGCCCTGGGCGATGGGGTGGCTTTGCTCACGCTCTTCCTGCTCCCGCTCGGCGGTGCTTTCGGTTTTTCGGGTCATGCCGTGGTTTGGGTGGTGGTGGCTGGCCTGGTGGTCTTGCCCGCGGCCATCGCCTCGGGCATTCAATTTCCCGTGCTGATTGCGCTGCTCGGACGTGGCCGCGCTGGGGTGGGACGCCAGACCGGGATGGTCTATGCCGCGAACACCCTGGGAGCGATTGCCGGATCCTTGGCGGGTGGGTTCGGCCTCATGCCGGTGTTGACTGCGCCTGGTTGTTGGCAACTCGTCGCGGTCATGCTCGCGCTCTTAGGCCTGCTTGCTTGTCTGCTCGGTTTTCGACGAACCGAACGTGGCGCAACCTTGCCAAGGACGTTGCCCTGGCTCATCGCAACCGCCGCCATCGCGGTCGTGCTTTCCGCGCGAGGTCCGACCGCGGTTTGGCGACACAGCCCCATTGCGGTGGGCCGCGTCGACGCTGGTTCGCTGGCCAATCCGACCGCGCGGCGAGACTGGGAAAACGGAGTACGTCGCTCGATAGCCCGCGACGAGGAGGGCGTGGAGAGCAGTGTAGCCCTCGAAGCTGCGACCGGCTACGCCTTCGTTCTCAACGGCAAGACCGACGGCCACGCGCGCATGGACGCCGGGACGCAGGTCATGGGGGGACTGTTCGGGGCGTTTCTGCACGGGCATCCCCGACGCGCATTTGTCATCGGCCTGGGCACGGGCAGCACCTCCGGCTGGCTGGCTGCCATCCCCTCCATCGAGCGCGTGGACACGGTTGAACTCGAACCGGCCATCTTGCAGATCGCACGCGACTGTGCCGCCGTCAACCACGACGCCATGGCGAATCCCAAACACCGGGTGATGATCGGCGACGCGCGCGAAACCTTGCTCGCCAAGGGCGAGGCCTACGACATCATCGCCTCGGAACCGTCGAATCCCTACCGTGCGGGAATCGCCAGTTTGTTTACGCGTGAATACTATCGAGCGGTCGAGCGGCGCCTGGAGAAGGGCGGCATCTTCTTGCAGTGGGTGCAGGCCTACGCCATCGACGGACAAACCCTGCGCACCATCATGGCCACCCTGGCCCAGGTCTTTCCCTACGTTGAAACATGGTTCATGGCTCCGGCTGATCTGCTCCTGGTCTCCGCCCGTGAGCCGCTGGTCTACGACGTGGGCGTCTTGCGGGCCCGCGCGGCCCAGGAGCCCTTCCGCAGCGCCTTGCTCTCGGCATGGAGCACAACCAGCCTGGAAGGCGTGCTTGCCCACCACGTGGCACGGCCGTCCTTGGTGCGCCGTATTGCCGAACTAGAGGGCGCTCGCATCAACACCGACGACCGCGCTTTCGTCGAGTTCGGCTTTGCACGTGCACTCACTGGAACACGCGCCATTCACGTACGGGATGTGGCAGCCCTGGCGCGCGCACGCGACGAACATCGCCCCCTGCTCACCGCTGGCGAGGTGGACGCTGCCCGAGTTGCCGACGAGAGAGTGGCCTTCGATGTGTCGCTGGGATTGACTCCCTCGATCCCTGCCGAGAGTACCCGCGATCAGCGCGCGCGCTACCAGGCGCTGAGCGAGTGGCTCGGCAGCCGGTATGCCGACGCTTTGGCCAGTTGGCACCGTCAGACGTCGGACCCACAAAATCCCGTCGAGATGATGGTAGTGGGCGATGGCCTTGCGGAGACCGCCGATCCCGACGCCCTGTCCGTGGCTGAGAGGCTGCGCCCGCTCTGGCCTGCCGTCGCCAACGGGATCGCGGCGCGGTACTTCTATCGCCAGGGCAATCTCGAGGAGGCGAATCGCTTCTTCGAGGCCAGCTTCCTCGCGTACCGCACCGATCCCTGGCCGCCTCCCAACTTCATGCTGCGAACCCTCAACCTGGCCGGCGAAGCTGCTCGGCGAAGCCCGGCGGCTACCCGTCGTCTGTTTAACCTGCTCTCTGTCCCCTTTGCCGTGCACATGATGGACGAGTCACGAGCCCTTGCCCTGGTTTCTCTGGCCGAGGTGCTGCCGCCTGGGCCGGAGTGTGCGCAGGCCTTGTCCCTCTTTGAACCCGATGTGCCCTGGCAGGCGGACTTTCTCTCCTTTCGCCTGGCTTGCTACCGGGCACTGGGCATGGGCCTGGTGGTGGACGCCCGGAAAGACCTGCATCGCTTCACGAGAGATAACCCGGCTCAATTCCCTCCTCTTCTGACCGAAGGGCGCGTTCAGAGGTGAGCAACTGACACGCATGAGCCCGGCGAGACTTCATCTCCCAGGCAAGGGTCGCTATCGCTGTGCCACGTAGGCAATCACACCGTGCTTCTTCTCGAAGGCCAACTTGCCGGCTATGGCGTCTTTGGCCGTGGCGAAGTCGCCCGCGCGCACGCGATACCAGGTGCCCTTGCCCGGGATCTCCGAAACCACCAGATAGGTCTTCTCGGAGCCGAACTTCGCGGCAAACGCCTCTGCTTCGCTGCGGTCCTGGAATGAGCTTAGCTGCAAGGTGAAGTGCGCCCTGCCCTTGGCCGAATCGGTGGCCGCGGCGCCGATCACGGGGACGGGCGCATTCTTCGGCAGCGCTGCTGCCGTCCCGGCGGTCTGCTGCGCGGCGGGAACCGAGGCAGCGACGGCCTTGCTCAACGCTGGCGAGGCGGACGCGGGCTTGGGTGCCGGAGCAGCCTTAGCCACGGACTCTTCGGTGCCGGGCGCAGACTTGGGCTCCGAAGCCTTCGTGGACTCGGCCGGCTTGCTGTCGAGCAACTTCGGCAACTTGCCGCTGGCCTTGGACGAAACCTTGTCGGGCGCGGCCAGAGCCATCTGGGTTGGCTCGCTGTTCTTGGTGGTCGGCTTGCCAGCCTCGGCAACCTTGCTGGATTCACTCCTGTTCGCATCAGTCGTCTTGGACTCGAGTAATCTCAAATCGGTCTTCTTTGCGCCGTTCTGGGCATTCTTGCTGCCGAAGAGGGCCTGCGGGAAGGTCAGGGCTGGCGTCTGGGTGGGCCGTGGCGTGGTCGCGACCTTGTCGAGCAGGGCCAGCGGATCCTCCACCTCGGGCGCAACCGCGCGGCCGCGCGATTCCAGTCGCTTGCCCACCACGACGCCCAGCACGAACAGCAGACAGGCAACCAGCGCGCTGCCAAAGAACAGAAAGAAGACCTGGCGGTTGTCGAGCCGGACTTCGATCTTGTCCCGCCAGCGTTCGACGTCGCGCAGGCCTCGTTGATCCATCGCTGCACCAGAAGTGTAACCCATGCTCTGCTCCTGCGAAAAAGGTGGACTTCGAGCCGAGGCGTTACGACGCCTCCTCGCCCTCCTCGCCTATGCGTTTCATGACGGCCGGCGCCGAGACCCCGACCAAGCCCAGAGCGGTCTCGATCACCTGCCGGATGGCCTCGACCCAGTGCAGGCGCGCTGCGGTCTTCTGCCAGTCCCAGGTTGCACGCCAGTCGCCCACGCGCTGGCGCTCCTGAGGCAGAACCGAGTCGCCGTGCACCTTCTGCAGCCGCGTGTAATAGCTCTGGAATTCGCCCGCCAGATCCGCGATGAAAGACACCAATCGGTGCGGCTCGCGCGCCGCCGCGGCGTCCTCGACGAAATCAGGGAAATCGGACAGCCGGCGCAGCAGCGCAATTTCTTCCGGCAGGCTCAGCCGCGCGAACAACTCGGCCGTGGGCGGCATGCGCGGGGCTTCCAGTTCAGCCGCGCGCCGCAACAGCGAGGCGCACCGGGCATGGGCGTACTGGGCGTAGTACACGGGATTATCCATCGACTGGCGCTTGGCCAACTCAAGGTCGAACTCAAGCGGCGTGTCGTGTCGCCGCATCAGATAGAAGAATCGCGTGGCATCGCGGCCGATCTCGTCGATCACCTCGTCGAGAGTGACGAACTCCCCTTCCCGCTTGCCCATGGCGACCGGCTTGCCGTCGCGCAGAAGGCTCACCATCTGAATGAGCAGAACCGATAGGCGGTTCGGGTCGTGCCCGAGCGCTTTCAAGGCGGCCTGCATGCGCGGCACATGGCCGTGGTGGTCGGCACCCCATATGTCGCACAGTTCGTCGAAGCCGCGTTCGATCTTCTTGCGGTGGTACGCGATGTCCGCCAACAGGTAGGTGGGCAAGCCGTCTGACTTGACCACCACCCGGTCCTTGTCGTCGCCCCACAGCACCGTGGTCTTCAACCACACAGCGTTGTCGCGCCGATCGATGAAGCCGGCACGATCGAGCGCAGCCAGGGTGTCCGACACTTCGCCGCTGTCGTGCAGGGCTCGCTCGCTCTGCCACACGTCGAAGCTCACGTCGAACTTGCCCAGGGTTCTGCGAATCATGTCCAGGCAGCGACCGATGGCGAACTGCTTAATGGGCTCCATGTCTGTCGGTGGATCCGCACCGACGAAGCGCCCCGCCTCGCGTTCCAGCAACTCGCGTCCCATATCCCGGACGTAGTCGCCGCGGTAGCCGTTCTCGGGAAACGCCACCTCGGGCACGATCACGCCGGTCCAGTCTTCACCCTTTGCCTCCTCCATGTAGCGGGCCCACACCGAGAGCGCCAGCATGGCGACCTGATTGCCGGCGTCGTTGATGTAGTATTCGCGCAAGATATCGTAGCCCGCGAAGCGCAGCAGCCGCGTGAGCGAATCGCCGACCGCCGCGTGCCGGCCGTGAGCAAAATGCAGCGGTCCGGTCGGGTTGGTAGAGAGGTATTCGACCAGCACGCGCGGCGACGGCTTTGCCTCTCCCTGTCCCCAGCGGCCGCCTGCCGCGAGAATCTCGAGGAGGCGTCGCTGCCAGAACGCATCGGACAGGCGCAGGTTGATGAAACCAGGGCCTGCCACCGATACCTCCGAGATGTCAGCGCCGCCCTCTGCCAGCAGGTACTTGACGACTATCTCAGCCAGTGCGCGTGGTTGTTTTCCAGCGTCCTTTGCCAGAGCCAAGGCAACATTGGTTGCGTAGTCGCCATGCTCAGGGCGCTTGGGCCGCTCGACAGGAATGCTATCGGGAGCGGTCGGCAGAACGCCCTCGCGCTCAGCCCGATCCACGGCGGTCTGGAAAAGGGCGCGAACCGTGCTTCGAACACTGGAGGTCATTTACCTACACTGTAGGCCCAAGTCTTACCACCTGTCAATTTCAGCAAGCGTCCCGGGAATCGCGCCCTTTGGTGCTACTGAATCTGGAAGGGCGTGGTGCCGCTCGAGGCCGGGTCGAAGGTGGTTATGGCGTTATCGCCCTTGCGGGCGTTGATGCGCACGATCTGACCGCGGCTGTTCGGGGTAAGCGCGGTACGCCCCTGGTCCAGCACGTAGACATAGGGATATGAAAGTTGACTGGTGGAGTCGGTCATCAAGGGACTGTCTGGCACCATGGTCGGTCCGGTGAAGATGCGAATTGGTTGGGTCAACGCGATCTCGTACGAGGGGACCGCGACGGTCATCGGGATGAATCCGCCGATGAGGCTCAGTGTCGTCGTGAGGCTGTCGCCGCCGTACTGATCGAGATTGGTGAGGATGAAACGCAATTGCGGATTCTGGAAGATGGCCTTGACTGGCTTCTTCGCCACAGTGCTACCAGCCCCGGCGTCGGCAGGTCCGGCGCTGGGTGAAGATGCGGCGGATGCGTGCTCATCGTAGTTGAAGTCTTGGTACAAGCACGGATTCGGTCCAGGCGACGCGACGGGTGAGTAGGGAGGGTTGGGCGTGGCTCCTGTTCCATCAGGAAGCGGCGGGGTCGCCTGGCCGAACAAAGCCACTTCCGTGTTGGTCTTGTCGGTGGAGGCCTTCGTCGCGTTGTTGATGGGCACCACGCCGTCGATCGTCGCGCACGCGGGCGCTGACAGCGCGATCCGGTTGGCCAGCGCTGGATCGCGGTTGGGATCGAGTTGACACTGGCCATTGACGACCGTCGTGGTCGTGAGATCCGGCAGCGAGCTTCCCTCGATCAGAAAGCTCGTACCGACATTGACGTGGTATCGATTGCTGGGCTGGGGCCAGCAGGTAAGATCGAGAGGCGGCGCCTCGACGCAGTACTTTCCCGGCCCCGGCTGAGCCGCTGTGGCGCCTAGCACAGGCCCAAGGGAGCCGGGAAGAGTCTCACACACGAAGCCAGGGCGGCAGTCCTGGTCGTCCGTCGCGCCAGTTGCTGTCGTCGAGTAGCCGCAGGCTTTCACACAACGCTTGAAGTTCTCGCCCGGCCACACCTGTTGCCACTGGAAGCCCGGATCGTTGCGCGACGGTTTATGGGCGGCGGTAGGCTGACATTCCGTATCGTCGCCGGTTTCCGTCGCAGCCACCCGATTGAAAGCCGTCTTGGGCACCTCGTCCAGGTGCAGCCCGAGCGTCAGGTGCGTCGGAGTCGCCGCAAGAACTTCGTAACGCCGCCGACTGCCCATGAAGCGCGCGCAGTTGTCGACCAAACTTTGCGTGGCGCCTATCAGCAGGCACAGACCGGTCGCGCCTCCGACCGGCTGACGGCACGAAAAACTATCCTGCGGGTTGCAGTCGGTGTCGGCCGTGCACCCTGGCAAGACAACCAGATCGCCTGTGAGCACGCCGTTGCCACAGAAGTCAGCGCCCACATCGTCCAGAGCACCGGCTGACGACCCTGCCGTTGCGGGATCTTGGAGCGTGCCGGAGCTGCGCGCCAGGCCGGGGAGAGCGGCCTCCCAAGCGATGGTGAACGTGCGCGATACATAGGTCGTCTGGTACGGGAAGTTGGCCCAGTAGTTCGTGGTGGTGTTGTTCGAGTTCCCCTTCGCGGGCGGCGTGGTATCGTTTTCCACTTCCTCGAGTCGGGGGCCGTTTATCGAAGACAGAATGGGCGTGGTCGGGAACAAGAGGTCGGATGGCACGGGCGTTCGCAGCGGCGGCGTGGAGGCCAGGGCCAACGTGTCGGCGGTGTATTGGCCGCTTGCGCGCACTTCGCGAAACGAGTGTGTCATGGTATCGGATTCGTCGATGATCACGGTTGACTTGGCATTGGCCAGAGTTTGCGGCGCGAGGTTGAGGATGTAGACAGAGTCATTCGAGGTGAGCAAGAACGCGAACTGGCCAAACAGCGTCGAGGGGTTCTTCACGATGGCCGCTGCGTTGGCCGGCGGCAAGTCCACGAACGCGATGTCGCGTGGAACGGGCGGCGCTGCGGTACGCGCCGGAAGCGCGGGAACGCGAATCCCGGGCCCCTGAGCCAGCGGTCGCCGGGTCGCCGGGTTCACGGGGAAGCACCCGGTGGTGGCCGGCATGTCGGGTGTGGGCTGGGCGTTCACGTCGCATTCCTGCTCGGGCTGCACGCCGACGTTCACCACACGGACTGATCCGTCGCGCGCGAAGGCGTAGAGAAAGTGGCCCCTCCCCGTCTCGCCAGGCTGACAACTTGGGTCGCCTGGCATCCCGCACAAGAAACTGCCCTGGCTGTCGACCACGCTGCCGTCGGCCAGGGTGATGGGCGCGGGATTGAAGGGATTGACCGAGAGACGCAGGTGATCGATGCCAATGGCCCCCGGCTCGAGCGCGATGCGCCCACCGCCCGCCGGTACCACGAAGGCTCCGTCCACGATGTCCAACGCTGTGAGGAAATCGTCGGCCGCGCTAGCCCCGACGTAGACACGACTGCTGTCGGGAAGCAGGGCCAAGGCGCCCACTCCGAGAGGCGATGGCGTCTGTGCGCCAGCCTCGCCCTGGTCGCCACCATCTGCGGAAGCAGCGGGCACCTCCCCATCATCGGACGCGATCCCTGCGTCCGAGACGGACAAAGGCCCGCAGTCCGCCGGACAGTTCGGCTCGTCGCCTGCGGGGACGACGCCCTCAGGACGGATGAAGACCGAGTCCTTGATTGTCGCTGTCGGCATGTCGAGCAATGCGACCAGATCGCAGGACGGAAAACTCACCAAGACGGACGGGGCCTGGTCGGCCTGGCACAGCCCGGGTGCAGTGCCAGGCAGCAGGAAGACGATTTCTTGCGGAGAGGCGTTGAGCGGACGCCCGGACTTGGTTTTCGGCGCCACGCGGGTAACCGGACTGCCGATTCCGGTCGCAGGGTCAGCCGGACTGAACCGCAGTGACGCCAGCAGGCGCGACGGATCAACCAGCCCGATATCACAGGAATCGCGGTTGGCGCTGGCGACCCAGCAGCCGTCAGAGCTGGCGGACAACGACCCGGGCATGGACCCGACCGGCACCATGTTGAAGCCGAACACACCTGGATCGAGGTCGACAAGACTGCCCTTGTCGATATCCACCACAGCCATCTCGCCACGGGCGGTATTGGTCACCAGCGCGAATGTGCCCAGTTGCCGCGACGACTTGCCGGCCGGCTGGATCACAGGGGCTTTCTCGCCCGGCGGGTGGCAGATGCGCATGGGCTGACCCGACAGGGTTCCGGTGCCCGGATCGATCGCGAGACACACGAACCCCATGTCGCTGGGCCGCTCGAGGTCATGCGCTGGGTAAGCGGTTGGCGTACTGCACGCGCCAAGCAAACCACAGATCGCCATCGTGGGAACGGCTCGCGATCTCATTTCGCCGTATCCGTGTGGGGGAAGCCGAGTCCCTGCACGACCATGTACTCGGTCGGGCTTCCTGGCTTGAGGTCAATGACCTCCACGTTGTTGTCCGCGTATCCGGCCACGAAGGCGATCGTCGGATCAGTGGGCGAAAACGTCAGGGCTGTGGGCCCGTGCCCCGCCTCGATGATGGCTACGACCAAGGGTGCTTGCGGGTCGACCACGTAAATCTCTCCCCCTTCGTAGCAGGTGATGAAGAGCAGGCTGCCTCGGCCCGCATCGTGGAACTGCATGTAGTTGGCCCCGCTGCAAATCTCGAGGATGGCGCTTGGTGTGTTGGCGGGCTGTCCGTTCTGGTCCGGTCGACGGTCGAGCACGATCAGCGCAGCAGGATCGGTGGAGGTTGATACGTCCGGTGAGTTGCGGTGGAGGACGTAGGCCTGGGTGCCATCGGGCGACAGGAGAAAACCACGCACATCCGTGCCCGACGGCAGGAAGGCGGACGACTTGATCTGCTCGCCCGGGACCAGGGACAGGTCGCGAATCGTGCCGTCACAAATCTGTCCCGGCGATTGGCACTGCAGAACCATCCCCGTGATGTCCGGGCTCGTGCGGGCTACCGCATAGAGCACGCCGCTGGGATTGCCGGGATCGTTCAGGGTAAGGGCGGTGACACCCTGGACCGTGCTGGTCGGGAAGACGACACGGGCGATCGAGTTGATAACGTTGGGCGCCTGGGGGTCCAGAAGGCCGCTGATGTCGATGGTTGAGATGCCGCCGCCCACGGTCTTTCCGGCCGCCGTGATGGTCAGGTGGCTGACATACAGGATCCCCAATGTCTGATCGAGGGCCAAGGCATGGGGCTCCTCGGGCAAGACATTGTCGGTGATGGCCGAGCCGCCCGGACGACGCACGCGCCAGTTGTCGTCGCAGAATGGGTTGTGAAGTTGCGGGTCCGCACTTTGCCGCGGACCGTTGCAGCGCATGTGCACGGAATCGCCGCTGTCGGTGACGTCGACGAACGTGATTGACGGTTCGGCCCGAACCACCATGAAAACACGACGCACCAATTCGCCGGCTGGATTCTGATAAGTCTGGATGGCCGCCTCGCCACCAAAGCTGCCGATCTGCACCGTGGCGTCGGATTGCACGTAGGCCCGCTCGTTGCAGTTGAGGACGTGCGGGCGGAGCAAATCGAAACAGCAGAACCTGTCCGACGTGCCGTCGAGGGTTGCCGCAGTCGTGTCGTCGGTGAAACTGTTCGCACTGCACTCGGACCAGGGAAAAGCCACGCCCCCGTCCGCAGACCACGGAGGCGCCGCGCCCCCATCGGTGGCCAGCCCCAGTCGATCGCTCTTCGCCTTCTGTAAGTCGATCGCGACCAGGGTTCCGGCGTTGAAACGAAGGTCGTTGTTCGAATTGACCACGTAAAGCCAGTTGCCATCGGGATCAATCGCCAACCCAGCCGGCCAGAAGATTTGGTCCATGGGCGGATCGATCCCAGTCTGGCCGAGGCCGCAGCCGGCTCCGGCCAGGACAAGCGCCAAAAACAGGGAAAGCCAGAAAATCGGAACGCGGCCGACGGGGGATTTCATCCGGACATTTCCCCCGTCGGTAAGTCGCACCTGCCTGATGTCTCTCTTCCCTGTGACGGGCGGCGAGTCACTACTTCTTGAGCACCGCCTGGGCGGCGGCTAGACGCGCGATGGGCAGGCGATACGGCGAACAGGACACGTAGTTGAGACCAAGCTCGTCGCACAACATCACCGAGCTTGGATCGCCGCCATGTTCGCCGCAAATGCCGATCTTGAGGTTCTCACGTGTCTTGCGACCGGCGACAACCGCCAGACGCATGAGCTGACCCACGCCATCCCGATCCAGACTGACGAATGGATCGACGTCGTAGATGTCCTTGGCCACGTAGTCGGCCAACACCTTGGGCACATCGTCGCGCGATAGACCGAACGTTGTTTGTGTCAAGTCGTTGGTGCCGAAAGAGAAGAACTCGGCAGTCGCGGCAATGGCGCCTGCAGTGAGCGCCGCGCGCGGCACCTCGATCATGGTGCCCACCAGGTACTTCAACTTGCGTCCCCTCTCCGTGAAGACCTCTGCGGCCACGCGGCGAACGATGGCCGCCTGGTGATCGATCTCTTTCTTGCTGCCCACCAGCGGAATCATGATCTCCGGCTCGACCACCGTGCCCTCGGCAGCCACATCACAGGCAGCCTCGAACACCGCGCGCGCCTGCATCTCGGTAATCTCGGGATACGAGATGCCCAAACGGCAACCGCGGTGGCCGAGCATGGGGTTGGATTCCTTCAACTCATGAATGCGCGCCTCGACGGCGGCCACCGTCTTGCCCGTGGCACGTGCCAGTTCCAGCACGCCCGCATCGTCGTGGGGCAGGAACTCGTGCAGCGGCGGATCCAGGGTGCGGATGGTCACAGGCCGCTTGCCCATGGCGCGGAAGATTCCCGCGAAGTCCTCGCGCTGCAGGGGCAGCAACTTCTCCAGGGCCTTGCGTCGCGCGGCCTCGTTCTCGGCCACGATCATCTCGCGCATGGGACCGATCTTGCCTTCGCCGAAGAACATGTGCTCCGTACGGCACAGGCCGATGCCCTCGGCGCCAAAGGCCACCGCCGCGGTCGCCTGGTCAGGCTGGTCGGCGTTGGCACGCACGTGTAGGCGACGGATCTTATCCGCCCAGCCCAGCAGCCGAGCGTAGCGCTGATAGGCCGGCGCGTCCTTGGAATCCAAGTTCTTTTCGATGAGCACGCGGATGACCTCGGACGGCGTGGTGTCCACGCGGCCGTTCATCACCTCGCCGGCGAAACCGTCGATGGAGATCCAGTCGCCTTCACGCAGCACCACGGGACCGTGAGCCGTGTTCACGCTCATGGTGCGGTTGTGGTAGTCGAAACTGACCGCATCGCATCCGACGATGCACACCTTACCCATCTGACGGGCGACCAGGGCCGCGTGCGAGGTCATGCCGCCGAAAGCGGTGAGGAAACCCTCGGACGCATTCATGCCGCGGATGTCCTCGGGCGAGGTCTCGTGCCGGCACAGGATGGTCTTCTCGCCGCGCGCGGCCCAGGCCTCGGCGTCCTCGGCAAAGAACACGATGCGTCCCGTAGCGGCGCCGGGGCCAGCAGGCAAGCCCTTGGCCAGCAGCCGGCCTTCCTTGACTGCGGCTTGCTTGGCGGCCGTCTCGAACACCGGGCGCAGAAGTTGGTTGAGCGCCTCGGGCTCGACGCGACGGATGGCTTCCTCCTTGGGAATCAGCTTCTCTTCCACCATCTCGACCGCGATGCGCACGCTGGCGAACCCGGTGCGCTTGCCGTTGCGGCACTGGAGCATGAACAGCTTCGAGTTCTCGATGGTGAACTCGATGTCCTGCATGTCCTTGTAGTGCTTCTCCAGCTTCCTGCGGATATCGAGAAGCTGCTGATACGCCTTGGGGAAGCTCTTCCCCAGTTCGACGATCTTCTGTGGAGTGCGGATGCCGGCGACCACGTCTTCGCCCTGCGCGTTGACCAGATACTCGCCGTAGAATTCGTTCTCGCCGTTGGCCGGGTTGCGCGTGAAGCACACGCCGGTCGCCGAGTCCTCGCCCTTGTTGCCGAACACCATGGCCTGCACGTTGACAGCGGTGCCCCAGGAGGCGGGGATGTTGTTGAGCTTGCGGTAGGCGTTGGCGCGGTCGTTCTCCCAGGAGTTGAACACCGCCATGATGGCGCCCCGGAGCTGATCGATTGGGTTGGTCGGAAATTCGACACCCTTGCGGCGCTTGATCTCGGCCTTGAACTCCTCGACCAGTTCCTTCAGCGCGGAGGCTGGAAGTTCGGAGTCGACCTGGACGCCCAGGGCCTTCTTCTTGGCCGTGAGAAGGACTTCAAAGGGATCGTGGTCCTCCTTGCGCTCCGGCTTCATGTCCAACACCACGTCGCCATACATGGCGACGAAGCGGCGATAGCTGTCATAGGCGAAGCGCTCGTTGTTGGACACCTTTGCCAACCCCTTGGCGGTCTCGTCGTTGAGGCCCAGATTGAGGATGGTGTCCATCATTCCGGGCATCGAGGCACGCGCGCCCGAGCGCACGGAAACCAGCAGTGGGTTGTTGGGGTCACCGAACTTCGTGCCCAGCAGCGCTTCCATCTTGGTGATGCTGGAACGCACCTCGTCCTCAAGCCCTTTGGGGAGCTTGCGTCCGCTGGCATAGAATTCGGTGCACACGTCGGTCGTGATGGTGAATCCAGGCGGAACCGGCGCACCGATGTTGGTCATCTCGGCGAGGTTGGCGCCCTTGCCGCCGAGGAGGTTCTTCATTTCCTTGTTGCCTTCGGCCTTGCCGCCGCCAAAGAAGTAGATGCGCTTGGCGCGCTTCGGGGTTGCGGACTTGACCTTGGCTTTCTTGGAGGCTGGGGCTGTTTTCTTTTTCATGGTCCTGCTTCTAGTGGTTCGGGTGGAAGGGAACGGCGCCGTTTCTATCAGGGAGCGCCGACGATGAAAAGCCCCGCAAGGGGCGACGAACAAGAACTAGCGCAGTCGTGTCAGGAGTGTCGGGCCGATTTCGCCGAGTGGCGCCCTCTCCTGCTGCATGCTGTCCCGATCGCGCACGGTCACGGTCTTGTCTTCGAGGCTCTGGAAGTCGACTGTGATGCACCACGGCGTCCCGATCTCATCCTGGCGCCGATAGAGCTTGCCGATCGCGCCGGTGTCGTCGTACACGGCCCGCAAGCCGACCCGCTGCAAGTCGCGCTTGATGCCGCGAGCCAGTTCAACCAACCGGGGCTCGTTGCGCTTTAGCGGGAAAACAGCAACGGTCAGGGGCGCCAGGCGAGGGTGAAGATGCAGCACGGTGCGGGTGTGCTCCTCGGCGATCTTCTCCCCCACCCCGCGCACCTTCTTCATGACCTCGATCTTGCTGGCTTCCGCGTCATCCATCAGGCCAATCAGCGTCGGAAGCGTCGCCGGCAGACCGGCGGCAATTGATTCGGCGGCGGCCTGCAGGCGCTGCTTCACATCCGCGTCCATGCCTTCGCGTCGTCCCACCGAGCGGGCGAAACTCTCCACCAGCTCGTGCAGCTTGGCCGTGTCCTCGGCCGGCGGCTCCTTGACCAGCGAATCCTCGTAGGCGTCGCACAGGAACGCCAAGGTGCCCCGGTCCGCGCCCGCCGACGGCTCAATCACGTAGGGCACGTAGTGCTTCTTCTGTTCCTGATCGAAGTAGTGCAGCTCACCCACGGCGTCGGGGTTCTCGGGCGAGCGGCTGTGCGCTTTCAGGTCGAAGTCTGTACGGTTGGCGATGCCTTCCAACTCGCTCCAGCCCATAGGGAACAGGTACTCCAGATCCACGCAGCGCTTGGCGTAGTGGGCCAACTCGTGCTTCTCCTGTTCGCGCACACGCAAGTTCTCGGCCCGAATTCCCAAATCCAGGTACCACCGCTTGCGCTCGGCGATCCACATCTCGTGCGCCGCCTCGTCCTCGCCCGGGCGCACGAAATACTCGATCTCCATCTGCTCGAACTCGCGGGTGCGGAAGGTGAAGTTGCCTGGCGTGATCTCGTTGCGAAAGGCCTTGCCCACCTGGGCGATGCCAAAGGGCAACTTGCGACGCATAGTATCGAGCACGTTGCCGAAGTTGACGAACATGCCCTGCGCGGTCTCCGGGCGCAGGTAGACCAGTCCCGATTCGTCGCCGGTGTCCACGGGCCCGACGCTGGTGCGGAACATCAGGTTGAAGGGCCGGGCCTCGGTCAGATCCTTCGAACCGCACTTCGGACACGCCAGTTCCTTGGCCGCGATCGCGGCGTTGATCTCAACTAGACCCTTGGGATCGTGTCCCTTCTGCGCCACGAAGACATGGTCGGCTCGCGGGCGGGCCTTGCAGGCACGGCAATCGGTCATTGGGTCCGAGAAGGTGGCCTCGTGGCCGGAATACTTCCAGACCAGGCGATTCATCAGAATGGCCGCGTCCAGCCCCTCCATGTCGTCGCGCTCATGAACCACCGAGCGCCACCAAGCGCGCTTTACGTTGTTCTTGAGTTCCACGCCGAGTGGACCGTAGTCCCAGGTACTCCCGAGTCCGCCGTACACAGAGGAAGACGGGAACACGAATCCGCGGCGTTTGCACAGGCTGACGATGGTTTCCAGTGATGACGCTGGCATGGGGCGGGAATCTACTTGAGGGATTGTCCACAGTCGACTGGTTAACACTGGGAAGGCAACCCGAGGTGCGTGTCCCCTAAACAGCCACCTCCCGCCGAGACCACAGAGTTGAGAGGAGAGGACACGGAGGGATCCGGCGGGGTCGATGGAAGAACTAGGGCCTGTCCCCAAATTCAGGCCAGCCATACTCGCACCGCAGCGAAGAGAACGAAACCTAGGAAGTTCGTGGAGGTCTTCTCGTAGCGGGTGGCCACACGCCGGTACCGCTTGATCTTG
>Ga0181530_10000106_pt1 | contig 101040 bp, 76 predicted proteins | sample PEATcosm2014_Bin_42_FD_119769 | JGI IMG/M metagenome (GOLD analysis project Ga0181530, IMG submission 119769) | Peatland microbial communities from MTU Mesocosm Facility, Houghton, MI, USA - PEATcosm2014_Bin10_60_metaG | ecosystem: Environmental > Terrestrial > Soil > Wetlands > Peat | place... | reverse complement strand
CCTCGGTGTAGCTATCGAACTTCTCGCCCAGCTCGAACTTGAAGGTCGAGAACCAGCTCTCCATCGCAGCGTTGTCGTAGCACTGGCCCCGGCGGCTCATACTGCACGTGATGCCGTTCGCTTTGTTGCGCGTGTTCGCGAAGAGGGCTGTGAAGTCGGAGTCACGCTCGTCGCTGTCGCCGACACCCATGGATAGGGCCTCAAGAACGTCTCGACATGCGCCAACCGCTTCTCTGTAGTGGCCCAGCCCTATCGCCTTCTGGGCGGCCGCCAGGTACTCGGTGGTCTTCCCGATGCCGCCGGTTACCGGGACTTCGATGAGCATCGTTTCGCCGTAACCCATCTGGCGCAGGATATCGATCCAGCCGCTTTGGTTGAGCTGGTAACTGTCACTGGCATCCCGTAGGGAGCAAAGGCCGTGCTGCTTGGAAATGACCTGTCCAGCCACATGCACATCTAAACTGAGAGCGCCACCGTTGCGAATCGCCTCGAGTGCCTCGATTCGTGATCGATCAAGGTCTATGTAGAGAACCTTCGTGTCTGGATAGTCGCGAGAAGTTGCCTTGGTCAGCTCAGCGGCGGGGGAAAAAAGGTGACCGACGTCGCGGTTGCCCACAGCGAGCCGTCCGGTGAGAGGGAACAAGGTGGCTTCGTCGCCGCCGGATGTGAATATGAATTCGAGGTGGACCATGAGCCGGAAGAAGCCTATGCCCGATGAGCCATTCATTCCCGCCACCCGTACGTGAGCGAGCTTGTTGTTCTCGTACCACAAGTCCATGGGGCTCTACGGTACGACCGATGAGGCAAGGAGGCAACTGGGCCAACACGCCGCGGCTGCGCCGGGGCATTCTCGGCGGCAGGGTCGGTGGTTCAAAGGAAGGCGTGGTGTAGAGGCTTGTCGCCGTCTCCTTGCTTCGAGCTGCTGGCTCGCATTCCCGACCTTCGAGGCATCACACCTGCCGAGCGGACCCACCTGATCGAGCACCTGACCAGGGAAGAGTATCTGTTCGAGTCGGGCGGCCTGCTCTCCATGGGCACCAAAGCCGAGCGCATCTTCGGCCGCAAGAACTTTGCCGAGCTGTACGCCGTGTTCTCCAGCCCCGTGATGTACGGGGTGGAAACCGAAACCGGCCGCGCCCTGACGGCGGTCAGGGACGTTCACCAGTGGTGCCGTGATTGTCAGCACCACTACACCCGCCGTCGGTATCCACCGCGTCACTATCCTCAAACTCGGTCGAACGCCGCTACAGTCAGCTACAGTCTCCTCATGGTGAGGAGACTGTAGCTGACTGTAGCGGCGGGACGAGGAAACGCAGGGCCACTAAAGCGAGCCCAATGCTGGCAAGAACCTGGGAATACGACAATACAACCTGGTAGCCATGTCGAGCCTTTAAGGTCAGATCCATCACAATTCCACCCATGGTCTCCTGGATCGTGCCACCTATGCGAAATCTGTCAACTGGAAAAGATACGCCATTGCCATCCCCGACGTCGGCGCCCAAAGTGACTGTGGAACTATTGCAGTACGACTGGTAGTCCGGCGACAACATCGTCATACGTTATTGGGAATGGCGACTATTCCACGGATGCTGGAGAGTCGTGGGCATGTTGACGACTTCCGCAGAAATACAGCCCCTCTGTTCGGTAACTGGCCAAGAGCCCCCGCCACCTCCCGCCACTGATCTACTACGACTCGATGCCATTTGCAAAGACCTTGCTGCAAGGCACATCCCCGCAGCTGCAACCGCCCAAGAACCCGGATCCGAAGCAATCCCGGTCGCACTGTCGAGCCCGCGGATTGGCACCTGTTTCGTCGTCAAGGTTCCCGTCAACGGCTTGGCCGCTTTCTTGGACGACGCCGGCGAACAGACCAAGGCCGCCGGACTCAATGATATCCAGGTCTGGCTGCAAGACCGCAGCTCCACGAGCCAGGAGCTGAATGTCCAGCACTACGGCATCATCGTCGACGTCGAGGCGCACTACGCCGACTTCCTGCAGGTCTTTGTTGACGCGGGCCTCCCGCGGCCCAACGTCACCTACCAAACTACGCGCGGGCATCGCGCGCTGTTCGTCTTCGGGAAACCGGTCGACAAGCGCACGTTCGCGCTGATGGGCAAGAAGCTAGTACTGCACATCAAGGGGGCCGATTCCGCCTCCTGGCAGTCCACGCAAGGCCAGCACCTCCCCTCCTGTATCCAGTCGGTCCGTGGGCAGAAGGTCGATGTAGATTTCCCAGCAATCCAGGTACATGCGAATGCGCTCAATCCCGCCGCATTTCTCTCGGAAATAACGCCGAAGTTTAGGGAGATAATCGCCCCGGGCTCAACCTTGTCACCGGAGGAGCGCCTTGATCCAGTGGCCGACCTGCAAGTCACATGGTCGACCAGGGAGTATCTCACCCAGCAATTCCGCAAGGCGTTTGCTGATGAGCCACGGGCCAACGTCTTGGCCGAGGCCGCCATCGAGGTCTGGGAGTACGCCCGAGCCTGTTACGAGGTCGAGCAATGGATTCAGGCGGCAGCTGCCGCCGGGGCACAAGGTCAGACACCACCGACCCCGGCGGACTTCATGGCCGTCTACCGAAAGCGCCTGCACGGCACGGATGGCGCCGGCGCCTTTCGACTGATGTACGACAGCGAGGCCATGAGCCTCCGCCTGCTCACAACCGAGGGCGCGACCAACTTGCGGGTCAAAGGGGAGTCGCTCTCCTTGGAGGCTCATTACCACGAACTTGCCTCAACCGCAGCCTACACCATCGGCGGCACCCTAGCTCCGGCGGTAGTCTTCCGCGCACAAGTCGTATCGCTCTCCAACAAGGCGCTTATCGGCCACGCGGGCTGCCTGCGTGAACTTGGAATCCCCAAGATCCAGCGCTACGAACACCCGGTCAGCTTCGTCAATGAGGGCTTCGCGGTAGATCCCCAAAGCAAGATCATCACCGCCATCCAGACGGGCAAGATAGGTAAGGCAGATCCGACGTTCGACGTCGTCGAGTACTTCCTCGGACTCTTCCGGGCAGGCCGACTTCCTCTTGCAAGCGAGTCAGATGTCCTTCGCTACTTGATGGCGATGGCAGCGCCGTTCCTTCGCCACATAGCGCCCGGGCTCCTCGGCGTCTTCTGGTTTACCGGTACGACCGGTGCCGGAAAGGACTTCATGAGCGAAATGGTGGCGGATATTTGGAAAGCTGGAGGCAGTGGACGAGTGGCCGCAAAATTTGATCTCAACTGCCACAACGATCTTGAGCTGAAGCGCAGTTTCTCGCAAGCGACCAATGCAGTCTACTGCCGGGTTAAAGAAGCGGGCAAACGGCCAGATCTCGTCAATCACTTGATACGGCTCGCGGCAACAGACGCAATCAGTGCGAGGGCAATGAGACAGGACGAGTTCTTGATGGCCAATCGTTTTGTATACCTGGCCGATTCGCTGGAAGACTTGCCGACCCGCAAGGAGGTTTCCCGGCGCACAGTCGTTGTCGAAGTCGCGCGAGTGATGGGTGTCCGGGTCAATCTGGGAGCACTACGTGCTGAAGTACTGGACCACTCAGCTGACATCATTGCCAGCCTAAAGCGTTTGGTCGAAAGCCACCCCGCAGAATGGTATTTGCAACACGAGAATGTCGGGCTGCGCCCGGTCGGTCAGGTGGCGCTTGCCGAACTGTTTGCCGTCGATCTTCCTGAAGTTGCGGGGCGCAATCTCGACGATCTGTTCGACGCCTTCTTTCAATACGTTGCCCGCCCTGACGTGGTCGACGAAGGCGAGATGAATCGACGAAATGCCCGACCGAAAGACGGCAAGGAAATGGGCACCTTCAGAAACTATCGTCTTCCGCACTTCAGGGACGTTATGGGAAATGTCGACGGCTTTGGGCAACTGTTTCGCGATTTCCCGTCGGCTAGGTCGATAGAACTCGCGCTGCAACGAGAGCTTGACTACGCCGAGGTCGCACGTGGCCGCGTGCCTTACCTGCGCGTGGAGCACGGCGGTCGTGCCTACGCGTTCAAGCTGGTGCGCGAAAACCGCAACTTCATTCTCGAGCCGGAATTGAAGTTCTGTGACGCCATGGGGATTGCGCCCATTGGGCCGGTAGCGGCCGAGGCCGGGGATTCATTGTGCCAGGCTGGAGATTCCGTGCCTTGGGCACGGACGTCGGCCCGCAAGGGCTTGCGGTCCCAGCAACGCAGACACAAGCCGTAGACTGAAAGCATCACTTTATGGCGCTGTCTGTGTGGGTATCGATGTACGGCTCGTAGGTGGCATTCAGAGCCACGCTGACGACGTGCCGTGTTCCAGACTCTCTGCAACGGCTAAGCCGACATGCCCCCGGGCCTGGCGGGTCCGCTCCATGACGTGACAGCCCCATGCCGACGAGAGGAAGTCTGCCCTACTTTCGCCCCACTCTCGCCCCGCGAGGTAACTACTTGAAAGCACTGCCTGCCCCGTTGCCCCACTCATTGTGTTGGCCTGCATCCCAGGACCCGTCTTTGGTAAGTGACGCCCTCAGGCGAAATGCACTGTGCGCCAGAAAGCCAAGTTTCGGCAAGAAGGAGGAGAGATTCGCGGGGCAACGGGGCAGGCCATGATTCCGGTCACTTATGGTGTGGGGCGAGCATGGGGCAGGACGGGAACGGTGTGGGGCGAACCCGGGGCAAGTCTGCTTTTTGGGAATCCAGGTGGCGTGGTGGCTACCTTGCTCGTCCGTCGAGAACTTCATTGATTACGCGGCACGCGCTGTCCGATCCCCTGATGGGGTCGAGCCTCATTGAAGTAGACCTTGTACTCGCGAACCAGCTGATCCAGGTGCCGGTCGCCGAGCAGGATGATGTGGTCGAGCAGCTCACGCCTGCCACTGCCCACAAACCTCGCCTAACGTATGCGGGGCAGGGGGGCCGAGGTCTTCGTCCACCACAGCTCCGTAAGCCGCGACGAGCGCCACGAGGCCGAAGCCCGCTTCCACCACGGCACCGACGTTGCCATCGTTTGCACATCAACGCTGGAACTGGGCATCGACGTGGGCGATCTGGACCTGGTCTTCCAGTCCAACGCGCCAAGTACCGTGTCATCGCTCATGCAGCGCATGGGCCGCACCGGCCGTCGCGCTGGCCAGGTGGCGAACACGACCTTCTGCTGCGAGTCGCCCGAGGACGTGCTGCAAGCCGTGGCCATCGTCGAGCTAGCGCGCAAGGGCTGGGTCGAATCCGTGCCTGTTCAGGACCCCTGGTCACCAGATCCTGGCCTAGACATTGCAATTTGGCGCCATCAGCGCCGAGCGGTGCTTTGAGCTGTTGGCCCGCGTTCCCGACTTTCGCGGCATCACGCCAGCCGAGCGGACCCACCTGATCGAGCACCTGACCAGGGAAGAGTACCTGTTAGAGTCTGGCGGCCTGCTCTCGATGGGCACGAAAGCCGAGCGCATCTTCGGCCGCAAGAACTTCAGCGAGATGTACGCCGTGTTCTCCAATCCTGTGATGTACGGGGTGGAAACCGAAACCGGCCGCGACCTCGGTTCTCTGGAACAAGACTTCGCCGACCGCCTGGTTGAAGAGATCGTCGTCCGCGAAGGCCCGGGCGGCCAGAAACCGAGGTGGGGCGGCTACCTGCCACAAATCCCAGGCTTCGAGATCTGCCAGCAAGTGCGCCAGATCATCGTCGACACCACCGACTACCGCGACCCGGATGCCGCCGCCCGAGCCGCCATCGAAACCTGGCGCGCCGATCTCGGCGACCTGCTGCGCCGCAGCCACCCCATCGCCGCCCAGCAAGACGACCGCGCCGTGCGCCTATGGACCTTCGCCGGCGGCTGGAAAGCCGTGGCCGACAACTCCGCACTGCGCATCGAAGGCGACGGCGTCTCGCACGCGGCCGTCGACGAGGCGCTGGCCAAGAAGCGGGCGGCGGGCTTCTGGGAGAGTGGCGAGACCCAGACCGCGATCCGCGCCCGCGTGCCACCATTCAGACTGAGCAAATTCCAGCGCGCGCTACCGCCCGAAGCCCAGACAAAGTTCGTGGCGAGAAGTTTCCTGGACCTCGAAGGGGCGGGGAAGGTGGTGGCTGGGGCGTCCTGACGGCGGTCAGGGCCGTTCACCAGTGGTGCCGTGCTTGTCAGCGCCACTACACCCGCCGTCGGTATCCACCGCGTCACTATCCTCGAACTCGGTCGAACGCCGCTGCAGTCAGCTACAGTCACCTCACCATGAGGAGACTGTAGCTGACTGTAGCGGCTGGACGAGGAAAACTAAAGCGAGCCCAAGGCTGGCAAGAACCTGGGAATACGACAATACAAGCTGGTAGCCATGTCGAGCCTTTAAGGTCAGATCCATCACAATTTCATTATCCCAGTTGGAGTGGCCAGTCAACCCCAAAAGTGCCAGTGTCGCCCACCAAAGCTGCACAACAAACAACCGAGTGCGGTTTCGTAATGCTCGATCGACGCCATTGTCAATGTTCCTACTACGGCCTCCATCTCCCAAACCCCCGCCTTGGCAGGAAGCAACGGGCGGTCAAGGAAAAGAAGACCCCTTGGAACTGACGAAAATTAGCTCTGCGAACCGGCGCCCAGGTGAAAAGGCTGAGAAGATTCCTCCATTGCAGTGAGATGTGGCCCCCGAACGAGTAACGGACACCCCTCCCAATGCGCACTGCCCTCCACCCTGGGAACCACGGAAACGGGACCCACCATCTGGAAGAGGTCTTCTTTCCTCATCGTTGTCGATTTGCCTTGGCTGGCGGTGGCAATTCAAAGATCCGCCCACGCCCATGCGCGTGAGTCGAATCGCCGCGTGGACACATCCGCCAATCTGCGCCTCGCTTTGCGAAGGAGAAGCCCGCGGTTTGCAGGACCGCGACAATCGCGGCGAAGTCGACGCCAAGCGCCTGCTCTATCTCGCGACGAGAGTGCCATGACCCGTCACCGAAAAATGTAGCGCCTTTCCGGTACTTGGCCCCCCATTGGAGCAAGGATCGATCTCCATATCCCCTCGACTGACTCTGTGTCCGCCGAGTGGGCAGCACCGCGTTTAGGATTTCTCGCACGCAGGACCCGGGAGAAATTTGAAAGAGTTCCATGAAGATCACGCGCCTTCCTCAACATCCAGGAATAGCAGAAGCGGGACTACCTGAGGGTCTCTCGGATTGGTGTTAATATCGCCGTGGTGTTCCCTGCGAGTCACGCGCGGATGCCTCAACATGGCTGCGATGATGCGCCATCTGTCGAGAAGTTGCGAACCCAAGATCGTATGACGTTGTTGTCTCGCCGAATGCCCCTAAGGGGGAGATTCAGGGCATCCATTGACCTATGAAGGACATTCACTTTGGAATCCGATGTGGTCGGGGCAGAAAGAAGCGCGTTTTTTGATTGACCAACAACGGCGGGGTGACATCATGGAGATGCAATCAATGCGTAACGTTGCACTCATATCGTCCCTGAGGACGATCGCCGGCGTTCGAGAACAGAGGACGTGCCTGGCGTCTTGGCAGGGGCGACGTCGGCGTTTGCAACCAGGGCAATCGGGGGCCATTGGAGGTGACTGGGTTAGTGCAACCGCGTTGCTGGTGCGTGAGAGGTGGATGCCCCACATTTCGGAACGTTGATGACAGGAGCGCAAATGGCGTCAACCGAGGACGAACGTTCAGAGACCGGGAAGGAACCTACCGAGGAGGTATCCGCGGGTTCCGCAGAATGGAAAGCGTACACCTACGACGATATTCGCAAGGAGTTGGAAGGCATCAAGGACCTTCCAGAGAATGCCCTTGATGCGCTCACAATAGCCGCATTCCTCTGCTCTCCGATGCCGGGGCCTGTCCGTGCTGCCTGGAAGGCTGCCGCGGCGCCAGTCCACAGGTTGCTCACCGCGCTCGTGGAGACGGGCTACAGACGCGAGTGCGCGCGGATGCTTTGGGAAATACATACGCGCTTCGAGCGAGCAAGGTTCTTCAGACTCGTGGTGTCGGGCGATCCCCCAAGTTCGGGAGTGAGTTTGGATGATTCTGACGACCCGGACGAGGGGTTCTGCTACTCTGAGCCAGTTGAAAGCGTCTCCCACAGCAGTGCCATAGAGCGCCTTGGGGCCATGCCCGTCCGCGAGCCCGACTCCGAGGAGACCGCGGACGCTGGCACGGAGGCGGGGCAGACTCCGCCGGATGAGCCAGTCGGGGCTGGAGGAGCTAGGCGTGAGCACTACACGGACTTCGTCGTTCTTGGCATGCGGATCCTTGAGGAAGCTGGACGCGCGCGCGCGTCCGAGGATCGGCGCGGCAAAGCGCTGGAGAACGGATCGACGGCGAGCAGGTCGTCGCTGGATATCATGTGCGACGTGGTCAACACAATTTGGAGTGATTGGTCGCAGAGCGACAGTTTTCGTACCAGCGATTCGGTGCGGAGGGCATACCAACGGGGGAAGCGCGAATTGCCAAAGAATTTTCCTTGGGGTCCATTCAAGCCAGATGGTCCTGAGACCTCCCTGATCAAGCTCTTGGAGGAGCATAGAAAGAAGAGAGGGGCACTGGGGCTCGGGCGCATCTGGCTGCGCCGTCGCTGAGCGCATTCGGCGACAACAACGCCATACGCTCTTGGGTTCGCGACTGTTCCGCAGATGCGGCAGAGTCGCGGGCATGTTGACGAATCCGACTGGAGTTGTTCCTCCGCAAGCAGAGCTATTGGCGTGTGACGCGAAGGGGGCACCATGACCCCCGAGGACCGGGAGCTTCTGAGGGAGTTGCGGCCGCTGGTCGTGAGGATTGTCGCGGAGATGTGCGCAGTGGGCGGGAAAAGCCCAGGCGAGCTGACTCGGTGGCAGCGGCTGGTACGCGCCGTGCGTGACGAGATGCTGAGCAAGGGTGATCTCGACGCTGCGGTCGAGAGGATAGTGGGTGAGAAACTGGGAGAGCGGATTGCTTGGGAGGTGGAAGCCTTCATGCGCAACCGCTGGACGGAGGAGATGCGCACCTTCCAGCTGCTGGAGGCTCGAGGCGAGATCTACCTTCGCATCAAGGAGGCTGCGCGAATTGCGAGTTGTTGTGAGCGAACGATCAATCGCATCCTGGACTCAGGGGAGTTGCCCACTTACTACCTCGTCAATGATCCGCGCATCAAGCTCGCCGATCTTAGGAAGTACCTCGCTGGAGAACGCCCGGTTGAGCCCGACGGCGCCGTCGACAGCGACGCCGGTGGCGTCGAGCCTGATGAAGGCGCAAGTCGCGAGCCGGAATCCTCGGGTGAACATGCGCGTTGATCATCAAGCCCTGGTTGCACGACTCGGTGTCTTGGCCAAGTGCGCGAACGGCCCAGAAGGCATTCCGCCGGAGGCCGGACGACGCCTGACCGGAGCCCGCGCACGGTCCCGGAAGGCGCAGGCCCAGGTGAGGAAGTTGTTCGTGGAGGTCTCGGGCTGCGAGGCGAGGGAGGCCACCGCGCGCTTGCCTGGCTGCTCGGCCATGGGCGGGTGGGCGTCATGATCAAGGTATTGAAGCCAAGCTCCGGCAAGGCCGATCAGGCGCCCGAAGAGGAGTGCGACCGGCTCTGGTGGCCGGATGACGTCGCGCGGTTCCTCGGCCTGAAGCGTAAGGGCGTCTATGGCATGGCGGAGCGGGGCGTCCTGCCGTCGACCAAGGTGGGCGGCCGTCTGCGCTTCGACCCCGTCGCGATTCGCAAGTGGGTTCGCGCTAACCATCGCGGCCCCGTCGATGATACGATGATCGATAGCCAAGCCCGCGTCCCGCTCAAGAGAGGAGGCTCATTATGAGCGTAAGACGCGAGCGGAGAAACGATCCAGACACCGGCCGGGAGCGCTGGTTCTGGATGATAGATGTTGACTGGGAAGCTCCCGACGGAAGCAAGACGCGCGTGCGGAAGGTATCGCCCATTCAGAACAAGCGATCTGCCCAAGAGTTCGAACGGCAGATTCGCGATGATCTGCTCATGGGGAGATACGGCCGCTGGAGGGAGGTGCCAATCTTCAGGGACTGGTTCAATGGTCGCTACTGGAATGAATGGGTCGTCGGCCGACGGAACAAGCCAAGCACGGTGGAGGGCAAGAGGTCGGTGTTCGACCAGCATCTCGACCCCGTGTTCGGGCACAAGCGCCTCGACGAGATCAAGGCGGGGGAGATCGCGGCGTTCAGGGCGTCGCTGGTGGAGAAGAACCTCACCGACAAGACCATCAACAACATCTTGGCGGTGCTATCGAAGCCGCTGCGCTACGCGGCGGACGTCGACGTGATTGCCAAGGCGCCGAAGGTTGGGCTCTTCAAGGTGGAGGCCCCGGAGATCGAGTTCTGGGAGATCGAGCAGTACGCCCGGTTGCTCGCGGCGGCGGAGAAGGAGGGGCCGGTGGTGTTCGCGGCGGTGTGCTTGGCGGGCGAGGCGGGCTGTAGGGTGGGGGAGGTCAAGGCGCTTCGCTGGCGGGAGGACGTGGACATGGTGGCGGGGACCATCACGGTGAGCCAGCAGATGCGCAGGGGGATAGTGGGGACGCCCAAGGGCAGGACACGGAGGACGATTCCCATGACCTCGCTGCTCTGGGACGCGCTCAAGCGGTTGCCGGTGACGAGGGAAGGGCTGGTGGTTCGAAACCTGGCTGGGAAGGCGAGGAGTGATGAGAACCAGATCAAGAATCTCTGCTACCGGATCTGCCGGCTCGCCGGCTTGCCGGCGCGGGGATGGCATACCTTGCGACACACATTCGGCACACACGCTGCGCTCTTCGGTGTGAACCCGTGGCGGCTGATGACGTGGATGGGGCACAAGCGCATCGACGAGACCATGCGCTACGTGCATGTTGCCGATGGACATCGCAGGGATCTGCCTCCGGAACTGCTCGCCACTGTGGCCGGAGAACTCGACCCCGACAGGCGAATTCTGAAGCTGCTGGGTGCCCGCAAACAGGAAAATCTACGGCAACCTGACGGCAACGGAAGCCACGCGCAGAGCGACATTGGAGTCAAACTGGTAGCTTAATACACGAAACCCCTCAGGATTTCTCCCGAGGGGTATTGCGGGGTGGACGGGACTTGAACCCGCGGCCTCCGGCGTGACAGGCCGGCGTTATAACCAAACTTAACTACCACCCCATGCCCCAAGACGACGGTTTCCCGGCGAGTCGGGACGCAAGGATCTACTCGCCGCCGCAGCAGGTGTCAAATGGAAGCTGGCCCCGCACGGGACTCGCCCCACGGAGCGCGGCGCCCGCGCCCGCGGGTTTGCGTTTGGCCCGCGGATGTCTACTAATGTAATGGCCGTGCGAACCCTCCGCCTGCTCGCTCTTCTTGCCACGCTGGTTGTCCTGGCCTGCATGGGGCGTCCCACGCCGATCCCCCCGCGCGAGGCAGCCCCGCCCGACTCTGGAGCCACGCCGGTGTCCGGCCCCATCCCGACCGTGCGGCAGCAGCCCATGGCCTGGGATGAAGGCGGGGAATTGGCCGAGGGTGAAACCATCGCGCTCCGATCCGGCCAAGGCAATCGCATCCCCATTGCATGGGCGCGCGACAAAGGTCTGCTCGACGTGGATCTTTCCCGCTTGTGGACGCCGTTCATTTTCAGCGAATCGGACAGCCCGGATGGCGAGGCGAAGCCTAACGGCTACCGCCGCGCTTTCATCGATTTGGCCACTGAGTTCGCCACCCCGGATGAGATCTTCCTGAGGAGTCCAGAAGCGACCTACGCCCTGTTGATGGCTGCGGGTCTGCCCGGAACCGACGAGGCGGCGGCGAGCCCGCAGGGCAAGCGCATCCTCAAAGAGGCCAGACGGGCCATGCACCTGCGGCGCGAGCCCAATTTCCTCGAGGTCTACGGCATCCCGCCTTCGCTCCTGCTCCTCATGAAGCGCGTCGACGAGGACAGGAACAGGACTTGCTATGCCGACCTCGATCTTGCCGGACTGGCGGCCTTCGACGGTACGGTCACGTTCCAGAGCCGCGAGCAGGCACACCGCGAATACAACGAGGCGACGGGAGATGCGGCTTGGGTAGACAAGCAGATCGCCAAGGCCAAGGAAGCGGCGGGCGCGCCCGCGCGGGATCGCGACGGATGGCTCAAGGTCATCGCCGCTGAGGATCCCAAGGCTGCGGCTCGCATCGAACGCTTCCGTCGCGGCCAGGTGCGCCAGCGTGCCATTCGCGCGGCTCAGACGCGCCTGGCCTGTGAGGGGCTGCTGGCCAAGCACGGGGACGGGGAGTTCGACCTGGCGACCAACGAGGCGCTGGCGGCCTGGGAGCGCAAGAACGACATCTTCGGCTGGGGATTTCTGGGCGGTGAGACGCTGGCGGCGTTGCAGCGGTCGCCGCTTGACCTGCACTTCGACACCTTCCGGCGCATCCTGATGGAACATGTGGCCGATGCGGCGGGCATCATCGAAGACGGTTCGGTTTCGGGCGGCGACAGGCCGGCCACCTACAAGGATGAGGCAGACGTCGAGCACCCGGTTCCGAATCTCATCGCCGACTTTACCGACGCGCTCATGGCGGCTCTGGGGATCCACACGGCCGAGGACGAGATCAAGGTCATGCAAACCCTCCGCGACCAGGGGATGAAGTGGATTCACGTGGCCTTTCCGCCTCCCAAGCTTCCGCCCTACTACAGCAGCAAGATGGACCTTTCCGTCGAGATCGATCGCGGCGATGTCTGGTACGACTTCCCCTACGATGAAGACGGCAAGCCCATCGCACAGCTGCGTGTGAACTTCCCGACGCTCACGCTCTATGTGAAATGGAACAAGCAGAAGATTCCGCTTTGCCGCTGGCGCACCACCATCGGTTCCTGGCGCAGCGAGATGCACCCCAATGGCAAGGTTTACTTCAAGTACAAGAACTCGGACGTTGGCCCGCGGGTGTGGAAAGACATCGTGGCCGGGCCGGTCTGGATCCCGCCCGAGGGCACGCCGGTCAAGGATCTGCTGACGCGCAAGACCTGGGACCGCGACTTGGGTGCGGAAGCCGTGGTGAACACCGACGTGATGGGGCCCGGCTTTCAGTCGGCCTACGGTCTGGTGATGGCCATCCATCACTGGAAGCGCGGCAAGACCTTCTTCGATAACCAGATCCGCACCCACGGCTCGGTGGACTACACCTCGATCGCGCGGCGCTATTCGCACGGCTGCCACCGCCTGGTGAACAGCCGGGCGGTGCGCTTGTTCGACTTCATACTGCGGCACCGGGTCTTTCACCGCGTCGGCAATCAGCCAATCACGCTGCGACGCCATTTCGAGTACGAGGGCAGGACGTATCACTACGCCCTCGGCACGCGTGGTTACTACTACGAACTCGACCCGCCGGTGCCGGTGATGGTCACCGAAGGCCGCATTATGGGCAAGGTGAAGAAGCCGATCGAGGCCTACCTGCCGAAACCGGGCGTGGACTACGGACCGTCCGATGAGAGCGGCGAAAGCACTCCGGACGTAGGGCCGTGACGCTCGCCGCTCATCTTCAGATGCGGGTGGTGTAAACTCCGCACCCCAATGCCCTACGATCATCGCTCGGTTGAACCCAAATGGCAGGCCCGCTGGCGCGAGGCTCGTCTGCACCAGACCACGTTCGATGCTAAGCGGCCCAAGTTCTACGCCCTGGACATGTTCCCCTATCCGTCGGGCGCGGGGTTGCACGTGGGGCACTGCGAGGGCTACACCGCCACCGACATCATCACGCGCTGGAGGCGCATGCAGGGCTGGAATGTTCTGCACCCCATGGGCTGGGATGCCTTTGGCCTGCCGGCCGAGAACTACGCCATCAAAACCGGTATCCATCCGCGCGTGACCACCGAGAAGGCCATCGCCAACTTTCGCCGCCAGATCGACGCCATCGGCTTTGCCTACGACTGGGATCGCGAGATCAACACCACCGACCCCAAGTACGTCAAGTGGACGCAGTGGATCTTCCTGCAGCTCTTCAAGCAGGGCCTGGCCTACGAGGGCACGGTGCCCATCAACTGGTGCCCGTCGTGCAAGACCGGCCTGGCCAACGAAGAAGTCACTCAAGGCTGCTGCGAGCGCTGTGGCAGCGGGGTCGAGCGCAAGGATATGCGCCAGTGGTTGTTGCGCATCACGCGCTACGCGGACCGCTTGCTGGAGGATTTGGCGGATTTGGACTGGCCCGAGTCCACTCTGGCCATGCAGCGCAACTGGATCGGTCGCTCCGAGGGGGCCGAAGCGATCTTCAAAGTCGTCGGCCCCGATGGCGGCTTGCCGTCGAAGGACGAAATCAAGGTGTTCACCACGCGGCCCGACACCTTGTACGGCGCGACCTACATGGTGCTGTCCCCGGAGCACCCGCTGGTCGACAGCTTGACCACGCCGGCGCAGCAGGCCGCCGTGCGCGCCTATCAAGTCGCCACGCGCCGCAAGAGCGACCTGGAACGCACCGACCTGGCCAAGGAGAAAACCGGTGCGTTCACCGGTGCCTTCGCCATCAATCCCGTCAACAACGAGAAAGTTCCCGTCTGGATCGCCGACTACGTGCTCTCCAGCTATGGCACGGGCGCGATCATGGCGGTGCCGGCGCACGACCAACGCGACTACGAATTTGCCAGCAAGTTCAATCTGCCCATCCGTCCGGTGGTGCAGCCCGCCGACGGCCACACGCCCGAGCCCGGCCAGGCCTTCGTCGACGACGGCATCGCGATCAACTCGGGCGATCTCGACGGCCTGCCCACGGCCGAAGCCAAGGCCAAGGTCACGGCGCAACTCGAAGCCCGGGGTCTGGGCCGCGCCATGGTCAGCTACCGGTTGCGCGACTGGGTGTTCTCCCGGCAGCGCTACTGGGGCGAGCCCATCCCCATCGTTCACTGTCCCACCCACGGCACGGTGCCGGTGCCAGAATCGTCGCTGCCCGTGACCCTGCCCGAGGTCGAGCGCTACGAGCCCACCGGCACGGGCGAATCGCCCCTCGCCGGGATCGAAGACTGGGTCAAGACCATCTGCCCCACCTGCGGTGGCCCGGCCCGACGTGAAACCAACACCATGCCCCAGTGGGCGGGATCGTGCTGGTACTACCTGCGCTACCTCGACCCCAAGGCCGATCTCGAGCCCTGGTCCAAAGAGGCCGAAAAGCAGTGGCAACCGGTCGATCTTTACGTGGGCGGCGCCGAGCACGCGGTATTGCACCTGCTCTATTCGCGTTTCTGGCACAAGGTGCTCTACGACTTGGGACATGTCTCGACCAAAGAGCCTTTCAAGAAACTGCGCCACCAGGGCACGGTACTCGCCTACTCGTACCAGGACGGTCTGGGCCGCTACCACGAGATGGCCGAGATCGAGTTGCGTGGCGACGACGCCATCCTCAAGGCCACGGGCGAAAAACTCAAAGTGGCCGTCGACAAGATGGCCAAGACCAAACTCAATGGGATTAACCCTGACGACGTGGTGGCCGAGCACGGCGCGGATGTGTTGCGCCTGTACGAGATGTTCATGGGCGAGTTCGAACTGCCCAAACCTTGGGATGCGCGCGCCATAGAGGGCTGTGCCCGCTTCGTCAAGCGTGTGTGGCGGCTGGTGGAGGAGTTCGACGAGAAGAGGGCGCCTTCGGGCGATCCGCTCCTGCGCCTGCGCCACAAGACCATCAAGCGGGTCACCGGCGATCTCGATCGCATGGCCTTCAACACCGCCGTGGCCGCGATGATGGAGTACCTGAACGAACTGACCAGCAGCGGCGCCGCGCGCGAGGATCTGCTGACGCTCATCAAACTGGTTGGCCCCTTTGCGCCTCACCTGGCCGACGAGGCATGGGAGAAACTGGGCCAGCAGGGGTTTCTCCTCCAAGCTGCCTGGCCCGGCTACGACGAGGCGCTGACCATCGACGCGGTGGTGACCCTGGGCGTGCAGGTGAACGGCAAGTTGCGCGGCGACGTTCAGATCGCGCGCGACGCACCCGAAGCCGAGGTGCGCGCCAAGGCGATGGCCGTGCCGAATGTGGCCAAGCACCTGGAAGGCAAGACCGTGCGCAAGGTCATCGTGGTCGTCGGCAAGATCGTCAATATCGTCGTCTCCTAGTGACACCTGTCCCGACCATGAGCGACCTGAGGGTAGGCGAGAAGGACGGCGCGGCCACGCTCGACATCGTGGTGCAACCGCGCTGTCCGCGCGAGGGCGTGGGGCCGGTGGTGGGCGACAGGCTCAAGGTTTCGGTGAACGCCCCGCCGGTGGAGGGCAAGGCCAATGAGGCCGTGCAACGGGTTCTGGCCGAGACCTTTGGCGTGTCCCGCTCCGCCGTGACCATTCTGCGCGGGGAGGCCGGCAAGCGGAAGACGGTTCGCATCACCGGGGTCACGGCCGCGGCTGCCAGGCAAGTGATCGCGAAGGTCTGAACTTGTTCGAGCCGGCCCCCGGGATTGAACCGGGGACCCTCGCTTTACGAAAGCGATGCTCTACCACTGAGCTAGGCCGGCTTGGGGCGAGCGTTACTACCGCGCTACTAGCGGACCGTCAAGGTCAGCGCCCAAGCCGTCAGCGCCCGCCGATGCGGCGCACGCGAACCGACGGGTTGAGCGGCGGCAGTGTGGATGACGAATCCGCGTCACGACTTGGCTGTGCCACTGGCGCCGAGGCAGGCGTCGTGGTTGCCGCTTGAGTCGCCTGCCTGCCCTTGTTGGTCTTGCCCAGCGATGCCTTTCGCGGCGAGGCGGCCGAGACGGAACGGACGGGCTCGCGCGTCTTGGGTTCGAGGTTGGCCTTGACCTCGAGCTTGTCGCCTTTGGCTTCAATAGGTATTTGCACCTCGGTGTACCCGGCCAGGCGAAAACGGTAGTTGATCTGTTGGCCGTTGGCGGGGCGGATGTCGACGAGAGGGGTGGTGCCCAGCAACCGTCCATCGTTGAGACGTGTCACCTCTGCCCCCGGGGGCTCGGAGGCGAGAGTGATTGGCACGTGCGTGGGCGCAGGCGGAGGCGGCGGCTGCTCGGCAACAACTTCGCTCGTGACAGAGGGAGCTGATGCCGTGGACACGAAGACGCTTGCCACGATGATGACCGCTGCGACGATGGCCAAGGGAATCGCAGCCCGCACCACGCGAGGGGAGTTCAGCCAACCGCGGGCCAATCCCAAGAGCCGAGATCCTCCCTGTCGTGCGCTGCCGCTGCGGCCCACGCCCGCGGCCGCGCTTGCGCCATCGCGCGGAGCCACGGTTCGCAGGACCGGAGTGGTTTCCGTGGTGCGCGCAGGAGCCGTCTGGGGGGCCACGGTGGTCCGAGCGCGGGGCGCGCTGGTTCGCGCCGCCATGGTGACAGGCGAGGCACCCGAAGCACGGGGCGCGTTGAGGCCGGCCAACCCTGGGCCGGCTGCCATGGTCTCACCGAAGGCGACGGACTCCCCGGCCAACTCGGCCGCGCCTGCGTTGAGCAGCGCGACGACCTCCTCCATGGTCTGGGGACGGCCCCCCGGATCCTTTTCCAGGCAGCGCAGGATGAGGCGATCCAAGAAGGGCGGCACCTCGGGCCGGAACTCGCTGGCAGGTGGCGCGGGCTGCTTCAAGATGGCGTTGAGCAGGATCACAAGCTGTTCGGCAGCGAAGGGAACGTGGCCCGTCACCATCTCGAACATCATCACGCCCATCGAATAGATGTCGCTGGCAGCGCCCACGTCCTGGCACAGCGCCTGTTCTGGCGACATGTAGTAAGGCGTGCCCACCACCGATCCGGCGATGGTTTTGTGGCCGACCTGCTTTTCCTGTTCTCCCAGCAGCTTGGCCACGCCGAAGTCGAACAGCTTGCTGCGCAGCCCGCCCGGCTGCGCGGGATCTTGCAGCAGGAAGACGTTGTCGGGCTTGAGATCGCGATGGACGATGCCGACCCGGTGGGCTGCGGCCAGGGCGTCGCACACCTGCCGGGAGATGGTGACGGCCTCGTCCAGGGGAAGCGCGCCCTCGGCGTTGAGGCGGTCGCGCAGGCTGCGCCCCTCGAGCAGTTCCATCACCAGGTAGACGATGCCGTCCTCGGTCTTGCCGTAGTCCGAGATGTCCACGATGTTCGGGTGGCGGATCTCGTTGACCGCGCGGGCTTCCTGAAAGAAGCGCGAAACCAGGCCAGGATCGGTGCCCAGATCGGGGCGCAACATCTTGACCGCCACGCGCTTGCCAATCATGGGGTGCTCGGCCAGGTACACGGTCCCCATGCCGCCCTCGCCGATGGCGCGAACGATCTTGTAGTTGCCGATGCTGCGACCGATCAAGGTTCCCTCGCGGGTGAGTATATCCGGTCTCGGGCACGCGCGTACTTGGGCTTTCGACGGGGACGGCAAGATGTGCTAGGGGCCGGAACCAATGTCCCGCACCCACCTTCCCGCGTTCCTGCTTTTGTGCGTTAGCTGTCACGCGCCGGTCCACATCCGTCCCGCGTCAGCAGGGCCCGCAGCCGCCTCGCCAGCGCCGCCAGGGCCGGTTTCGCGCATCTCGCACATCGAGACCGAGCTCTCTGTGCTGCGCGGCCTGTCCTTCAAGCATTCGATCCCTTCGTCCACGCAGAGCCGCGCCGATTTCCGCGCCTGGGTTCACGCGGAACTTGCCCGCGACCTTTCGCCGACGAAGAACCAGGGGCTGTCGCACGCCTATGCTGACCTCGGTTTTGCCCCGCAGGGCTTCGACCTGACGACCACGCTGGAGGAGGCGCTGACCACCCAGGTGGCGGCCTACTACGATCCGAGCAGCAAGTCGTTCCGGGTGGTGGGCGGCGCGCGGGGCGATGAGGTGGACGCGATCATCGTGGCGCACGAGCTGACCCACGCGCTCGACGACCAGTATTTCGACCTGGAGACGTTCGATGGCGGCGAAGGCAACCGGCTGGGCCTCTCGGAAGACGAGCGCACGGCCCGCCAGTTCGTGACCGAGGGCGAGGCCACCTTCATGATGCTGGCCTGGAAAGCCGCAAGCGGCGAAGGAGCCGGCAAGCAACTCGGCCCCCTCGGGGTTGCGGGGGTCCGCATGGCGCTGGCCCTGCTGGGAGCGGCCGACCCGCTGGAACTGCTGGCAGCGGCACGCCAGGGCCGCAGCCTCGCCGAGTTGAGCGCGGAAGACCGGCGGGAGATGGACGAAATGACCAGGCTGCCGCCCTTGGTGAGCATGCCGCTGATCGAGCCATATTTTAAGGGCGCGGCCCTGGTTTCCGAGGTGTGGGGACGGGGCGGCTGGGACGCGGTCGCTGATCTGTACCAACACCCGCCGGCCTCGACCGAGCAGATCCTGCACCCACGCGAAAAGTTCCTCGACCGCCGCGATCCGCCTGTCTTGATTCGCCTGCCGGTGGCTCGGCCGGCGCTGGGAGAGCCGCCCGTCGCTACCGACGTGCTGGGCGAGTTGGGCATGCGCGCCTATTTCAAAACCTGGGAATTTCCGGCGGCCGACTTGGCGGCAGCAGGGTGGGGTGGCGATCGGTTCTGGGTGTGGAAGCGGGATGGGCGATTTACGGTTCTGTGGGCCACCCGCTGGGACAGCGAGGCCGATGCGAGGAAGTTCCTGGCAGCGTATCTCGACACCCTGGAAATACGCTTTTCTGAGGCCCCCATCGAAGGCGCAGGGCCGGATGCCTGGCGTCTGCTTCGGCCCGAGGGCGATCTCGTGCACGTCGAGCGCCGCGGTTGCGACGTGGACGTCATCGCGGGCGCGCGGCTCGATGAGATTTCGGACCTACGCGCGGTGCTGCTGGCCGTCGAGCGGAGGGCGGCGGACAGGCGGTAGACCGGAGACAGCAGGTAACGTTCACCGACGCCACCACCTCGGGGCCGAGCGCCCGCGGCCCTGCGTCGGGGTCGACAACCTCGTGGGGGGTGGATGCACGGGGCGAATCGGCGTAGTCTCGCGGCATTGTCATGCCGAACATCAAGTTGGTTCCCAGTCTTCTTTTCGGAATTGTGCTCGCCGGCTGCAAGACGGCGGCCCCGGCGGCCCCGGTAGCCACTCTCGCCAACGCGCCGCTGGCGGCATCGCAGTCGAATGGCACACAGCCGTCGGACGCGGCTGCCGAGCCGGTGCTCAAGCCGGCCTCCGTGGCGGCCGAGGCCTGGGGTATGAGCTTGGTGGTCGCCTCGCCCATGAAGCTGGTGGCGGACCTGGATGCGCTCTCCAAGAGCCTGCAGTTGCCCATGCCACTTGGCCAGTCGTTCCTTCCCATGCTGACTGGTGGATTCAGTCGAGGCGGGGTGAATTTGTCGCGCGAGACGATCGATCGTCTGGATGTCGCCCGTCCTCTCGCCGTGATCTGGCTGGCACGGGGCAGTGACGTTCCCCCTGGTTGGTGCGCCGCCGTTGCGTTCAAGGAACGCGCTTTCGCGCTGGAGGCGTTGCAGAAGCTTGGAGCCAGCGGGGCCCAGAGCGAAGCCACCTTCGAGCGACTCCTGCCGTCAGGCGATCGCGTCTGGGGCGCTGTCAAGGATCGCCAGTTGCTGCTTTCCGGCTCGCGCGCAACCCTGCTGGCGGCCGGTGCTCTGGCCATCACTGCGCAGACCTCGCCCATGCCGGTTCAGGCCATCTTCACCCTGTCCCCGTCGGTCATGGCAAGAAGCACGGGCCAGTCACTCGACGCCATCGCGGCCGGGATCCTTGGCGTGGCCATGGCCGAGGCGGAAAAGGACGCCGCGGCCACGGGCAAGCCACTCACGCCCGCTCACAAGAAGATGCAAGAGGCACTGCTCAAGGCACTGATCCGCCAGCTGACTGACATCGCCGTGGTCCGCGTCAGTCTGGAGATAGGGGATCGGGGTGGTGTGGTCGTGCGAGCCGAGGCCCAGCCCACGCCAGGTTCCGGGTTGGCGGCCAAGGCCGCTCACGCTTCACCCTATGCCTTCGACCCGGCTCTTCCGGTCCGCAGCGATGCCAGCGCGATCGTTGCGTGGGGCGATATGGCGCCTTGGCTGGCGGACTGGATTCAGGTCATGGAAGCCTCGGGGCCGGCGGGCCAGGCGGCCAGCCGAGATCTGGCGCTGCTTCGCGAATCAGAGGACGGTGGCTCTTGTGCCGTGGACGTCGGGGTTTTGCCCATTCTTTTCATGTGCAGCCTGACGGTGCGTCCTGGGGTCGATGCCTCCCGCGCCCTCGATCGCTATGTGGCCTTTCTCCAGTCTTCCAACGTTTGGGAGGCCGAGATCGATGGTCGCAAGCCAAAGTCGCTCAAGGTGAAGCGCACAGGCAAGGTCGTGGAGATCGAGAAGACGGTGGAAGGAAGAGATCCGCAGGCCATGGCGATCGTGAAGGCAATCATCGGTGGCGAGGTGGCACGCACGGCACTGACGGTCAAGGATGGCCGCGTGGTGCTGGCTGTCGGCGCGAAGCCGCGTGAGATCCTCGACCGCTATGGCAAGCAGCAGCCCACCGCGACGACGGCGCCTATCCTGACACGAACCCTGCTCGACACGGCCGGTGCCGACTTCCTGGGCTTGGTCGACGTGGCCTCTGTCCTGACGTCTATCTACGGCAAGGTGCAGATGACGGGAAAGGACCTCGGAAACATGACGTTGACCGGAATTGTGGCTGCCGTCCCAGGCCTGGCTGACCTGCGTGTTCCGGTCGTGCTGTTGGGTCGGGGTGGGAAGGTTCCTGCCATCGAGTTCCAGGTGCCCTTCGGCAGCCTGCAGAACCTTGCGCGGGTGGTGAGCCCATTCATGGGTCAGATGGGTGCGGCGCCCGGACGCTGATGAAGAATACTATTTGGAGAAAAGCACGGAAAGTCCGCTAGACTGCAGGAACCCATCATGAGAGTTCTCGCAGTTTTCCTCGCCGCCGTATTTGTGCTCATGGGTTTGCCTGCGCTCGCGAGCGCAGCCCCGGCAGATTCCTTCCGTCCTGCCGCCTCTTCCGCCGAATCGAGCTGTCGCACCAGGAGGAAGAAGGCCAAGAAGCAGGCCGCCGACAGCAAGGGCAAGAAGAAGAGCAAGAAGGACGACAAGAAGCCCTACGGCTTTGAGCTGTAGGGGCGCCCAACGCTGGAGTGGACTATCGGCCAGCGCGCCGACCATCGGGCCATGCCGTCAGAAGAAGAAGCCCCCAAGCTGCAGCCTTTGGCGGCCATGCCGGGGTCGATCCTGGTCGGATTGCGCGTGCTGGCCGCCGACATCGACGACACCATCACCCAAGGTGGCAAGCTGCCCGCGCGCACCATCGAGCTGTTTGAAAAGCTGGAAGATGCCGGGGTGGTCGTGGCCCTGGTCACCGGGCGTTGCGCAGGCTGGGCGCAGGCACTGGCCGGCTATCTTCGCGGCGTGCGCGTCGTGGTCGGCGAGAACGGACTGGTGTGCTTCGACGGTGCGGGCCGGCGGCGCGACCTGGGACCGCCGCGCGATGCGACCTTCGGCCGCGCCCTGGCCGACAACGCCGAACGGGTTGCGCGCGCCTTTGCCCTCACCCGCACCGACGACGACGTCTTTCGCCTGTTCGAGCGCGCCTTCTTGCGGCCAGCCGGGTTCGACGCCGATGCCCTGCGCGGCTGCCAACGGCTCGTCGATGCCGGCTTCGAGGTGATCGCCAGTTCGATCCACATTCACGTGCGTCCCTCAGGCTGGGACAAGGCAGACGGGCTGCTGGCTGCGCTGGCGGTCATCTTGCCTGTCGCGGTGAACGACGCGGATGCGCGCATCCTCTTTGTGGGTGACAGCAGCAACGATCGGCCGCTCTTCGCGCGTCTTCCCCTTGCCAGCGTGGGCGTGAGCAACGTCGTGCGTTTTCTCGCAGAGCTGGGAACGGACCGCCCCGCCTACATCACCGAAGGAGAAGCAGCGGAGGGCTTCGCCGAAGTCGTCGAGCGTGTGCTGGCTGCACGCCGCCACGCGCTGTAGGGTCGGGCGCCGGCGATCGCCGTCGGCCAGGGGCACGGCCACGACCATGACCACGACCTCCTGCGACTATTGCGGGATTGGAGAACACATCGGCACTTGCACAGTGCCCCGTATCTCCATACGATTCGCCGTCGCATCGGTTCCCGAAACAAGTCCCCCTAGCTGGAGTACCCCAAAATGGCGAAACTGTCCGGAAAGGCCCTGGTCGCCCAGGGAGGCGGTCCCACCGCCGTCATCAACCAAAGCCTCGTGGGTGTGGTTCTCGAGGCGCGCAAGTTTCCCGAGATCACCAAGGTCTACGGCGCTCGCCACGGCGTGCGCGGGATCTTGAACGAGGACTTCATCGACCTTACCCAGGCCACCACCCACAACCTGGAAGAGGTGGCGCGCACACCAGCCTCGGCGCTCGGCTCCACCCGCGACAAGCCCGACGAGGAATACTGCCGCAAGATGTTCAAGGTCATGCTGGCGCACGAGATCCGGTACTTCTTCTATATCGGCGGCAACGACTCGTCGGACACCTGTCGCATCGTGAACGAGCAGGCCAAGGCCGCCAGCTACGAGCTGCGCACCATGCACGTGCCCAAGACCATCGACAACGATCTGGTGGGCACCGATCACTGCCCAGGGTTCGGCTCGGCGGGCAAGTTCGTGGCCCAGGCGTTTGCCGGCGCGAACCAGGACAACCGCGCCCTGCCCGGCGTGTACATCGCCGTGGTCATGGGACGGCACGCGGGCTTTCTCACCGCAGCCTCGGTATTCGCGCGCAAGTATCCCGACGACGGCCCGCACCTCATCTATGTGCCCGAACGTCCCTTCAACCCGGAGCGCTTCATCAACGACGTGCAGGCCAGCTATGACAAGCACGGCCGCTGCATCATCGCGGTGTCCGAAGGGGTTTGTGGCGCCGACGGGCAGCCCATAATGACCTCGCTCAAGCCGGCAGTAGAAAAGGATGCGCACGGCAACGTGCAACTTTCGGGAACCGGCGCGCTGGGAGATCTGTTGGCCGACCTCATCAAGGCCAAGACCAAGATCAAGCGAGTGCGCGCCGATACCCTGGGCTATCTGCAGCGGTCGTTCCTTGGATGCGTGAGCGCCACCGACGCCAGCGAGGCGCGCGAGGTGGGTGAGAAGGCCGTGCAGTATGCAGCCTGGCACAACGTGGACGGCTCGGTGGCCATTCGCCGCGTGGGCGACTACGCCGTCGAGTACGATCTGCTGAAGCTGACCGACGTGGCGGCCAAGACCAAGCACATGGCCGACGAGTACATCAACCCGGCGGGCAACGATGTCACCGATGCGTTCAAGGCCTACGCGCGGCCCCTGGTGGGCGAGTTGCCGGTCCTGGGGCGCATCGCCGCTCCGTCCGTGTTCAAGATCAAGGGCGAATAGCACAACACAAGGAGAACCCAATGGCAGAGTCACGCGTTTCGTACAAGGAACTGGGCATCGTCAACACACGCGCGATGTTCAAGGCTGCGATGGCGGGCAAGTTCGCCATCCCGGCCTACAACTTCAACAACATGGAGCAGCTCCAGGCCATCGTGATGGGCTGCGTGGAATCCGATTCGCCCTTCATCCTCCAGGTCAGCTCGGGCGCCCGCAAGTACGCCAATCAGGTGCTGCTGCGCTACCTGGCCCAGGGCGCGCTGGCCATGATCCGCAGCACGGGCAGCAAGCTGAACTTCTCCCTGCACCTGGATCACGGCGACACCGTCGAGCTGTGCAAGTCGTGCGTCGACACCGGCTTCTCGTCGGTGATGATCGACTGCTCGCACCACCCGTTCGAGAAGAACATCGAGGAGACGCGCCAGGTGGTGGAATACGCCCACCAGCACGATGTCACCGTCGAGGGCGAGCTGGGCGTGCTGGCCGGCATCGAGGACGACGTGGTGGCGGCCAAGTCCATCTACACCCAGCCCGACGATGTCGAAAAGTTCGTCAAGGCCACCGGGGTGGATTCGCTGGCCATCTCCATCGGCACCTCGCACGGCGCGTACAAGTTCAAGCCCTCGCAGTGCACGCGCAACGCCAAGGGCGTGCTCGAGCCGCCTCCCCTGCGCTTCGACATCCTGGAGGAGGTCGAGAAGCGCATCCCCGGCTTCCCCATCGTGCTGCATGGGGCATCGTCGGTGGTGCTCAAGTACGTCGAGATGATCAACAAGTTCGGCGGCAAGCTGGACGATGCGGTCGGCATTCCCGAGGAGCAACTGCGTCGCGCGGCCGGTTCCGCCGTGTGCAAGATCAACATCGACTCCGACGGCCGCCTGGCCATGACGGCGCTGATTCGCAAGGCGCTGTGGGAGAATCCCAAGGAGTTCGATCCGCGCAAGTACCTGGGGCCGGCGCGTGACGAACTGAAGCTGCTCATCGCCGAGAAGAACCGCAACGTGCTCGGTTCCGCCGGACACGGCAAAGAAATCTTCGGCGCGTAGGGGCTCTCGTGGTCGTGGCCGGGTGAAATGTCCGGCCACGGCCACGGCCACGACCACGACCTCGGCCACGTCTACGATCACGACTGCGGTTGTACGGGCAAGCACAGAGCGTGACGGTGTTACAATGATCGGCCATGGCGCCCTGGCTGAACTGTCCTCGTTGTGGTGCGCCCCGCAGCAAGGCCGGTTGCTGTGCAGCGTGCGGCGCGATTATTGGAGAGAACGGGCAACCTGAGCCTCGGTTGCCGGACGTCCTCAGAGCCGAACCTCCATCGCCACCCAACCGCGAGCCGCTCGTGCGCCCGCGCTCCGCGACCCGCGAGCCGGCGTCTGATCAGTGGGTTTCTCCGCAGCCCGCGCCCGGGACTGTGCAGTGGAATCTGCCGGCTGAAGAGACGGCCATGGAACTGCGCATGCGCGTGCTGGCGCTTCCCTTGGCGATTTCCGTGGCCTGGGGCGTGGCCCACACCAGCATGCCCCACGCGCTCATGCGCATCTTTCTCAGCATGTGGATTCACGAGAGCGGACACGCGGTCACGGCGTGGCTGTGTGGTCTGCCCGCCTTTCCTGGTCCGTGGTTCACGCCCGTGGCGCAAGAACGAAGCTGGATCTTTGCCCTGTGCCTGGCTGCAGTTCTCGCCTTTTGTGCCGTGCGAGGCTGGCGCAGCAAACATCGCACAGCCGCCGTGCTGTGCGGAACTCTGCTCGTGCTTCAGGGATTCGGCACGCTGACGGTCAGCCTGCGCCGCGCGCACGAATGGATGATCTTCGGTGGCGACGCCGGGTGCATGGTGCTGGGCACCCTGCTCATGGGCACGCTCTACGTGCGCCGCGGCCATGTTCTCGCCCGGGGCTGGCTGCGCTGGGGTTTTCTGGTCATCGGCGCCGCAGCCTTCTGCGACGCCTACGCCACCTGGTGGGATGCGCGCAAGAACTTCGACACCATTCCGTTCGGCGAGAACGAGGGCTCGGGCCCAAGCGATCCGAGCCGGCTGGTGGGCGAGTACGGCTGGGGCGTCGGCGCTATGGTCCATCGCTACGTCGTGCTGGGAGCCTTGTGCTTGGCGGTACTGAGCGTGCTCTACGTCCTCGGGCTACGGCGTCGCGAGGTTGTCGCGCGCGAGCCGGACGCCGGAGAGTAGCGGTTCTTTTCGCGAGGAGCAGTCCGCCGGTAGCGGCGATCTGCGGTCGCCTTCGTGGATGTGGAACCGGCGCCATTGCTCGCGGTATACGATCGATGGTGAAGCCAGCCCAGACCGCAAGGAAGCAACTGCTCGTGGTGGCCGCGCTCATCGAGCAAGAGGGGAGGGTGCTGGTGGCGCAGCGACGGGCCGACCAGACGCAACCGCTGGCCTGGGAATTCCCGGGCGGCAAGGTCGAGCCAGGTGAGTCACCCAGCCAGGCCCTGGCGCGCGAGATCCAAGAAGAGCTGGCGTGTTCGATCGAAGTGGGCGCTGTCGTCGACGTGGTGTTCTTCGCCTACGACACATTCGATCTCATCATGCCAGTGTATCGAGCCACAATTCGCGCGGGATCGCCCGTGGCACGGCAGGTGGCGGCGGTGGTCTGGGTCACGCGCGCCGAGCTTGCCGGCCTGGCCTTCACGTCCGCCGATGTGCCGCTGGCCCGCCGTCTTGCAGGCGAAACCAGAAGCTAGCTACGCCCCGCGGCTGTCGCTTCCCGGTGTTGCTGGCGGGGGCGCTTCGCTTTCGGGCGGCGGGGCCACATGCGGGTGGCGCAGAGCCTCGCGCGCGGCTTCGCGCGCGGCTGTGACCTGGGCCAGCTTGCACGCCCCGCAGAGTGCGGGTGCGGCCCAGTTGCCCAGGTGGGTTTGTAGCTGGCTCTCCGGCGGCCAGTAGATGGGCGTGCCACACTGGATGCAGGGGATTTCCTGCGTCTTTCGGCCGGCCAGAAACTCGGCGCAGGCCGAGCAACGCCGTTCAGGTGGCTGCGGTTCGCGTCGGCGGCGGTTCTTCTTGCCCTTGCCCGGCGCGGGCGCGGCAGGTGTCGCGGCGGAAGGCGCCTGGGCAGTCTCTGCCGCGGGCGCGGTCTCGCTCGCGCTGGCTGCGGCGTCGGGCGCAACTGCCACAGCCGGCTCAGCCGCAGGAACGCCGTCGCTGCCGGCAGGGAGAACCGGGGCCGCAGCGGGTGCGCCCTCGACCGGCGGTGGCTCCTTGAACTTGGGCCGCACCCCGGCCGCGAGTTGCTGTTCCTTGCTCCAGGTGAAGGTTCCCGGGCAGCCGTCGGTCCGACAGGGGATCTCCCGATCCTCGAGATCCCCCAGCTCCTTTTCACAGTCGCCGCAGTAGCGTGGGTAAGGCTCCGCGCTCTTGCCGCGCACCAGGCGGGCCAGTTGCGCACCCCGCTTGTCGCTCCAGGTGCCCTTGCACCCAGCGCGCCGGCAGGGCCGCTCCACGTCCTTGAGGCTGCTCCACAGATCGAAGCAGCGCTGGCACATGCGCGACGGCGCCTTGGGTGCCGGCTTGTCGGCCACGCAGGCATCGAGTTGATCGCTGCGCGTCCAAGTCCAGGTTGTCTTGCAGCCCGAGGTGCGGCAGCGGATCTCGCGATCGCCCAGCTTGCCGAATTCGGCACGGCACTCGGCGCACATGCGCCGGGGCGGCTCGTTGGGCTTGCCGGCGGCGAAGGCCTGGATCTGGTCGTTCGCCTTCCACGTCCACTTGCGCGAGCACCCGATGATGCCGCAGTTGACCGCCCGGTCCTTCAGCTTGCGCGCGACTTGAGCACAGGGCTCACACAGCAGGCCCGGAATGGTCACGCCCTCGAGCGACGGCGCCGCCTCGGCAGACGGCTCGCCCTGCGATACCAGCTGTTGTTCGCGGGTGAGGGTGGCAGTGCGTGTGCAGCCGGGCACGGCGCAGGGGATTTCCTTGTCCTGCAGGCTGTCGAGCAGCTTCTGGCAGTCTTCGCACAAGTGCTTGGGCGCAGGCCGCTTGGTCGCAAACGCTTCCAGTTGGGCCATCACCGGCCAGGTCCAAGTACCGGTGCAGCCCTTGCGGTCGCAGGGGCGCAACGAATCTTGCAAAGTGCGGAACTTCTCTCGGCACGGGTCGCACATGCCCTCCGTGGCATCGCCAGCAGCGGGCGCCATGCTTCCCCCCAGGCCGAAGGCCTTGTTCGAGAGTTGGATCCATGTCCGGCTGCAACCGGCAACCCGGCAAGGCACCGACTTGGCGCCCAGCCTGTCGGCAAGGGTGAATTTTCCTGCGGCCATCGGAAAGGCTCGTATGGTGGCAAAGATAGCCTGCCCAAAGCAAGCAACAAGTCGATGTCGCTGACTCGCGGCGGCAAGGACCGTTTTTGGGTTGACTGCGCCGTTGCTCTCTCCCCATCCTTGGGCGCTCGCAATGCAAATAACGATCGAAGACATTTCCCCGGTTGAGAAACGAGTTGACTTTGAAGTCCCCTGGGAGGACGTGGCGCCCCGGCTGCACACCGCCTACGAGAAGCTGCGGCGTGAGGCGCACCTCAAGGGGTTCCGTCCCGGCAAGGTTCCGCGGCAGGTCATCGAGCGCCTGTACCGCAACCAGGTCGAGGGTGAGGTGGCGGGTGATCTGGTCGAGCTGTCCATCCGGCAAGCCGTCGACGAGAAGCAGATTCAACCGGTGGCCCCGCCCTCCATCGAGAAACTGGAGCTGAAGCAGAACGAGCCTTTGCGCTTCTCGGCGCGCATCGAGGTGCGCGCGCAGGTGTCGCCCAAGGACTACTCCGGCATCCGCGTGTCGCGCCGGCCGACCAAGGTCACCGACGAGCAGGTGGCGCAGGCGCTGGAGGGCTATCGCCGGCAACACACGGCATTCCTGCCGGTCGAGGGGCGCGAGCTGACAGCGGACGACGATCTCTTGCGGGTCGAAGTCCATGGCAAGGTGGGCGAGCACAAGATCAAGACCAAGACCGTCACGGTGGACCTGGCCGACGAGAACGCCGGGGGCTTGCCCGGTCTGGCGCCACGCCTGCGCGGCGTGCCCGTGAACGCTTCCGGCCTGGAGCTTCGCTACCGGCTGGGTGACGACATCGCCATCAAGAGCCTGGCGGGCAAGGAGATCAGCCTGCGCGTGACCATCAAGGAGGCGCGCGGCCGCAAGGTGCCGGCGCTCGATGACGAACTGGCCAAGGACACGGGCGAGGCCGACACGCTGGAGCAGTTGAAGGCGAAGGTGCGCGATAAACTGGTCGAGGCGGACAAGCAGCGCATCCGGCGCGAGATGGCCTCGGCCCTGGTCAAGGAGGTGGTGAGGCGCAACGATTTCCCCATCGCGCCCTCGCTGATTGACCGGCACGCCGAGACCATCGTCATGCGGGTCAAGGCCCAGCTCATGCTGGCGGGCATCGATGTGGAGGCGGAGGGCGGCTTCGACCAAGAGGCCATGAAGAAAGAGGTGCGTGCCGAGGCCGAGGAGTCGGCGCGGGCCAGCGTGCTTCTGCGTGCCATCGCCGAGCGCGAGGGGGTGCAGGTCGACGCGGGCGATGTGCAGAAACGATTGGTCGAGCTGGCCAATGCGCGCGGCGAGAACGTCAACAAGCTCAAGACCGAGCTGGAGCACTCGGGCCGCATCGAGGGCGTTCGCGCGCAACTGCTGGAGGAGAAGGCGCTTGATATGCTCCTGGCCCAGGCTAAGATCGTTGACGAAGATCCGGACAGCTTGATTGTCACACCGGATCAGGTCGGCGGGCAGCGACTGGTTCTCACCCCGGAGGAAGCGGTCGCCGAGGCCCGGAAAAAGGGCGGCGAGCCGCCCGGAAAGTAGTCTCCATGCAGGATCCACGAAATCCGATGTCGGCCATGCCGCCCGTGACCGGCAATTTCATCATCCCGACGGTGATCGAGCAAACCCACCGCGGCGAGCGCGGCTGGGACATCTTCTCGCGCTTGCTCAAGGATCGCATCATCTTCCTGGGCAGCGCGGTGGACGATCAGATCGCCAACATCGTGATCGCCCAGCTTCTGTTCCTGGAGAGCGAGGATCCCGACAAGGACGTCATGCTGTACATCAACTCGCCGGGAGGCATGGTGACCGCGGGCATGGCCATATACGACACCATGCAGTACGTGCGGCCCGACGTGGCCACCTTCTGCATGGGCCAGGCGGCGTCGATGGGCGCGTTCCTTCTGGCCGGCGGGGCGAAAGGCAAGCGCTACGCCCTGCCGCACTCACGCATCTTGATCCACCAGCCGCTGGGCGGCTTCTCGGGTCAGGCCACCGACGTGGACATCCACGCGCGCGAGATCCTGAAAACGCGCGACAACCTGAACGAGTTGCTGGTCAAGCACACCGGCCAGCCCATGGAACGCATCAAGCACGACACCGAGCGCGACTACTTCATGAGCCCGGCCGAGGCCAAGGAGTACGGGATCGTGGATGAAGTCATCGCCCACAAGAACCACGGCAAAGACAAGTAGGCCGGAGGGTGGCGGTGGGGCAGGCGCGGTGCTAACGTTCTTCTGTGCCACCCGGCAAGCGCGATGATTCGGGAAGTCTCTCCTGCTCCTTCTGCGGCAAGAGTCAGAAGGAAGTGAGGAAGCTCATCGCCGGACCGACGGTGTACATCTGCGACGAGTGCATCGGGCTGTGCAACGACATCATCGCCGAGGAGATCGAGAAGGACACCGAGGGGTTCGGCCTGGCCAGCGTGCCCAAGCCGGTGGACATCAAGGCGGTGCTCGACGAGTACGTGATCGGGCAGGAGCGCGCCAAGAAGATCCTCTCGGTCGCCATCCACAACCACTACCGCCGCATCGACGCCAAGGTGGGTGCCGATGAGTGCGAGTTGGGCAAGTCCAACATCCTGCTGCTCGGGCCCACCGGTTCGGGCAAGACCCTGCTGGCCCAGACACTGGCCAAGATTCTCAATGTTCCCTTTGCCATCGCCGACGCCACCAACCTGACCGAGGCCGGCTACGTGGGCGAGGATGTGGAGAACATCATCGTCAACCTGCTGCAGAACGCCGAGCACGATATCGAGAAGGCCGAACGCGGAATCGTCTACATCGACGAGATCGACAAGATCGCGCGCAAGGGTGAGAACCCATCCATCACTCGCGACGTGTCGGGCGAGGGCGTGCAGCAGGCGCTGCTCAAGATCCTGGAAGGCACGGTCTGCAACGTGCCGCCCAAGGGCGGGCGCAAGCATCCCCAGCAGGAATTCCTGCAGGTCGACACCACCCACATCTTGTTCATCTGTGGTGGCGCCTTCGTGGGTCTGGAAGACATCATCGAGCAGCGCATCGGGCAGAAGCAGATCGGCTTCGGCGCCAAGATCCAATCGAAGAAAGAGCGCCGGGTGTGGGAGCTTCTGCGCGAGGTGCAGCCCGAGGATCTGCTCAAGTACGGCATGATCCCCGAGTTCGTGGGGCGCATGCCGGTGGTCGCGCCCCTGCACGAACTCGACGAGCAAACACTCATCGACATCCTGACCAAGCCCAAGAACGCCCTGACCAAGCAGTACCAGAAGCTGTTCGAGATGGACAACGTGAAGCTGCGTTTCACCAAGGGCTCGCTTTCGGCCATCGCGCAAGAGGCGCAGAAGCACAAGTCCGGGGCGCGCGGGCTGCGCGCCATTCTCGAACAGGCGATGCTGGATGTGATGTTCGAGGTGCCCTCGGCGTCGCCCGCGGTGCGCGAAGTGGTGATCGCCGAGGAGACCATCCAGAAGGGTGAGCAGCCGCTGCTCATCTATCAGAAGGCCGCGGCGGGATCGAGCGCGTAGCAGACCCCGACTTCGAAACCCATGGACGAAGAACTGCCCATCGAGACGAGTGCTGCCGAAGTTCAATGGGCACCGCCCCCGCCGAAGCGAAGCTGGGTCAGGCGCGTGCTGTTGCTCGAGGATCGAATCGCAGCATCCTGCCAGCGGCAGTTCGAACCCGGTCAGCCCGGCCACGCCCAGTTCGATATCGCCCTTCGCGCCAGTCGCTGCGGCGAGGCGCTGTTCGCCCAGCGTACCGCACTGAGCGCCGAGGACGCCACGCCCGCGGCTCTCAGCTTGTTTCGCGAAGCCCTGTGGTGGGCGCTGACGGCCGATGCGCTGCACCGGGGGCAGGTTGCACCATCCACGCCGGCAGAGGCATGGGACGCGGCTGTCAGCCAGCGCGAGACGGGTTTGGCGACACTCAGCACGGAAACGCTGATGCTGGCCCGTCGCACCTTCGTGGAGCGCAGCTTTCTTGCGAGCGCGAGTCTTGAATTCGAGGAAAACCGAAAGGAACTGATCGCACTTCGTGTTGCCACCGATCGCGTGATCGCCGGCCTGAATGAAGCTGCCGTTTCGCTTCGTTACCTGCGCGCGGTCAGGATTGTCCGATTGGCCACGACAATCGTCTGCATTGTGGCTCTGCTGGTTGCGGGGGGGGTGAAAGTCCAGAGCTACCGTCGCGGACCCAACCTGGCGTTGCATCGTCCAATACTGACCAGCAGCATTTTGCCAGGCACTGCAGACCCAAGCGAGGCTGTCGACGGCGTGACGTCGGTGCAGGGGTTCCACACGCAGGAGGAATACCAGCCCTGGATACGCATCGATCTCGGCAAGGCCACGTCGGTGCGCGAAGTCGTGGCGTACAACTGCGCCGAGTTCCGGTCCCGGGCAATTCCGCTGGTCGTCGAGTTGAGCACGGACGGCGAGCGATGGACGGAAGTCGGTCGACGGGAAAAGGTGTTCTCCACCTGGTCGGCTGCGTTCAAGCCAGCACTGGCTCGCTACGTGCGGCTGCGAGTCGCCGGAAGAACGTATCTGCACCTCAACGAGATCGAAGTGTACGGCGGGCGCCGCCAGTAGTCCGTCGTGCTCCAATGGGCGGGCATTGGGGGAATCGGTCGAGATTCCCCGTGCGATGTCCGACGCGCCTACGGTATTCCGAGCTGCCTCTTCCCCTCGCTGTTGCGCGCTTGGGAGTATCCCTTGCGCCAGAGTTGGAAGTTCCCACGCGAGTCAACCAGCCCGTAGTTGCTGGTGGCAAGGGCCGCAACCATGGCGTCGCGGCTCTCACCACCCCGCGCTTCGGCGATCGACAGCAGCAGGTAGTCGGCGTCCTGATAGCCCATGCGCATGGTGAAGCAGTCCTCTCGACTGGACACATGGGCGGCTTCGGTTTCCGTTGCAGTGACCGACACCTTGGGGGGGATCATCGCCACCAGCGCATAGAAGTCGTTGTGATTTTTTATGTCCTCCACGCTCTTGTCGAAAACGACATGCCGGAATCCCCCTTGGAATGTGTTGTGTTGGAAGATCGCACCATGGTTGTAGCTCATGGCGGTCGAGGTAACGACCATGGCGGCAAGTGCAGCCGCGATGCGCGGCTTCCCGTCCGGCCTGTGCTTCCAGCTCGCCAGGACGATGGCGCCGGCCACGAAGAGATAGGCAGTCCAGTAGGAGGTATATTGAAAAGAAGTTTGAACGACGGGCTGGTATCCAGTGGACAGAAGGGTGAACAGAGCAGCCGGCACGAGCAGCAACCAGGTGCGTGCGTGTCGGAACGGCAAGAGCAACACCGGGGCCAATATCTTCATCACATAGACGAACTTGTCTGGCACAAGGATGGTGTTTAGGGCAAAGACCGGATTGGAAAACACCGAACGCAGCGCCGACCCGAAACCCTGCTCGCCGCTGGGAATGAGACCGGCGAAGATCCATGCGAACGCCTCACTGCCTTCACTGTGCGCGGGCATGACGATGAACTTCATGACCACGAAGAACACGGCCGAGAGCACAGCCCCGCCGAGAGCCCAGCGGGGACGATCGCCGGACACCAGATAGAAAAGGCCCGCCATGGCCAGCCCGGCGCTCTGGTCTTCGCGCAGGAGCGCGGCGGCGAACCACGCCGCGATCAGCAGCCCGCGGCGCCCGCTCTCGAAGAAATACAACACCCAGCCGACAAAGAACGGGGCCAAGGTGAGAAAGTGGAAATCGTAGAAGATCGGGCCGTGCAATGGTCCATAGACGATGTACGCGTAGGCGAAAGCCAAGCCTGCGACCGCGCTATCCAGACGCCGCCTCGCGATGAGGAAGATGGGAATCGCGCCTGCGCCGCAAAGAACCGCCTGCATGATCAACAGCGTGGAGGCCTTCTGTCTCAACGCATAGAACGGGGCAAGCAGATAGGCGACGAACTCGGCGTGATACGCCATGTGCGTGCCCGTGCGCCCGAGCGAAGGTGAGATCTTGAACCACTTGCCGCGCAGGAGATTCCAGAACTCATTGTCGTAGACCGCAAGGTCCAGGCTTTGGGTCTGCAAACGGTAGTGATGCAGAAGCGTGTAGTGACTGAAGTACACGGCAAAGAAGACGGCCATTGTGCCGATGAGCACGCCTGGTACCCAGCGCACCAGTCTTGGGTTGTGTCGGCAAGTTTCGCTCCACAGTTGGACGGCTGCCGGACATCGCAGGGCAGAAAAAGAGACACGCAAGCAGTGCTCGAGTGCGATGCCGAACACGGCGCCGGTGAGCGCGCACGAGAGCTCGTGACCCTGAAACACGTGCCAGTCGAACAAGAACGGGAGTACGAAGACGAGCATCAGCGGCGAGATGACTCGACCTGCGCGTGCCACCAGATCGACGGCCTGCTGTGACCGCTTCTGCAACAGGTAGGCGCAGGGCAAGAGGCAGGCGAAAATTCCCGCGATGACGATGTAAGACAGGATGGCACGGCGGTCGGCTGCGGATATCGTGTTGTTGTTGGAGACGAGCTCGGGAAGGTGCTCGTAGGAAACGAACGCGAGCGCCGCACCGATCGAGGCCCCCGATAGGAAGAAGAGAAAGAAGGACCGAACGAGCTGACTCAGAGCGCTGAGCGGTGCGGTCGGATCGACTCCGACGCCATGCTGTCGCACCTCGGGCGTCGGCTTCGCTTCGAACGGTCGCTGAGCGACGGGGAAGGGATTCAGGAAACCTTCGCGACTGGGCATGATTCGCTTCTCCCCCATCCTTCTTCAAGTGGACAGGTGGCGCAAACATTTTTCTGGATCCTTCAGGTATCGCTCGGTTCTTCACTACCCGGGAATGAGGTAGTCTTGCAGGGGAGGCCATGTGACGTTGCCACTTTGTGACCGATTTCCTGGGACCAAGCGCCTCGCCCATGTGGCGCTTGGTTGCTTCCCCACACCGGTCGAGCCAGCGCCGAGGTTGGCTCGGCGGCTTGGCATACAGTCCCTCTTCGTCAAGCGGGACGACATCTCAGGCGACGCCTACGGCGGAAACAAGGTTCGCAAGCTGGAGTTTCTCCTGGGCCAGGCGCTGGTCGAGAACCGGCGTGCGGTGATCACCTTCGGAGCGGTCGGCTCCAATCACGTGCGAGCGACGGCAGTCTACGGCGGGCAAGTGGGGCTGCAGGTGCATGCCGTGCTTGCCCCGCAACCGTCCACGCCCAATCTGGAGGCGAACCTGTCCGCCGATCGGGCTGCCGGCGCCACTTTGCACTTCGTCGATTCATACGGCCAGGCGCTCAGTCGCGGCGCCGAGTTGCGCGACGAGATCGCACGGCGCGATGGGATTGAGCCGTTCGTCATTCCCTTCGGCGGAACCAACGCGCGAGGAACCATCGGGTTCGTGAACGCGGCGATCGAGCTGGCCGGACAGATTGACGCCGGCGCGCTGCCGGAGCCAGACCTCATCTATGTCCCATATGGCTCGACCGGGACAGCCAACGGGCTGGCCATCGGACTGGCAGCGGTGGGACTACGAACTTCCGTGATCGGCGTGCGCGTCGTCCCGGCCGAGTCCACCAACCCCGTGCGCAGCAGGCGTATCATGGAGGAAGCGGTCGCCTTGCTGCACGAACTCGATGCTGGCTTCCCGTCGCTGAAGCCGGAAGGCGTGGCGCTCGCAGTCCGTGACGGCTTTCTCGGCGACGGATACGCGGCGGCCACGGCGGAGAGTGAGGAGGCGGTGTCCCTGGCGGAAGCAAACAACATTCACATCGAGACGACCTACACCGGCAAGGCACTGGCCGCCCTGGTCGCCGACACCAGGGCCGGCAAGCTAGCCGGGAAGACGGCGCTGTTCTGGAACACGTACAATTCGCGCTGAATGGCGGGCCGGACGCGCGGGTCGGCTACAGTCGGCCGCCGGCTCATCTCCCTGTTGATCGGTGAGCGTCAGACTTCTTGAAAAGGGTTCATTCCCAACGGGTTCGGACATCCACGGCAAAAGGCGCTGGCTGTGAACGAGATCACCGACTGATTGGGCGAACCGCATGCCGGCGCCATGGGCGCGCCGCGTCGTCTCCGGCCGTGGGAACGGCTGAAGCGTAGAAAAATCCCTTCGATGTTTCTTGTTTCTTGGCGCAATAATCCGCGGCGAGGACTTGCCAAGATGGCGCTCGCGACCGGACAAACCTTTGGGAATTATCAGGTCGTGCGTTTGGTCGGCGAGGGCGGCTTCGGCGAAGTGTACGAGGCCCAGAACCAGTTCTTACAGCGACGGGCAGCCATCAAGGTTCTGCACAAGGGTATGGGGGAGGATCCGGAGCTGGTACGCCGGTTTCTCAACGAGGCGCGGGCCGCGAGCGCGATTCGCCACCCGAACATCATCGAGGTGCTCGACGCCGGCGTAACCCCGGAGGGCGAACCGTACATCTTGATGGAATTCCTGGAAGGGGATTCGCTGCACAGGCTGCTGCTGCAGCAGGGGCGGATGCCGGTTCGCATGGTGCAGGAAGTTACGCGCCAGGCTGGCTCCGCGCTGGCGGCTGCCCATGCGGCGGGAATCGTGCACCGCGATCTCAAACCCGAGAATGTATTCCTGATGCCGGACCCAGCCTCGCCCATGGGTATTCGCGTGAAGGTTCTGGATTTCGGCATCGCCAAGGTCAGGCTGCGCGGGGCCTTCGGCTCCACCGTGAGGACCCAGACCGGTATGGTCATGGGCAGTCCAGCGTATATGTCGCCCGAGCAGTGCCGCGACAGTTCCGACGTCGATCATCGATCCGACATCTATTCGCTCGCCGTGATGGTCTACGAGATGCTGGCAGGCGTGCCGCCCTTCGCATCCCCGTCTACAACCGGGATGTTCCTCCTGCAGATTACCGCAAGTCCCACTCCGTTGCGGTCGCAGGTTCCCGATGTTCCCGACTACATCGAGCAAGCGGTGATGCGCTCTCTGTCGAAAGAGCGCGAGCAGCGCTACGACCGCGTGGACTACTTCGTGGGCGCGCTGCTTGGCACCTATCCCGCGCTCACCAACCAGGGGAGCGCCGTGTTTGCGGGAAAGGACTCCGCGAATCCGACAGGCACGGTCGTGTACTCCGCCACGAACCCGGGCAATCGCCCACCGCCTTCTCCCGCGGTGGGTTTGGCGCGGGCAAGCGCTGCCGAGCCGTCCCCGGCGTCCGTCGTCGCGCCAGGTGCAAGCGTCACCATCCTTTCCCATGCCACCAGAGAGGCGGCATCGCCGCCAGCCGCCTCGGTGAGCGATGTGCATGTGCAAAGCCTCAGCGACGCGGTCTCGTCGCCCGCTGCTTCTCTGAGCGATGTGCACGTGCAAGGTGCTCGAAGCAGGAAATGGCCGATCTTCGCAGCTGTCGGTGCTGTTGCCGCTGGGCTCGCCCTCCTGCTTGTTCTTCGCCCGGGCACATCCCCCGCGCCGGTCGTGGCTGCTCGACCCACCGTTGGCGAGAATGCCGCTCGTGTTGCGCCAAGTGTGGCTGCAAGCGCGATGGTTCTCGTGCGCGTCAGCAGCTCGCCTGCGGGTGCGACCGTGATGGACGCCAAGGAGGGAGCGGTCCTCGGCCAGACCCCATTCGAAAAATCCTACCCACAGGGCCATGGCGTGCTGGGGGTGGTTCTGCGCTTGGCCGGCTACCAGGACAAACCCGTTACCATCGGCCTTGACGCGAACTCGTCCACATCAGTAGATCTGGCACCGAACGCCGCTGGTCGCCCCGAAGTAGCGAACAGACCCGCGGCGAGACGTGCCGAACATCCAGCTGAGGTAGGGGCGCGCAAGACGCCACCCAAGATAATGCAAGGAAAGGAAGAAAGATGGCGCGTTCACTGAGGGTCATCTTGCTCGGCTTCGTGGTTGCTGGCTCGGCGTTGAACCTACCCACGGCAACCGGAGTTGCGTCGGCCGCCGAACTCGACAAAAAGAGCAACGCCGATGCCAACGAGGCACTCGGCCTCTATAAAGAGGGTCGCTACGAGGAAGCGGCCAAGATATTCGTGAGACTCAGCGTTGCCCACCCCGATATGTTGGTGTTTGTGCGCAACATCGGCGCTTGTTATTACTATTTGCGCCGCAATGATCCGGCTCTTTCCAACTTGCGGGAATACCTGGCTCGCAAGAAGAACATCACGGCCGACGATCGCGCCGAGGTGGAGGGCTGGATCGCCGAGCTGGAGCATCTTCGCAGACAGGCCGCTGCGCCGCCGGCGTCCGTCGCAGCCCCATCGCTGCCCGCACCGACATCGCCGGCCGCCACGGCGCCAGTGCCTCCGCCCCTAGCGCCCTCCGCTGCAGCGACGGCGTCTGGCCTTCCGCCCACGTCTTCGCCAGCGCCGCAGCCGGGTGTTTCCGCGTATCCCATGGTTGGGCAAAATGGCTCTCAGCCTGTGGGGGTGCAAAACGCCTCCCAGCCTGCATATCCCCAGACCCAGAATGTCCCCCAGCCAGCCACTCAGCCTCCACTAGCCCGGCCAGTCGTCCCCGCAACTCAGGGTCAGGCTGCGCCCGCCGCCTCATTGGGCGTGGAGGTGGCCACCCAGATGCCGGCCAGCAACAACAGTGCAGCCTGGATCGTTGGAGGCATTGGGGTCGCGCTGGTGGCGACAGGCGGAGTCTTCACTTTGCTATCGCAAAGTGCGTTTTCCGATACCGCAAAACGATACAATCCCGGCAGGGAAAGCTCGGGGAAGACCTACGCCGACGTCGCGGCGGTATCTTACGGCATGGGCGCGGCTGGCGTGGCGACGGCGGTCATCATGATGGCGATCAGGGGTCATCGCTCATCCAACTCTCTGGCGCTGGCGCCGGTTGTGGGCCCCGATGCAGTGGGCGCCCTGATTCACTACACATACTAGGGGAGACGGAACATCATGGAACGATCGGCGTTGGCGTGTGCGGCTGCACTGTTGTTTGGCTGTAGTCCGGACTACAAGAGCGGCAGTACGGAATGCAGTGCGGACGGGAAGTGCCCGGCTGGCTATATATGTGGCGGCGCGAGTACAGTCGGAGCCCCGGATGTCTGCTACAGCCGAAGCAAAGCTCAGTGCGACGCTTCTGACTTCTATTACTGTCCCGCGTCGAAAAGCTGTTGGTCAAGCAAGGTGGCCTGTGACACGTTTGTCGACTGCGGAAATGGCAAAGCATCCGCTTGCGTCACGGAGGGCTATGTGGCCAATTGCTCTGGCTCGGGCCAGTGCACAGCTCCTGGCGGTCTGTGCGGCATAGCGACAGGCGATACCGTCTGCACAACCTGCGACAAGCAATCCTGTTGCTCTCAGTTTACCGCTTGCGTGGACCTACCCGCCTGCTCGAGTCTGGTGAGCTGTCTCCAGCCCTGCGCGAACAACGACACCGCGTGCATGAATAACTGCAACACCAGCTATCCGGGGGGCGTTTCGACCTTGGCGGCGTGGTCAACATGTTTGGACAACTCGTGCAGCGCGAGTTGCAACTGAAGGCAAGGCTTGGTCGCTAGACCAGGCTGCGCAGGAAGGTCAGCGCGGGAGCAACCCGGATTCCGTCGGGAGTGACGTAGTCCTTCTTCCCAGTGGCCGAGACTCCACCCACTTGGCCAGATCGCTCGATGGGCTAGATAGCGTCCTGCTCGGCGTTTCGCTACTTCTTCCCGCGCTTGCCGCTCTTCTTGCCCTTCTTGGCTTTGCCGGCCTTTTCTGTTTTGGCTTTGCTCCCTGATGGTATGCCGTTCGGATAGAGCATCCCCATGCTCGCATTGGCCAGCGCAACGTCCACTTGCGCCCAGAAACGGTGATAAGTGAAGCGGGGTGGGGGACCGCCCTTCAAATACGCCTCCACTTTGGGCCACGCGGGATCGGTCTTGTACTTCGAGCGGATGCTGATGAAGGTGGAACTGGGCTCGATACGGTCGCCGTTGGGCATCACGCCCTGCCAATCCGCGGGCACGAAGATCGGATCGCCGAAGCGTTTGTAGTCGACGCGCGCTTCTTCACTGGCCACGCCCTTTGGGGTCCAGTATTTCTTCCACATCCGGTCGAGCAATTCCTTGGCCAGCCGCGCGGCCGCGCGATCACCGGACTTGGCCGAATAGAAGAGCAGGGCGCGCGCGGTTGCGCCGGTTACGCCCACGTCCTGACTGTGGTCCTTGACCTTTACGTGCAGGGTCTTGTTGTAACCGGCGTCTTTGTCATTCCAGTTCTGGGTCTTCTCGTTCCAATTGAGTTGCGGCTGGCCGGTCCACTGTAGTGTTGATGGAATGGCAAAGCTGCCATCCTTGCCCAGCTTGGTGTTGGCCAGCACCCACTTGACCCAGCGGTCGAGCACGATCTTGGCTTTCGCCTCCCCCGTCACGTAATAAAGCTGCGCCACGCGGTCCATGGTCCAGGCCTGGAAGCCGAACCATTCGTTGCTGGGCGGGTCGGCGTAGACCGGCGCCTCGTCGTAGGCCATCTTGTAGAAGGTGGTGGTGCCCGCGGGCGGCACGGCGTAGCGGCCGCGCCAGCTATTAGTCGCGCCGCCGGCCATGCCACCCTCGGCGGATTGCAGCCAGCGATAGAACTCGAGCTGGCGGCCCAGGCTTGTTGTCCAGTCGCGCGTGGCGTTCGGGGACGCGGGCTTGAAGTCCTTCTCTTTGGCCAGCACGTAGGCCGCAAACGGATTCTGATAGCCACTGTGCGAGGCGCTGGCGCCAATTCGCCACGACCAGCCCGCTGCCTTGGCCGTGGATCCGCCCCAGGCGTAGTACCACGACAGCAGGTAGTGGGCCGCGCCGTAACCCTCGGCCGCCGGGCAACTCGGATCCTGACAGCCCATTTCCTTGAAATACTTATCGAACAGGGCGTAGCGAAGATAGTCGCCCATCTTGGACGCCTTCTTGACCAGGCCGTCGACCGCGCTGCCCGAGCCTTGCTCGTCGGCCCAGCGCTTGGCCCAGTACATGGCCTGCACCGCGCGCGCGTCGGCATCGGGAGCGTCGGTGTACTTCCACTGGCGCGCGTAGCCGCCGTCCTGCTTCACGAACAGGTCGAGAAAACCATTGTCGCCGCCGAACTGGAAGTCATCCCAGCACGGCTGGGGGATGGCTTCCCACACCGATTCCTGCATGCCACGCTGAAATGTGTTGATGGGCGCCGGGTGGGACACGCGATCGCCGCGCCGGCCGAAGCCGTAGAAATTGTCGATGTCGATGATCCAGTGCATGCCGTAGATGAAGGGCGAGCCGTACGCAGCTTGCAGCTCTTTCGCCAGGGGATCGTGACCCACCGGCGCCGCCGCGTCGAAGGGCACGGGGTAGGCGTTGGGCAGATCCTCCTCGGGCGCGTAGACCGCCGGGTGGGTATCGGCGTACGAGCCCACGGTGGGTTGATCGTCGGGCGTGGGGATGAGATACGCCTCCAGATTTTCCCAGGCATGGTCGAGCGGCTTCCAGTCTTTGGCGATCTTGCCGTAAGTGGCCTCCAGCCACAGCCAGTAGCTGTACGCCTCGGAGGTTGTGTGATGCCCGTAATCGGGCGCCTCGACCAGCAGGGTTTCCGCCGCGTGGTACGGCATGCCCTCGGGGCTGAAGTAGCCGTTGGCAGGGGAGTGCAGGGCGTTCCAGTGGGCAATGAAGCGATCCGTGTACTCGTTGCCGGTCTTGCCCGGGTGCTGCGGCGGAACGAAAGGTGTGGGCTTGGGGAACTCGACCGGCTCAACCGGTCCGGCCGCGGGCTTGGCGGCGCCCGATCGCGCCGTCGCACGCGGCGAGCGCGCACGCGGGGGCCGCGGAGCGGCCTGCTGCTGCGACACTGTCTGCAAGCAGGAGAGCTGAAGCACCCCCGCGACGCCGAGCACAAGGGCGGATAGACGGGCTACTCGCATCCCACGAACTCCACATCATCGATCCAGATATCGAAGGCTGCGCCCGGGGTGTTCACCTGCCACTGGATACCGAAGAGCTTGCTCTTGTCGATGCTGTGTCGTCGGGGCGAGCCCCAGTCAGGCAGTTGCCGCATCTTCTTGAACGGGAACACGAATCGCTGCCAGGCCTCGGTCAGAGTGAGATCCATGCCGAAGTCGTTGAAGCACTCCCGGCACACGCCGCCCGCCGGATCCGTGCTGACATCGGGAACCTTGAGTCGCACCTTGGCGATCGAGCCCGCACCGATGCGCGCCCAGAATGCCAGTCCGTTGTAGTGAGAGGCATCGTAGGGGCCCTTGGGATCCACGAAATTCACGCCCACGCCGCCGCCAAAGGAATCGCTTCCACCGGCGACCTTCCCGTGCACGTTGGCCGCGTACTTCGAGCCATGCGCCCCGCCGGGCGTCATGCTAAAGGTGCCGCCGTTCTCGCCGGCCTCGGGGACCACGGTCGACCCTTGCTTGTCGACGAACGTGTACCAGTAGCCGTTGCGGCCGTCGCGCACCACCACCTGGTTGTTGCCGTCTTCGCCGTTGTCAATCAGCCCGTCCGCACACGTGTCGAGCGCGACCGCGTTGTTGCCAAGCGCGGGTTTTTGGCCCGGCATGATGCATGCGGGCAAAAACAGCAGCGCGGCCAGGACCAGCAGGTGGGTTGACGAGAAAGTGTTCTGTTGCCGAAATCGCCAGTGGTTTTTCACGCCCGCACAATACCCGACCCTCGCAAATTGGGAAAGATGGGGATCGCGCGCCCACGATCCGACTCTGCGGTCTCCCCGCTCCCGTCTGTGTTCTCAACCGCGGGTGGCTGGTAAGCCGGACGCGCCCCCTTCCCGGCGCTCCCGAACAAAGAACTATGCAGAAATTCGCGTCGCCGATCGGCCCTTGATACGATCGCGGCCAGCGTTTCGGCTGCCAGCCGCTGCGCAGAAAGGGCCGCCCTTGTCAGACCGTCACGACCAACCCACCGGTTCCCGTTGCGTCCCGCTTTTGCCCCTGCGGGACACCGTGGTCTTCCCGCACATGGTGGTGCCGCTCTTCGTGGGGCGAGAGAAGTCGCTGGGCGCTCTGGGCGAGGTCACTTCGCGCAGCGACAATCAGGAGATCTTCCTTTCCGCCCAGCGGGTACAGAGCGACGAGCCGACCCCGGAGGATATCTTCCCGGTTGGGACGCTGGCCAACGTGATCCAGGTCCTGCGCCTGCCCGACGGTACCGTGAAGGTTCTGGTCGAGGGCAAGCGCCGGGCGGTGGTCCGTCGCTTCGTGGACGGCGAGCGTTTCCTGGCGGTCGAGGTCGAAGAAATCCCGGAAGACACCGAATGGTCGGCCGAGGCCGAGGCCGCCGCGCGAGAGGCCCACGCGGCCTTTGCCAGCTTCGTCAAGCTGGACAAGCGACTGGCGCCCGAGATCCTGGCCTCGGTGCAGAGCATCGAGGATCCGGCCGACCTGGCCGACACCATCGCGGCCCAGCTCCAGCTCAAGATGGCGGACAAGCAGGCCATCCTGGAATTGCTGCGGCCGACTGAGCGCCTGCTGCGCCTGGCCGGTATCTTGCGCGCCGAGATCGAGATTCTGCAGAACCAGCGCAAGTTGCGCTCGCGGGTGCGGCGCCAGGCAGAGAAGCGCCAGGAGGAAGAGATTCTCGGCGCCGAGATCAACGCGGCCCGCCGGGAAGCGGGCGAGCGGGACGAGTTCAAGAACGAGTTCGTCGAGCTGGAGGAGAAGGTCGGCCAGATCAAGTTGTCCAAGGAAGCTGCGGTTCGCATCAAGAAGGAGATGAGGAAGCTGCGCCTGATGGCGCCCATGTCGGCCGAGGCGGCGGTGGTGCGCAACTACATCGACTGGGTGCTGGCCTTGCCCTGGGGCGCGCGCACCGAGGACAAGCTGGACGTGGCCGAGGCGGAGCGCATCCTCGATGAGGACCACTTTGGCCTCAAGAAGGTCAAGGAACGCATCCTCGAGTATCTGGCGGTGCAGGCTCTAGTGCGCAAGCAGAAGGGACCCATCCTGTGTCTGGTGGGCCCGCCGGGCGTGGGCAAGACCTCGCTGGCGCAGTCCATCGCGCGGGCCACCGGGCGCAACTTCGTGCGCTTGGCGCTGGGTGGGGTGCGCGACGAGGCCGAGATTCGCGGCCACCGGCGCACCTATATCGGCGCGCTGCCGGGCAAGATCATCCAGTCGCTCAAGAAGGCGGGAAGCGCCAATCCGGTTTTCCTGCTCGACGAAGTGGACAAGATGTCCACCGATTTCCGCGGCGATCCCTCGGCCGCCTTGCTGGAAGTTCTGGACCCCGAGCAGAACAACACCTTCTGCGACCACTATCTGGATCTCGACTACGACCTGTCCGACGTGATGTTCATCACCACCGCGAACTACCTGCAAGGCATCCCGGTGCCGTTGCAGGATCGCATGGAGGTGATCCCGATTGCCGGATACACCGAATTCGAGAAGCTCGCCATCGCCGAGAAGTACCTTCTGCCCAAGCAGCAGCGCGACCACGGTCTGGCCGACATCAAGCTGGAGATGCCCGAGGAGACCCTGCGCGTTCTCATCCATGGCTACACCAAGGAGGCCGGGGTGCGCAGCCTGGAGCGCGAGATCGCGGGCGTGTGCCGCAAGGTCGCGCGCGAGTATCTGGCTGACCGCAGCGTTTCGGCGTGGAAGATCACGCCCAAGCGCGTGGCCAAGTACCTGGGCTCGCCGCCCTATCGTCAGGGCCGACAGGAAGAGGCCGACGAGGTCGGGGTGACCAACGGGCTGGCGGTGACCGCCCACGGCGGCGATCTGCTGGTCACCGAGGTGTCCATCGTGGCCGGCAAGGGCAAGTTGATCTTGACCGGCCAGTTGGGCGACGTCATGCAGGAGTCGGCCCAGGCGGCCATCAGCTACGTGCGCTCGCGTGCGCCGTCGCTCGGGCTGGATCGCGACTTCTACTCGCGCGCTGACATCCACGTGCATCTGCCCGAGGGGGCCATTCCCAAGGACGGCCCGTCAGCCGGCATCACCATCTGCACGGCCATGGTGTCGGCCTTGTTGCGCATGCCCGTGCACCGGGATGTGGCCATGACCGGCGAGATCACGCTGCGCGGTCGCGTGCTGCCCATCGGTGGCCTGAAGGAAAAAATCCTGGCGGCCCACCGGGGCGGAATCAAGACGGTGATTCTGCCGAGGGACAACGTGAAAGACCTGCGTGACATCCCCAAGCGTGTGCTGAAGAACATGCGGGTGGTGGCGGTGGGACATATGGACGAGGTTCTGCGTGTGGCCCTGGCCGTGCCCGTGCCGTCGGAGTTTCTCAAGGAACCGTCAGTGCCGGTCGACTGGCGCGTGCCTGGCGAGCGGCGCGAGCGGGGCGAGCGGCGCGCCGAGGCCGGCCTCATCCCGGTGGCCAGCGCCGTACCGCCAGCCAGCATTGTCCCGCAGCCGCAGGTCGAGATCAGCAGCGCCACCCGACGCGAGTAGCGCAAGTTGGTGGTCACGCGAGCGGCGCGCCCGCTGGGCGGCCGTCGACCAGCAAGTTGTGAATCCGCTGCGCGAGTTCGTCCACGTCGAACGGTTTGACCACATGGCCGGCAAAGCCCGCCTCGTGCGTGCGTTTCAGGTCGTCCGGTCCCCCGAGAGCGGTCACTGCGAGGGCTGGGATCGACGCACAGCCCGCTAGCAGGCGCGCGCCTCGCAAGAATTGATAGCCGTCGATGCCAGGCAGGCCGATGTCGACCAGGAGCACGCCCGGCCGTTCCCGGCCAAGCCAGTCCAGAGCTGCCTCGCCGGTCGCACAGGTTGCGACCGAGTAGCCCCGCATGCCCAGGCAGGTGGCGACCATCTCGCGGGCGTCGTCATTGTCTTCGATGACCAAGATGCGGGGCCCGGCTGGCGCGAGCGGTGCAGGCGCCTCGACGTTCGGCGGCGGCGCGATGGTGGGTAACTCGACGATGAAACGCGCTCCCCGCCCCTGACCCTCGCTTTCCACCCGAGCCGTGCCCCCGTGCAACTCTACCAGCGACCGAACGATCGATAATCCAATACCCATACCAGCCGGTCGGGAAGCTCCCGCAGAGCTCTGCACGAAGGGCGCGAACAGGCGCGGTAGCAGTTCGGGCTCGATGCCGACGCCTGTATCCTCAACACTGAAACACGCGCTGTCACCCTGGCGTTGCAGGCGCGCGGTGACTCGCCCTCCCGTCGGGGTGAACTTGATTGCGTTCGACAAGAGATTCAGGGCGACCTGACTCATGCGTGTGGCGTCCGCGCTCACCCACAGGCCGGGTTCAAATGTGCCCTCCAGGTGCAGCCCTGAACGCCTCGCATCCTCGTGCATGGTACCCAGGAGTTGCACCAGCAGGCGGCTGAGGTCCAGGGGCTTGCGCTCGATGTTCAGCGTGCCTCGTGCTGCGCGCGCCAGATCGAGCAGGTCGTCCACCAGGCGTGCCACGTGCCGTGTGTTTCTTTCGATGATGCGCAAAGCATTTTGCACGCGATCATCTGCGGGCGCGCTGGCCTTGAGCATCTGCACCGCCATGGTTATGGGCGACAAAGGGTTGCGCAATTCGTGCGACACCACCGCCAGGAAGCGATCCTTGGCCCGGTTCGCTTCCTGGGCCTCGGCCAGGGCCGCGTGTTCGCGCGCCAGCGCTTCTTGCCGCTCGCGTTCAACGCGATGGCGCTCCGTCTGATCGAGGACGAACGCGACGACGCGCCCTCTGCTGGCATCCATGAGCGCGCCGCCCATGACGACGTGTACGCGCGTTCCGTCCTTGCGTACCCACTCGACTTCCCAGGCTTTGCCCGAGCCTTGCGCCAGCAGTCGCTGCACGGTCGTCGGCTGTTCCGCCACCTCTCCGGGTGGTGCCATCTCGGGCCAGTGGATCCGGCCTGAAATCAGATCTTTGCGATTGAAGCCGACCATGTCCAGGTACGCGTCGTTGGCGTCGAGAATGCGTCCTTCCAGGTCGGCCACCACGAAGCCGACCACGTTCGAATCCATCAGGCGGTGCAAGGCCTCGTCGCGCCGGCGCAGAACATCCTCGGAGCGCGCCTGTTGTATCTCCAGGGCCACCCGCGGCGCGAAGAACAGCAGCACCGACTCGGCAAACTCCACGTCGTCCAGGTCGCGGCGAAACAGGCCCACCAAGATCCCGATGCTCTTGCCATCGGCGTCGCGCAAGGGCACGCCCACGTAGGCGTGAATCCCCATCTCGGCCAGCAGTGTGTCCTCGGGGAACAGGCGCACCACATCCTTGCTGTGCGCGTACACCCGGTTCGCGATGACCTGGGCGCATGGGGTTCCAGCCAGACAGTACGAGAACGGCTCGGCACGCTTGCCGTCACCGAAGACCGAGACGATTTCCATGTTGGTGCCGTCGACGCTGAGCTGGCCGACGAAGGCCACGTCGGCGCCCAGCACGGTGGCCAGACGCGCGGTCAGCGTATCGAAAAACGCTGCACCCCGCTGACTGGAACTCTCATCGTTCACCATGCGGATCGCATCGAACAGGCGCTGCTGCCAGGCCTGCCATTCCAGCAGCTGATCGATGCGCGCCTGCAGATCGCCAGCGCGCTCGCCGGATTCCCGCGTCTCACGCGTCGGCCAAGCAGACCTTTGACTCGCGTTCATGGCTCCCCCCGGCGCGATCATACCGCCGAATTCATCCCTGGCGAGTCCTGTTTTGGGCCTCAGGTCGCGGTGCGACAGGCAGCGAGGCCGGTGGCTGGAGCGCAGGTGGATGTCTCGCAAGAGCCGATCTTCACAAGCGCTGCTTTTGACCCTCGGCGACCGACCGACTTCTGTGCGACAATAGACGCATGCCAGGCAGTATCGGCTTGTTCATCCGCAGCAGGGACAACGACTTTCAACGACGCTTGGAAGAAGACGCTCAGCGCGAGGCGAAGCGCCAGGATTTCCAGCTTCTCGTGGAGTCGGCGCAATTTGATGCCAGCCGGCAGGTCGTGCAGATCCGCGACGCTATCAAGAACGCCTCCGCGAGCAAACTCTCCGCCCTGCTGGTCAGCGGCGTGCAGGACGAGGAGTTGCGCCCGGTTGCCCAGGAAGCCGCCGAGGCTGGCCTGGATTGGGCCATGCTCAATGAGGCAGCGTTCATCGACGACATTCGCCGCCAGTATCCCAAGCGGGCCGTTTTTGCTGTCACCTGTGATCAGGTTGAACTTGGCCACGTTCATGCGCAGCAGGTCCGCGCCCTACTCGGGGATGCGGGTCGCGTGCTGTGTGTCACCGGGTACCTTCGGAACGCATCAGCGGTGCAGCGTTTGGCCGGCTTGAAGCAAGGCCTCGATGGCAAGTTCGATCTCATCGAACTCAATGGCGACTGGACCAGCGAAGGAGCACGCATGGCTGTTGCACGCTGGGCCAGCGAAATTACTTCGAAAGAGGATCTGCCAGGCATGTTCGTGGCCCACAACGACGAAATGGCCCTGGGCGTGCGCCAGGCCGCGCGCGACCTCGATTCACAGCGCAACTTGCCCCTGGCCAGAACCCCCATCACCGGCTGCGACGGATCGCAGACCTTCGGCCAGCGTCTGGTTCGCGAACGGCGTTTACAGGCAACGGTGATCACGCCCCCCGGATCGGGCGTGGCCATTGAATGGATCGCCCGCGTGCGTGGCAAGGGCGAGATGCCCCCGGTCCGCGTGCTGCTGCCGGCAACCTCTTTCCCGGCGCTCGCGAGCCTGCGGAAGTAGTCGATGTGGGTGGCGTGGCGGGCGACTTGACGCCGCTGGCCCTTGTGCGAAGCGGATTCCGAGTTTATGAGTAGACCGCTACGCTGGGAGGAGTGGCCGAGTGGTCGAAGGCGACGGTCTTGAAAACCGTAGCGCCTCAAAAGGGCGCCAAGGGTTCGAATCCCTTCTCCTCCTCTATTGAGATGGGAACCCTGGGAAGGTTCCCAAACCCTCCCGCGATGGTCCGCGGCGAGCAAAGCTCGCCGGCTCCCCACGCGCTCATGGGAGGCCTCCAGAACCCGCGACGTGTGCGTGCGAAGCGCGCGTGGGGCAGGGGGGGTGGGGCCAACGCGACTTGATTACCGTATATGCTCTGCCAGCCATCGCACGCGCGCCGCGTGCGGATCGGCTGGATAGCGCGAGAGAAACAGCGCAGCCTGTCGCCCGATTTCGCCTCGGTCACGCTTGGCTGCCAAGGCTTCCAACGCGACGACGTCGGCATCCGGGGCAAGCGCGCCATCCGGGAAATCGCGATGGTAGCGCTGGATGAGACGTATGGCTTCATCGTACTCGCCGGTTGCGTTTGCGGCTCGCGCCGTGTCAATTCGCGAAACTTCCGCGGCCAGGGTCAACGTGTCCAGCACAAGCGTGTCAGCGGTTTCGTCCCCAGGATTGGCCTGTGCGGCCCCTCCAGGGCCGGGGCCCCGGCTTGATGTCACAAAGCCGCCGGGCCGCAACCCAGAAGACCTCTTGGGCGGCATCGTCGAGTTGCGCGGGCAGCACGCCGAGGCGGCGCAAGAGCCGCCAGATCGAGGCGTAGTGCGTCTCGAACAGCGAGAGCAGATCCATCACTTCGGCTTTGAGGGCAAGCGGACGGGCGGAGCGGGCGCGATCGGTCAAGTTGTCAACCTTGGCCGAGGTCGCGGCGAACGGCAAATCGCCGGCGAAGATAGGATCCATTCATCAGAAATGCACGCCTGCGCCCAGTAGGCCATAGGCCGCCCAGATCGAGGACCCGAAGATTCGGCTGCCGTCGGCCCGTTCTGCCGTGAGTTGACCGACGGTGAATCCACCGCCCAGCTTGGCCCCGATGTGGAAGACGGAACCGAAATTGTACTGCGCCTCGGCCCCGATATTCACCGTGCCGAAGCCGACGTCTTTCGACTGGATCTGCGTACCATCAGCCGCTTTGGTCCGCAGATACATGATGCCGCCGCCGTACTCGCCACAGAACAGGACCACCAGTCCTCGCGTGTCGTAGAGGGGAGACTGGCAGAGGCCGATTCCGAAGGAAAGCCCGCTCATGTCGGTCTTCGTGTCGGTCGACGCATAAGTCGCGGGGCCAAGAAAGCCGACGTGAAGTTGAACGACCGGACCCGCGATTCGTTGGGCTAGCCCGCCTCGCGATCACGAAAAATGCGACCCTGGGAACACAGCGAAAGACCCCAAGCCGGAGGCTATCGCAGGGTTAGCTGGCCTTCGCACTTGAGATCTGGCCGGATCTCAAGTAGGACCAAGCATTCACGGAGAGGTGGCCGAGAGGCCGAAGGCGGCGGTTTGCTAAACCGTTATACGGGCGAAAACCTGTATCGTGAGTTCGAATCTCACCCTCTCCGCCAAAACTCGTGACGGACAGCAGCCAGCAGACTCCGGCAGAGGACGAGACCGAGCTTTCGAGCTTGCGCAAGCGGGTGGCCGAGCTCGAGCTGGCGCTAGGCGAGCACCAGGCCCTGGAGTCGAGCTTCCGCGGTTTCATGTTGTTGCGCAGCGAGGGGGTCGTGCGCTACGACGGCGAGCCCAAGTTGCCTATCGACTGGCCGGCGCGCCGGCAGGCCGAGTTCCTGCTGGACCACGTGGTGGTGGCCGAGTGCAACCACGCCTACGCGCGCCTGTACGGCCTCGAACGCGCTGAGCAAATGGTCGGCGCATCCATGTGTGGCAACATGGCCGGCACCCGGGAAGAGAAGATCGCGCGTCTGTGCGACTTCGTTCGGGCCGGCTACCGGGTCGCGGATTTCGAGATACTCGACGTGGATCGCCGCGGCCGCAAGATGTGGACCTCGAACACCATCATCGGCGTCATCGAAAAGCGCCACCTCATCTACGCCTGGGGGCTGCAGCGGGACATCACGGCCGAGAAGGAAAAGCTTCTGACGTTGCAGCAAAGCGAGTCGGAGGTACAACGGCGCGCGGAGCAACTGGCGGGCGAGGTCGCTCTGCAAAAGCAGTTTGCCGAGAACGTCCTGCGCAGCATCGCCGACGGTGTGTTTACCATCGATGCGCGACACCGGATCACGTCGTGGAATCCTGGGGCGGAAGCCATCACCGGCCTGTCGGGGAGCGATGTCATCGGCCGGCCCTGCGGTGAGGTCTTGCACTCGGATTGGTGCGATGACCGCCCCCTGTGCGACAGCCTCGGCTGTCCCGCGGATCGCGCGTGCGCCACTCGGCGTCCCTCGCCACGGATCGAGGTCACCCCGTCCTATCGGGACGGACGCAAGGTGGTGATGTCGCTGTCGGCGGCGCCACTGCTCGACGAGCGGGGTGAACCAGCCGGCGCGGTGTGCGTGTTCCGCGACGTCAGCCGCGAGCGAGAGCTGCTGACCAGCATCCAGCGGGCCAACGAGGCCAAGAGCCTGTTTCTGGCCAACATGTCGCACGAGATCCGCACGCCCATGAACGCCATCCTGGGCTTCTCTCAGCTCTTGCTCAAAGATCGCGCGCTGGGTCCCACCCAGCGCCAGCACATGGACACCATCGTGCGCAGCGGCCAGCACCTACTGGCGGTCATCAACGACATTCTGGACATGTCCAAGATCGAGGCTGGCCGTGTCGAGTTGAGCGTTGCCGCCTTCCATCTGCGCAGTCTGGTTTCGGACATGGCCGCCATCTTCCGCCTTCGAACCAACGCCAAGGGCTTGCTGTTTCGGGTCGAGATTGCCGAAAACCTGCCCTTTGTGGTGCGGGGTGATGGGGACAAGTTGCGCCAGATCTTCAGCAACCTGCTTGGCAACGCCATCAAGTTCACCGAGCGCGGCCATGTGATCTGGCGGCTGCGCGGCGAGCGCGTTTCCGACGGTGCATGGCGCTTGCTGGTGGACGTGGAGGACACGGGGTTGGGCATTCCGGCTGCTGACCTGGGACGGATTTTCGATGCCTTCTTCCAGACTGCCGCTGGCGTCCGCACCGGGGGTGGTGCCGGGCTGGGCCTTGCCATCAGTCGAGAGTTGGTGCGTCTGATGGGTGGCACAATCAGCGTCGACAGTGAGCCTGGCAAAGGCAGTTGTTTTCACGTCGCCGTCCGCCTGGAGGAGGGCGATGCCGCTCTCGCGACTGGCATCGATCCGGCGCGACGTGTGGTGGGGATCCGGCCCGGACAGGCGGCCTTTCGCGTCTTGGTCGTCGGCGAGGCCGGCGACGGCCCCGAACTTCTGGTCCCCATGTTGGACGCGGTGGGATTCGAGACGCGACAGGTTGCCGAGCAGGGCGAGGTCCTGCCGGTCTTCGAGGAATGGGCGGCTCACGCCGTGTTCGTGGACGTGACCGCGCGTGCGCCACGCGGCGGCGCAGTCGTCGAGCGGGTCAAAGCTTCGACCAGAGGCAAGCGCACACCGGTGGTGGCGCTGGTCGGCCGCGACAACCAGGCCGAGCGCCAACGGGCCGTGGCGGCCGGTGCGGACGATGTGGTCGGGGTACCCCTGCGTCAGCCCGAGGTGTTCGAGAAACTGTGGGCCTGCCTGGGCGTGGAATACGTGTACCTTCGGTCGGACGCCACCGGCCGATCCGGGGCGGGCGGTCCGTTGACTCTGCTGTCGCTGCGGGACATCCTTGCTGCCGCGCCCGCGGTCTTGACCGACGGACTGCGCGATGCCACCACAGCGAGCGACTTCGATAGGATGCTTCTGCTCATCGATCGGATCACGGTGTACGAACCCAGGGCAGGCGTTGCCCTGCGGGCACTGGCCGATGGGTTCGAATACCAGCAACTCCTCGACACGCTGCCGCCGCGCGGGGAAACATGAACGGCAACGACATCACGCCGGGTGCTGGGACTCCCAAGACCATCCTCATCGTTGATGACACGCCAGAGAATCTGCGCGTGCTGTTCGAACTGCTCAAGCAACAGGGCTACAAGGTGCGCGCTGCTCCCAACGGCAAGCTGGCGCTGCAGGCCGCGGCCAGCGAGGCGCCCGATCTCATCCTGCTCGACATCATGATGCCGGAGATGGATGGCTACGAGGTCTGTCGGCGGCTGAAGCAGGACGACAAGCTGCGCGAGATCCCGGTGGTGTTCCTGTCGGCTCTGGGCGAAACCATGGACAAGGTGCGGGCCTTCGACGCGGGCGGGGTAGACTACGTGACCAAGCCCTTCGAGTTCGCGGAAGTGCGCGCGCGGGTGGAGATTCACCTGCGCCTGCGCCGGCTGCAGATCGAGCTCGAGGCGCACAATCGGCAGTTGCAGGACCGGGTCGAGGAGCAGGTGCGCGAGATCTCCGATTCGCAGATGGCCACCATCGTGGCGCTGGCCCGCCTGGCCGAGTCGCGCGACAAGGGAACCGGCAAGCACATCGAACGCGTCCAAATCTACTGCCGGCTTCTGGCCAGCCAGCTTCGCGAGCATCCCAGCGGGCCGGATCGGGTCAGCGAGGAGTTCATCGAGAACATCTTTCGCGCCAGTCCGCTGCACGACATCGGCAAGGTTGCTATCCGGGACAGCATCCTGCTCAAGCCCGGTCCGCTTACGCCCGACGAGTTCGACGAGATGAAGGCGCACACCACCCTGGGCGCGCAGACTTTAGAGGAAGTGCAGAAGGCCTATCCCAAGAACGGATTCGTGCGCATAGGCATCGAGATCGCGCGCTCGCACCATGAGCGCTGGGACGGCACCGGGTATCCCCTCGGGCTGGCCGGCACGGCCATTCCTCTTTCCGCGCGCATCATGGCGGTGGCGGATTCGTACGACGCCGCGCGATCGAGACGTTTCTACAAACCCGCCCTGCCGCACGCGGAATGCTGTGCCGCCATCTATCGTCGCAGCGGCAGCTATCTCGACCCGGTGGTGGTCGGGGCCTTCCGTGCGGTGGAGGATCGTTTCTGCAGCGTCGCCGAATCGATGGATGAGTAGCCCCCAATTTGCGATACACTGCGACCCGATGCTCGAGAAGTGGTCGCTCGTTGTCGCGGGTGCGGCCGTGCTCGCATCGGCCGCAGCACTCGCCATGCCCGTGGTGGTGCGCGTTCCCATCGTGAAGCCGCACGGCGCAGCCGATCCCGCCGACGCCGGGCTGTTCTCCCACTGGCTACACGACCAATATCCGTGTTTCGCCTGCCATCCGGCGATCTTTCCCAGGGCGCCCAAGGGCTTCACCCATGACGAGATGGATGAGGGCAAGTTCTGCGGCGCCTGCCACAACGGCCAGAGCGCCCCGCCGGCCAGCGGGGCGCGCGCGACCTGCCGCAAGTCGTGTCACGCCAAATGACGAGTTGCCTGCACATCACACTTGCTCTGATCGCCATGGGTGGCCCCGTGGCCACGGCTCAGGCTGCGGATTCGTCGGCGCAGCCACCGGCCGCTGAGAATACGGAGGTGAGAGGAGAGGGCACGGAGAAGGCCGCGCAGGAATCTCCACCGCCTAAGGCAGAGACTGAACCGGATCACGCGCACGAATCGCCTTTGCTGTTTCCCGGCGGTATCCGCATCGGCGGTCTCTTCGATGCGAGCTACGAGCGCGTGGATATGAATGGCAGCCTGAGCAGCGGCCAGAACGCCTTTCGCAACTATCACCACTTCGTGTTCATCTCGCGCCAAGGGGACGACATCCCCATCGGGTTCAACGCCGAGGTCATCAACCAGTACTTCTACGAGCTGACCGCGCGTTTGTGGCGAAAGGGCTCCTTTCGCGTGTCCGCGCGCGCGGGCAAGATCATGGTGCCGTTCGGGCCTGATCCACTGTTTCACAAGAACTACGGCGGGTTGAGCGCGATAGACCAGAAGCTCCTGCCCGTGGTGTGGTCGTCCTTCGGCGCCAGTGTGCGCGCCGATGCGTTGGTGAAAGGGTTTTCTCTGGCTGACGATCTCTACGTCGTGCAGGGCTTCGATCTGTCCGCCCGTGACAGCACCCTCGACATGCAGAGCGACCTGCAAGCGTACGACGGTGCGCGCGTGGCGGTGGGCGACCGCGTGTCCCTCTCGCGTGGGCCAGTGACGGCGTGGTATTCCCTGTACTGGAATCCCATGCGTTTTGGCCGCAGCCTGCTCATGCAGGCAATTGACCTGGCGATCTGGCGTCCGGCATGGCCGGTGGTTAACCGACTGGCCTTGGGGGTGGGCCTGCTGCGGGCGCATGTGTCGACCGACAGCAGCTACGGCACGCCCAATGCTGTTCCCGACGCCGGCGCTTACTACGATTTCGCCGACTACGTGTGGTTGCGCGTCTACGCGAGCAACTGGCTGTACCTGCAGGCGCGCAGCGGGCTCATGACGTTCAACAACCACACGGGATTCTCCTACGATGCGGCGCGCGCCACCTCGGCCGACGGTTCACATCACAACCTGATGTTGGTCGCAGAGTGCGCCGGCGCCCAGTTCAGTCTGGGCTACTACTGGAACTTCGAGAAGGTGGACGAGTACGCCAACGACTTCCTGCGCTTCATGGTGATGTATGCCTTTTGAGATGGGAACCCTGGGAGGGTTCGCTTCGCCCTTCGGCCCCCCACCCGCCCCCCCGCCGCGCTCGCTCCGCTCGGCCTCGCCAAACCCTCCCGCGATGGTACGCCGCCGGCAAAGCCGGCGGGCTCCCCACGCAATTCGAAGCGCATTCTTCTGCTTGCTGTCGGTGATCCTGCTCGCCGGGGCTTGCGCAGATTTTCGGCGTGGTCCGCCGCCTGATGGATCCCCTGACGGACCAGCACTTGTCGATGATCCCGTGTTCGACAACAGCGTCTACCCCATCCTGCTGTCCGACTGTCAATCCTGCCATTCGCAGGGGGGCGAGGCTGGGTTCAGCCGGTTCGTGCTGACCGGGAATGCGCAGGCAGATCGGGCCATGGTTGTGGCGCTGGTCTACCCCGATTATCCGGATGGCAGTCTGCTCTTGCAGCGCGCGACTGGAAACGACCACCCCGGCGGCCAGGTCATAGCCGTAGACAGTCCAGAATATGCGACGATCCGCGACTGGATAGCGAGTCTGCCTACCGCACCGTGATTGGGCAGCAACCCGCTGGTGGGAAGATCAATCGCCGCGCAGGCGTTCGATTAGCCTTTCCTGCTCATCGCGCGACAAGGCCCAGTCGCTGATGGGGTAGACCAGATGTTCCTCGTCTTCGTGGTGGCGGGTCAGGCTGCGCCGCACTGGCGGCAAGAGGGCTTCGCTGGCCAGGACATCCTGCCTGGCAAAAGCCGCTGCCAGCTCGGGGAGAAGGGCGCGCAACTCTGCATGCTCGGCGACCATGCCAGGCACGGCGCGTGCCACGGCCTCGGACATCCGTTGCATGGCGGGGAAGAGCAACTCCTCCTCGGCGGCCATGTGACGGCTGAGTGCCTCGATCAATTTCGCAAGATGCCAGTCGGCCTCGGCCAGTGCGCCGATCCGCAGGGAGTGCTGGATCTCGTTCAGCAGGCCGTCGATGCGGGCATGGTCGGCCCTCAGGTGTTCCGCCAGGGTGAGTTGCTGTCCCGGGCGGCGCAGTTGTAGTTCGGCACGAAACAGGTCAGCCGCCAGCGGCGAGATGGCGCAATCCACTTCGCCCTGGTGCATCTGGCGGAAAGTGGTGAGGGTGGGTCTCGGATCTCGGTCGGTGACCAGAACCACGCGGCGTCCGCTGCGCAGTTCCTCCAAGGCGCGGGCCAGCGCCACGCGGCGGTCATCCAAAGACAATCCGCGAACGTCGACCTGAAGGGGCTCGGCGCTGCCTGGTGCGGGCATACAGTTCCACCTACATCGACTTGCGACGACTGACAAGTGACAGCGAGATAAGCCGTCACGGCAAGGCGTTTGGGTTACGATCTATGATGGAAAGGTGATTATGGATTCGCGCAAGCCAGCCTCCCCAGCCGACGCGCCCCCGCCAGCCGCTCGAAACCGGCAAGCGGCCGAGGAAGAAGAGCGTCAGCTCTTTGAAGCCGCGATGCAAGGGGTGCGGCCCTTGCCGCTCGGGCCCCGGCGCGCAGTGCCCGACTGGGAAGCGGAGCCGCCTGCGCCGACGGCGAAGCAGCGCCCCCGGCGGCTGCGGGAAGCGCTGCATGTGGAAGAGGACGGCGAAAGATTGACCGGTGCGGCCTTCGGCGTGGCCCACGACCTGGTCCGCTCGCTCGCGCGCGGTGAGATCGTGCCCGAGGCCGAATTGGATTTGCACCATCTGACAGCCGATGTGGCCGCCCACCAGGCCGAGCGTTTCATCGAGCAGGCGGTGGCAAAGGGTCGGCGTTGCGTGCTGCTAATTCACGGCCGTGGACTGCACTCCGGCCCGGGCGGGCCAGCCCTGCGACCGGCCCTGGTCGAGATCCTGTGCCGGCGGCCGCTGGCCGAGCAAGTGCTGGCTTTCACCTCGGCCCCGCCCCGTCACGGCGGCCCGGGCGCGCTGCTTCTGCTCTTGCGACGCCCTAGGCTGAACCATGCGTAGGACAGAAGTTAGCCGTTTCACCACAGAGAGATCAGGGGGTACAGAGCCGGATCGGCTGCGGGCCGGTTCTCGTCGCTGAAGTGGGCCACTGGAGGACCCGACACCAGCAAAGGAGTTCCCATGGAAGACATTGAGACGACGTCGGGATGGGATTCAATCTTCTACACCGCTCGCGCGATTTCTGCGATCTCCTGGTCCGACAGCCACTTCTTGCGGTCGCATGCGGCGATCACCCGGTGATACACGGTTTCTACCTGCTGCACGTTCAGCTCGAAACCCAGGTGCCGGCATCGGTCGACCACGGCGTGGCGTCCGCTGTGTTTGCCCACCACGAGTTGGCTTGAGGGTACGCCCACCGTGTTGGGATGCATGATTTCGTAGGTCGTCCGCTCTTTCAGGAAGCCGTCTTGATGAATTCCCGCTTCGTGGGCAAAGGCATTGCGGCCCACGATGGCCTTGTTGGGCTGGACACCCACGCCAATGATCTCGGTGAGCAGTTGGCTGGCCGGGAAGAGCTGCGCTGTCACGATGCCGGTATCGAACGGCAAGACGTCTTGGCGCACCTTGAGCGCCATCACGAACTCCTCCAGCGAGCAGTTGCCCGCCCGCTCGCCGATGCCGTTGATGGTGCACTCCACCTGGCGCACGCCCGCCTGCACAGCCGCGATAGAGTTGGCGGTCGACAATCCCAAGTCATCGTGGCAATGGACGCTGACCACCGCTCGCCCGGCCAGGGCCTGCACCACCTGGCCGACCAGTTGCCCGTATTCGGCCGGAATCGAATATCCGACGGTGTCAGGCAGGTTCACGATACGGGCGCCCGCTTCGACCACGGCCTTGGAAAAGGCGATCAGGCTTGCGGCCGACGTGCGCGTAGCGTCTTCCGCCGAGAACTCCACCTCGTCGACATACCGGCGCGCTAACTGCACGGAGTTGACGGCGATCTCCAGCGCCTGCTCCTCGGTCTTCTTCAGCTTGTGCTGCAGATGCAGGGGGCTGGTAGCGATGAAGGTGTGAATGCGGGGTCGCTTGGCTTTCTCCAGCGCCTTAGCTGCGCGCTCGATGTCGCCGGTGTGGCAGCGGGCCAGGGCGGCGACCGTGAAACCGCCGAACTCCTGCCCGATCCGGTCGACCGCCTCGAAGTCGCCTTCCGAGGCCATGGGGAAGCCGGCCTCCAGCACATCGACATTCAGTTCCACCAGCTTGCGGGCCAGGCGCATCTTTTCTGCGACGGTCATGCTGCAGCCACAGGACTGCTCGCCGTCGCGCAGGGTGGTGTCGAAGATGAAGACGCGGTCGCTCATGGGGTGGATTCCTTTCAGGTGGACGCACTCTAGCGATTTGGCCACATGCTGGCGAATTGATTCTTCTGTCAATTGACATCAATGTGATTTATAGTGGACAGAAGAGGGCGGCATGGACTTGCACACCCTAGAAATTTTCCGCGCGGTCGCGAGCGAGAGAAGCTTCTCGCGCGCGGCGGCTCGGCTGGCGCGCACCCAGCCCGCGGTTTCCATGGCCGTGCAGCGCCTGGAAGCCGAAGTGGGCGAGCCGCTCATCGATCGCGCGGGGAAACAACCACGCCTGACCGACGCTGGCCAGGTGCTGGTCGACTACGCCCGGCGCTTCGACAACCTGCGCGCCGAGCTTGCCGTAGCCCTGGCCGAGTTGCGCGACCACGGCGCCGGGCGGCTGTCCATAGGCGCCAACGAATCGACGACCTCGTATCTGCTGCCGCTCATCGCGCGCTACCGCAAGCTATATCCGCGCGTGAAGGTGCAGGTCCGGCGCAGCCAGTCGAGCCGGATCCCCGTCGAGATCCTGGAGGGTGACTTGGAGATGGGCGTGATCGGCTACGAGCCCCAGGACGAGCGCTTGGTCGCGCGCACCATCTACACCGATCACCTGGCCTGCGTGGTCTCGCCCCAGCACCGCTTTGCGCGGCGGCGATCGGTTTCCGTTGCCGAGCTGGGTGCCGAGACATTTATCGCTCACAACGAGATGTCGCCCTACAAAGAGGTCGTGCTACGCCAGTTCGAGCGTCTCAAGGTCCCGTTGCGACAGGACGTGGAGATGCCCACGGTGGAGGCCATCCGCAAGATGGTCCAGCGCAACCAGGGCGTGGCTTTTCTGCCCCGCATGTGCGTCGAGGAGGAGATCGCCCAGGGTACGCTGCGGGAAGTGCAGGTGATCGACCTGCAGACCGAGCGGAAGATCCGACTGGTGTATCCCGCCGGCCGCACCCTCAGCCACGCCGGCCGGGCCTTCCTCGATCTGCTGTAGCTACCCGTCTTCCCCGTCATCCTCGCTGCCCGCCGCCACACCGGCACGTTCCAGCGCCCGGTACAGCGTGCGGCGGTCAATGCCCAGACGCTCTGCCGCCTTCTTCTTGTTGCCGCCACATTCGCCCAGGACGAGCGCGATATAGCGCTTCTCCAGCTCCGACAGGGTCGGGCGATCATCGAAAATTCCCGTCGGTGCGGCCGGTGAGCCACCATAGACCTCGACGGGAAGATCGGAGGGCAACACCACGTTTCCCTTGGCCACCGCAACCGCGCGCTCGATGGCGTTTTCCAGTTCGCGCACGTTTCCAGGCCAGACGTGGCGACACAGAACCTCCAGCGCCTCGGGCGACACGCTCGCCTCGGGGCGACCCTCGCGGCGCGCGATCTTGGCCAGGAAGTGGCGCACCAAAATGGGGATGTCGCCGGCGCGGTCACGCAAGGGAGGCATGCGCACGGTGACCACGTTGATGCGGAAATAGAGATCTTCGCGGAAGCGGCCCGTCTTGACGTCCGCTTCCAGATCGCGGTTGGTGGCGCACACCAGGCGCACGTCGACCTTGATTGACTCGGTGCCGCCCACCGGCCTCACCTCGCCGTCCTGCAGAACTCGCAGTAGCTGAGCCTGCATCTTGGGGCCCATGTCGCCAATTTCGTCGAGAAACAGCGTGCCGTCGTTGGCCATCTCGAACAGGCCACGCTTGGCGGCCACCGCGCCGGTGAAGGCGCCCCGGGCGTGGCCGAACAGCTCGGATTCGAGGAGCGATTCGGAGAGTGCCGTGCAGTTCACCGGTACGAACGCTTTGCCAGCGCGGGGCGAGCGGCTGTGGATGGCGCGCGCCACCAGTTCCTTGCCGGTGCCCGATTCCCCCACCACGAGAACGGTGGCGGTCGTGGGGGCCACCCGGGCGACCAGCTTGTAGACATCGAGCATGCGCGGGCTCTTGCCTTCGATCTCGGCCACCTGCGCCCGCTGTGCCGCCGTCTTGGGCGTGGCACCCGCCTCGGCGGACAGGCGCCTGCGCTCCAGCGCGCGCCCCACGGTCTGGCGCAGCTCTTCGACATTGAAAGGCTTGGAGACATAGTCATAGGCGCCGTGTCCGATGGCTTCCATGGCGCCGGTGACGTCGCCGAATGCGGTGATGAGGATGACGGGCGTGCCTGGGGCCTTCTCGGAGAAGGCACGCAGCACGTCCATGCCGCCCACCCGTTCCATGCGGATGTCAGAAACCACGAGATCATAGCGCCCGGACGCCGCCCGTTCGACGGCGGGCGCGCCGTCGTCCACGGCGTCGACCTCGAAGCCTTCGGCACTCAAGATCTCGCGCAGAAGGTCGCGCGCGACGGCGTCGTCCTCGACGACCAGAACCTTGGTCATGCTGCTCCTCCGGCCGCGGCCCGCGGGGATGCTGGTTCGGCCTGCGCGTTCCGGGGCAAGCGCAGGGTGAAAGCCGAGCCTCGGCCGGGTGTGCTTTCTACGGCGATCGTGCCGCCCAGCGCCTTGGCCAATTCGCGGCAGATGGCCAGGCCCAGCCCGGTGCCCTTGCCTCGACCCTTGGTGGTGTAGAACGGCTCGAAGATTCGCCGCAGATCTTCCGGTGCGATGCCGGTCCCCGTGTCGCGCACCGTGATGACCACGTGGTCATCCTGCGACTGCGACGTCAGCCCGACGAGGCCTCCCTGTTCCACGGCATCCAGGGCGTTGGAGAGCAGGTTGATCACGATCTGTCGTAACAGGCCTGGGTCGGTGATGAAGTTAGTCGGATCTTCGGGCACCTCCACGTTCAGAGTCTTATTGCTCCCCAACTCGCCTCCGCGGGTGATCTCGACCGCCTCGCTGAGAACCTGGCGCAATGAAACCAGCTTGCGTTCCGCCTCGAGGGAGCGCGTGGAGTCGAGGTAGTCGCGCACGATGCGGCCAATGCGGGCGATCTCGCGCGTGGACACGTCCAAGCGTTCGCGCAGGCTGGGCGACAGATCACGCTGCGACAAGGCGAGTTGAAGATGGCCGGACACCGATGACAGCGGAGTACCGATCTCATGGGCAAGCTGCGCGGCCAACTGGCCGAGAGTGGCCATGCGCACCTTCGAGGCGTTTTCCCGGCGCAACTCGTTCAGCAGGCGGTTAAGTTGTTCGAGGGCCATGTTCTTGCGTGACAGATCCTGCGTGGCTATCTCGATCTCGCGTGCGAGGCGCTGGTTGAAGGCGTGGATCTCGCGGTTCGCGGTGGAAAGCTGCTCCAGCATCCGGTTGAAACCGTATGACAGACGCCCCACCTCGTCCTTGGTATCCGACGGCACCCGCCGATCCATGTCACCGGCTTCGACGTCACGCATGGCACGCGCCAAGATATCGAGCCGCCGCAAGACCACACGGTCAATGATGAAGCCAGACAGGAAAACCAGCACCATGAGCTGGCCAAGGCCCAACAGCAGTGACCAGCGTTCCGTCACTTTGATGACCGATTGCACCGGGCCCAGGCTCCAGTTCATGCTGAGCACGGCGATCCAGGGTCCCTTGAGGTCGACGGTTCTGCTGATCACTTGGATGTCGTCACCTTCGGTGGCCTTGCGGGTGTAGATAATGGGTTCGCGGGGGATCGAGCCGAGGCGAGTGATCTCCGTGGCCTCGCCACGCTGGGCGAAGATGCGGGTCGCACTTTCGCGTTCGATGACCAGTTGCAGACGCTGGATGCGCGGATGCCGGTTGATGTAGTTCGACAGCGCGATGGCCAGATCGCGGTCCTCGGCGTCGGCGTCGAAACGTTCCAGGGTCTGCCGGATGTCGTCCGCGATCTCGTCCGCCGACGCAAGCGCCTGCCGGATCAGTTCGCGGCGCATGGCGTAGATGCGCAGCCAAAAGGTCGCGCCGGCGGTCACGAGCACACTGACCGCGACGAGCAGCCAAACCTTGGTTCGGATCGTCACGCGCGAATCCTAAGTGCAAATCCGTGGGCGAGAGCGCCCGCTGACACGAGAATAGCAGCCGGCAACAAAAAACCCCCGGGGATTATCCCGGGGGTCTTTGCGAAGAAGCAGTGTCGAAGCTTGTTACTTCGCCTCTTCCTTGGTCTCGTCGCCCTTCTTCTCCTTCTTGCCCTTCTTGCCCTTCTTGCCCTTGGCGGGCTTGGCGGTATCACCAGCGGCGGCCGGCTCATCGGCTGCGGAGGCGAGGGTCGTGGTGGCCGTCGGAATAACGAACGCGAGTGCGAGGAGGATAACGCGGGTCAGCTTCATAGTGATCTCCTTATCATCTTCTGTTTTCTGGCCTTGGGGCCGGGAATGAACGTCGGACCTTGCAGCCCATGTGCCACGGCGTGCGTATCTGCAGAACGTAAAGATTTTAAGCAGTTAGGAGCTTTCCTGGGAAGAATAGCCGAACCAAAGTGAGGCGATTTTGTTTGCGCAAGACCGACCATGTGGCGATGTGCCGCATCGGTTGGAGACGCGGATCGCTATTTCTGGTCAGTCTGGGTGAGGATGGCGATGTTCTTCGCACCGGCTCTCTTGGCGATGGCCATGAGGTCCACTGCCTCGCCCAGGAACACGTTCTTGTCGCCGCGCAGGAGGAGGGTTTCCGAGCCCACGTCGTTGAGCGCCTTGCGGATCTCCTGTTCCAGGTTGGCCACATCGATCTTCTTGGAAAAGAGATAAATCTCGTTGTTCTTGGTCACGGTGAGGATGGGATCGGTGCGCTTCTTCGTCACCGCGCCGGCCGCGTTCGCCTTGGGCAGGGCAACCTTCACGCCCGTACGCGAGGTGATTTCCGACTCGACGATGGCTGTGGACGTGACCATGAAGATAATGAGCAGGACCAAGAACACGTCGGTCAGCGGCGTGATGTTGATCTCCGCCACCACGGTCTCGCTCACATCGGCCTCGCTATCCGCCACGCTGGCGTCTTCTATTTGGATGTTCATCCCCATGGACGGGATCTACGACGGCGAGGCATTCTTCTCTGGGGAAGGTGGAACTGTGCCGGTCACTGCGGGGGGCACCTCGTGGGCTTTCGCGTACTCGCCCAGCACGAGGAGAAATTCTTCGCAGAAGACCTTGTATTCGATCGCGAGGGAACCCACCCGGGAGACGAAATAGTTGTAGGCAATGATGGCGTAGATGGCGACCAGGAGGCCGGCCGCCGTGGCCACCAGCGCGGCCGCGATTCCCTGTGAAACCACCTTGAACCCGCCGGTACCCGCCATCGACATTGACTGGAAGGCCTTGAGGATGCCCACCACCGTGCCGAACAGCCCCACGAAGGGCGCCGACGATCCCACGGTCCCGAGCGCCCATAGGTAGCGCTTGAACGACCCGATGGCGACCGTCCGCTGCGACATGACGGCCTCGGTGGTCTTGTGCGGTGTTTTCGCGAACACGCGCAGGCCGCGGCCAAAGACTTCGGCCAACGGATCGTTCGACGTCTCGCAGAAGGCGTGGGCCTTGGGCAGATCCCCGCTCTCGATGGCGCCGACCACGCGGTTCTTGAACACCTCGGACTTGGGCAGCACGTTCCACAACGCGTAGACGCGCTCGCAGATGATAGTCAACCCGGCGACCGACCACAGCAGGAGGAGCGACAGGATCATCCACTCGTCGTGGATCAAATTGGAAATGGTTTCCCAGGTCATGGATGCGACCCCAAGCGTGCTCGGCGAAAGTCGCTTTGTCCAGTGTTCGTCCATATCGTCTACAATGCCCGCATGGCCCAGGCCACGCAGGGAAGCGGCGAATTTCACCTTTCGCGCAAGATCGCGGCCGCCGAGTTGTTGCTGGGAGCGATCGAGGTCGCGGTGTGCGCCCTGCCTCTCGTCTTGTGCGCACGCAACCTGCCTGACCCGTGGCTATGGGCCAAGGTGCTGGTGCCGGTCCTGCTGGCTGCCTGGTCCGCTTCCCTGTTTCGCTTGGTGGACTTGTTGCGGTCTTTGAGCGAACAGTTGGCCATCCTTCAGCGAGGTGAAAAGGCCAGGGCACTGAACGCTGATGGTGCGCGCCGGGCACTTGCGTTCGCGCCCCGCGAGAGTGCTCTCGTCCATTTTGTCCTGTGGACCGGCCTGGCGTTGGTGCTGGCGGCTGCGTTTTTCCGTTCAGGCGGGCGTGACCCGTTGCAGGCTGCGGCGCTGGCCACCCTCGGTGTCGTTTCGGCGGCAGGGGTGGCCGCGGTCCGTCTTCTGGTTCTTGACCGCATCCTGGGCGCTGTCCGGCCGATGCTCATGCCTCAGCTTCAGGCGGTTCACGCTTTCGCACGGCACTACCGCGGCTGGTTCGCGTGCGTCGCGCTGGCCACGCTGGGGCTGTCGCATGCCTTGCTGGCGCTGATGGCCTACGGGCCGCTGGGGTTGCTGGGATTGGCTCGGGCCGCGTTTCCCCTGTGGGCGGTGCTGGTTGCGGCGGCTTTCGTCTGGTGGCGTTCCTTTGCTCGCCGGGCCGCGCCCATCGAACAGTACTTCGACGCGACCGTCCGGGTGCGCGGCAACAAGGGCCCAGCCCGCGACGAGCCAAAGGCCGTCGCGGCGTTTCTCGCTGCGCAGGCACTGCCCTACCGACTTTCTGCCTGGCAGGGCGTCGCAGTCGGATTGGCCGGAGCTGCGGGACTAATGGGCGCGATCTGGCCCTGGCCGGGCCTTGATGGCCGCGCGGTTGGCCGGATGGTCGTCGCGCTGACGATGATCGCTGGTGTGGTCGCAATCTATCAAAGGATCGCCTTGCAGGAGATCCTGCGGCCGCTGGTTCGCCACCTGGGCTCGCGCCACGCGCTACCGCCGGCCCAGATCACCTCGCCCGTCGGCCTTCGCCTCAAGCTGGCCGTGTCCTTCGTCGCGGTATGGGGTCTTGGCGTCGGATTCCTCTGGCTCCTGCCGCACTCCGCATCCGGCGGCGCGCGTCTGGCGTTCGCAGTCGGCATCGTGCTCGCGGCCGGTCTCGTGCTGTTAGCCGTGCGTGACGTGGTGGCTCCGTTGCGCGCCCTCGAGGAGCGCTCAGGCGAGATGTCCAAGGGACAACTTGCTCGTCCGGTGCCGCCCTGGGGCGACGCCGACGAACTTGGTCGCTTGGCAGTGATCTTCGAGGAGATGCGGCGCTCGCTGCGCGACCGGCTGCGTTCGACCGAGTCAATCAATGTCGACTTGGAGCGTGAGGTGCGCCGGCGTACCGAGGCACTGGAACAGCGCAACGCCGAACTGCGGGACGCGCTCGACAAGTTGCGACGGGCGCAGGACAACCTGATTCGGAGCGAGAAGCTGGCCTCCATGGGCCGGCTGGTGGCGGGGATCGCGCATGAGATCAACAACCCGGTTAATGCCGTCATCAACTCACTCGGGCCGCTGGAGGAGGCGGTGCGTCGTATTGCGGCGGTAGAACCCCAAGGTCCAATCGGGAAACTTGCCGCCGAGGCATCGGAGATTCTGGCCGTGGTCCAGCGCGGGGCTGCGCGGACCAAGAGCATCGTGCAAGCGCTGCACGGCTATGCGCGGGGTGATGAGTCTGTCGAGCGGGAGGTTTTCCTCGCTCGCAGCGTGGAAGACACCCTCGGTTTGCTGCAACACCGACTGCGGCACGTGCAAATCGTCAAGGAAGTGGATCCCGAGGCACGCATTCGCGGCTTTCCAGGGCAGGTGGACCAAGTCCTCATGAATCTGCTGACCAATGCCGCGCAAGCCATTGGCGATCGCGGCGGAACCATTCGCGTCAGTGTGCAAACCAGCGATACCCGCGTGTTGCTGACCGTGAGCGACGACGGCCCGGGAATCCCGGTCGACGTGATGCCGCGAATTTTCGACCCGTTTTTCACCACCAAAGACGTGGGCGAGGGTTCAGGGCTGGGGTTGTCGATCGTTCACGGCATCATCGAGCGCCACGGCGGCGAGATCGATGTGGCCAGCAAGCCCGGGCAGGGGACGACTTTCACGATTTCGTTTCCTCGGCCGGGCGTAGAACCGCAGTCCGGACGGGCGACCTGAGATGGGAACCCTGAGAGGGTTCGCTTCGCCCTTCGGCCCCCCACCCGCCTCCTCCTCCCCGCTCGCTTCGCTCGGCCTCGCCAAACCTTCCCGCGATGGTCCGCGGCGAGCAACGAGGGTGCGCGCGAAGCGCGCGGGGTGGGCAGGGCGGCCGTCGGTCCCGAAGCCCCCGCACGGGGAGCTCGCCGGCTCCCCACGCGACTAGCGCCTGTCTTGCTGGCGTGCCTGCAGAGCAGGACCGGCTACTTGGCTGGCTTGGCAGCGGGTGCAGGAGCGAGTGCAGGGGCCGGGGCGGCGGCGGGCGCCGCGGCAGCGGCTGCCTTCTGCGCGTGGACCATGTTTTGGACGTCAATGAGCTTGTCCATGACTTCCTTGACCCTTGTGTCCACAACCTGGACCTTCTGATCGAGAGCTTCGATCCGTTCGTCGATCGCGGCAATCGTCATCCAGAACCCGGCAACCATCACCGCAAGCAGCACAATAATGAGAAAGATGTCTAGCCTCATTTTGCCCATTCGACACCTCCGGCGGGCATCGTACATGAACTCATCAGCAATTCTCCAGTAAACTGTGCATCCTTGCTCACAGTGTGTGTGCGCGATCCAGTCGTTTCGATGCGCTTGCCCCGTCGGGAAACACGGGGGACGAAAACTTGACGGCTGAGTCGGCCGGGATACGGTGTGTGTAGGTCTAGGTAGTAGCGAAAATACCAAGCCGACACGGGGCAAGAACAATGGCGACAGCAAAAGACAAGGGCGAAACGCCAGGACGAGGCCGAGAGATCCTCGGGATTGGGCTTCTGGGTCTTGGAGTGTTTTGCATGGTTGCGCTGGTGTCGATGCAGGCTGGACACGGTCGCCTCATGGGTCCAGGCGGTGCCGCTGCCGCGACCGGCCTGTACTCATTGACCGGCCTGTGCGCCTATCCCCTGGTGGCTGGGATCCTCTTGCTCGCGGTTCGCATGTGCCGCGCTCGTCGCCTGATCGAGGACGTCGCGGGCGCGCTGGGGTTCATGGCGTTGCTGTGCTCGGTGGCAGTTCTCTTGCACCTTCCCTTTGCCGGCGAACCGGTCACCTTGCGTGGCCCGGGCGGGTTGCTCGGGCAGTGGCTGGCAGAGGGTGCTGGCAGCGTGGTCGGAGGTGTGGGCGCTGCCATGGCCGCGGCAACTCTGCTTTCGATTTCGCTGATCCTGCTCACCCACGTGAGCGTGGGCGAGGTCTTCACGGCACTGGCTTGGGCTGCGCGGAGCGCGGGTCGCGCGACTCTGGTCGTCGCCCGTGCTGGGCTCTGGCTGGCTGTGACCGGTGCACGCTCAATCGGCCGCATGGTGGTGGCCATGTTCCCGGAGAAAGAAGAGGTCCAGAAGACCCAGAATGCAGAGCCGTTCGAGGCCGAGGCGGTTTGGGATGACGCTCCTGAGGAGGATGGAGCCTCCGCTGCGGCTCTGGCGGCTCCGGTCGAAACCCTGCAGGAAGGCGACAGCAATGTCAACGGAGCGGAGCATCTGGGAATGACCGTCGACTTCGCCGAGCCGGGCGAAAGCATGGACGCGCTGCCGGACGAAGCGCCCGTGGTGCATGAGAATGAGGAACGTCGGGCGATGGCAGCCCTGGTCGCTGAGGTTGCTGCGGTCGAGTGCGCGGCTCCGGTCGTGCCGGCGGGAGATGCCAAGCAGCCGTCGGTGGATGTGAAGCCCGAGCCGTGCATCGTTCCCGCCGTGACCGCCGCGCTGGAAGAGGGCGTGACCGAGAAGAGCGCCGAGCCTTTCGACGAGGAGGTCGGGGCGGGGCCGGTCATCGTGCAGTCTGTGAGTCGCGCGGAAACCGATGACTCGCCGGCCGATCAGGTTGCCTGTGAGCCTGGGGATGGCCTGGGGTACGTGCGGCTTTCCGACGGCGCTTTTCAGCTTCCGGGTACCGACCTGTTGGAATACAGCCCCCCCGAGAGCGGTGCGATCGACGAGAAGACCCTGAAGGCGATGGCCGCGCGGCTGGAGCAGGCCATGGGCAACTATGGCGTGCGAGGCAACGTCACCGCCATCCAGATGGGACCGGTCATCACCACGTTTGAATTCGCCCCGGTTCCGGGCACGCGCACCGGCAAGATCGTGCAACTGGAAAACGATCTCGCCATGGCGCTGGAGGCGCAGTCAGTGCGCATCGTGGCCCCCATTCCGGGCAAGGCCGTGGTGGGTGTGGAGATCCCGAACAAGAATCGCGAGACGGTCTATCTCAAGGAGATTCTCGAGGACGATTCATTCCGCAAAGCCAGCTCGAAGCTACAGATCTGCATGGGCAAGGACACCAAGGGCGCACCGGTCAGCGTGAATCTGGCCAAGATGCCCCACTTGCTGGTCGCCGGCACCACCGGGTCGGGCAAGTCGGTCGCGGTCAACGGAATGATCACCAGCATTCTCTACTCGGCCACGCCCGAAGAAGTGCGCTTCATCATGGTGGACCCGAAGCAGCTCGAGCTATCGATCTACGAGGGCATTCCCCACCTGTTGCTGCCGGTGGTCGTGGATTCGAAGAAGGCGTCGCTGGCGCTGCGCTGGGCGGTCGACGAGATGGAACGCCGCTATGAATTGCTTTCCAAGAGCGGCGTGCGCGACATCTCCAGTTACAACGCCAAGATCGAGGCGGCGCGAAGCCAGGCGGAAAACGCGGTGGTGGCGCCGCTGGCCGAGTCGCCCTCCAAGCGCGGCAAGCGCCTCAAGTTGTTCATCGCCGGGGAAGACGGCGTGGAGCGAGAGGTCGAGGTGGAGGCGGACAGCGAGTCCGCGCCCATGCAGGCGGCCGGCGACGGCACTATCAGCGAGGAGCGAGCCGAGGAGATCTCGGCCGCCGCTGCCGCTGTGCAAGCCGCCAAGGAGAGCGGCGAAGCCCCGGCTCGTAAGCTGCCCTACATCGTCATCGTCATCGACGAGTTTGCCGATCTGATGATGGCGGCACCCAAGGACGTGGAGACCGCGGTGGCGCGGCTGGCGCAGAAGGCGCGTGCGGCGGGATTGCACCTCATCCTGGCAACCCAGCGGCCCTCGGTGGACGTCATCACCGGCCTCATCAAGGCCAACTTCCCCAGCCGCATTGCCCTGCAGGTGGCGTGCAAGATCGACTCCCGCACCATTCTAGATCAGCCCGGCGCCGAGACCCTGCTGGGCAACGGTGACATGCTGTTCTCCGACCGAGGCACGAAGTTGAAGCGCATCCAGGGCGCCTTCCTGTCCGACGGCGAGGTTCATCGCGTGGTGGAAACCCTGAAGAAACAGGCCAAGCCGGTCTACGACATGAACATCCTCACCGAGCGTGACGAGGACGGCGAAGACGGGGGCGCGCCCCGCGAGGAGTTCACGGATGCGCTGTACGACCAGGCGGTGGCCATCGTGTGCGACACTCGCCAGGCCAGCGTGTCCTTCATCCAGCGTCGCCTGCAGATTGGCTACAACCGCGCTGCGCGCATGGTCGAGCAGATGGAGCGGGACGGATTGGTTGGGCCGGCTAACGGCATCAAGCCGCGCGAGGTGTTGGCTCCGCGCGGAGAGTACCTGGCAGCGGCAGACTAGGGTAGCGTCGTGCAGCTTCGCGGGGCATCTGGATGATGGGATGCGGCTGAGAACGCAGGGAGGAGAGGAACGGCCACAGAGTGGGTGTCTGTGGGCGCCATGAGCGAAACACGCGAATCGCCGAGAACCGTTGTACAGTAAGGCGTGGTTCCCCTCGGGCTCTCTCTCATTCTTTACGCTGCGGCGGTGGTCGGCGCCGTGGTCGGCGCGGCGGCGGGGAGGAACCTCGTCTTTGGCGTCGGCAAGCCCATTGCTACGGTATTGTTGTTCGCGGTCTTTGGTGGCGTGCCCACCGACCCGTTCGGCTATCTGGTATTCAACGGGATCGTCCTGTCTCTCGCCGCCGACATCTCCCTGCTGGCCGAGGGCGACGAAGCGCTCGTGGTGGGCCTTGCGCTGTTCCTGGTCGCGCATCTTTGCTACGGGTTCGCTTTCCTTGGCGCGGGGCCAAGCGGATGGCTGGTGGCACCGGGCCTGGCGGTGTTCGGCGGGTGCTCGGCATGGCTTGTGCGGCGGCAATGGCGCGGGATGGATCCGCGACTGCGCGGGCCGGTCGGTGTCCACGCCGTGAGCCTGACGGTCATGATGGCGGGTGTGTTCTCCACCCTCGCAGGCCGGGGATCGCTTGAGTTGGCCACGGTGGCGACTTTGGGCGCAACCCTGTTCTACTTTTCGCAGGCCCTGTTGCCCTGGGCGCGCCTGCGGCGCTCGTCCCTTTGGGTGCAACCCGTGATCCTCACCCTCTACTGGGGAGGGCAACTTTGTCTGGTGCTGGCGGCGCGCTGGAACCTGGTCGGGAAGGTGATGCTATGACGACCCTGTCTCTCATCCTCTTGCTCATTGCCGGCGATGTGGCTCCGCCCGACGCCCAGGCCAAGCCGGCGCGGCTTGAACTGCCGGCCGTGGTCGCGCGCGTACAAAGCCGCTATGACCAGGCCAAGGACTTCCAGGCTCGCTTCACCCAGAACTACAGCCGGTCGGTGGTGGGTCGTGTGACTGTCTCCGCCGGTCAGGTCCACTTCAAGAAGCCGGGTCGTATGCGCTGGGACTACGACAAGCCCGAGGCGCGCATGTTCCTGTCCAATGGCCAGTTTCTCTGGCTGTACGAGCCGGAGGAAAAACAGGCGTTCAAGCAGGATCTCAAGACATCGCAGTTGCCGGCTGCCCTGGCCTTCCTCATGGGCAAGGGGCGGATTGCCGACGAATTCGAGGTGGCGTGGTCCACGGATATGCACTTCGGCCACCCCGACGACTACCGTTTGTCGCTGCGGCCCAAGCAGCCTCAGTCGACCTACAAGTCCATCGTCTTTGTGGTTGATGCCGGCGACTTCTCGGTACGCGAAAGCGCGCTCACCGATCAGCAGGGTAATGTGAACCATTTCGTCTTCTCCGACCTGAAGATCAATGCCAAGGTCTCCGACGAGGTCTTTCGCTGGACCCCGCCTGCCGGGGTTCGCGTGATCGACACCGGCAAGCTGGGGAAGCCGTGAGGGAGGACGTGTTTCTCAGGCTGCGGGTGGAGGCCGCCTGCGCTGCGTTGGCGCAGCCGCCGCCGATTCTCATGGTCGCGACCGATGTCACCTGGGATCCTAGGGGTAATCGATGATGCGCCTGCGCCCCGCCGTCGTCGCCCTGGTTGGTTTGAGCCTGGCATCGCCCGAAGTGGCGGCCCAGATCGACAAGCCCCGCTTTATTTTCATCTTGGACGATTCGAGTTCCATGACCTCGAACGTGGCCGGGACGCCCACCCACGGAGACGGATCACAGAGCCAGCGGGGCTGCGATCTCGACGGGAAGTCCACCGGAAGTTGGCCCTACGACGACAGTAAGCTGTATCAGGCCAAGGCGGCCATCATCGACACCATTTCGGCCTTCGGCTCGGCCGAGTTCGCCCTCGCCACCTACGCCCGCGTGCTGCTCGGGCAGCCCTGCCAGACTGACACTGACTGCACGGCCATCGTGGCGGGTGCCTCGTGCGTGGATCTGCCCGACGATGCCACCACGCAGAAGTACTGTGTTCGGCACATGGGAACTTCCTACCTGGAATGCTCGTCGGGCGCAGGCTGCATCGCATGCTCCAACCCGGCCGATACCAACGACCGCATCTTCGAGTGGGAGCAACTCGACTGTACTGTTCCCTGCGCCTATTCCAGCACTTGTCCTGGGGCGCAGGTCATCGTCGGATTCCCCAGCGCCGGCTCCAATTTTCCCGAAATATACAGTTGGATCGACGGCAAGGAGGACCTGCCTCCCTTCACCGCAACCTCGAACCGGGAGATCCGGGGTGAGACCTGGACGCCCCTGGCGGGCAGCATCGACTCCGTGCGTGACTGGTTGCTCGACGCGAGCCGAATCGACGTGGGGCCGGGCGCCGGGCTGTTGTCGAGCAATCCGGCTGCGAGCGATCCGCGTGCGGCCTGTCGATCGTACAACATTATCCTGGTTACCGACGGGGAAGACACCTGCTCGCTCGACCCCGGCAACGACCCGGTGACGGCCGCTGCCGCGGCATACGCCGCCGGGATTACGGTCTACGTGGTGGGATTTGGGACTGGCTTCTCAGATTCATTGAATCGCATGGCGGTGGCAGGATCAGGCGGCAAGAATTCCGCCTTTATCGCCAACAATCGCGCTGACCTGGCGGCCAGCCTGGGCGACATCATCGTGAATTCCATCCCTGTGCCCCGGTGCAACTGCGATGCGACTTGCTATGACGAAGCAGCGGCTTTCCCACTGAAAGGCCAGCCGTGTTTCGTCGGGGTGGGCCGCTGCACGCGGCAAGGTGTCTACGCTTGCAACGCGACCGGCGACGGGGTGGTGTGTGCTGCGGCCGCGGGTTGCGGGGCGACGCCCCTTCAGCCCGGAACGCCCGAGCCAGAGGTGTGCGGAACCACGCCGGGCTGTCTCGCGCCTACGCCGGCCGATTGTGCCGACGAGAATTGTAACGGACAGATCGACGAAGGCCTATCTTGCGCCTGTGCTTACCAACCCGAGGTGTGCAATGGCCTGGATGACAATTGCAACGGCATCGTCGACGATGTCCCATCGGTGAGCTGTGGTTCCAGTGTGGGCGAGTGCCGACCGGGAACCACGGCCTGTGTGGACGACGGCTCGGGCGGGAAGATGACAGTGTGTCAGGGTGGGGTGGGACCGCAGCCCGAAATCTGTGACGACAAGGACAACGACTGCGACGGCGTGATCGACGGCTTCTCGCAGGCATGCTATCCGGCAGGCCAGTCGGGGTGCACTTTCGACTCTGGCACGGGAATTTGGAGCTGCGCGGGGATTTGCGCGACGGGCATGCAGACCTGCGTGGCGGGTACCTGGCAGAACTGCGTGGGCGCGACGCCGCCGCAGGCGGAGATCCCATGCGACGGCAAGGACAACAATTGCAACGGACAGGTTGACGAGAATGACCCCATCTCAAGCACGCTTTGCTATCCCACGGGGGCCGTCGGCTGTGACATGACGAGCGGAAAGTGCGTCGGGGTCTGCGCCTTTGGGCACTCAGCGTGCCAGACCAACCCCGTAACCGGCATGAGCGAGTTGGCCTGCGTGGGCGCGGTGATGCCTACGCAGGAGCTGTGCAACGGCAAGGACGACGACTGCGACGGTCTCGTCGACGAAGATTTTCCCACCCTGGGCCAGCCGTGCAACCAGGCGTCGTGCCAGGGCGCGGGGCAGTACGTCTGCAACGCCCAAGGGACAGACGTGCAGTGTACGGTCAGTTCGGTCGGCCCCACGCCCGAGATCTGTGACGGCATTGACAACGATTGCGATGGGATTATTGACGACCCGGACGAGAATATGCCCGGGGTTGGCGTGACCTGCGGCAGCAATGTCGGCGAGTGTCAGCAAGGCGTCAGCGCGTGCGTGGGCGGACACATCGTGTGCAATGACGTGGGGCCCACGCCCGAAGTGTGCAACGGGAAGGATGACGACTGCGACGGAATCGTCGACGATGGCGTGGTGCCGCCGGCCAGTAGCTGCAATCCGCCTGGCCTGGCGTCTGGAGCGCCCATACAGGGCGAATGCAAGCCTGGGCATTTTCAGTGTGAGGGCGTGGCCGGCTGGGTCTGTGTTGGAGGGATTGGGCCGACCCCTGAGATCTGCGATGGCAAAGACAACGATTGTGACGGTCAGATCGACAATGGCGCCGATTGCGGAATTGGCGCAATTTGCCTGGACGGCCAGTGTGTGCCTCTTTGCGCGGACAACGAGCAGCCATGCGCCCCCGACCGCTATTGCCAAAACGGAGCTTGCCTGCTGCGGGCGTGCGTGGAGAATCCTTGTCCGACGGGCCAATTGTGCAACGCCCAAGGCAGTTGCTACGATCCTTGCGCAGGAGTCACCTGCCTGGCGGGTGCCACTTGCCAGGGCGGTCTGTGCCAGGATTGCTACTCGCGCGGCTGTCCGGCCAGGCAGATCTGCCAGAATCGCGAGTGCGAGCCCGATCCCTGCCAGGCCGTGCAGTGTGATTCGGACCAGTCTTGCAACAACGGAACTTGCGTGCGGAGTTGCGCGACCGTGAAGTGCCCCGCCGGCCAGAGTTGCCGGGTGGGAGTCTGTGTGACCGATCCTTGCGCAGGACTGACCTGCGCCACGGGTTCTTACTGCGATCCATCGAAGGGCACCTGTCTGAACGACCCCTGTCTGGGCATCTCGTGCGTGGCCGGCACGGTGTGCGTCCAGACGAGCGGCACGTGCGAAAGCAATCCCTGCGAGGTAGTTCGCTGCCCGGACCAGCAGGCATGCGCTGTCCAGAGTGACGGACATGCCGAGTGTGTCTTGGTCTACAATCCCAATGTGGTCGTGGCCCAGGTCAAGCCCGGGAGCAGAGGCCTGTTCGGCTGCACGGTCAGTGGCGCGGGTAGCGGGTCAGGAACTGAGGCCGGAGCCTGGGTTCTGGTGCTGCTGGGTCTGGTGCTGGCGCGCAGGCGCCGTCGTCAACCCGGTCGCTTGACCTGCTACGAATCTCCGAGAGGCTGAGGTTAGCCCTTTTCGAACGCGCGTGGGGCGGCCAGGCAGTACTCGATGGCCGGCTGGATCTTTTCTGGCGGCAATCCGCGCCAGAAGACGTGCCATTCGGGAAAGCGCGCTAGTCCGTCGCACTGCTTGGCGTACCACGGGCAGATGGGATTGGAGGGCTGCGCACGCCAGAAGAAGGTCGGGTAGTCACGCGTGAGCAGCGACCAGATCTCGCCACCGATGCCTTCACCCTGGGCTTCCCGCTCGACGGCGAACTTGGACAGGTAGGGCGCCACCGGCTTCTGCCCCACCAGAGCGGCGCCCAGGTAGCCTTCTTCCAGGTAGACGCGCTCGGCATCGCCCTCGATGAGCCCGCCGGATTCCATGGCGCCGGCGACCAGGGCTCGACCGAACGCCGATTCCAAGAGCTTTTGCAGCCGCTCGCGGTCGACTCGCGCCAGACCGTCGTGGGTGTCGATGCGCGAGCCACGGCGAATCATGGTCCCCGCGCCGTTGACGGTGAACAGCTCGCGCAGAAGGTGCAAAGGGTTGACCACGGCCACGCTCATGCGCTGGGGAACCCGATCGAGCAGGTTCTTCACGTGCCGGAGCAGCGAGGCATGGCGGCGTGACAGGTGGCCAGTTGCCATCAGCCGTTCGTAGTCGTTGGACAGGTTGACCAGCGAGATGGAGGGCGCGCCCTCTCGCTCGAGGCCGGAGCTGGTGGAAAGAAACACCACCTTACGGGTTTCCAGGCCAGTGGCCAGGCTGTGCAGCAAGCGAAAGCGGTCTTCGATGTCGAGTTCCTTGGCCGCGTCCAGCGATACGATGGGGATGGTGTTTTGCTGGAGAGTCTCGCGCACCGCCTCGCGAATGGCGGCCGGAAGATCCGGACCCGAACCGATTGTCCGGGCGGACACCTCGTCCTCCAGCAGCCATTCCAGGATGCGCTGCGATTGTCGATCGGCGTCGCGCGCGTCGAGCAGGCCGACCAGCACCACGGGATTGAGGCCCAGGCCGGCCAGGATGCGCAGGTCGAAGTGAAAAGGATCGAGCGCGGCGCGCACGATCTGGGCGTCGGCCACGATGATGGCGAAGCTCTCCTTGCGCTGGGCACGGAAGAGTTTCAGGTAGAGGTCCACGTCGGCCTTCTGGCCGACGCTTTCGAGAAAACGTTGGATGACTTCTGGTTCCATCAAAAATGATCCGTGGGCGGCAAACATGACCCCAGCATGGCCGCGCCGTCAATCGCGGATGTGGCTGCGGCCCGCGGCAGTGGTACTCTGGCCGTCGGTAACATGAACGACAGAGGCATGGCGCCCACCGAGATGGCGGAGGCTGCGACTGATCCGCACGTAGGCACCGTCGTGGGCGAGCGCTACCGGGTGCTCGCGCGCATTGGCGAGGGCGGCATGGGGGCGGTGTTCCGCGCCGAGCACATTCTGATGAAGAAGGTGGTGGCGCTCAAGCTCCTGCACGCCGATATGGGGCAGATCGAGGAGGCTGGGCGGCGCTTCGAGCGCGAGGCGCAGTCGGCCTCGCGCCTGAATCATCCCAACATCGTGTCGGTCACCGATTTCGGCCGCAACCACACCGGCGAGCTGTTCCTGGTTATGGAATTCGTGGCGGGCGAATCGCTCGGCGATGTGCTGGCACGCGAGGGCCGGTTGTCGGTGACACGCGCGTGCCGGCTGGCGGGCCAGATCTTGAGCGCGCTCGAACACGCGCACGGGCAGAAGGTCATTCACCGCGATCTCAAGCCGGGCAATGTGATGCTGGTGCAGAGCCCGGATCCACGTCTGGGTGAGATGGCCAAGATCCTGGATTTCGGAATCGCCAAGATTACGGAAAACAGCGAGGGCGAGCAGCCCTTGACCAAGGGCGTGATGATCTTCGGCACGCCCAGCACCATGTCGCCCGAGCAAGCCACCGGGCAAGAGGTTGACGCCCGATCCGATCTCTATTCGTGCGGGATCATCCTGTACGAGATGTTGACCGGCAAGAAGCCCTTCGAAAGCGAGGACGTGGTCAAGCTGATGGCCATGCAGGTGACGGCGCCGCCGCCGCCGTTCGCTAGCGTGGCGCCCGGCGCAGGTTTTCCGGCGGCCGTGGAGACCGTAGTCATGCGTGCCCTGGAGAAAGAGCGCGAGCGTCGCTACAGTACGGCGGCCGAGTTTCGCGAGGCGCTGGAAAGGGCCGAGGCAGAAGTGGGCGGAGCGGGCGAGCGCCTGGCCGCTGTGGCCGCGCGCCTGGGCAAGACAGTCGGCGCGGGGCTGTGGGCTAGGCGGTCGCTGCCGTGGGCCGCGTTCCGCAAGCTATGGCGCGCGTTGGGGTGGGCGGGACGCCGGATGGCAAGGGCAGTAGGCTCGCTGATCGCGCGCCTGCCTCTCCGCGCACAGCCGTGGGTCAAGCCCGTTGCGGTTCTGGTGGCTGCAGCGTTGGTGGCAATCCTGCTCTTCGGCCACCGACATGGCGCTGCCCCTCGCTTGCTGCCGCCGCGGCCCAGGCCAGTGGCGCAGGAGATGAAATCTCCTATCAAGGACATCGAGGACGCGATGGCCAGGGCGCACTTGACCGAGGCCCGCGTTCTCATCATGCAGCAGATCTCGGAACACCCCGACGTGGCGCGGGTGCGCTACCTGCTCGGAAATCTGGAGTTCGCCGACAAGAACCCGGCTGCGGGTCTTCATGCCTACGAGGAGGCTCTGCGCATGGATGCGGGGCTGCGCGGCGATGCCGCGCTGCTGGTCAACCTGCGCGGGCTGTTGGCCGACAAGAAGCTCGGCAGGAGCGCCCTCGATCTCATGATAGGGCAGATCGGCGTTCCGGCTTGCAGCGCGCTGGCCGAGATTGCCGGCGACGACCGCCGCATGGACTTCCGGCAGGACGCGCGTTCGGCCTGCGATAGTCTGAAATGCCCTGACAACGTGGACCGGGTGAAGAGCTACGCCCTGGATTTGGCGCAAGGGCGCAACTGCGCGGAGAAACGCGAGGCGGTCGAGCAACTCGGCGCGACCAAGGACTCGCGCGCGGTCGAGCCCTTGCGGCGAGCTCGCACCAGCGAGCGCGGCGGGCTTCTCGGCAGGGTGCTCGGCGGCGGAGGCAACTCCTGCATCATCAGGGACATCGACGCCGCCCTCAAGGAACTGGGTGCTGAGCCGCCGTCGCACAAGAAGAAGTAGTTAGCTTCTTCACCACGTCACTGACCTGCGGTCTTCACAGATCCGCTCCATTCAGCAGCCCGGCGCAAATTCCGAACGCGGGTGGTGACATCAGACGCCCGCACTGTGACACAACGTCGATGGCGGCTACCCTGATTGCCCGCAAGGCTCGCAATGCGCGAACGGAATCTGCAAATTCGGCGGAGCCTAGCCCCGAGTGTAGGGATAGCTTGGGTGTGTAGGTTGATGTAGTTGACGTAAGATCAGTTATCGGCGCTCTTGCAGATGCGATTCGGTGGAGGAAAAGTAGCGCTTGAAATGCCTATGCTCTGCTCCGCAGCTTAGAATGTTTGCGACTGTAGGAGAAGTAGATGACCAGGCCGATGGCCATCCACACGAAGAGCCGGATGAGCGTGTGCGTGGTGGCGGTGTACATCAGTCCCCCGGAAAAGAGCGCACCCAGGATCGGGATGACGAATGGCCCGCCCGGCACCCTGAACGAACGCGGGATGTCCGGGCGCTTGAGGCGCAGGATCATCACGCCCAGGCTGACCAGCACGAACGCGAACAGGGTGCCGATGCTGGTCAGCTCGCCCAGGATGTCGATGGGCAAAAGGCCGCCCGCCACGGCGCAGACCAGGCCGGTAGTGATGGTGGTGATGTGCGGCGTGCCGAAGCGCGGATGGACCTTGGCGGCAAAGGGGGGCAGAAGCCCGTCGACCGCCATGGAAAAGAAGATGCGCGGCTGCCCCAGCAGCATGACCACCATGACCGACGACAGCCCGGCGATGGCGCCGATCTCGACCGCGGTCTCCAGCCAGTGCACGCCCGTGGCCGCGATGCCCACCGCGATGGGGTGGGGCACCGAGAGCTTGCTGTAGTGAACCACGCCGGTCAGGATGAGCGACACGCTGATGTAGAGCACCGTACATATGATGAGTGAGCCCAGGATGCCGATGGGGAGCTCGCGGCGCGGGTTGCGCGTCTCCTGCGCGGCGGTGGACACGGCGTCGAACCCGATGTACGCGAAGAAGACCATGGTCGCACCCTGCAGGATGCCGGAGATGCCAAAGCGGCCGAACACGCCGGTGTTTTGCGGGATGAACGGGTGCCAGTTCTCGGTGCGGATGAAGGGCGTCGCAGCGGCGATGAAGAGCAGGACCACCGCGACCTTGATGACCACGATCACCGAGTTGAAACGGGCCGACTCCTTGATGCCCACCACCAGGATGGCGGTGACGAAGAGGGTGATCAGCACCGCCGGCAGGTTGATGATGGCGCCGGTGAACTGCACGTGCCGATGGGCCTCGCTCCACACCAGAGGCGAACTGGTCCAGGCCGTGGGCATCTTCCACCCGGTCACGTTGGCAACGAAGGCGACCATGTAGCCCGACCAGCCCACGCTCACCGTGGCCGCGCCGACCAGGTATTCCAGGATCAAGTCCCATCCGATGACCCAGGCGACCAGTTCACCCATGGTGGCGTATGAATAGGTGTACGCGCTGCCGGCGATCGGGATCATCGACGCCATCTCGGCGTAGCACAGCCCCGCGAAGGCGGACGCGACGCCCGCGACGGTGAAAGACAGGGCGACGGCAGGGCCGGCGTTGGCGGCGGCCGCCCGGCCGGTGAGCACGAATATGCCGGTGCCGATGATGGCGCCGATGCCGAGCAGGACAAGATCCAGCGCGCCCAGGGTGCGCTTCAGGCCATAGGCAAACTCCGCATCCTCGCGCAGCTTGTCCACGCTCTTGGTGGCAAACAGGGGATGGGCCACTAGCCGACTCCTGTTGCGGACGGCCGAGCCCGCGGTCGGTCCTTGGCCGCAGAATGCAGCATGGCCAGGGCACTGTAGGTCACCACCCCGATGACCAGCCAGCGAAGCTGATCGACCTTTAGTTCGCGCACCACGTAGGCCGCCAGCAGCACGCCGGGCACCCCGCCCAGGGCCAAACCCAGGGCGGCGCGCGGCGAGTAGCTGCCGCGTCCGATGAAGCGAATACCACTGGTCGGCATGATGAATGCGCACGAGCCCATCATCACCGGGAACACCGCTTTCAGGTCCATGCCGAGAAAACCGAACAGGATGAGGCTGGGCGCGTAGGCGCCGATGCCCAGATTCATCAGGGCGCCAAAGGCAAAGTTGCCGGCCAGGCCGACGGCCATGCGCCAGCCGTGTAGACCCAGGGTGTCTCCCCCTCCCGGCAGATAGTGCAGGGCACTGGCCAGCATCAATCCCGCAGCCCCGAGCAACGCAAAGCCCATGCCGATCTGGATCTTGCGCTTGGGCCAACCCGCCACCACGCCAGCGCCGAGCCACGAGCCGAGCACCGATGCGGCGACGAGCAGCACCAGAGAGGTCATCTCCACCTTCACGATATGGATGTAGATCACCGCCTGGGCAACGGTCGGCCACATATGTCCGACCAGCAGCGTTCCCGGGATGAGGCGATCGGGGACCAGCCGGAACAGCTTGTAGATGGACGTCGTGGTCGCGTACGAGCCGATGCCCAGGGTGTCGAAGAAGTTCGTGACGAACCCGATGGCGGTTTGCACCGGCGAGGCCAGCCCGGCTCGCGCGGCGGCTGCCTCGCTGCCGTCGCCGGCAGGCCCAGCGTCGTCCAGCGCGACCCGCGCTCGTCTGCGAGCGATGTCGCGGCCCCAGAGCGCGGTGAAGACCGCGCCGAAGCCGGCCAAGGTCAGCATGAGAAGGGCTCTCACCCCAAGCATGGGCGCCATGGTACACGGAAGTCGTCCTTGACGCATACGACAGCACCGGCGCCGAATGAAAATCGAGGGTTAGCGGTCGCGGCCGTGGCGGGGATGGGGATCGGCAGATCGTCCTCAACCTTGGTGCCGAAGTGCCGATGGTTCACTCAACGGGCTTTCGGCCCATAAGGCAGCAAACCAAGTGGACCCCAAAATAGGATCCGCCCAGGCCAGCTGGTCGCAAGAGGGAAAGCTGCGGCCCCTGGTTCTTGTTGTGGACGATGACGAGGCATTCACTCGCTCATGCGCGCGCGTCCTGGAAAGCTGGGGCTATGACGTGGAGACGGCGTGCGAGGGTGGTGCGGCCATCGAGCTGGCGCGCGCGCAGCAATTCGATGTCGTGCTGACCGACATCAATGTCCCCAACTTCAGCGGCCTGGAGATCCTGCGTGCGGTTCGCGAACGTGACCGGGACATACCCGTGATCCTGATGACCGGTGGCCCAGGCCTGGATAGCGCTCGCGTGGCAGTGGAGTGGGGCGCCCTGAGCTATCTCATCAAGCCGCTGTCCATGTCCCAGCTCAAGGACGTGCTCTCGCGCGCGGTACAGATGCACCGGGTGGCGCGGCGCGAGCGACGGATCGTACACTCCACCGAAGAGCACGAACGCGAGATGGAGGCGATGCGCGTGCGCTTCGATAGGGCGCTGGCGGGCATGTGGACGGCATTCCAGCCCATCGTGTCCTGGTCGCGCAAGACCGTGGTGGCCTACGAAGCGCTCATGCGCACCACCGACCGCGAGCTGTTCTCGCCCTTGGAGATTCTCAAGACCGCCGAGGCTCTGGACGAGATGCCGACGCTGGGGCGCAAAACGCGGAGCCTGGTTGCCGAGGTGCTGCGCGAACACCCGGAGCTGCCGGGGGTGTTCGTCAATCTGCACGTGCTCGACCTGCTCGACGAAGATCTCTACTCGCCACAAGCGCCGCTGTCCGAGTTTGCCTCACGCATCCACCTCGAGATCACGGAGCGCATGGCGCTGGAGAAGATCCCCGATATTCGCGAGCGCGTGGTGCGCCTGCGCAAGCTGGGCTATCGCATCGCGGTCGATGATCTGGGTGAGGGCTACTCGGGGCTGAACAGCTTCGCACAGCTCGAGCCCGACGTGGTCAAGCTGGACATGGGGCTCATCCGCGGCATCGACACCACGCCAACCAAGCGCAAGATGGTCCACGCCCTGGCCAGCCTGTGCCTGGAACTGAAGACGCCACTGGTAGCCGAGGGGGTCGAAACCGAGGCCGAGCGCAACATTCTTGTCGACCTGGGCGCGGATCTCTTCCAGGGCTACCTTTTCGCGCGCCCCGGCGCTCCGTTCCCGGTCGCGAACATCTAGGGTTGGGCGATCGGCGCTTCGCCGGCCGGAGCTGGCACGTCGTTGATCCCGAAATGACGCGCGAACGGGTCGACGATGATCTCTTGCAGAAGATCGACGCGCAGCTTGCCGCAGGAAAATAGTCAGCGGATCTCCGCCGTCGCGCGACCATTTCTCGTCGGAGAGCGGTGCATTGGTCGGGCTGCGATTCCACTCTCGCCCACGGGCGCAATGGCAGCGTTGCGTTTGCAAAAGTTCCTGTTGCTTCGCTGACACAGCGGACGTAAGAAAGCTGCGTTTTTCCTAAGTTTTACCCCCTGGAGGACCACGACATGGCTCGCAAGAAAGTCACCATTGACGGCAACGAAGCCGCTGCCTACGTCGCGCACAAGACCAACGAGGTCTGCGCCATCTACCCCATCACCCCTTCGTCGAACATGGGTGAGTGGGCCGATGAGTGGTCGGCCATGGGTCGCACCAACATCTGGGGCACGATTCCGTCCGTGGTCGAGATGCAGAGCGAGGCGGGCGCTTCCGCCACGACCCACGGCGCCCTTCAGGCGGGCGCGCTGACCACGACCTTCACGGCCGCGCAGGGCCTCTTGCTCATGATCCCGACCATGTTCAAGGTCGCGGGTGAGCTGACCTCGACGGTGTGGCACGTTTCGGCGCGCACCGTAGCCACCCACGCCCTGTCGATCTTCGGCGACCACGGCGACGTGATGGCCGTGCGATCCACCGGCTTTGGCCTCATCTGCACCGGTTCCGTGCAGGAGGTCATGGACATGGCCCTGATCGCGCAGGCCGCGACCCTGCAGGCGCGGGTGCCCTTCATCCACTTCTTCGACGGTTTCCGCACCTCGCACGAGGTGCAGAAGATCGAGCAGCTCACCGACGAGGACATCAAGGCCATGGTCACCGACGACCTGGTCAACGCGCATCGCGCGCGTGCCATGACGCCCGACCGGCCCGTGTTGCGCGGCACTTCGCAGAACCCCGATGTCTTCTTCCAGGCGCGCGAGGCGTGCAACAAGTACTACGACGCGGCCCCGGCCATCGTGCAGGCGCAGATGGACAAGTTCGCCAAGATCGTGGGCCGCTCCTACCACCTGTTCGACTACGTCGGTCCTGCGGATGCGGAGCGCGTGATCGTGGTCATGGGAACCGGCGCCGAGATCGTGCACGAGACGGTGGATGTGCTGGCCAAGAAGGGCGAGAAGGTTGGCGTGGTCAAGGTGCGCCTCTATCGTCCGTTCTCGATGGAGCACCTGGTGGCTGCGCTGCCCAAGACGGTCAGGGCCATCTCGGTCCTGGATCGCACGAAGGAGCCGGGCTGCGCTGGCGAGCCGATGTATCAGGACGTGATCACTGCGCTGGCCGAGGCCCAGGCCGCAGGCAAGCTGCCCTTCGCCATGCCGAAAGTGGTGGGCGGCCGCTATGGTCTGTCGTCCAAGGAATTCACCCCCGCCATGGTCAAGGCGGTGTTCGACGAGCTGAAGAAGCCGGCGCCCAAGAACCACTTCACCGTGGGAATCAACGACGACGTGACCCACACCTCCCTTGCCGTGGACTACAGCTTCTCCACCGAGACCGACAGCGTGAAGCGCTGCCTGTTCTACGGACTCGGCTCTGACGGCACGGTGGGTGCCAACAAGAACTCGATCAAGATCATCGGCGAGGAGCCCCGTTTCTACGCCCAGGGCTACTTCGTCTATGACTCGAAGAAGGCCGGCGCGGTCACCGTGTCGCACCTGCGCTTCGGGCCCGACGTGATTCGCTCCAGCTACCTCATCACGGAAGCGCAGTTCCTGGCCTGCCACCAGTGGTCGTTTCTCGAGCGCTACGACATGCTCCAGTACTGCCAGTCCGGCGGCGTGTTCCTGCTCAACAGCGTGTACGGCCCGGACAAGGTCTGGGACAAGCTGCCGCAGGAAGTGCAGAAGCAGATCATCGACAAGAAGCTGCGCTTCTTCGTCATCGACGCCTACAAGGTGGCCAAGGAAACCGGGATGGGGGCGCGGGTCAACACCATCATGCAGACCTGCTTCTTCAGCATCTCGGGCGTGTTGCCCGCGGAGGAGGCCATTGCCAAGATCAAGAAGACCATCCAGAAGACCTACGAGCGCAAGGGTCCCGAGGTGGTGCAGAAGAACTTCAAGGCCGTGGATCAGACGGTGGCTAACCTGAAGCAGGTCAACTATCCACAGAAGGTATCGAGCAGCCTGAAGATGCCGCCCATCGTGGCCAAGGAGGCGCCCGAATTCGTGCACAAGGTGACCGCGGAGATCGTCGCCGGTCGTGGCGACAAGCTGCCGGTCAGCGCCTTTCCGGTCGACGGAACCTTCCCCACCGATACCGCGCGCTGGGAAAAGCGCAACATCGCGCTGGAGATCCCGGTGTGGTACCCGGACCTGTGTATCCAGTGCAACAAGTGCACCCTGGTGTGCCCGCACGCCTCCATTCGCGCCAAGGTATTCGACGCCAAGCACCTGGAGAAGAAGCCGGCGACCTTCAAGGCCGTCAAGTACAAGGGCAAGGAATACGGCGATGTGATGTACGCGCTGCAAAGCGCGCCCGAGGACTGCACCGGCTGCAATCTGTGCGTGGAGGTCTGTCCCGCCACCGACAAGAAGGACAAGACCAAGAAGGCCATCATGATGGAGCCGCAGATTCCGCTGCGTGCCCAGGAACGCGACAACTACGCCTTCTTCCTCGATCTGCCCGAGGTGGACCGCCGCCTGGTCAAGGTCGACACGGTCAAGGGTTGCCAGTTCCTGCAGCCGCTCTTCGAGTACTCAGGGGCCTGCGCCGGCTGCGGCGAAACCCCGTACGTGAAGCTCTTGACCCAGCTCTTCGGCGATCGCGCCATCATCGGCAACGCCACGGGATGCTCGTCGATCTACGGCGGCAACCTACCCACCACGCCCTACGCCCAGAACAAGGACGGCCGCGGCCCGGCCTGGAATAACTCGCTCTTCGAGGACACCGCCGAGTTCTCCCTCGGTTTCCGGGTGACCATCGACAAGCAGAACGAGTACGCCAAGGTGTTGCTGAAGAAGCTGTCGGGTCAGTTGCCCGGCGAGCTGGTCAGCGGACTGATGGAGGCCAATCAGGCCGACGAGAAGGGCATCTACGAGCAGCGCGAGCGCGTGGCCTTGCTCAAGCAGACGCTGGCCGGCATCGCTGACCCCGACGCGAAGAACCTGGCCGGCGTGGCCGACATGCTGGTCAAGAAGAGCGTGTGGGCGGTGGGCGGCGATGGCTGGGCCTACGACATCGGGTACGGCGGGCTGGATCACGTTTTGGCCAGCGGCCGCAACGTGAACATCCTGGTGCTCGACACCGAGGTGTACTCGAACACCGGTGGCCAGTGCTCGAAGGCGACCCCGACCGGCGCCGTGGCCAAGTTCGCGGCGGCCGGCAAGCCCACGCCCAAGAAGGACCTGGGCATGATGGCCATCGCGTACCGCAACTGCTACGTGGCCAAGGTCGCCATGGGCTACAGCGACATCCAGACCGTGCGGGCCATGATCGAGGCCGATGCCTACGACGGGCCCTCCATCGTCATCGCGTACAGCCACTGCATCGCCCACGGCATCGACATGGCCAAGGGCATGGACAACCAGGTCGCAGCGGTCGACAGCGGCGCCTGGACCCTGTACCGCTTCAACCCGGATCTCTATAACAAGGGAGAGCACCCGCTCAAGCTCGACTCCAAGGCGCCCAAGATGACCTACGAACAGTGGGCCATGACCGAGACGCGCTTCCGCTCGCTGGCCCAGATCATGCCGGATCGCGCGCGTGCCCTGATGGAGCAAGGCCAGCGCGAAGCGAAGGCACGCTGGAAGCTGTACGAGGCTCTGGCGGTCGCCGGCGTGGACTCGCCCTTCGCTCCGCCCGCGAGCGACAAGCTGGTCTCGTAACGTTGCACTGAAACGATCCAGGCTCGGGCGCCCTCAAGGTTCCCGGGCCTTTCTCTTGCCGGGCTACTGGAACGAGATCGCGGTCACGCAGAAGTCGAAAGTGCCGACGGTCGGACCGGAACTGACCTGGAACTGGATGTTCGTTGCGTCTGGCGCGCCCATCAGTGCTCCTGCGACGGTCGGGGCCCAACAAGTCTGATTGAAACTCGTCCAAAGAAGAGTCTGGGTGACCGCGGTCATCACAGCGCAATAGGACGTGCTGCCTACGGTCACTAGGACGCGCATATCGGCGCCTGTGGGCAGGCTGCTGAGCGCGATGGTCACGCCCGTTCCCGAAAGCTGAACCGGCACGGTGCCAGTGGCCGTGGTGGCTGTCGATAGATTGAAACCGAATGAAGCTCCCCAGACCGAGTACGTGGGTGGATTCTGCGCACCTGTGGTGCCCGCCGCGCAAAGACTGTTGGGCGACAGGCAGATGGACGATTCATCGGTTTGGTCGGCAAACGCGAACTCAAAGCCGCTGTAGTCCCCCACCGTGCACTTGCCTCCTGGGCACGCGATACCACCGGTGCTCTTGGGCGCCGAGCAAGTGGCCAACGTCTCGGCGGAGTTTGCGTCTGTCGAGGGTCTATCCGCCGAACCGCCAGCATCTTGCGCCATGCCTCCGTCGAGATTGGGCGCACAGATGGGACAGCCGCAGGGGTCGGGATTTGGCTGGGTATGCCCCAAACACGCGAGGGCCGGGCACATGATCGGGGGGCACGAGCCGGTCCCACCCGTGCCGCCGCTGGTGCCACCGGTTCCGCCGGCCCCGACTCCGCCGGTAACGATTGCACCGCCCGATGCGCCGGCAGCGCCGGTTCCGCTACTTCCGCCGCCACTGTTGCCGGCCCGTGCCGAGGTGCCAGCGCTGCCGCCGCTGGCTCCATCCACGCCAGCATCGATGCCGGCGGTACCGCCTCCGGTAGCGCCACCAGTTGCTGTGCTGTGGCCGCCATTCGCGCTGGTCGTGCCTCCTTGCACTCCCCCTGCGCCGCCCGCGCCGGCCGCACCGCCTTGTCCACCGCTCCCACCCGTGGCAGTCGCGCCGCCCTGTCCGCCGACGCCGGCGTCCGAACCGCCCGGCACGGCCGCCAGGGTCACCGTGACATTGGTCTGCCCGCCAGAAACCAGATCTTGACTGGTCTCGCCGTGCGCCAGAACGGTGTTCTGTGCGTCGAGCCCGTCGATGCTCACGTCGATGTTGCCGGTACGCGACTTGGGCATGGTGGCCGACAGAGTGGCGGAAAACACGATGGGCGTCGACGTCGGATTCGGCGGGTAGCTTTGGGTTTCGGAGGTACCGGCGTTGGTGAATGTCACGTTGAGGTGCGTGATCCCGGTCAAGTCAGCCGGAGCTTTCACAGTGACGAGCAGGACGTCTTGGGAGCTACTGCTGCCGGCCTTGCACGCGAGCGCCAGAAATGCCAGGCCCAGGAAGATTCGTCGCATGGATGTCCCCTATTGGAAGATGGGCTGGTTGCCGAGGCTGGTGCCTGGGATCCCCTTCGATGAGCCGGAGGAGAGCACGACGGCGGTGACGATGCCCGCCGCGACCACCGCACCCAGCCCTGTCCAGAACCACCACCTCTTGTACACAGGTGGGGATTCGCCTGCCGCCGGTGAGGAAGCAGCACGAAGGTCAGCGCCAGGGGCCGTGTCGGCCGTCGACTGGGTGCCGGAGGTCACCGGCGAGGGTGGTGCTCCGAACATCGGGAAGGTGCTCGCGCTTTGCTCGACTGGCTCGGCCACGACAGAGGAAGCTGCGGCCGACGCGCCATTGCCTTGACCCTCGTGGGCGGGCGGAGGCACGGCGGGCGCGTTGCTGGGAGCGGGGACAGCCGGCGGAATTGCGGCAGGGGCCGCTGCGGGCAGGGTTCCCGGTGGCGGTGCGGTTTGCGCGTTCTTCATCTCGGCCACCAGCTTCTCGAGTTCCGGAATTCGCTTCTCGACTTGGCTCCGGTTGGCGGCGTCGGCAGGCGCCGTGCGCAGATAAGATCGATAGGCGGTGATCGCGCGGTCCGGTTTGCCCGCCAGCCGGTAAGCCTGACCGATATTGAAGAGCAGGGCGGGATCTGGCACCTGGCGATAGGCTTCCTCGTAGTGGCGGGCGGCGTCGTCGTAGTAGCCGAGGTTGTAGGCTGCTGTGCCGGCCGCCACCTCGGCGCGCGCGGCTTCCTCCTTCGGGCCCGCCAGGGCTGGCAAGCTGCCAAGAAGAACCAGCAAAACAAGTCCGACGCGGATTCTGGACCATTGAACAGCCATCAAAGCCTCCTGCTACAAGATAGCAGCGATTCTCGCCCCGCAGGTGGCCGCCAGTCAAACCAGCCTAGTCGCGTGGGTCAATGCCCAGTCTGGTCCAAATACTTGTCGGTTTCCTGGCGCTGGAAGTGCTCCATCTGCGCCTTCTCGATGCCGCGGATGATCTGCTGGGCCGGGCCCGCAGTTCTCTGGAAGGGGCAGAAGTCGGCTGAGCGGAACGTGATCTCCTGGCGCACGACCTCGTTCGGGTGCTTCTGTAGTTGCAGGCCGAAACACATGATCTCGCCGTCGTCGCCGAAGCGGCCAGTGGCGAGAATCTCCACACATTCGAAGATGGTCTTGAGCGGACAGGGCCGGGCTTCGTAACGCTCGTGGACTAGCCCGTCGCGCCCGGGACGCAGCGGAATGTTTCTTCCCTGGACGCTGACCGAAGCAACCGCCGCCGGGTGGTCCCAGGGCTGCGGGCCAGGCACGGGCCCGAAGGTCAGAAAGCGGGCGTTGACCGAAAGACCCAGCCCGGATTTCACGATGTCGATGAAGCCGTCCAGGTTGGCGTCGACGTTACGCTGCGATGTGATCCCGTCGCCCAGTTGCCTACGGCATGAAATGAGCAGGCCAATGCAAAGGACGACACCGATGGGGCGAGAGAATCGCATGCTTCTATCCTCGCGCGGGTCGAGACGCGGTTCAAGCGCGGCGAACACCCGACAACCTGGCCCCGGAATCGGAACGAGCCCATATTTGACCCCCATGAACGTCAGCGGGCTCTACAACTGGCGCGTCTTTCATCATCCGCTTGCCACTGGCCAGCGACGATGCGCGCGTGAGCTGACCATCTGCTGTTCGCGGCTGTTCAGCCAGCGCCCGGCCGTCAGAATTCGACGTGGAACCTGCACGCGACGAACTTCGCAGGTCCACGATCTTTGTTGTAGGCGGGGTTCACAACATACTGCCCGTCGAGCGAAAACCACATCCCGCTGAAGACCCTCGCTGCGTAGAACGCCTCGGCAATCTGCTCAATACCGTAGCTGAGCCTTCCGTCGCCGATGAAGAAGCCCAGACCTCCCGCCGCCAGATAGTCGCGGTGAGCGGCCGAGAGACCGTTGAGCCGCGAAAGCCTGTGAATCGTCTTGCTGATCCAGAAGGAAGGCGATCCCCAATCGTACGGAATGGGCTGGGGCAAAGAAGGGGGTTGGGACGCATTCGTCATGGCGCGCCTCGCTTGCCAAGTCGCAACAGGTAGGCGCGCGCGCCAAGCGCAATCAGGCCGAAGCCATGATTGGCTGATGGCACACCCTCGCCCTACTGGCCTAGGCTGCAAAGATGGATGTTGCTGGTACTCGGGGGTTCCATTTCTTTCCTGCCGTCCCGAAGGCCGGACGCCGTCCGATTCCGGGACGGTCTCGCTGACTTCCTCGATTTGCAGAATCACGTCAGTTCGGGTCGGTTCGCTCTGCCTTCTTCTTCCTCCTCTTCTGCGCGGCGTTTGCTGTCGGAGATCTCGCCACATTGATCAACTGCGCGAGACGGCGGCCAAGGTGCCGCACATGACCGGAAGCGCACGGAAACCGGGCCACCGAACGGAGCGATGCTAGCGTGTGCGCATTAAGGGCCGCATGGCTGAACCGGATGATTGGCTGATATCCGACAGGCAACCCAGCGTGGTTGGCGAGTGCAAGAGAGCGCGCGGATTCTGTAGCAACCGTCGCACCGGGTGCGCCAGAAGGTGGTCCAGCCACCAAGGATGAAGTCGATTCGCCATCGGCTGCTCCCAATATCATGCAGGCATCACGTCTGCTATTCAGTTTCGGGCCTGCCGGCAAGGTGGTCCCCGTCGCGAGGAATGTTTGCCGCCGTGCGGAGCGGCCGACACGGAGGGCGCGGAACGCCGCCGCGTTTTGTCCCGTTTCGAGCCGCAAGTGACCATTTGAGGCACCCTGAGCAGTCGCTACAGAAGAACTCGATCCGTGATAGGTCGCGACCTCCCACCGAATTCGCCAGATGTGCCTGCGCTCGGGGCAACGGCGCGCGACTTGCATGGACTAGAGAAAGGACGCCGCGATGCCACACCCGAAATTGCGCAAGAACCGGAACCGCAGCGGCTTCACCCTGGTGGAACTCATGATCGTTGTGGCCATCATCGGCATTCTGTCTGCGGTTGCCGTTCCCGCCTTCAGCCGATATGTCAAGAAGGCTCGCACTGCCGAAGCCGTGGGCCACTTGAACAAGCAGTGGGCAGGCGCATTGACCTACTTTGTGACGGACTACATAACGCCGGGAGGCATACCGCTGCCCAGGCAGTTCCCAGGGCCCAACGCGACTTGGGCCAGTTCCAGCGAGTGTGCGTGCCAGACCGGCCAGCGCTGTCCCGGCAACAACCCGATATGGGCAAGCGACGGGGTATGGCTGGCCTTGAAGTTCTCTCTGCCCGACGCCCACCAGTACATGCCGGGATTCACCGGGTCCGACGGCGGCACCAACTCCCAATTTACCGCCTATGCCAAGGGCGATCTGGATTGCGACAGCACGCTTGCCGAGTTCATTCGCAGTGGAAGGGTTGGCTCGGAAGGAGACCCCGTCGGCAACTTCCAGCCGTACGTAGTCAACGAACTGGAGTAGCGCGGGGAATGGCTCCGGGCGGCGGGCGGTCAAACCTGCGGATCGGGCTGTGGTCGTTCGCGGAAAGCCAGCGAAAGCAACGCGGGCTGTAGCAGGCGTGGCAGGATCACCAGCGCTACAGCTCCGCCGATGACCACGATGGCCAGCGGTTTCTGGGTTTCCGAACCGATGCTACGCGAGACCGCGGCGGGCAGCAGGCCCAGCATGGCCACCCAGGTGGACATCAGGATGGGGCGCAGTCGGCGCTGGGCTGCCTGGCGGGCCGCGCTTGCCGCCGACTCTCCGCGGCTGCGCAATTGCCGGGCGTAGGTGACCACCAGCAGCCCGTCCTGAATGGAAATCCCTAGAATTGAGATGAAACCCACGGCTGCCGAGATAGAGAAGTCAGAGCCGGTGAGGAAGAGGGCCACCACGCCTCCACTGGCAGCCACGGGCGCCCCCAGCAACACGATGAGGGTGTCGCGCGCATTCTTGACCGAGCCGTAGACCAGGAAGGTGATCATGAGCAGCGTCACCGGGATGATGATCAGCAAGCGCGCCGTGGTCTCGCGCAACTGGTTGATCTCGCCACCCCATTCCAGGTGCGTGTCGTAAGGCAGCTTGACGTGCTCGGCGATCTTGGCCTGCGCCTCGGCTATGGTCGAGCCCAGGTCGCGCCCGCGCACCGAGAACTTCACCGGCACATAGCGCCGCAGACCTTCGCGGAAGATGACCGATGGGCTGTTCTCTTCGACCACGTCAGCCAGTTGCCCGAGCGGCACCTGGGCCCCATCAGGCGCCGCGACCAGAATGGCCCGGATGGCGCGCAGATCGCGCCGGTACGGCTCGGCCCAGCGCACGGTGAGATCGAAGTGCTTTTCGCCCTCGTAGACCTGGGTGATGGCCAGCCCACCGATGGCCGCCTGGATGACCGCCGCCACATCGCCCGTGTTGAGGCCGTAGCGACCGGCCGCCGTGCGCGAAGGGGTGATGCGAATCGCGGGTTGGCCGAGCGAGCGGAAGATACCGAGATCCGCCACACCCCGGATGTCCTTCATGGCGGCAACGATCTCGCCCGCCTTGTTCTCGTCGACCCGCAGATCTGGCCCTACCACCTTGACCGTGTTCTCGCCCTTGACGCCCGACATGGCCTCTTCCACGTTGTCGGAGATGACCTGCGAGAAGTTGAACACCACGCCGGGAAAGGCGCGGGCCAGGTCGCGCTGCATCTCCTCGGTGAGTGACGCCTTGGTCACGCCCTTGCGCCATTCGGAACTGGGACGCAGGGGTGCCAGAAGTTCGATGTTCTGAAAGCCGGACACGTCGGTACCGTCGTCGGGCCGTCCCAGTTGTGAGATGACGCTTTGAACTTCGGGCCGGCTTCGCTTGTTGGAGGGACAGTCACTCGGATCGTCGCCCGGACAGCCGAGCACGATGGCGCGGATGTGGCCCACGTAGCGGGCCGATTGTTCCAGGGAGATCGAGGTGGGCAAGGTGGCGCGGATCCAGAAGTTTCCTTCTTCCAGCTTGGGCATGAACTCGCGGCCCAGGATGCCGGCCGCAGCCAGTGCCACCACCACTGGCCCCACGCCCAGCAGCACGGCCCAGCGGGGTCGTTGCAGGGCGAAGGAGAAGAGCCGCGCATAGAACCCGTGTACGACTCGCATGAAACGCGTGTCCTTTTCCTCTTCGTCCTGGGTCACCGATGTGGGCATGAGCCGCGACGCGAGGGCCGGGGTGAGGGTCAGCGCGAGCAGGATGGCGCCACCGATGGCAAAGGCATAGGTGTGCGCCATGGGCGCCATGATCACGCCGGCCACCCCGGTCAGGGTGAAGAGCGGCACGAAGGCCACCGCGATGATCAGGGTCGAGGAGAATACCGGCGGCCCGACCTCGCGTGCTGCGCTGGTGATGCGCTCGAAGACTGAGCCACCTTTTCGCGCAAAGTTGCGGAAGATGCTCTCCATCATGATCACGGATGAGTCGACCACGATGCCGAAGTCCACCGCGCCGAGAGAGATGAGGTTGGCCTGCGTGCCGGTGGACACCATTCCAAAGAACGCGAAGAGCAGGGCGAGTGGCAGATTGAGCGCAACCAGCAGAGCCGCCCGCAAATTTCCCAGGAAGAGCCAGAGCACCAGCGAGACCAGCAGCATGCCGGTGATGAGATTTTCCATCACGGTGTGGGTGGTCAGCTTGACCAGGTCGGCCCGGTCGTAGAGGGTTTCGATGTCCATGCCAGGCGGCAGAACCCGGTTCTGGCGGATGTAATCGACCCGATCGTGAATGCCCTTGACGGTGGAGAGCGAGTCGCCCCCGTAGCGCATGAGCACGATGCCTTCCACGATGTCGGGCTCGCCGTCGCGGCCCACAACCCCCAGGCGAGGGGCCGCGCCCACACTGACTGCAGCCACGTCCCGCACGCGAACCGGCACGCCCTTTTGCGCGGCGACGGCAATCTGCTCGATGTCACGAACCGAACGGATGAGCCCGATGCCGCGCACGTCGAAGGATTGCTCGCCCAGGGTGAGGCGCTGTCCGCCCACGTTCTGGTTGGCGTTGGTGATGGCGGCTTGCAACTGCGCCAGGCTGACGTTGAGTCCGCGAAGACGGTAAGGATCCACATCCACGTGGTACTGTTTGGTCAGGCCGCCGAATCCCACCACGTCGATCACGCCCGGCACCTGGCGGAACTGCTTTTCCAGGATCCAGTCCTCGGCGGTCTTGAGGTCAGCCGCGGTGTAGTCCTTGCCCACCACCTTGTAGCGATACAACTCGCCAATGGCACTCCAGGGCGAGAGCTGCGGCTGCACCCCGGCTGGCAAATTGACGAAATTGAGTTGATTGAGCACACGCTGCTGAGCCGTGGCGTAGCTGGTGTCCCAGCCAAAGTAGAACTTCACGTCGGCCAGCCCGAAGAGTGACTGCGAGCGCACGTGTTCCAGCCCTGGCATGCCCACCAGCCCGGTCTCCAGCGGCAAGGTCACGTAGCGCTCGACCTCCTCGGCGCTCCAGCCTTGCGGCTGCGCGATGATCTCGATCATGGGCGCCACCGGGTTGGGATAGGCCTCGATGTCGAGTTGCGTGTACGAGCGAATGCCGATGGCCACCAGCGCCAGGGCGGCCATGAAGACCAGGAAAGGCGCGCGGACAGCGGCCGAAACCAGTCGCTCAATCATCGCTACAACATCCCGGAAAGCAGAATGGCGCCCGAGACCACGATGCGCTCACCCTTGGCCAGGTTGCGCAGTACCGGCAAGAACTCGTTGCCCATCTCTTCGTTGACCACCACGGGCCGGCGCTCGAAGCGCAGGCGGCCATCCGGCGTCTTGCCCACCTCGACGAAGACCACCGTCTGATCGCCGAGGCGCAGGAGTGCGCCGCGCGGGATGGCAAGTGCGACCTGGCGATCCACGGGCAGGGTCACGGTGGCATACATTTCGGGCTTCAGTGCACGGTCGGAATTCACGATCTTGCAGCGGACTTTCGAGGTGTGGGTCGCGGGATCGAGCGTGTCGGAGACCCAGTCGGCCAACCCACGGAAGACGCGGCCGGGATAGGACACGACGGTGGCCAGACAGGCCGTGCCCGCCTTCACCCGGCCAAGATCCATCTCGAAAATGTCGCCCAGGACCCACACGCTGTCCAGTTCGCCCACCGTGAAAAGCTCGAGCACGGTGCCACCCGTGTACTGACCTTGCACCTCGGCGCCGGGGTTCACGTTGCGGGCGATGACCTCGCCGTCGATGGGGGTGTGCAAGGTGTACATCTGGTTGGACCTGTCGGAGGAACTTCCGCGCAGGATGCGGGTCTTCTTCCTGGCTCGATCCAGCTCGGCCCTGGCCTTGCTGAAGTTGGATTGCGCGCCCTCAAAATCGCGTTGCGATCCAGCGTGGAGGTCGAACAGCTCCTTCTGGCGGTTGGCTTCCTTCTCGGCGGCACCAAAATCTGCTTGCGCCTTGGCCAGGTCGGAGAACGCCGTCGCCACGTCGGGAGACTCGATTACCGCCAGGGCATCACCCTTCTTCACTCTTTGGCCGGGCTGAGCCTCGATCTTGACCACCCGGCCGGTCACCGGCGACAGCACGTGCGCCACGTGCAGATCGTCGAAGGTCACGCGGCCACTGGCCACCACCACACCGCCCACGGGCTGCGGTTCGAGCGGCTCGACCACAAGCTTGGCTGCTGTCGCCTGTTCGGGCGCCAGCCATACCTCGGTGGTCGGCGGCGCGGCTGATGGCTTGGCCTCGCGCCTGTGACAGCCGGGCCCGATGACCACGACCAGGCAGACAGCAATGACGGAAGTGACTCGTGTGTGGTTCATGGCCCCAACTCCAGGCCCACGGCTTCCCCTATGAGCACGACCGCCAGCCAGTAGTCGGCGAGATCGCGCAGGTAGCCTTGGGTGGTTTCTATGAGCATCCGCTGCGCGTCCAGGTATTCGAGTAGCGACGCGGCGCCTTTTTCGTACTGGACCTGGACCAGGTCGCGCGTGCGTCGCGCCCGGTCGAGCAGGCCGTTCTCGGCCCGTTCCACCCGGCGCTGGGTGGACTTGAACTGGGTCAGCGCGACGGTCACATCGTTCACGATCTGGGCCTCGGTCTTGGCAAGAAGGGTGTCCTGAATACGCAGATCGGCCTGGGCCTTCTGCACCTCGCCCTGGAAACGGTAGAAGAGGGGCGGGGTGAGCGTGAGTCCCAGCGAGACGGTGGGCGGTGAACTGACGTCGCTGCCGGCCCCCTGCCCGCTCAGATCGATCGAGAGAGCCACGTCCGGGAAGCGTAGGCGTTTCGCTGATTGCACCGCGGTCCCCGCCCGGTCGTGTTGCAGGTGGGCTGCTGCCAGATCGGGACGCTGCTTGCGGGCCAGATCCAGCAATGACTCGACCGTGGCGCGGCCCAGTTCGGCAGGAACACGATAGCGCGGGAGATCGGCATCGACCTCGAAGTCTGGCATGCGCCCGCGCACGCCCAGCAGGAAGGCGAGCTGAAACTTGGCCTCAGCCAGGTCGAATTCAGCGCGTTCCACTTCCTGGTCAGCTTCCAGTTTCTCGGTCTCGACCTTGAGCGCATCGACTTGCGAGATGGCGCCATGTTGAAAGCGGGCTTGATTCAGCTCCAACACGTGGCCGAGGCGGCTTTGCGACTCGAGCGTCAGATCGAGGGCATCACGCGCATATACGGCCTGCAGATACTGCTGGCGCAGCATGGATTCCAGGGTGCGCTGGGTGTCGGCGCGGCCCTGGCGCGCCACCGCCAGCGCCAGTTCCGCCGTGCGCGAGCGCAGACCCCGCTTGCCCGACAGGGTGTCGAAGAGAGCCGATTGGTCGGACACGCCCACGTCCCAGGCCAGTGCAGAGCAGCCGGGACAGGTTGCGCTGTTGAAGCCGAACGAGCGACCCACGCCGCCCGAAATGGCGGGATTGGGGATGGCTCCTGCCATCTGCGCGTCGCCGCGAACGCTATCCACCGTGGCGTCCGCCACGATGAGGTCGAAGCCCCGTTCGCGGAACAGGCGCAAGGCATCGGCCATTGCCAGATGAGGTGGAAGCGAAGGCGACTCGGCCGTGGCGTCCGCCAGGCTGATAGCCGGGCCAAGCAGCACGACGGCCACAAGGGCGGCGGCGCTTCCCTTCAGGGAACGATAGAACACTGGCATGGGCACAGACAATGGGGGTGGGGGCGATAGCCGGAACTGCCTGTCGGGGTCGAACCCCGACCCGGCAACGTAGTGCATCTACCGCACCGACCCCGGACGTGCAACCGTGGGCGGGGGTTACGGAGACGGGCAAGCCGACCACGGATCCCAGGTGGACAGGAAAGGCGCGTCGTCGGAGTTGCTGATCAGCAAGGTGGTGCCGTTCTGGACCACGCGCGGTCCGGTGGAGGTCGTCAGGGCCGCCAGAACGGAGGTGGGCAGGGGGCTGTCGAGTTCGATGCGCCAGGTGACCGCGGTTTTCTCTGTCGACGGGTTGTAGTAGACGAAGATCAGGTCGTAGCGCCAGAGCAGGGAACTTGAAAGCGAGACGTCGGCGGGGATCTGCCAGCCCATGAGGTAGGCGAAGAAATAGACGGCGCCAAAACTGTCGAGGCCGTAGGGCGTGCCATCGCTCTGCTTGAATGCGGCCAGCACCGTGGGCTCACAGTCAATGTTCTTGCTCGACGGCGCCGCCACGTTGGGGCCAAGCAGGTAATCCAGAGAGCGCTGCGGGGCCTTGCCATAGGCGTGACGGACATCCGTGTTGCCGCCCTTGTCCCAACTGTCGGACAGCCAGACGCCGCCGAGCGGGTAGACCAGCCAGGCGGCAGCGTAGAACGGCGGTCCCAGGCTGGCGAAATTGTCCTGCACGGTGGGGTCATCGGACAGGTTGTCTTGACGCCAGGCCGAGAAATACGCGAGCGGATCCCGGCTGGAGAAGGAATAGCCCGCCGGCAGGGGAACCTCATATTCGAACAAGCGCTGATAAAGCGACGCATCCCCTTCGATGATGGCCTTCTCGGCGAAGTACGCGTCGGTACTGTGCGGATGGAGGTTCAGGTTGATCTCGCGATCTTGCAGCGCATGGATCAGCTCGTGTGCGAGGTAGCTCATGTTCATGAACTGAGAGAGGGGATCCGCAGCCTGCTCGGGGTGAGAAATGACGGCTACGTCGTGTGTGGCGGGTGAATAGAAAGCCGCAGTGTTTTGTACCTGGTTGTCGATAGACGCCTGTTGCGAATCTCCGGTCGCTGGGACAAGACCCAGGAGCAACAGCGCCGCATCCCACCAGGGCTGGGGCGCTTGCTCGCTCGTCACCGCCGCCTGGTACTCGAGCTGCGCGCGGAACAGATCCTCGCTGATGGTGCGAATGGGCGGGATGCCGGCAAAGGGATCGTAGCCGTCACCGCGCAGGCGCAGATCGGCATAGTAGATGTCTTGCTGACAGTCGGACTGTGTGATGTCGCAGATCTTGAGATCCCGATCGTGGCAGCCGGCCAGCAAGGCCAGCGCGGCACATGCGAGGTACAAGATGCGCGTCACAGATCCAGCTCCTTGCCCAGGTGGATGCCCCAGCTCTGCGTGCCACGGCCGAACACACCCAAGGGCTCATCCAGGTTCACCAGAGCGCCAAGGAAGAATCGACCGAAGCGCGGGGTCCACTCCACCCGCAGCCCAGCCGCGGTTTGCAGTTGGTCGACGCTGGCCGAGGGGAGCAGGACGGCCTGCAGGCGGGGACAGAGCCACAGGTCGCGCACAAGCAGGAAACGCGCGCCCAGGGCGAGTTGTCCCAGAAGATCAGTGCCGCTCGCGCCGTTGCGCACACCGAACACCGGAGCCAGGGCCGCCTCGGCAGTCGCTATCACCCGAGGCGAGAAAGCGAAGGAAAGCGCAGCCGGAACCGGCAGCGCCATGCGACCGGGCGTCCAGCGCCAGTCATCCCACAGGCCCCAGGCCGCGGCGCTCTGGTCGTAGAGCGCGCGCTGATTGCGACCATCGGGGCTGATGTTCACGGAGGCCAGCGGCGCCGTGATGCCGACGCCAGCGTACCAGTGCACGCGACCCCGCTCGCCCCGGTACCAGCCCTTTGCCCAGGGGTTGCCTGATCGTGCGAAGGCGGACCATTCGCTATCCAGCATCAGGGCGAAGCCCCAGTCGATCTCAGCCAGGACATGCGGCCTGATGCTGACCAGGCCACGCAACACCGGGGTGCCAACCGTCAAGGACGAGTTGGTTTCCGACGAACGCGAGACGGCGAGGGTGGCTCCCGCCGAGAAACGCGGCGGCGCAGAAGGATCTGCCACGATTCGCGCAACAGCAGAGGGGATGGGAACCGCATCCGGCCCCGCCGTGAGGGGAGGCTCCGTCCCGGCCTGCGCGGCGGGGTGCAGCTCGTCAAGAAGCGGGTAGGGGGAGGCAGGGCCTTGTGGGCCTTGAGCCTGGGCAGCGCGAGAAATCCAGAGCGCGCCCGCGACCAGCAGTGCGAAGCCCACGCGGCCCAGCCTCGGGCCCAAGCCAGACAAGGGGAATCCCATGTGGAGCACGAGACTACCGCCGCCGGCATGCCTATATCAATGACGACGAGTCAGGTTTTGGCCGCGCGAACCAGCGGCAGCTCGAGGGCGTCCTTGAGCGCTTCGCAGCTCGCCTCGATGATGTTCTGTGAGACGCCGATGGTGCTCCAGCGGTCACTGCCCAGGCTGGATTCGACCAGGACCCGGGTTATGGCCGCGGTGGCGGATTCGGGATCGAGAATGCGCACCTTGAAGTCGCACAGATGGATCTGGCGCAGGATGGGGAAGTGCTGGTCGAGCGCCTTGTGAAAGGCGTGATCCATGGCATCGACCGGGCCCGAGCCCTCGGCCACCACGTGCGAGATCTCGTCGCCCACCTTGAGCTTGACCGTGGCCTCGACAAACATGTCGCTGCTGCTACGGCGCTGTGAGATCACCACCACGTCGAGAACTTCGAACGGCTCGCTGTAGCCCGGCTGAGTCCGCCGCAACATCAGCTCCAGTGAGCCGTCGGCTGCTTCAAATTGGTAACCTTGGTTCTCCAACTCCTTGATGCGGGCGACCAGGTCGGCCTCGTTGCCGCGCAACTCGACGCCCAGTTCCGCCGCGCGCACGCGAATGTTCCCGCGTCCGGAAAGCTCGGACACGACGATGCGGCGGTCGTTGCCCACCATTTCCGGCGGAATGTGCTCGAAGGTGACTGGCGACTTGGCCACTGCGGCGACATGGGCACCCGCCTTGTGCGCGAAGGCCGAGGCGCCCACATAGGGTGCGTGGGCGCGCGGGCGAAGATTGGCGATCTCACTGGCCGTGCGCGAGACTTCGGTAAGCCGCTCCATGTTCTCCTCGGGAACGCAACTCAGGCCCATCTTGAGCTGCAGGGCCGGGATCACGGACATGAGGTTGGCGTTTCCGCAACGCTCGCCCCAGCCGTTGATCGTACCGTGCACCATGGTGCAGCCGGCCTCCACGGCTGCCAGCGAATTGGCCACCGCCAGATCGCTGTCGTTGTGCGCGTGAATGCCCAGGGGCGCGCTCAGTGCCTTATTGGCCTCGCGGACGATTCCCGCCACGGTCGAGGGCAGGTTGCCACCGTTGGTGTCGCAGAAGACTATCCAGTCGGCGCCAGCCCGGGCAGCGGCCTGTACCGCGGCCAGGGCGTAGTCGCGATCGGCGCGAAAGCCGTCGAAGAAGTGCTCGGCATCGAAGATGACCTCGCGGCCGTTCTGTTTCAGGAACGACACGCTGTCGGCAATCATGGCCAGGTTGTCCTCGGGCGTGGTCTTGAGCACGTCGGTCACGTGCAGCAGCCAGGTCTTGCCGAAGATGGCCACCGCAGGGGTGCCGGCCTTGACCAGGGCTTGCAGGTTGGAGTCCGTCGCGGCCGTGCTGCCCGTGCGGCGCGTGCTGCCGAAGGCGGTCAGCCGGGCTTGCTTGAGCTTCAACTCGGAGGCGCGGCGAAAGAACTCCTCGTCCTTGGGGTTGGCCCCGGGATAGCCGCCCTCAATGTAGCGTACCCCGAAGCCGTCGAGCAGGCGGGCAATCTTGATCTTGTCCTCGACCGAAAGGGAAAGCCCCTCGCTCTGGGTTCCGTCCCGAAGAGTCGTGTCGAAGAGTGCGATCTGCATGACGATGTCCAGTTGATGAAACACCAGAACTTACGAGAGATCCGTCGGTGGCGCAACGACGTCGGGTTCCTG